>Ga0193728_1000011_pt1 | contig 77681 bp, 134 predicted proteins | sample U1c1metaG_FD_143037 | JGI IMG/M metagenome (GOLD analysis project Ga0193728, IMG submission 143037) | Soil microbial communities from a riparian zone of the East river system, Colorado, United States - U1c1 | ecosystem: Environmental > Terrestrial > Soil > Riparian zone | place: USA: East... | reverse complement strand
ACCCGGCGAACGGCGAAGGGATGTTGAATGCCAACGGCGCTTCTTCGGTCAACCTTCCGGCGGACACCAATGGCGACACGACCGTTGTCACCTATGACAACGGCCAGATGGCATTCTTCCTGCTATCCCAGATTAGTGCGATTAAGAGCCGCACCAATCAACTAGGGATCGGCAAGAAGTTCGTCATTCTAATGCCGCAGAGGATCGGCGTGGCGTTCGAGTATAATGTCGTCCAGCTTGTCCAGTTCCAAAGGGTTGGCGCTGGCACGTCATCGACGGCGGGCGTTGTCAAAAATGTCCTGGAAGATAACGACGACGAGGTCTTCTGGGTCTACGACGACACGCTTATCGGCCAAGGCGCTGGCGGCAACGACGCCGTGATCATCACCATGCCGGAGGTTACCAAACCGCAGGGCATGGCGATCAACACCAACGAGTTCGCCAAACTCGCACCCGGGATTGACGCTTGCAATCTCCAGTATTGCGATATGGCCGCTCCGCGTGAGATCACCGCACCTCTCGCCGGTGGCGCTGTCGATACGCTTTCTGAATGGCGCATTTCTTCTGGATGGCCAATCCGTCCCGAGGCGTTGACGATCGTATCGATGCAATATCAGTAATCGTTTCTAAACTTAGTAGAGACGGATGCCCGCCAATCGGCGGGTTTTTTGTCGCCTAACTTCCTGGGCGGGGCCTCCCCCCTGCCCCTTCGCCGCGCTCCCGGCTGTGCGCGGAAGAAAAGCCGGGACTGCATCCCTAATGGAGAATGGGACTAATGAAGTTATTCATCGCGAATTGTTCTAAGCAGGTACATCATTTCCTCTACCGCGTCCCTGAAGCGACTGGCCTTCGCGCGCAGCCAATTAAAGAAGGCGGCCAGATCCAGATCAGCGGAGAGTTGCAGCCCGAGGCTGTCGATTACATTGTTGGTCAGCATACCGTCTATGGCCTGATTCCTGTCGACGAGATCGATCGCGCCAAGCCATTCGTCGGCTTGTGCTATTCAGTCGATAAGCCGATTCCGGCTATGAAGATTCAAAAGCTTATGATTCATAATCAGGAAGTGTTGGAAGAGCGAGCGGAAGACACCCTGAAGGCGACCGCCTTAGCAAACAGCCAATTGCTAGAGGGCAACGTAGAAAAAATGGCTCGCGACGCCAGGCGCCCGATTCCGGCGATTGGCGATCTAGAGATCAGCATTACCGAGGAAAGCTCAAGCGGCGTGCCGGCAAAGACAAACTTCTTCCGGGATGGCAAGCATGCGGCTGGCGGTATCAGGGTTTCCAGTTCCGAACCGTCGCCTCGCGGGCGGAAGAAGGGCTAGCCCATGGCTTCTCAAGTTCAATTATTTGCCACGACCGGGGATCTCGTGGCGACGGTTTCAATCCCGTGGGATGCCGAGATCGTGCTATGGAAGCACAAATATTATGCCTTACGCGACGGTCGGTATGTCGAATGCAAATGCGTCGCCGGGTTTATCGAAGAGCCAAAAAGTGCAAGCCTGGTAGGATTTGAAGTTAGGCGGTGACCCATGGCTATCGTTGTCTATGACGGAATCTGCCTTGAAGGCACGCCGCCATCGCCTCCGCCTCCAGCAGGTCCGTGCCAAGGTATCCAACCGCCGACCATCGAGGGCTTCCAGGCGTTCATCGTAAATGTGATGGGGATCAGCAACACGATCCTTCCGCCGACCGATCCCGTGGTTTGCATGGCGTTCACGGTGGCGCTGAACGTCGTCAACCAGTTTTTGGCTTGCACGTCGCCGGCGATTTACACCTTGGCCGTGTACAATCTCGCCGGTTCCAACGTCATCAATTTTGCGAGTGATCAAGCTGGCGCGCCAGTGTACCAAAACGGGAAACCATTCTTTCTATATCTAAGAGATAAATGGAATATCCTTGGATATGTATCTGGTACGATTCAATCGTCCAGCGACGTCTCGACAAGCGAGTCGATGATTGTTCCAGATTACGCAAAGAATTTAAATCTATCGGAGCTTCAGCTTTTGAAAGATCCATTCGGGCGGCAATATCTCGCGCTTGCTCAGAATTGGGGTCCATTGTGGGGAATTAGCTAATGTCGGCACCTGGCCCTACTATAAGCGGCGCGGGCGGCAAGCCGCTCGGCTATCAGCAGATATTGGCGGCTACCTTGGTCGCGTCTACTGGCTTGACTGTCCCTGCCGGCGCTACTGTAGCAATCGTGCTTCCAGAGGCGCAGGCCGTCCGGTGGCGCGATGATGGAACGGCGCCAACGGCAGCTGTAGGGATGTTGCAGCCTGTAGGCACGCCGCTGGCCTTTAGTTCAAACCTGTCGACGGTGAAGTTTATTAATGCCGTGGCAGGAACAATTCTAAACGTGTCCTATTACTAATGCCCGTAATCCACCTCGGCGTAACCGACATCCCATATGCGGAAGGCACCCAGACAACTGGGGACGTCGCGGAAATCCTGGAAGACAAATACCACATCATGCAAGTTTTCTATGAGCAGCATAAAGATGATGTTGCTGCGGACTTAGAAAGCGCCATCGTCGGCCAACTTGAAAATATGATGGCAGGATCGCCACCGCCAAACAAACCGTTTGGCAGCGCCGAGTCCTCGATCGAGGACAGGTTTAGACGGTTCCTTAGCGAGGCAGAGATGGATTCGCTCGGATACCCAGGCGTTCCAACCGCCGCCGCGCTTAATGGCGTGAACCATCGGATGAAAATTAACAAGGGATCGCCTCGCCCATCGTTTATCGACACCGGCCTCTATCAGAGCAGCATGGTCTGCTGGATTGACTGATGAAAATTTGCGTAATCTGCAAATCTGCTAAACCTCTAGATCGTTTTCATAGACGCGTAAGGAGCAAGGATGGACTTCGTCCTGAATGCAAGGAGTGCGTGTCTATCGCCGGCGCGAATTATTATGCACGTAATTCTGAGAAGATTAAGAGAAAATCAGAAGATGTGTATTACGCCGATTTAGAGAAATCCAAAGCTGAGAGGGCAGATTGGTATCGGAGAAATTCCGATAGTGTGAAGTTAAGAGCAAAATTGTGGAAAAAGAAAAATCCTGAAGCTGTCAGAGCTGACACAAGAAATAGGCGCGCAAGAATTAGCGGATCTAATGGTGCTCATACTGCCGCGCAGACAAAAGAACTGCTGGTTAGTCAGCATCACATCTGCGCAAATCCATACTGCAAAGCGAATTTGTGGAATGAGAAACGTCATATCGACCATATAATTCCTATCAAACTAGGTGGATCAAATAGCATTGAAAATCTTCAATGGCTATGCGCCGCATGCAATTATTCCAAGCGAGATTTCCATCCAGCGGTATGGTTAGACAACCAGAGGGCCGGATATGCCGACAGCGGCTGAGGCAAGCTTTGCACCAACACCGCTGAGTTCGGACCTCAGGGCAGGAATAGAGTCGTTATCGGCCCAACAGACTGTGACCTTTACGCAATACGTCAAGGTGATATTGCCGCTTGATCAATTCGTGTTCTGGGTGAAGGCTGACTTGCTCAGCCCGTCGGCGATATTCAATTCGGCTCTCTCGCCATACAACTCCGAGATTCTCAACGGGCAGCCAACGATAACGACGGCCGCCAAGACGATCGTCGCCAAGGGCTCGCTTCATTTCGCGTCTCAGAAGATTCAGGACGAAACCGAATCCTACGGGATCAACAAAATCACCTTCACGAGCGAGGAGCCGCTTCACCAGGATTTCAGCCGCATCAACACCAATATGATTTATATCGGGACGATAAGCGATCGTTGCGATGGCATCAGGTTCGCGTTCTCGAACAGGGAAAATTTCTACCGGCAAGCGGATATCTGGCACTATATCGGCGACGCGATCTATCCATTCATGGATTCGCAGATTATCGACAACGCGGCGCAAATCAACACCGGCGCACAGATAGTGTCGAACAGCCTGCCGCTTTGGTTGAAGCTTAACAATTACACCCCGACGTTGCCGTCCTATGGTTTCGGCAACACGATGATGCCGTTGTTTCCCTCCCACCTAGTCCAACCAAACACTCCACCGCCATTCGCCTCGGTGCATATCTATCCGGACAGCACGCAGGCGCTCGCTAGCACGCCTCGCATCGGTTTTCGATCATCCCATCAGCAGCTCACCAGAGAGCGCGTGAAGGTAACGATCTATGGACTCGGTAATAGCTACGCTATGGATTTCGTTGATGCTGTTAATCAGTACAGTGCTGACTATGATTATTTTGGATTGATGAACGTTCCGATTATGCGCGACGAGAAGATGTCTCAGAACGAGCTTGGGATTATCGCGCAGAAAAAAACCATCGAATACGAGATTAGCTATTACCAACTGCGCGCGCGTCATATCGCGCGTCAAATCATAGGCCAGGCGCTACCGTCCTTTATCACGGTCCCGGCTGAGTTCCACAGTTACGATCCAGAGAGCCCCTGAAAGGACTTCTAAAATGGTACAAGGACCGATCGGCATTAAAAATACGGTCCCGGAGGATGTCGCCGGGAATTTTGCCAACTTCGCGGCTAACACCGCTGGCACGCAGGTTAAGGCCACCGCTGGCACGCTCCTCGGGTTGAACATCAATACCGCCGGAACCGGCGGCGCCAATGTCATCACGCTGTATGACGGAACCAGCACGGCCGGTCCGATCATTGGCGTATTTGCCACGACTCCGGCAGGCGTTTTCGACATCAACCCGATAGCGTTTGTTACTGGGTTGTTTGTTGCTCTGACCGGAACCACGACGTCTGGCAACATCACCGTCGTTTATCTTTGATAGGGATCAATGCAATGCCGCAAACAGCCGTTGCCGTTACCGACTTCGCTGCAAAATTCCTTACTACAAAGTATGCGAATTTTACGGCGAACACTGCTGGAACTCAAATCAAATTAGGCCAAGGAACGTTCTTTGCGGTGTATGTCAATGTCGCTGGGACGGTTGCGTCATCCATAACCCTTTATGATGGGACGAGCACGGCCGGTCCAGTTATCGGAGTGTTCAGCACGCTTGCGACAATCCAACTTCGCCCAAACCCGGTCACGTTTAAAACCGGATTGTTCGCGGTTATCGTCGGGACTACCTCTGGGAACATCACGGTGGATTACGCCTAACAAATCCACATAACGAATATCATTCGCCTGCCCGCCCCAACTTGGCGGGCTTTTTTTTGCACGGATGGACGCGCCAATGACGACTCCTATCGTTACAGTAAATGTCTCGCAGTTAGTAGCGCCGACTCCGAGCAAGCTTCAACAGACAGGCGCGTTCATTTCCCAGGGGGCAACCACGACGGCCCCTGGCACGATGTCGCTTCTCACCCAACTATCGGATCTGACGCCGATCATAAACGGCGCTCATGCCATCACAACCATTTCATGGGCGTCGAGCGTTGCGACCGTAACGACCACGGCGCCGCACGGGTTCACCATTGCGGACACGCTGCTGGTTACGATCGTTGGGGCTGTCCCCAGCGGATATAACGGAACGTTCACGGCCACCATCACCGGCGCGAGCACGTTCACATATCCGCTCGTCGTCAACCCGGGTAGCACATCCTCGGTCGGCACCTACACCCTCGAGGACGTCGCAGAGTTGAACGCGATGGCCACGACCTTCTTTGCTCAGGGCGCGGCGCAAGCCGTCTATGTCCTTGAGATTGGGCCAGGAAACGCGGCTGACGGCGTGACGTATCTGAATAACTGGATCATCAACACCCCGCAATTCTTCTACGCCTATCTGGTTCCACGGTCATGGGCGAGCGCGCCAACCTTCGTGACGATGGCAACCAATTTCGAGGCGGCGACAGCGAAGACGTATTTCTTCGTTACGATGACGAACGCCAATTACACGCTGTATTCCAATTTGATGAAGAGCGTGTTTGGTTTGATCGAGGCGCCCGGCATACCATCGACTGAATTTAGCAACGCAGCCGCGTTCTGGGGTGTGCTGCATCAGTTGCCAAGCACAACCAACAAGGTGACTCCGTTCGCTTTTGACTTCCTGTTTGGTGTCACGCCTTATCCGACCATGGGTAATTCGGCGCTCTTGACGACGTACTCGAATGCCTTTGTTAATGTTGTCGGGACCGGTGCCGAAGGCGGTATTGCCGAGGCGATCCTTCTCTATGGCACGGCCATGGACGGGAACGACTTCAGCTACTGGTACTCGGTGGATTGGGTTCAGATTAACGTCGACCTGAATGTGTCTAACGCGATCATCAACGGGTCTAACAACCCTGTCAATCCGCTGTACTACAATCAAGCTGGCATCAACGTATTGCAGAGCGTCATTGCGAGTACGATGAATTCTGCGGTTACGTTCGGGTTGGCGCTGTTCCCATCCATCCAAGTTGCCCTCGACGGCCCGATTCTTGATACCGCACTTGGCGATCAGGATTTCGTAGGCTTTACGATCGTCAATGCGGTTCCGTTCATCACCTATAGCCAAGAGAACCCGAGCGATTACAAGATCGGACGATACGCCGGGTTCTCAGTTATCTACACGCCGTCTCGCGGCTTCCGCAATATCGTCTTCAATCTGGTCGTTAGCCAGTTTGTGATAACCTAAAGAGGCTATAGAAAATGGCTAATCCGAATATCCCCCTTGGCACAATTAATAGGCTTCTTGCCTCGGTTGTGTGGAATAATTTTCCGGCGTTGAATGTCACGCCGTCGTATCTTGCGCCGGAAGGAATTGACATGACGCTCGAGGGCGTTATGACGACGATGCTGCCAGCCATGACTGGGTTTGTGACATCGCCAGAGCCTTGGATGCCAATTCGTCTAGTCATCCATATGGTTCGGTCGCAGAGTTTGGCCGCAGCATATAAAGTTGTATGGGAACAGTCGACACTGCTGGGACCTGCGACGGTACGGCCAGATGTGCCGCAGGCAAATCTGCCTCCATTCCTTATCGATAATGCCGCAATCACAAACCTGAATACGCTTAATTATAGCGGACGAGAGGCCGGCTTCGTCGTGACCGTGATGGGGCAATATCAGATCAACTCTGCGTTGTGGCCATAATGCAAATAGATAAAAACACGCTAAACTTTGTAATGCCAATTGAACGGGAAAACGGCACGACAGTTCATGTGTACGCTATTCCAATTTCTCGCGCTGTGTTCGAGAGATATTACATGGTGATGGCGAAGGCGTTTAATACGATCTACAGCGGTGGCCTTGGAATCATGTCGGGGCCGCGCGTGGCCTCGATGGTCATCAAGGATACTGCGATAGAGATGGGCGTCTGGGATGGTCCAGAGGGCGTCGAACGCGGGCTGATGAATGAAATCCGCCGCTTGACCAACGTGCTAGTTTTGACTGACAACGGATGGGAAACAATACCGATCCATGAGGCCATTGCGAAAGGCCACATTGATGAAGACGACATGTCAGAGGTGGAAAACGCGCTAGCTTTTTTTTCTGTCGCTTGTCACATGCATCGGAAAGCGGATCGGAGAGGGATTCTCGACGGGGCCTCGAGACTGTGGGGTGCGCGCTTAGAATCATTGAGCTGTTCGGAGTTTTGCGCTTCATTGTCGAGATCGACGGCGATCGCAAATTCGGCAGCCAAACCGCAAGAGCACACGAGGCGCCGATCACAGATACCTGCCTAGCATGGGCGGCAACTGAGGGATTCTCGCTTGTTATGCGGGAACTTGGCTACGAGTACCGCTCGGCACGGGAATTTAGAGAGCGCGCGATTATTGGGTCTCTGAGGCAAATCGCGGAGGCGCTCGGTGGCCGGTAAGACACAAATTGACGTCGATGTTAACTCGGCTGAATTTCAGGCCTTCACGGATAAATTCGCGAAGTATGCGGCCCTGCTCGCGACGGTGCCGGATCTATGGAAGAAAGCTGGGCAATCGGCTGGCGTTGTAAAAACTAAGTTTGAGGAGACGGCGGCTTCTACCGGTGTGGTAGCCGGCAGTATGGCCGCGATCCACGGTTCCGCAAAAGATTTTCATCAGATCACGATATCGACCACGCGCTATTGGAAGGAGCTGTCGCTTACAACTGGCGGTGTTGCAAAGAACATTGTCGCCGCCACCGAATCCCTCCTTAAATGGTCCGGCATTCTTGGACTCGTTACGGGCGGAGCTGGGTTGTTCGGCTTCGATCGGCTCGCCCATTCTGTCGCGAGCCAACGCACTGCGGCGCTAAGCACCGGCGGAGATTATGGAGCCCGCGCTTCTTTTCTGACTAATATGAGAAGCGTTGTCGGTGACCCAGAAGGGTTGCTTTCGACAATTAGCGAAGCGCAGGCGAACCAGGGTCGCGATCTTATAACTCTAGGCCTTACGAGAGAGCAGATCAAAGGTGATCCTGCTGATGTCGCGATTGCGGCATGGCGGCGTATGTCCAAGATTGCGAAGGCCGACAGGCTGGAGAATCTTGATACAGATCCGCACCTCAAGATGTTCACGCATGAACAGAGGATGATGGGCCGCGATCTATCGGAAGAGCAAATTGAGAAGAAGATTGCGCAATTCCAGGAGGAACGTAAGGCAAACAAATATGGTTTGTCGCCGGAAGCCCTGAAGGCCTACACAGATTTCACCACACAGATGGAAAGCGCCTCGCGCTCTATCGAGAAAATCTTCGTCGAGGGCCTCGTTAGGCTTGCCGATCCACTGAGGAATCTTTCTAAGGAAGTCGTAAAACTCGTCGCGATGCTAATGTCCAAGGATGGGCCGCTTGACGCACTCATAGGGGATCTTGCTGAGGGTATAAAGTGGCTCGCCGGCGAGATCGATAAGAAGGAATTCCGAGAAGATGTGAATTCGTTCTTCGAAGAAGTTGGGCGCCTTGCATCGAGTCTCGGCGGCCTTCTAACAGGCCTGCTCAAATTCGCTAACTGGCTGGGGGTTGACACTAGCGGTATGTTTGGCGGCGGTGTCAGCGCCGTTGTGGGGAAATCCGACAGTAGCGGGTTTAGTAGCGCTCCGGGCCTTTCCCTACATGGCGGCGGCAAAGATGTGGGTGACGGTGGCGGCGATGCCAAGCCTGGGGCATTAGGTCATCATGGCGCGGGCCGCAGTGACCTTGGAGGCGGCGGCAGTGGTATAAATAAGCAGAACACAGAAGCTGCTCAGGACGCCATGAATTATTTAATAAAGGAGAAGGGATTTACTCCAGAGGGTGCCGCGACAGCAGTTGGTCAAATCCTTACAGAGGATCCGTCCTTTGCCCTTGCTAGCTCAGGAGTAGGCGGAGACAAAAACCTTGGGCCTGGAAAAGAAGCTCACGGATTGTTTCAATGGAGAGAAGGGCGAAACACTGCGCTTAAAAACTATCTATCCGAGCACGGTGGAGATACCGTTCATCATGAACTGGATTTCTATAGCGAGGAGATAAAGACGCACAAAGGCAGCGGAGGCTCGGAAGCCGGCTGGCGTCAGACGCATTCGATAGAGGAAGGCAACAGATACGGCTATAGTTTTGAGGGATATGCTGGCGGTATCCAGAAACGGCGCGAGCAAGATTCTAGACGAATGTTAGAATCATACAATAAGTCGGCCACGGACAAGCCAAAAGTAACGATCCGTAACAATCCTGGTGGGAACACTGTTGACGCGGCTAATGCAGCAGCGGCTGGGAGCCCGTAATGGTCAACCGTCAGATCCTGGAAATTGAAATTGACGATTCCGCATTCCAGGATTTTATGCAAAAGTTCAATGAACATAAAGAGGTTATGAAGGCGCTACCATCGTATTGGACGGCTGCCGGTCAGGAAGTTGAAAAACAGAAAACTAACTTCGAAAGGATTAGCGCGAAGCTAGCTGCGACTGGCGACGCATCAACAATCGTCGAGAAGGCGCAAGACGGTGTCGGCAAGCTCCTGGATGGCGCTGCGGTGTCGCTCGGCTTGATTGGCACCCAAGGGAAACTGTTCGCTTCAAATATCGTTCGATCCACCCAATCATTGATGAAGTGGACGAAATTGACCTCGGTGTTTGCCGGGGTTATTGGCGCAGGCGGCCTTTTTGGCATTGATCGAATGGCCGCCTCTGTAGCTGGCCAAAGAGCGTCCGCCATGGGCCTCGGCGTCTCCTATGGGGAGCAAGCTAGCTTCCTTACGAACTTCCGCCGCTTGGGCAATCCTGAGGCCATTCTGAAGGGTTTCAGTGAGGGCCTCTCGACTCCCGTCGGCAAGGCGCAGATCGCGCATTTGATCGGCCACCAGCCAACTGGCGACGCGGCTGAGGCGGCGGTAGAGGCGCTCCCAAAATTCAAAGATTTTGTCGAGAGGACGCCTGACGAGCAACTCGAGCCTCGGCTTGAGGCGCTGGGATATACGAAACTTGGCCTCGGTGTCGAACAGGCTAGGGCCATCCGAGGAATCCCGCGCGAGGAAATCGAAGAGCGTGTTAAGGGTTACCGCGAAGGCAGGACTGAAAACGCTCTTGGTCTAGATCCGGCGACGGCTCAGAAATGGGTAGATTTCACAACCCAAATGGAATCGGCTGGGCGCGAGCTGGAGAAGGTTTTTGGCGAAAATCTCAAGACTCTTATTCCTGGTCTGACAGATTTATCGAATGCTTTCATTCACCTGGTTGAAAATCTTTTGAAGGACGGAAGCCCGATAAAAGGATGGATCGACAGACTTGGAGACGGCATAGATAGTCTCGCTAAGTCGATGGGAAGCCGTGGATTCAAGCAAGGCGTTTCCAACGTTCTCCGTGACTCGACCGCGCTTATTCATGCCGTCGAACGCATAACACATATGAGTCTTAAGGATATCTTTGCCGGCATGCAACGCGGCATGGATGCGTCGCGTGCCGATATCGAACAACGGTATGGCAAGGATTGGAACGCGTTCTCTGGGGTTAAAGACACCTTTTTGGAGGGAGCGAAACCAGCCGATCCTTCTGATTATAAAATAACAAGCACTAAGCCTGGCGGCACAGAGCCGCAAACGCAAACTCCGCAAGAGCAAAATCGGCCTGGCAGGCCTGAGGATGTCTATAAGCCTGGCGGAGGGCAATTAACAAAGCATCAGAAAGAGGCTGCCGAGAGCGGCGGCACGCCACCAACGAAGCAATCGTTTGGCCAGCCGACTCCGTCACAGAACGAGCGCGCGGCAATAGAGGGAGCGCGGACACAGACACCAGGCGGCCCAGGAAGCCAAAGTTCGCCTCTTCAGCGAGTGTCGGATAAATCGCAGGGGTTGCCAACGCCTGAAGCTGGCGAAATAGGCACGATCGCCGATTCGGCTTCGGCTCTTGCAGGCAGGAAGATTCAATCGGGAGAAGTTCAGCAATATATATCGGAAACTGGCAGAGGCCATCCATCTAGCCTATGGTGCGCAGATTTTGTCGGTGCCGCATTGGATCATGCTGGGTACAGTTCGCTGCATACTAGAATGGCGACCGACTATTTGAAGTTTGGCGCGCCGGTCGGATGGAAAGATATTAAGCGCGGCGATGTTATTGTAGAAGGGCGACATAAGACTGCGCCGCATCAGGGTGCTTCTGGGCATGTTGGTATAGCTGCAGGTCCACCAGAGCTAAGGCGTGGAAAATGGGTCTTGCCAGAGATCTCTGGTGATTATGGAGATCACGTTGAGATTCATGACTACGCGGATCCAGGCACGGCACAAATCCGCCGCCCTGTGGAACGAAAACGGGAGAAACAGGTCTCGCTTGGAAAGCATCCGGCAGAGGTCGCTCTGAGGCATCGGAAGCCAGAGATAGAGATTGCACTTGAAGGTCCTGGCAGCTGGTCGGTTGCTTAATAACGCAATGTGGATTCGTCACAAGCGAAGCATTCCCCGTGCTTGTAACAAATTTCAGTGCCCTTATCGCTCCCGCGCGGATTCGCACGAAAGTCGCACAGATAGTGGTTCCCGTAACGTTCGCAGTGCGCTAAGGCGCGCCCGCCATCCGTAAGACATATTTCATGGGAGTATATATCTGCTGCCACGGCTGGACTCGCAAGCATCATAGCGGCGAGAATGATCATTAATTTTGTCATTTCAGCCACCTCTTATCGCCAGTTTGCAGGAATCTTCTTGTAGCTTGGCATTCATGAATTCTCTTGTTCATCGACGCCATCATGACGGCATGGCAGTCTGCCGTCATAGGGGTGTGTGCGAGGCATTGGTGCATGCCTGGCTCGCCAGAGACTTGATACGCTGCTGCATGTTCGCAGGCGGTATCGCTAGCGTGCGCGGAAGCCACAATAATTACGCAAAGGATCGCGAGCCCAACCAAGGACATGAGGAATCGCATCAGACCCGGAAAGATCAGTGCGATCAGTACGAAAAAAAGCAGGATGTGCATATCTGGCTCCTCTTGTTACTGCCCTTGTAGGGCAAATGCCCTCGCGTGTCAAGGGAAATAGTAGCAAATGCCATACTCTGCAGGCGAAGCTCAATTCAAGCTGAACTTTGAGATCAGCCCGATCACTCTTACAGGTGGGGTGGCGCTCAATATTCCTGGCGGCATGTTGCCGATCCTCTCGCTTACACAAGCGCAGAGTTTCGACACAGGACTTATTAGCGGCAGCGAGGATATCGGCCTCGACGACTTCTTTGCATATTTCTACCCGCTTCCAGGCTCGTCGTTAATCGACCAGCAGATCGGCATGTATCCATTCGCCAACCAAACAGTTGCGGCAAACGCTATCATCGTCCAGCCGTTGGCAGTCACGATGCTTATGACTGTTCCTGTGCGCGATGCAGGCGGGTACATAACCAAACTATCAAATATGACGTCTGTCCAAAACACTTTGCATCAGCATAATACGACTGGAGGCACATATACGATCGCGACGCCTAGCTACTTTTATACGAATTGCGTCATGACAGGCATGCACGACATTTCCAGCAGCGATTCGAAACAGGCGCAAATTCAATGGAAGTTGGACTTCATTCAGCCGCTCGTATCATTGCAAGCCGCAGCGGCGGCCCAATTTGCCCTTAACTCAATGATGCAACAGCTGTCATCCGGCGTCCAAACGTCTGGGGCTGGCTTCGGCCTGCCGCCGACAGTCGGCGTCCCGCCGAGCCTCGCGACTCCAAATATCGCGCCGGCCGCGCAACTATCTGCCAGTTCTGGCGTCGCTGGTCAGCAATGACGACGTTTACGATATTTTCACCATCGGCGACTGTGCCGTTTTCATTCTCGCCAATTTTGGATGGCACCCAATATCAAGCCAAGATTACGTGGGGATTGTCTGGTCAAAGGTGGTACATCAACCTTTTTGATCAGACTGGCAATCTCATTTTCTACCTTCCAATTATCGGTTCTCCAACTGCTATCCAAACTGCGGCTCTTACTTGGAGCGGCGTTCAGAATCTCGTGACGGTGACCACCGCCGTACCGCATGGGATACCGCTTGGCGTTACAGCGCAGCTCACAGTCGTAGGTGTCTCGCCATCGGCGTATAATGGGATATGGAGCATGTTCGTGACGGCTCCGTCGACTTTGACATTCCCGCTCGCGATCGACCCTGGTAGTGATGCAACCGTTAATGGGAATATCGGCCACGATATCAACATCGCCGGTGGATATTTTACGACGTCGACGTTCGTGTTCCGTGAAGCGACTCAGCAGTTCGAAGTGTCGCCGTGACGGAAAGGGCATATACGGTTACGGCCGGCTCTAAAAGCTGGGACAGCCATGGCGATCCAAATGCCTTGAATATTGAGTTGGATATCACGGTTATCGACGCGGACACTTTCAAGCCAGCCGAGATCACAATTTGGGGCGAGGCGCTCGAGACAATAAGCCAGGGCACGCAATTTATAAACCAACCATTCACCATGTCGGCTGGGATGGCACCAGGCCTACCGCTGGCGACTGCGCAATCGTCTGAGTACGGAACGCTAATTAAGGGATATGTCTATTCAAGCTGGGGTAATTGGGTCATGACTGATATGACCTTGAATTTTGTTGTTTTCCCAGGAACGGCACCCGACCCGCCGGCGCAACCAAACGCGCAGAACCCACCGCCTAAAAATATTGTGGTTAATTGGAAAAAGGGGCAGACCCTTAGCGAAGCCCTGCAACAGACTTTGCAGACTGCTTACCCAGACCAAACAGCAAACATCAACATCAGCTCGCAACTTGTCGCGCCGCAGGACACGATTCATTATTGCGGCACTTTGGAAGAGCTTAATAAGATCCTGCGCCCTATTAGCCAACAAATAATGATTGGGCAGCAGAACTATCCAGGCGTCGGCCTTTGTATGCAACAGGGCGAGATAACCGTGCATGACGGGACATCGCCGCCCGGCGCAAAGATGATCCAATTCATCGATCTAGTTGGCCAGCCGACTTGGATCGAGCAGAAAAAAATATCAATCAAAACCGTGATGCGCGGTGATTTGAAAACAGGCGATCAAGTTACGCTGCCGCCAACTCCGGTAATATCGACGTTCGAAGCACAACAAGGCTTAAACACTCCTCTTACATTCCAAGGCACGTTCACAATCAACTCAATTCGGCATGTAGGCAATTTTCGCCAACCATCTGGTGACGCCTGGGTGACTATTATTGAGGCGCTTCTGAATCCGGGTACATCTAATGGCCAATGACGTCCAGAAACATAATTTTGGCGTCAAGCAGAATACCGGCGCAAATAAGCAAGCCGCCGGCCGCATCCAAAACTATCCAAAGGACTTGCCAGCCTCGGTCGTAAAGATCGATAAGTCCAATACGATCATGACGCTGAAGTTTGAGACGCAGGGGACGGCGCTAGGTCCCTGGACGCTGCCAAACGTAACAATGCCGCTCTGGGGGCCAGAATACATTCGGTATCCGATCAAGCCAGCAAGCGGAGACACCCCTGGCGATAAGGGCGTCCTTTCATCTGGCGCCGCGAACCTGGGAAATATTTCTGGGTTAGGGGCAAGCACGCCAGCGAACTTCACCTACCCAGGGAACCTAAGCCCGTTGGTTTTCGCCCCGATTGGGAATCAGAACTTCACGCCGACTGACGATCAAACGGCGCTCATGGGATACGGCCCGACAGGTACAGTCCATCGGGACACGAACAAAAAAGCCAAGCATATCGTTCATCCGACGAACGGCGTAACAAGTTCGACCGGCGCGCAGGGACAGACTGGACCGACGTCCAACCCAACTTACAATATGACATCTTTGTTGCATCCCTTGAACGGGTTGCTGCATACGATCAAGGATCAACAAAATGGTGATCATACCCAGTCTATTGTTCCTCAAGGCGGTTCTGGCCCTATCGGCCTGTTGCTATCTATGTTCGGCGGCAAGCACACCCATGCGATTGGCCAAAGCGGTCATCAGATTACCTCGTCGGCGCAGGTAAACGTCACTGCCCCGAAAACCGACATCAATAGTCCAACCACCAACATTTCCGGCAATACGAATATCGGCGGCAACACCAATGTTACCGGGATCCTAAGCGCGCTCGGAGGGATGTTTTCAGGCGGTGGTGGTGGCGGTGGTGGTGGGATATCTCCATCAGGCGCCGTGAGCGGCACGAGCGCCGCGATAACCGGCGTGTCGGCGGCCGACACCGTGCTTACCAATCCATATACCGTTACGGGGCTTAACGCGGCATATCCACCAGCGAGCCATCGAGGCCTGAGGGGTTACGTGACGAACACTTCTGTCGCCACTTTCGGGTCAACGTTGATTGATGCCGGCGGCGGCGGCGTCGTATGCCCTGCGTTCTGCAATGGCACCAATTGGATAGCTGGATAAATGGCAGAACTCCCCACAGTCATGGCTCCATCAGGCCTTCAGCCGATACCGCCAACGACAATCGAACAAAACCTCGTCGCATCAGTCTCCGCGACGAATCCTGGATACACGGCGAACCTGCCTGGCACGCTTATTGAGGATATCAGCAGCACCGATGTTGCCGCCATCGTCGAAATGGATTCGTTCCGCGTCGAGTTGCTTAATTCAATTACACCGTTCGGTGCAAACGCTTTCCTCTGTAATCAGCTTGGGCAGATATATCTAGGGAACAATGCGGGCCTTCATGGTTCTACCGTCACAAGCGTCAACGTGGTGTTTAGCGGGCCTGCTGGATATATCATCCCCATCGGGTTTCTCGTCACAGACGGCACGTTCCAATATTCTGTCCAAGAAGCGGCAATTATAGGCGCCGTCACCGGAAATTCACTTCCTGTCACGGCTTTTGGAACTGTCTCTGGATCATGGGCGGTTCTAGCCGGAACGGTCACACAACTTGTGACGTCGGTTCCATCCGGCTTTAATGTAACCGTTACCAATCCCGCTCCAGGAACGCCTGGCCTCGCGGCTGAAACCGAGTCGGAATTTCGCACGCGTGTTCTCCAAGCTGGGCTCGCGGCAAGTCAGGGAATGCCACGCTTCCTGAAAACGCTTGTTGGAAATGTCCCTGGCGTTCAACAAAATTTGATCTCTGTCCTTCAGCAGACAACTGGTGGATGGGAGGTCATTGTTGGCGGTGGCGACACTTTCCAAGTCGCGCTCGCGATTTTCCAAGCCATTGGCGATCCATCGACGATTGTTGGATCGGTGATGTCGATCACAAACATCACGCAGGCAAATCCCGCCGTTGTCACGACGGCACTAAATCACGGCTATTCCAACGGACAGATCGTTACCGCCTTTAATGTCCTTGGGATGTACCAAATCAACGGCGTTCCGCTCACAGTGACGGTGATTGATGAGAAGAATTTCAGCACGGGGCTAGATACGTCTGTCGGATATAGCGTTTACATCGGCGGCGGCTATCTCACACCGAATCTACGCAACAATTCCGTATCGATAGTCGACTTTCCGGACACCTATAATATTATCTACGTTAGTCCACCACAGCAAACGGTGGCCGTCGTCGTCACATGGAATACATCGGCCGTAAATTTCGTCGGCGGTGCTGCTGTGGAGCAGCTCGGGAACCCCGCTCTAGTCACCTATGTCAATTCGATTTCGGTCGGGCAACCGATGAACCTGTTTGAGTTGCAAGCGACATTCCAGACTGCGATTGAATCGGTTCTGCCGCCAGCTCTTCTAACCCGCATGGTGTTTGCCGTGTCGATCAATGGAATTGGCACGTCGCCGATCGGCGGCACTGGGATAATCGCTGGGGATCCTGAATCGTTCTTTTTCACTAATCCCACGCTTGTCGTTATCGGACAGGGTTAATGACGTCTGCGCCCGTCAATCTGTTCCACGGGAACGCAAGCGCGATTATAACTGGCGGCACGCCGGTTGTCGCAATCCATGCCTTGTTGTCCGGCGGCGTTATCTGGAACCCGCTAAATGCAAGCGATCAGGGCATCGCAATCCCGGAGGCCATATATGTAAGCGAGGTTGGGCCGCCTGGGCTTATCGCCAACCAAACGACGTTTGAACTTCTCCCAGGCCAATTCTATTTTGCCACGCCGAACAGTACGAACAGCATTTATGTCAATGCGGCGACGAGTGGTCATCAGTTCACTTCCATTCTGTGGCAACCGGCGCCTCCGTTCTTTACTCCTCTTGTTGGATCATTCCCGCCGTCAGGTCCGACCGGTCTGACAACCGCCCTCCCAAGCTACCTGTATCAGCAATACACGGATGATGACGACCTCCAGGCTTTTGTGCTCGCATACAACACGTATGCACAAGAGTTCGTGGATTGGTTCAATTCCATCAATCTTCCGATTTACACCCAACCGCAAATCTTTGGCGCCCTCCTCGATTGGGTCGCTGCTGGAATCTATGGGCTCGCGCGCCCAGTTCTGTCATCCGGCACTTTTCACTCTGTCGGCCCGTACAACACACAATATTTTAATCAGAAGAACCCCTACAACGGGTTTCAGTTTATTGGCTCTAGCAATGTCGCCACGACTACAGATGATATTTTCAAGCGCATCATCACGTGGCACTTCTTTAAGGGTGATGGGAAGTATTTTTCGCCATTGTGGCTAAAGGCCAGAATCATAAGGTTCTTATTCGGAGAGAACGGAGCGGACTTTGACGGCCCGACATATTCGATTAGTGTCACGTTTGGCGTGAATCAGCAGTTGAATATAACTATTATCTCCGGCTTCCGTACAATCACAAAATCGCACGTTTATAACCCAATCCCAGGCGCCGCATACAACGATCACTTTGGGCCATACAATTCAGTGACATCAACATTCGTTAGCGAAGTGGTTCCGCCACTATCAACTATCTTTAAAGAGGCAGTAGATACAGGTGCGCTTGAGATGCCATTTCAATTCTCTCCCGTTATAGTTCACATCTATGCAAAAGGCGAGTTCGCATGACCACCTTTATATTCAAAAACAACGCAAACTCGACTCTTGCTGGAGCAATAACAAACGTAGCTGTCACCGCGAATTTAGCGCCTGGATCGGGGATTGAGTTCCCGGTCCCAAGTACCGGACAGGTTTTCGCAGCCACTCTTATCGACGCCGCAACGCAAACTCTCAATGAAATTGTTCAGGTAACCGCCATCGCAACGGACACCGTTACGATGCTACGTGGCCAAGAGGGCACGACGCCCCTAAATTGGTTGGCTGGAGATTTCTTCATCCACCAACTCACCGCCGGCCAGATGACGTCCTTTCTTCAATCTGTCGCCAGCCCGGCCACGCCGCGCATTATCACGCTTAGCGGCGTGTTCACAACGAACTCAACCGATGGCGCGATAGGACTGCAGCGAACAACATCCATAGCAAACTCGTCGACGACATTGCCTGGCGGCGCGTCGATCGGCCAAATGATCACATATTCCGATCTAATCGGAAATTTTCAGGGCTTCCCGGTTACGATCAATGCACCGGCTGGGATGACGATTTCAAATCAATCGTTCATTGTCTTGAATGTCAACCACATGAAGGCGTCATTCACCTATTACGGTAGTAATTTCTGGGACGTCGGAGGCGTTTACTGATGCGGACCATAAGGAATATTTTAGTTTGCCTCGCGCTTGTCTTCGCGGCGTCGATACCGGCGAGCGCGCAATTCATATCGCAGCAAACGTGGCAGGCGACAACCACCGGCACGGCGAACGCTATCGTAATCGGCATTCCAAACGTTTCCTCTATCGCCGATTTGGTTGGCGTCCCTATCCGGTTCCTCCCATCGGCGACGAACACGGGGGCGGCAACTGCGGCCGTTGGTGGTACGGCAGCTACCGCGATTAAAAAGGCAACTCAGAGCGGTCTGACTGTTCTTGGCGGCCAAGAGATGGTTGCCGGTCAGTTGACGGTATTGGTGTATGACGGCACAGAGTATGTGCTCGATAGCACTATCTCACCTCAACCGATACTTTTTGCCCCCACGACATTCTGTGTTGCGACAAGCGGAAACGATTCAAACACGGGGGTGTCACCTAACTGTTGGCTAACCTTGCAACATGCCGCAACGTTCATCAGCAAATACAATGCTAATGGATTCACCATCACCATCAATGTCGGCACCGGCACATACGCTCCTGTCGTTCTACTTCCGGTTGGCGGGAATGGGTTTGTAAATTGGATAGGAAACGTCAGCACTCCATCCCTTGTGGTAATTTCGTCAAGCACGACATCTACCATTACGGCTACAGGAGTCACAGGCCAATCGTTTAACGGATTTACCCTAATACAGACCGATTCGACACCCGCAGACAGTCTCGGCGCATGTATTTTTGCACAGCAACAAACAGCATTGACGATTACCAATATCATTTTTGGAACATGCTACGGGGATGGGGTTTTCGCGCAGCAATCCAGTGTTAATGTAGGTTCTGGGACAATTTCTGTCTCTGGATCCAGTACTGGTCAGGCATGCAATCCTGGATGCGGTGCGGTGTTTGATGCAAATTACGGTGGATTTATCGCCGGTACTACGTCGATGGTAATAACGACTCCAATAACCGTGCAATATTTTGTAGTCGCTCGAGGTGCCGGTTTTGAAGGTCTAATACTTCCGTCGATAACCGGCGCTGGAAATGTGACCGGGGGGAAATTCGATTGCGTCCTGAACGGCGTTATCGAAACACTATCCGGCGGTAACTTGAACTACTATCCAGGAAGCGTCGCCGGTACATCAGGATCCGGTTGTCAATACCAATAGGACCTGAACATGACCGTAACACCAGTCGCAGGCGCCCACAGTTTTATCACAACCGGCGGGACGGCGGTAACTGCCGCCTTCGCCTTGCCGGCTGGCTATAATGGCGGATATATCGTGAATCCGCTCACGGCCTCTGATCAAGGTATCGGCACGGCAGAGCCGCTTATCGTAGACCCGACTGGCGTGTCTCCAGGCTTGAATGCGAATGGAACGGCCATTGCGCTCCAACCGGGGCAGAGTTGGAACCTAATTCCAGGCCAAGTCACCGCGACGCTCGTGAACGCCGCCACGAGCAATCACAAATTCACTGTCGTCGTTTATTAAGCCTGGAGAAGGCCGTTGAAACGTGTCCTCGCAATCCTAGGATTCGCGGCGCTCTCTAGCGCTGTCTATGCGCAGACCGGCCCTGGTCCGCCGCCGGACCCTTGGAATTACGGGCCGTCGCTATCTCTTTTTTACAACAATGGCGGCCTTACTATGGGCGCGCCGACTGGCGGCCAAAAGGGTATCGGCACCATAAATGTTTCGGGCGGCTTCTTCGTAAATGGATCAGCCGTTGGCCTGACGGTTGGGAGCCCGATCACCGGCGCTTGCACGAACGGATTTGGCTTATACAACAATGGCGGAGTTCTTGGGTGCATATCCCTTACAGGCGGCGGCACTGTAACATCCGTTGCTATGACGGTCCCGTCTATTATGGCCGTCGGCGGATCCCCTATTACCGGCGCTGGCACGTTTGCCGTATCGCTCGCAACACAGACAACAAACAAGGTGTTCGCCGCGCCGAGTGGCTCGACAGGGACGCCCACATTCCGCGCGCTCGTCAATGCCGATCTTCCGGCGATCCCGGCCACCGATCTGACAGGGCAGGTTTCCGTTGCTAATGGCGGCACCGGTCTCGCGACTCTGACGGCTAATGCCCCATTGATTGGGGCGGGAACTTCGAATGTCGCTTTTGGCACGCGCTCTGGTAGCACGACCACCTTTGCTACAGCGACAGGCACCCTTACCAGCGGTCACTGCGTCTCGATCGATGCAAGCGGCAATTTCATCGATGCCGGTGGCGCTTGCACGGTTGGCGGCGGTGGCGGCACCGTAACGTCTGCATTGATCAATCAGCTCGCTTGGTACAACGCGGCCGGGACAACCGTCGTCGGGCTTGCGACGGCGAACAACGGCGTGCTCATTACGGGCGCTGGCGGAGTCCCGTCGATTTCATCGACAATCCCAGCGGCGACCCAGGCTAACATTACCGGCACCGGCACGTTGGCGAGCGGCACCACCGCATCTGGATTCAATGTCGCTTGCGCTAGTGAGCCAGCCAATACGGGTGACGTCACGTCGAGCGCTGGCTCATGCGCCACGACGATCGCGGCGAACGCCGTAACCTATGGCAAGTTTCAAACGGTTGCTGCAAGCAGCCTGGTAGGGAATTCTTCCGGTTCGATCGGCAATGCGGGAGCGGTGGCGCTCGGGGCGACGCTCGCATTCTCAGGAACTAATTTACAAACGGCGGCGATGTCCGGGGATCTCACGACGCCGGCGAATAGTTTTGTTACCACGTTGAACACGGTCAACGCCAATACAGGCACCTTCGGAAGCTCCTCGCTTGTCCCAGTTATAACGGTAAACGGCAAGGGTCTTGTTACCGCTATGACCACCGCTGCCATTGGAGCGTGCGGTACATTAACAGGTGATGTCACGTCCGTTGGTTGCGCCACAACGTTGGCCACGGTTAACACGAATGTGGGTTCCTTCGGCTCATCGACTTCTATCCCTAACTTCAATGTTAACGGGAAGGGGTTGATTGTCTCGGCAGGCTCGAACGCGGTTATAGCTCCGGCAGGCACGTTGACAGGTGCCACTCTGGCGGCCGGCGTCACGGCATCGTCCCTGACGAGTTTGGGCACTTTAACGAGCCTAGGGACCTCTGGTGCTATCACTGGCACGCAAGCGATCGCTGCCACTAGCACCGATGGTTTGCTCTTGACGGATATTACGGCGGCGACGGTTGGTGCTCAGAAATGGTCGCCGCGCGTGCACTTCACGGGCCAAGGTTGGAAGACCAACGCGACCGCCGGTAGCCAGACCGTCGACGTGATCGAAGAACTGCAACCTGTTCAAGGGGCAATTAGTCCAAGCGGCAATCTGGTTTGGAGCGGCCAGGTTAATGGCGGCGGTTATGGCGCGCTGCTTACGCTTTCCACTGGCGGCGGTCTCAATCTAGCTTCTGGCACGTATCAAATCGGCGGATCGCCATTAGCGTTTTCCAATATTGCGAGTTCACTTGCTTGCGGGCAGACACCAGCGTTGACTGGAGATGTCACAACATCGGCTGGCTCGTGCGCGACAACGATAGGTTCTGCTGCCGTCACGAACACCAAGCTGGCGAATCCTAGCACGACAGTTAACGGCGTCACCTGTACCCTTGGCTCGACATGCAGTTTGGCCACCTCTGGTGGTACGGCCGCCCCATCAAATCCAGCTAGTGGGAATTCTAGTGTAACAGCAGTGATGGAGGGCCTTGCGGGCGCAATCACTCCGACAAAAACCGGCACGGTCTTATTTATTGTAAACGGTTCTGTAGCGAACACACTTACGAACGACAGATGTTTTGTGGCTCTTCGGTTCGGAACTGGTACCGCCCCAACACTCGGAGCGGCCACTACTGGAACGGTTCTTGGAGCGTCAGAACAGACGACGTTCGCCACAGATCAGATAAGCGTTTTTTCTCTTTCTGGAGTCACAACTGGAAGAACCCTATCAACAGCTCTTTGGTTTGATGTTCAATTATCCGCAGGCGGTGCAGGAGGAACTTGTAGTATTACAAATGTTTCAACTACGGCGGCGGAACTATGAGGCGGTGGTGATGACGAAACTGTGTCGTCTGCTAATTCTATTTTTCTTTGCCCCAGCCTCCGCTTTTGCTCAATGCGTGGCTGGTCCGGCGCTTCCGGTGTGTCAACAAACGAATCCGGTGATCACGAGCCCTTTGACGACATCAAATTGTGTGGTTGGCGGGATTAATAACACATATCAAGCCACGGCTTCCGGTAACGTTACGTCGTTTTATGGGTACAGCACTAGCGGAGGGAGTCCGCCGCTTTTTACTGCGTCCAATCCCGGTCCAAATACAAGCTTGTTTTATATGAGCGCGGGAACGGCAGGGACCTATACGTTTGTGCTCTACGCGATAAGTTCGACCGGCACCTCGGCCCCAACGACTATCACCGTTACGTGTAGTTAATCGCAATGCGAAGTTATTTTGTCTTACTCGCCGCTCTCTTCAGCTCGGCGGCGTCCGCACAAACATGCGTGGCCCCGGTTTGCAACACGGTACCGTCCTTCGTCGGAGCGTATTTTGGCGCGGCGGCGGGGAGCGGTAGTGTGGCCGCCACGCAAACTTTGGGAACCATCAACAATTACACCGTCGCCGACACCGCGATCGCGATGCTCAACAGCGGCGGCGGCTCTGGGAACGCCTGGGCGCGTTACACGCTTGGCGTCATCACGCCGGGTAGCTCCGGCCGCCTGATCGACGAGGAAAACTCCCTTGTCAACCAAGGGCCGGTGGTGGCCGGGCGTGCCCCATACAATTGGAATCCAGTCACGAACACCAATCTCCTGATCGATTGCGGGAACGGGCAGGCAAATGAGCATGAGTGTGGAACGGCCTTGGCCATCGCCCCAAACACCCAGCAATACAAAACCGGAATTGTCTTCGCCAACGGCGCGCTCGAGGCGGGCGCCGCGATAGGCATGCCGGTGTACGATTACATTTGGTGGGAAGCGCCAGATGGATCAAGCGCATGGCTACAACAATGGCCTAGCGACTTCCACATCCACAGCTCAGGTATGCTTACACTAGACGTCGGGAGCGTAAACGTCAAAGGCACCATGGCGGTGTCATGCTTCGGACCGCCAACCCCATTCTTTACAGTCAACGCCGGCTTGGTCACCCATTGCTAGGCGAGCATTGGCCTGAGATCCTCGCGATTGCAATCGGCGTTTCGATGACCATATTAGCGCTCGCCCTTGCCGCCATCGCCCAACCATAATAGGCTTTTGCCTCTTGACAAAAGGCATTTGCCCCGTATCATGCGGCCTTCGCTGGTATGGGTGTCGCTATGGATAACAGACCGTTCCTTATCGCTATCTTCGGCGCCGCTCTTTCCGGCGCCATTGTGGGCCTCGTTTTCGGCGCTTGTATTGTGTGGCTGTCGCAACCTTAACGGTGATGGGGTGAGAGATGTTAGAAACATTTTCGCCGATCTTTTTTACCGGCACCGCCGTTCTGATTGGCGGGTACATTTTTTCGAAGGAGGATGACGCTTCCCTCGGAGATGCGTGTGAAGGCGGCATATTGTTTGGAAGTGTGTTGGCGGTGTTTTTCGCCGGGATACCTTTCATATAGGCATGCCCTTGACAACGCGGGCAAAAGCCCTCTAAGACACCGTCACCAGCGCGTTCACAGCGAGGCGGCGATGTCGACGATTCTTTTCCAAGATACCTGCCGCCTCGTCATCCCAAAGCTCATGACAGAGTTTGATTGGGAAGACTTCCAGGCCGCCGGCTGCATGGGCAACCTCGGCCACGAGAGTGATGGCCTTCTAGAATTGCGGGAGATCGGCGCGAAGCCAAATCGCGGCGGCTTTGGTTGGGCGCAATGGACCGGCCCGCGCGCGCGAGAATTTTTGCACTATTGCGAAGTCGTCAAGCTCGATTGGCATTCCGAGGCAGCGAATTACGGCTATCTCGTAAAAGAGCTTCACCAAGATGGTGCCACGGTCGCCGCTGTCGCCAAGGCGCCTAATCTGAAAGCCGCCACGGTGGCCTTTGAGCGCGGCTATGAGCGCGCCGGCATCATCAACATGCCTAGCCGCATCCATTGGGCCGGGATTGCCATTGAGGCCGTTCGTGGGGCCTCGCCGCCAGCAATAACCGCAGCATAGGAGTTGGGATGTTAGGAATTACACAAGACCAAATTACAATGGCGATTCGTTGGGTGATCACATATGCCTCTGCGGTAATTTCTGGAGTCCTTGTTTCTAAGGGATGGGCGACAACGGCATCCGCCGGCGCTTTGACGGTTTTCCTTCTTGGGTTAGCACCGGGCATTGCCACTTTTATCTGGGGCCTTTGGGTGCATTCCACAGGCGGCACGATTGCCGCCGCGAGTGCGCTCCCCGAGGTGCATTCGATCGTGACAACTCCGGAAATCGCCACTTCCGCCCAGTTCGCGCCAGACGATAAGGTCGTTAGCAAATGAGCGGCATTCTTGGTTGGATCGGGAGCCTTTTCCCTAGCACGCCAGTGCCGACACCGGTTGCGCCTATTGGCCTACCAGCTAACATCGAAGCTGAAATCGCGGATATCGAGAAGGTCCTCGGGTTCTTCAAGTCCGGAGATTGGGTCGGCTTCGAGGCTGCGTGGAAGGATCATAACGTCCTAGGCGAGATCGAGGCTGGCGCGTCGCTAATTGATACGTTCCTCAAGATTGGCGCCGTTTTCATTCCGGCCCTAACCGTCCCAGCCGATGCGCTCGCCGTCGCGACGTTCCTTGTCCCGATCGTCCTAGGCGTTGGATCAACTATGGTTCCGGATGGCAAAGGCGGGTTCGTGCCATCTAAGGGCCAGTCTCTCTACGATCCTCGCACCGGTATCTTCACAGGGCTACGCACGTGAGCGCCCTTAGCCCTGTTTGGAAAAGAGTCACTGGAGACGCATTGGTCAAAGATATCGAGGCACTCTTGCGCCTTTGTGACTTAGACGAACTAAGGGAAGTCGAGCGCCGATTGGCCGTAATCATTGCAGAGGAATCTAAGGAATGAAAAATCTTATTGCCGCTTGCGCGCTTCTCGCGCTCACCGGTTGCGCCACCCTCCAGGCTGACTTCCCTGGGGTGACGCCAGCATCGGTCCTAGACGCGCTTGGGAACGCCATAGACACGGCATGCGGGGCTGTGCCTACCGTTGCCTCCCTTGAGACGGTCTTGGCTGATGACGGGCTCGTGAACCCCACGGCGGCGCAAATAACCATGGTGGCCTCGCAAGTGTGTTCAGTCCTGATCCCGCCGAAACCAGTGGCCGGCATGTCCAGGAGACAATTTGCAATGGCGGTTGGATCTCCATCAGCGCCAGTCATTCTTGGATACCTGAATGGCAAGCCTATCTATGGCTACTGGACTAAGTGATGAAGTGTGTTTTTATAGGAGTGGCCACCGCGATTGGTGTTGCTATAGTGATTGCCTTGGCGGTTTCTATCCTCATTTGGAAGTTGGGCGATAAAGGATGAAACTCGTCGCGGCGATCGCGCTGGAGACCAAATGATGTATGTGTTGATCTTTCTCATATGGAATACCAATCCCCTATTGGGATTTTCCACCGAGTTCAGCTCGCAGGCCGCATGTGAGAACGCGCGTGTGGAAATTGCAAAGATGAGTCCCTACGAGCAAGGCGGAATGACCGCCACCATATGCGTGCCCAAATGAAACTCGTCGCGGCTGTTGTGATTATTTGTGCGGGATACGTGCCTTATTGCAGGACGCCCGTGATGGAAAAGCACGGCTATGTGTCCGAGAACGCATGCTCCTATAAGCCGGTGACGACACAAACCACCGAGGGCATCCACACCACCTCCGTTAAGTGCACGAAGTGAAAGCAATCGTGGCCTTCGTGCTGGTGTTTGGCCTTTTGTTTCTGCCGATTTATGTGGTCGGATGTGTCATACATCCATCAGATTGGTGGTGTGGCCGATGAATTCAATTTTGATCCTAATTGTTTTCGTTTGTGCCATTGTTGGCGCCATGTTCTTGTGGATGCAAATTCCGCATGATTAGCGTCGTTATCCCCGCATATAATGAAGAAGCGGAATTGCCTGATTGCCTTGCGGCGATTAAGGACGCAGCCAAGAATTGTTTCCGTCAGATTGAAATTATTGTCGTTAACAACGCCTCCACGGACAGAACGGGCGCCGTTGCCTACGGCGCGGTTGTGGTAGACGAGCCACGGAAGGGAATCTCCTTTGCTAGGCAAAGGGGCTTCGAGGCGGCCAGGGGCGACATCATCTGCTGCATCGATGCGGATACGCGCATGCCAGCTTATTGGTTTACGCGGCTTCTGAAGCATTTCGGCGAGCCTATCGCGGCCGTCACTGGGCCATCCTTTTTCTATGACTTGCCTAGACGGCAACGCGTTTTGGCGCTGTTCTTTAACATGAATGCCTATCTGATTTATCGGATTACCGGCGCGATGCTACAAGGCGGGAATTTCGCGGTTCGGCGCGACGCGCTTGAGCGCGCGGGCGGCTTCAACACATCGATCGAGTTCTACGGCGAGGACACCGATCTCGCGGTACGCGTGGCCGAGCACGGGAAAATATGCTGGGCTTGGGATATGGCGATGCCGGCTTCTGGCCGGCGCATACAAGCCGAGGGGATTATTAAAACCGGGATGACGTATGCGCTGAACTATCTTTCCGTGGCGTACGCCGGAAAGCCGGTGACCACCGCGCATAGAGATATCCGATAATGCTGGCGATCCTAACGTTCCTTGGTGTGTGGATCCTCGTGTTCATCCACATCATTACGTGGTTCCGTGGAGAGACGTCAGAAGGCAGAATTAGTTTGCAAATCCACCATGAGTTCTCAGATGCGTTCAAGGCATTGGCTAAGACTGCCGAAGAGACAAAGGCGCCGGATCCTCCAGAGGGGTGACGCGCGCCATGTGGTTGCGATGGTAGGCTATCTGATAATTTTCGCGATCTTCGGGTTTATTGTCTTTGTCCTTCATAGGAGTTCCGACGGTGGTAACGTCCGTTAAATTCGTCTTCGCATTATCGATCCTGGCCATGCTTGTCCTAAGCGCTTGCGCGATCGTCCCAGATGACGACGGCGGCATAGGGATCGGCATTGGCATCCCCTACCATCACCATGGATGGCGATAATGGCGGCTGATAACATCAAGACAATCCTAACAGAGGCCGGCAAGCAGTATGTCAGAGACAATGCGTCGGCCGCTGGCTGGTTCGAGGGCGAGATTGAGGGCTATGTTCCAGGCCTAATTGATGCGCTTCTCGCCGCCCTCAAAGCTAACAAACTCGGGGTTTACCCGCTGATCGAGCCGGAAATCAAATGAGCTTCGTCGATACCGTGTGGACGGTGCTTCTCGTGCTTTTTGTTCTCTATTTAATCGGCGGTGGGACCTGATGCCTGATCATTCTAATAAAAAGCTAGGATGCCTTCCTCCGCATCCGGCGGATAAATCGAAGCGTGTGTCATTTGCATCTGTCTTTGGAACCGATCTCCCGGCACCTGAGCCAACGCGAGATTGGACGGATGGAGATAAGTCCAGGCCTGTTTTCGGAAACGATACGGTCGGCGATTGCACTTGTGCAGCGATTGCAAACATTATCATCGGCGCCATGAAGGAAGCCTTCGGCAAAGAGTGGTATCCGACAACCCGCGACGTGCTATCTCTTTATTACAAGCTCACAGGCGGCAAAGATACCGGCCTCGTGATCGAGGACGTTCTCAAATATGTGATGAACAATGGCGCCTTCGGGCATCATTTCATCGGCACGGCCTCAATCGACCCTGGCGACGCTCAAAATATTAAGCGCGCGATCGATTGGTTTGGATGCGTCGATCTCGGCGTCTCGTTGCCAAAGGCGTGGCAGACAGCGGATAGCTGGACGATGAACAAGTGGCAAACGAACGACTACGTCGCGGCAGATTGGAAGCCCGGAAGTTGGGGTGGCCACTGTGTGTGCTGTGAAAAATATGACGAGAATTATCTATATGTGTGGACATGGGGCCAGCTGATGCCCGTCAGCTTGGATGCGGTGAAATCGTATTTCGATTCAGTCGACGCGGTGCTAATCGCGTCATGGATCAACAGGGGCCGGTCACCGGCGAATTTAGACCTGTCCGTGCTCGTGGAGCGCATGGCGCATTTCAAGGCATGACGGAGAAATTCCATATCGAATGGCCATTTCCGGAGAAGCCGATGAGCATCGAAGCTGGTCCGCGCAAATGGGAAATGGAAAAGGCCGCGATCGACGCGGCCTACGCGGACCATATCAAGAAGCTGGTTCGAGGTGTATTACATTAGCAATGCTGGCTCGTCGGTAGATAACGACAAGGAATTGCTAATCAAGTTCAAGCACAACCTCGAGGTGCTCAGGCAGGCTCACGTTCATGCTCTATCGATATTTTCGATCATGACTAACCGCTGTGGTAAATGCGCGCGCATCGAATCCTAGATGGTAAGGTAGTTCCTCTAAGACCAACCCTAGCTCACAATGGTTGGGCCATGCCCAACCATGCCTTTCTCGGATCCAGGAAACTGTATATTCATACCCCTTCACAGGCCATAAAACTTTATGTGCAGGAGGATTAGGGCTCGCATCCGGATCGAAATTATCAATGATGCACAAAACTCTCTGACCTACCTTGAACATGCGCTATTGCTCCTCTTAGCCGCCGTCGCTTGCTGGCTTGCGTCAGTCTTGCGGCGGCGGTGTTTTTTCTTTGCCGGTTGCTGTTAGCTCGAAGTGCCGCTTGAGATGTGGCGGCATGCTGCTCCACCATTCCGGAGATAACGTCCATGGCTTCCATGGCGTCATCCCGCGAGACATTGGAGTCAGCAAGATACAAAGCTCTTGCACTGTCATATCTTCCGCTGGTGTAAATACGACTTCGGTCATTTGTCATCCCTGCATTTTGAGCGCCTCACACGGCGCCTATCTAGTTCATAGCCAATAATGACAAGGATGCTGCGCGCAATATAACCAAATGCGAAGAAAAAAAGCATAGTGATAATTGTCATCACGCACCCCAATAGGCCCACAATTCGCCAGCGTAATACGGTGGTGGGTATCCGTCGCAATCTATGCACCAGTAGTCAAACTCGATCGCCACGAGCTTATGGCAACGAAAGCAGCGCACGAAGGCGTTGGTTTCATCTAAGCCCCAGATCATTCCGCTACCTCCTCCACGTCTCTCTCAGCGATTTCCTCCTTGATATTCTCAAGCACATAATCCGGGAAATTATAGCCGACTCCACGAAGGTACAATAGCCGATCTCGGAATGTCTCAAGTGTCGGGTCGTTGAAAGTCTTTCCGTCGTAGGGCAACCCTATGTTGCGGTACTCGGCTGATTTCAAAAACTCACCCACGGCCTTATGGGTATCCATCCAGTTAGGGCCATCCCACCTTACTTCTGGGACATCGCCTACGATTCTAGTGCCGGCGACATGCGTTGTCCACCCGCCTTCGCAATACTCGTAGCAGTACAAGTCGCACTTCCAATTGTCTGACGACCAGCGACAATAGCTCATTTCAGCGCCTCTAATTTGGCGAATTTCTCATCCATTTCCGTTTCAAGATCCCAATAGTGTTTGGAAAGTTTTTCGATAGCGGCCTCAAGCTCAGCGATGCGTGCCGATAACGCTGCAAGCCTGGCATGAGGTGCCTCGATCTTGGCTTCCAGCTCGGCGATGCGCTCTTCATGATCGTCTAATGCACTCTTCTGGCCTTCTTCTAGCGTGGCAATGTGATTGAGCATTTCGTCAGATATCATTTCTCCACCGTGTCCATTAGAGCCTGACGTCCTTGTGAAATGTTATCGGCTCTATGCCGACGTACTCAGCAAGTTCGCCTTCTCGGCGAAACCATTCACCGCGAGCGCGAAGAGTCGCAAATCGTTCGTGAAATTTGGCCTCATCCTCCATGGTTCCCTTCTCAACTCGGAGAACAGCAAGTTTTTTGTGATGCCCGGTTTGCAGACTTGCGACTCTGTTTTTGACATTCGAAGCAAACCCAATTTTAATATAACGCCCGTCGCTGGCGAAATAGATATGCCCCGTCGGTTTCGGCGAGGTGCCGACCCGCATCATTTGTGAATGGCCATCTGCCAGCGACGGAACCGGGTCTCCGACTATCGCCGCGCTATATGACTTCATGAAATGTTCAGATCCAAACTCTCCACGGATTCGTGTTCTTGGACCCTTACGGACGCGGACGTACCAGACAACATGTCCGTGGCGCGTGATTTCTTTGCGAAGATAAGGCGGCAGCGGCTTAGGCATAATTAACTCTCAAAGTGCGGGGGTAGGTGCGGGGAATGTGGTGTGTAATTTAACGTCCATTTAAGCCTTTATAGTAAATTCCCCCCTCGAAGTTTCCCGCACCATCATTGATTCTATTAGTCTTTCACACTAAACCGACATTCCCGGCTGGGACACGAGTGCTTATTTTTGAGGTTGATTTTATTCGGCTTCGGACGAGGTGCGGGCGCTAGGGTTAAATCCGGTGCGGGCGAATGTTGCCATTTCATTTCACTAGCTTCCTCATTGCGTCCCGCGCCAACCGCGCACGATCGGCATTCCTCGTATAGAGCGACGCCATCTTCTCGCCAGTCCATCCATAAATGGCATTCAATTGAGCCGTCGTCGCGCCGTTGTTCGCCGCGCGCGTCGCGCCCGCCTTGCGCAACCCATGCGCGGATCCTGGCACCCCAGCCGCCTTGCACGCCTCGTGGAACCAAGATCCGAAACTCTCCGCCGTCATTGGCCGGCCGGCCGCCGTCGCAATGAAGGCGAGGTCACCCGTCTTCGTCGCATTTATAATCTCGGCAAGCTGAGGGAGGATTGGGATAGTGACTTGCTGGCCGGTCTTTGTGGTTCGCAATGAGATCACACCACCCTTGATATGTTGCCGTCCTAGCACTGCGGCATCCCCACGGCGCAACCCCGTAAAGAGCAAAATAGAGAGTGCCAATCGCTGTCGGGTCCCGACTGGCCACCGCGATTCGAAACACGAAATCTCCTCGTCCGTCCATGTGTGGTGTCCCTCAGTTTTGTTAGGAAAGCCCATTACGCCTGCGGTCGGATCCGCATCAACGTGTTGCGCGCGCTTGGCCCATTGGAACAGCACGCGCATCGTTTTCAGAAAACCATTGGCGGCGAATGGCGTCTTGGCGCGATCCTCGACGCCCTGCCGTATAACCTTCGCTGTGATGGAACTTAGCGGCGTATCCCCTGCCCGCTTGGCCACGGTCTTGAAGACATAGCCCCTCTGCCTCTTTGTGGCTGCGGAGAGCCTCTCCCAGGCGCTGGAATCCTCGTAACGCTCGATGAGCCATCCTAGGGTGCCCGTGGCCGTCACGGGGCCGCTCTGTGGCGCTATGCCGAGGATGGCAGTGTTGTAATTGCTGGCAAATTCAGATGACCCGTAAGCCCCACGCACACGTATCCGTGGCCCCTTCCCGACGCGAACATAGAACACGGCCGTCCCGTGACGGTTGCGTTCCAGGTAAAGGTTTGGCGGCATTGGGCGAATCATTGTGGAGCCATTGGGCAGGTGAATGAGTTTTTGCCAGAAAGCGTGATATCTCCCTGCATCTTCGTGCCGTCAGGCATACGAAGTGTCTGATTCCATAGATCGAGAACGTAGCACGCCCCTCGCTTGAAATCGTCGGTAATAGGGCCACGCGGATCGGCATGCGGCACACCAGTCGTGGTGATGGCGACGGTCGCTGCTGCGACTATAATTTTCACAGCCTAACGTCCTTTTTCTCCACAACCGTGGACTTAACTGCTTCTTGCGTGCCGCCTGGAATCATACGGATCACCGTCCCATCCGGCAAATGGATCTCCACGACCCGATCCGGCGCGGCCCTGCATGCGCGCTTCGCATCGGCTTCGGTAAAGCTAGCTGGACGGTTTGACATATGGCTTTGCCTTCCACGCCTCCCATTCCGGGCCGATGCCGAGGAACATGCACAATTCCCTGGCCGTCCCGTCGTAGCAACCGCCAGCCCCGCGCTTGATCCAGCGGCCGGTGCCAAGGGGCATCCACCCAGCTTCAATTGCGGCGCGTTCGTAATTGAACTCTTCGGTCATTCCGGCTTCCTTGCTAGATCTCCGGCGAGGGCCATGGCCTCGAAGAGGGCCATGGACTCGAAGAGCGCAGCGTATCCACCACGCATATGCGAGGCATCAAGCATTTCCCGCGTCACCTCCGGCCCTACAACTTTGAACCCGGCGGCGCCGAGGGCGTCGAGGGCGGCGGTCACGGTGTCTCTAACTGTGCCACCAGCATGCAACGCGTCTTCATAAGCACCCTCCATCACATCGAGCGCCTTCGTCCTAAATTCCTCTCGTGTCATTCCGGCTTCCTCGCGAGATCCCCTGCGGCGGCTATTGTCTCGAAAGCTGTTAGCGGCTCGCTATAGGAATTCAGCCCAGCTAGCAGCTGCTCTTCCGTGTACTTTGGCCCGAGGACGATGAACCCAGCCGCGCCGAGGGCATCAAAGGCAGCGCCCGCCCCCTCGACTAGATCTTGCCAAGGAGTTTCTCCGCCATGAACATTACACATAGCCATCGCCATCACCTCGATCGCTCGCGCCCTCATCTCTTTAAGGCTAGCCACGAGGCGCACCACTTTGTTCCGCTAGGATTGCGTTGAACTCTTCCATATACGGCTCCGCGCGCTCGGCATCCGGCGGCGAGAGTCTACGCCACCACTTAGTGAACTCTTTTTGGCCATTCCTCGCGGCGAGCATCCCAGCGAGCTTTACCTCGGCGGTTTCTGCAGTCATCCCCTTCACACCTGGATGTTCAAGCGGATGCTCTTGATGCTCCTTATCAACAACCTCGCCTGTCTCCGGATCGTGCTTGGCCTCTGCGGCATGTTCTTCCGCGATAGCTTCCGGCGTCTGCCGATAGAACCTATTGTCCTTATTGTCGGCGATTGATGCTAGCCTATCGGCTAAGGATCTCTTGGGGGTGACGTCCCTGGCGGCCTCCGGGCCGATGCGCGGCGACTCCTCGAGTTCGTCCTTGGAATAAATGCCCATGAGAATTTCTGGGAAATTCCGGCGGCAAAAGGCGCGCACAGAATAGTAACCTAGCTGTTGGTCCGGATCCGCCGCCCACAACGGCGAGTTTTTGGTTTTGATATCGCCGATCCTGGGCGAGGTGTAATCCACGATCTCGTCAGAGCCTTTGAGCTGCGCCCATGTGCGGCATGTGCGTGACGCGCCATCTCCGCTAAATTCAAATTTGATGCGGCCGACAATCTGCGCGCGTTGCAAGACAACCGCGTGGATCAGCTGGGCTTCGTATGCGAGCCTGTCGCTGACGCTATAGGATTTGTTCGCGACGGCGAACGGGCTCATGCGCCACTCGATCGCTTGCATGACAATTCCCAAGCAAGCGCCGGGGTTGCCCCGAAGGTGTTTCGGCACGGCGACGTTCGATACCGATAACATTTTAGCGAATTCCATAACCTGCCCGGCGTTGGCGAAATTCACGCCGCCAGCGCTGTTTGAGACTGGCAAGTTCCCGGTGACCTCGGTGTCGATTTTGGATGCAATTTTGTCATCGCGTGCGACTATGTCATTCATAGCAACCTCCCTAAGTTCTAACCACCCTAAGGGCAAATGCCCCTGCCTCCGTCACCATCATCTACTCTGCGGCGATACCTAATTTGGAGGCGTGCTTCAAAATAATTTCAACTGGCCGGATGTTGAGCACTTGCGAGTTTGCATAAGCAAGATCGACCTTCAATGTCTCAATGAGATTGCGGTGCATGCCTATAATCACGCGCGCCTCGCCCTTGCTTAATTTTCCAGCCCTTATGTCGTCTAGGTCGTGCAATATTTGCGCACGCAGGTCATTCGTATTAATCGCTTGCATGTTTTGATCTCCTATTACTAAGTTGGATTTGTTCGCGAAGACTGGTCATCTTCTGCGCGAGATAGATGGCATACCCTAGCCCTCTCTCACATCCATCTTGAACATATGTGTCATATAACTGTTCTGTGTGGTCCAGGTGCTCTCTAAGCTGATTTACCGACATGTCTCCAAGTCGCCTTGGACGATTGCGCATCGCCAGATAAGCGGCGTTAATTTCCTCTGCCCATCTACGAGATCCGACATATCCGACGAGACTCATAAAACGGTATCTCTCGTACCTAGCAGTGATGTCCTTCATAATTCCTCCTTGTTCACTCACCATTAGGGCAAATGCCCACTTTTGTCACAGGATTGCCCTTTGCCGCGTTCATCTTGCTCACCATTTGAAGGCAGAAATCACCACACAAAAGATAACAATGCCGAGCAGGATGGCGTACATAGGAGTCATGGATCGTTCCTCCACGCCGCCACCGCGAAGAGGCAGATTAGCGCGACGTTTGAGACCACGATAATGGCGAGTATGATCTTCGTTATCATCCAGAGCATTTCCATTTCACTCTCCTAGTAAGATGTTTGTTCCCAATCCATCCAGCACTTATCCTTGGCGTCGTAGCCGTTCGGCGCCTTCACTCTGATCGCGCTCGCATCGCCGTTTGTTTGCGAATAATCGAAGGCAAAATAGAGTGTGCGCTCTTGGTCTTGTCGTTTGGCCGCAACATAGAGAATGTGGCCGCCGCTGTTATCGTGCCGGTCGATTACGTGATACCAACGTGGCACGTTAGAGCCGGTGATTTTTAATGATGGATCGCCGTCTTTAAAAAAGACATCATACGAGCGCGCGCCAATGTCAGATGGCTGGCATGTCATAGCCAAGACGCGTGGCAAATTCGGCGTGCTGGCGCTGCGTTGCTCTTGCGAGGGCATTGGCTGCCCTGGGTAGCCACGCTGCTGTTGCGGTGGCATACTTGGTGTGGGCGGCGCAATAGGTTGCGGCGGCGGTAACGCCTCGTGCTCTTCGTAAGGCGTGGGCTCAGTTGGCTTTGCTTCCTTGTGCACGGTTGCACCATGCAGGAAGCCGGTGTGCCCAATGCCGCCAGCCGACCAATGGATTGACATCCACTCGTCCGGCAGAATTTCCATCACGCAGACTTTATCACCAGCGGTTAAATCGGTGAGGTATGTGGCGCGGTCTGACATATAAACCGGCGTCATCATGTTGATAGTTAAGACAAAAATGCAGGCGTCCATTTCATAGTCCTCCGGTTAGCAGAATTGCTTAATATACATATGAGGGCAAATGCCTTGGAAGTCAAGGGCAATTGCCAATATAGCGAATAGTCATTTGAATTTTTAGGCCGTCCGCCTTCGCCATGGCTTCGTCCATGCCGGGGGAAATACCAAAATCGGCATAGAAAGCGACTAGGTCGCACTTGGCAAGAAAGGCATGATCGCACTCAAGGGCGCGTTGCCGTTCCGGGCTCTCGTCTCTAAGGACCTGCGTATAGAGCAAGTGCGAGGCGAATGGCACCTCTCCTAGATCAAGCGAGTCGCGAAGCGCGCGCCGCGCATAGGCGACGTTGCGCTCGATGTTGCCTGCGTATGGAGATTGGATGCTGACTAGCTTCATGATGCGTGAGCGTGTGCAACGAGGGCGATCAAGCCAAGTGCCGCCGACGTGAGCACCAGGGCGATGAGCAGGATATAGAGGAAGATGAATTTCATTGCGGAACTTCCATAGGGTGAACTTCGAATTGCTCTTCGTCGACGCATGGCGTGGCCTTGCCGAGTTGGTAACCAACATCGACTAGCATCCATACTGCCACCACTAAGATTGATGCTCCTACAACTGGAATAATTAGCTTTTTCGCTAGCCTTCTCATTGCTTGTTCTCCTTAAATTTAAATTGCCTGTAGGTCGTGGCCGCTGTCGGTTTTCGATGCACGGTCGTGGCCGTCGCGATAACATCCCCGCGAAACAGCGCAACGTTGGCATCCTTCATTTTGAATTTGAGTTTGTTCTTGATGATTTTGCGGGCGGCTGTGGCTTCTGATTCAACGCCCATGAGGACCCGATCGTTTTCCGCCAATTCAAGAATTTCGTTGTCTCCGCTGAGATCGATCTCTTTCCCGTCCGACGCGTCGGCGTAGATGTTGCGGATGAGATCTCCGTCTTTTTCGAAGTCTGGCGCATACGTCTCTCCACGATCAACTTTCTCCCAAAATGCTAGTGAGCGCGCGGCGGCGGCGGCATAGAGGCCTGGCGTCAACGGCACTTCTTCTAAGTGTAAATCTTCTCTGATAACCAGTGCTGCGACAAGAGCGTATTGGGAATTAGTAATGGCACACTCAATGGCTGCCTGTAGTGCGACATAAATAGGCGGCACTATATCACCGCCGTTTTGAAGCCATCGCTTTCTGAAAGAAGACTGATCGACGGATTTTATTTGAATTATGCCGCGCCCCTCACGCCCTGGAATTTTTACGAAAGCATCCGGCGTCGCGCCAATTCGATTAGCAGGATCTACAAAATATTGCAGATTGGGGAGGGTGTTATATTGGACGGTCCAATCCGGATGCTCTTCCTTAATAAGTTGGACGGCAATAGGTTCAAGCAAGCGTCCCCACCGCATGTTCTGATTTTCGTCATCATCCTCAATTAGGCCGCCTTTGATTGCGGACAGCTTGAACGGGCTTACCCAGGGCGATTTATCGAACAACACGGCGATCTCGCTCGCGCCAACTACGCGGCGGCGTTGCTCTAGCCATTCTTCGCGGTCTGATGGGGCGAGTATCTTGGCGTTGATAGTCATGTGTATCACTCGTTGTTGAAGTATCCACCTTACAAAGTTTCACAGGCATGATAAGATTACCCGCCTAAGAACCCGAACTTTGTCTTGAATGTCCTTTAAACATAGCCCGTTGGTGGAGCGGCTGCCGGGAGGTACCCTAGGCGGGTAGTCTTGTTATTTGATTCGCCAGACACGAGCGCCGTCGTCTACCTTTCTAACCACGAACTTCATGTTGTGCCGCCGTCCCCAAACGGATGCGGAATTGTGCACCGAGTTCAGTTTGTCGGTGGCGATAAAAAAGGAATCGCCCTTTTCCATTTTATCAAATGGATACTTTCTGCAGCGAATAGCTGGGAACGGTATGCCCTTCTCTATGTCGATCATTCTATTGCTCCTGTGATTCTTCGTATTAATAGCGCGACTTCATCAGCAAATGCAGTGTCGCTCGCCACTCGATCCTTAACGCGGCGCACGCCATAAAGGATTGTAGTCCTGTCTCGGTTCCCAAAGATATGACCTATTGCGCTGAACGATAGAGCAGTTAACTTGGTAGCGATGAAATAAGCGATGTGGCGAGGCCTAACTATCTTTGCGTGGCTGCCTCGTCTGGCTTTCATTTCGTGTACAGTAACGCCATACTCCATAGCCACTATCTCTTGAATGTCCGAAACTCGCACGTGCGGAGCGGTAATATCTGTCAAATAGCTGACGGCATTCGCAAGCTCGATACTTCTCCCGCGCGCCGTAGCGAGAGCACACAATTGGATAGCGAGATTTTCGATATCCTCCGTCATCATAGGCTAAGGTACTTGGTCATTGGCGCTTGTACTCCTCAGCAGGCGTCCAGCGCGCTCCTCATCTAGTGTGTCGGCTAGATCTAGGAGTTGTTTGACGTCGGTATCGTCCACGCCACAACTCCCCGAGATCATCATAAGGCGCTCCGCGAGATCACGAAGATAGGTAGTCACGAGTATGTTGGTCATTTCATCTCCACGATATTGCGCAGTAGCGCGAAGAGCTTCTCGACGGCGGTGCGCTCTGGCTCGGGGAGTGCGCGCGCTAGCGCATCAGCTTTCTTCGACCGGACGATAAGCGGGCGCCCAAAGCTGCGCTCAATGGTTGGGCCGTAAAGCGCGGTAGCGCTCAGTACGGCGAACTTGTAATGCACTAGCGATTCATGGCTCACTGTGGCGCTCCATTTCATCGAGAAGACGACTCATGGCGCGGGCCACGTCGCCGATAACTGCGGAAATAAGCTCGGGATCTCCGTCCTCAAATGCCGCGATGATGTATTGGCCGATCGCCTCGGGTGTATTGAGATGATCGATGACGTTCCATGGGGCTGTTTCAGTGCTCATTCGCGTCCCTCTGCCTTAGCCACGGCGATTTGCAGTTTCGCGACGACGCCAGGATAGGCCTGCGCGTCGATCATGGCGGCCGCTGTCCTTGCTGCAGACAGCAAATCATGGACGGCGGAGATTATGCGCAGGTCCTCCTCATCTAGGTGGCCGAGATCTAAGGGGACTCCAGTCGCGTCATAAACGGCGCACGAAAACCCTATTTGAAGCTCGTGCATTTGAAATTCCCAAGGGGTTGGGCTTCTCATCGATTTGCCTCGTCAATTGCTATGCAGACGATAACCCCAGCAATAAAGCCAAGGAGAAATGTCATAAGAAAAGCCCATATCATCGCGCGAACTCGCGGCTCTCGATCGCGACGCATTGATTCGCGTAATTCAGCGCGCCGTTCAGGTTGATCAACGGAATAAAACCGCCAAAAGAAAAGTCGCGGCGAGGCTTCATCATCTCGTCGCCAATGAAGCCCATGATGGTCGCGCGCATGCGCCTCGGTGACTTCGTCGAAAGACCTGGTTCGATGCTGTCGAGGAGAGCTGGGCAAAGGGCAAAATCCCTTGCCCTAACTCGAATTGCACACTCGGCTGCATAGGTGGTCGCGGCTTCGATAGCCTCGAAGGTTTTCGTCTCAACTTCGGCTTCGGTAAGCATGGCGGTTCCTCAGGCAAGAGCTAATTCATAGGGGCATTCTAGGGCATTTGCCCTCGTCGTGTCAAGGGGATTTTGCCATCCCCTCGCATGCGGGCGTTATTTTTTAACGTTGAGTGTTGGGAAAGCCTCGGCATTCTTGCCTTGGCTGCGCCATGCCAGGGCTTGGATTTTTTGCCCTTTGTCGGCGAGATTGATTGCCTTGATTGCAATGGCGATCGTCGTCAAGGGCTCCTTGCGCTTGTGGTGATCGGAAGTAAGGTAGGAGCGCAAGCGGTAGAACGGATCGCTCAGTGCAACCCCTTCTGGATTCTCGAGCGTGTTAACCATTCTCTCTGCAAGATCGTAGTTCCGATTCGAAAGCACGAAATAAAGAAATGCGAAGATGGATGGGTTGGTGAGCCCGCGAAGACACATCACACGTTCGACGGCTAGATAGAAGTCGGGATTCTCGATTGCCGCCGCCTCGATGTCAGAGTTTTCGATCTTGTTCTCGGGCGCCTTCCACTCAACCATCACATTGCGGCGAAGGCGGATGAACCACGAGAGCCCAGACGCCATGATGGTGCGATAGCGCTTGACGTTGTTCAACGCCAAGACATCGGATCCGGTGCGCGCTTGCCTGATGGTGTCGATAGTCGCAAAGGCGTCGCGCGCGATCCCGTTGACAATGATCGTCTCAACGGGCTTATCTGCCATGATGATGGCCCAAAGCCGATGCTGGCCGTCGAGCACGTCTCCGGTGTCGGCGAGTTTGATCGTGTCGCCATTGAACTTCCATCGATCCAGTTTTATTTCGTTGGCAATGCGCGCGACGTGCCGGTCGCGGATTGGGCGATTATGCTGATTGTGTTCGATCAGCTTTTGTGCGTCGGCCGGCGTTATAATCCGACGGCCAAAGTCAACTTTCTTAAGCGCAGTCATGTCAGGCTCCCTGGTTCCATGCGTTTGAAAACTCCGTCAACCATTTGGTTGCCCTAGAGACGCGCGCATCGACGAGCATGACTCTTCTGGGATTCTTTTTGGTGATGGCGGCAACTTCATCGGCGGCCGGCAGATTAGTCAGCGCCATGAGGGCCACCTTGAGATGCGACCACATGGTCACGCCAATTTCCTCGTGCAGAGGCGCTCGACGTGGCCGAGCCTTGCCATTACCATTGCGCTCGGCAGACGGCTTCTTTTCGCCTGGCTCCCTGCCCTGCATTTCTTCGTAGGCATTCCACACCGTGCGCTTGCCGGCCTTTATGTCCTCGATCAAATCGGTCCGCCCGCTATTTTTGACTGCCGACGCACGCCTTACCGAGGTGTGACTCACGCCCATTTTGTCGGCTGCGGTTTTTAGGTTAACTGACGTAACCTCTTGATCTTCTTGTGGTGAAACAAAAGGACCAATTGGAACCTTTGTTGTCGCAGCGTTTTGATTTCCGACTGGCGCGCCGCGTTTCATGTTCGCATATTCGGCAGCCGCCAATTGCGCTTGCGCCGGCGTCAAATGCCTCCGACGAAGATTGTGATCGACGATGAAGTCGAGTGGGTCGCCACCGGGGAATGGCGCAAAGACGGGATCCACGTTGGCCGCGATGCAAGCCGCGTAGCGGTTACGGCCATCCAGGATCTGGTCCTCATAGAGGATGATCGGTTCACGTTGGCCGTTCATGTGGATAGATTCAGTCAAGCCTTTCAATTCCAGCTCGTCCATGAGTGGGAATAGATTGGCCAATTTGTGGGCTTCCATGTGTTTCCTCATCAGTTGATTTGCTATGGTTGCCACGTTAGTAAGGGCAAATGTCGCCGATGTCAAGGCAATTGCCCTCGATCAGGATATAAATCTTTGTGCCCACTCCTTAGGCAACCCTGACTTTTATTTAATGTTTCGTGAGTGGACGTTCTGGCCGGAAACGTGCTTAGCTATTGGTAACGCAACGATGCCGTTTCGTTTTGCGTGTGTTTTGTGTCAAATAATGCAACGAGCCTGTTTCGTTTCGCTCCTCCCAATTTCTGATCAACCTTAATAATAGGGATTTCGCCATGCAGAGTGAACGCGCGCGCCGAGCGCTGTGGGACCGCGTCTTATTGAGGGGAATGTTGGCTCAAATCAATGAATTAAAGCGTCAATTGATTTTTAGTCCGGAACCGAAACGCAAGGTAATCAATCGAGAGATTGCCTGTCTCGCCAAGTTTTCACGACGCTTTTCGCCAGAGACGCGGCGTCTTGTGGGGACATCCCAGCTATCCCGAGCGCCGACGCTATCAAGTCACGAAGCGCGTCGAAATCAAGCGGCGGCGAGGTGACGGAGCGTGGCCCTTGCCCTTTAATAAACGGCGGCGTGCGCTTCCCATCCTTCACGTATGGCCAATCCCCGCCTGTCGCCTCGCAGATAAGCTCCATGCCTTGATAGCTGCCTCGGCCTTTGTTTAAAGCTTGGCTTATGTAACTGTCGCTCAACGGCTTTCCGGCCTTCGGCCCGCTCTTCCATCTAGCTTTAACCGAGGCGGCCTTTTTACTGTCGACGCCTACCCTATCCATTTCTTCTCGAAAGCGAGCGCGCTGCGCGTCAGATATTGGCATGGGCAAAATCCCAAATTTCTAAAATAAAAAATTACAGGGCAAATGTTGCCGATCTCTTACGAGACAAAATGTCGCGCCCACTTACAGGACAAATGCCCTGCGGTCCATAGGTACAATTACCTAACGTGGGCGGGAGCGGTAAAGACTTTGTGTTGCCGCATAGCACAAATGCCATCGCTGCACATACCGGATTGGTGACGTTTTGCGTTGACAAAGAGGGCAATTGCCTTTTATATTAGGCTTATCATGATACCGACAGCAGCTGACTTCCTTAAACAAATCGACGAATTCTTGCGCGAAACGGCGCCATTAGAAGAGCGCGCCTTAGCCATCCTCAAAAAGAAACGGGCGCGGACGCTACGCGAAGCTCGCATCCGGGCCGCGCACTTGATCGATACCGAGTTCGGCACGTTTGCCGTCGAGAATTCGAAATTCCTCCCGCGTCTCCGTTTAGGCGTCAAGAAGGGCACCGGCGGGATAAAGCTCGATGTTGCAAGGCAGATTGACGCGTACATGAAAACCGCGCGCTCGCGCCGAGCCAAGGCGGCGGAGTAGGCGCGGCAACATCGCCGGATGGTACATCTTCAATAGAATCCAAAGATCCCGCGAGGAGGGTACTTTACCTGCAGCCGCACCGTCAACGGGCAAGCGTGCAAGGCGCTACAAGATCGAGTTCGGGTTCCTTCCTTTCGGCAGCCGCTAGGCTGGGTTCATAATGCCCGTGAAACTCGATAAGGCGGTTACTTTAGGAGGCACACTATGACTGATGCCCAATTCCAGGAACTGCTTGAACATGTAGACGCTTCTGCATTCCGTATTAACCCAACATGGCAATCCATTCTTTTCGGTGGCAGCATGATGTTGGCCGTTCTCGCGATTGTTCTGCTCTTGGCGTGGCTAGAAATGCTTTGGAATGAAAGATCGAGAAAATGAACGATGCCCAATTCCACGAGTTGATAGAACATGTCGATAGTTTAGGGCATTGGTTCTTCCTTGGCGCAGCCGCCATATCTGCCGCGATAGTTTGGGCGGCGGTATGGGTAGGGATCGAACTACACACTATCCGTCAATTCCTACATCTGCGCAAATAAAATGAGCACGCCCCTTACCAAGTCCGAGTGCAATCTTCTCGTTAACGGTGAGTTAACGAACCAGCAGCTTGCCATTCGCTTCAATTGCAACCTTAGTACCGTTAAGCGCGTCAAGCGGCGCATCCGCGCCGGCGACCCGGTTGTCTATCTATTCCAACCGCCACCACCAAGGCGGCCACCACAGCGCCGGCATTTTAGAAACGCCGATAATGCTGGGCCGAAAGAGTTGCGAGAAAACTCGCTTGGCTCTTTTGATTTAGTGGCTGCATGTGACAGGCACCTAGAGGATCTGAGGGCGGAGTATGGGCAGCGGCAAACCATATTTGCGCCGACACGTAAATTATGAGAGCCACCCTCCCCTTCCTTATGCTTGCCCAAGGCCGCAAACCGCGTTTACGCAAGGCGGCGGCGTCGAGGCCTAAAGAGATTGTACTGCAGTACGATGTTGCGAAAGTGCTTCGCGAGCATTGTTTGCCTGATTGGCAATGGACCCATATCGCAAGCGGCGAGTTAAGGGACGTCCGGACGGCAACGAAGTTGAAGAGAATGGGTGTGCGCCGTGGTTGGCCTGACTTTGTGCTAGTGCCGCCAACCGGACAGATGCATTGCCTCGAACTAAAACGAGAAGGCGAGCAGCTCACCGATGATCAACAAGCCTTCCAGCTTTGGTGTATCCGGAACAATGTGCCGCATTCGGTTTGCCGGACAATGAAGGAAGTGCTGTACTTATTTGAAAACTGGAATTGTGTACGCATCAGGCTAACCGGGAGCTAGTATGACGAAAAAAGGGAAGAAGAATCGCTGGCAGACATTCGACAATCCGCCGCCTATTGGCGTGTGGGTTGACGTGTATGTTGAGGATTCAAATAAAAGTTGGCGCATTGATTTAGGCGAATGGACTGGCGATACATTAGGTTCGATTAATAATCCTTGGAATGAATTAGAAAGCATGCCCTTGCTTTGGCGCCCGCGCCATCCGCAACCGCTTGAGCCTTTGATAGAAAGAGCAAAGCAATTGCCGGTTGTAGCCATTGAGCCGGACGAGTGGGTATCTGAAAGATCTATGTTATACGAGGATGCGGCGGAATGAGCATCGATGCTGAACTCAAGGCGCACTATCTTGCTGTTCATGAGCGGTTGTGGATGTTGCCACCGTCTGAGCCAGAGCCGATGCCGAGCGTCGAACTGCCAGATATTGAGCCAGAGACGGCGCCTACTGCTGTTGAAGAAATAGCAGCCAGGTGGCGAGAGATTAACGACCGCCTGTTTGGTGGCCGCGCTACGCCGAAGTCAGTTATTCATGTAACGGCCGCGTACTATGGGCTATCTGTGGATGAGATTAAAGTCCGAACGAAGCTAGCGCGTATCGTGAAGCCTCGACAGGTTGCGTTGTACATTATGCGCACGTTTTGCCGTCAAGTTCGGTATCAAGGACATGAGATGGCGCTTGTCCCGTTTTCCTTTATAAGGATCGCCGGCTATTTTGGCTTAGATCACGCCACTGTTATTCATTCTGTCAAGCGCGTTAAGGACAGGATGCAGAAAGACGAAAAGTGCGCGGCGGCTGTCGCCGATATCGTCGCTTTGTTGGGCCGGTGATGTGTAATGGCGCGCATCAGAAGCATCAAACCGGAATTTCCTCAATCCGAAACTATTGGGAAATTGTCGCGCGATGCGCGGCTCTTATTCATTGAATTATGGACGATTGCGGACGATTCGGGACGTTCTCGCGCGGCCTCGCGAATGCTCGCGAGCCTTCTCTTTCCATACGACGATGATGCGCGAGAGCTTCTCGACGGCTGGATGGATGAATTGGTTGCTAACGGTTGTGTTGAGAAATATACGATTGACGGTGATTCATATTTGCAAATATGTAACTGGTTGAAACATCAAAAGATTGACCATCCGGGGATTTCCAAAATACCAGGCCCTCGCGAATCCTCGCGAAAGACTCGCGAAGCCTCGCGAAGCCTCGCGCCTGATCTAGGATCTAGGAAAGAGTCTCTACACCTAGATCTAGATCCTACCTTAACGATAAAGAATCGTACCTCTATTGAGAGTTGTCCAAGCCAAGCTCGGACTTCGCCGGTAAGCAGATGCTTTGATGAATTTTGGGAAATGTGGCCGAACAAAGTTGGGAAGCCGGCGGCGCGGAAATCATTCGAGCGAATAGCCAAACAACCAGATTTCGATCAGCAAGCCATTCTTTTGGGTATTGAGCGCTACAGGTGCGACAAGCCTCCAGACCGTCCTTGGCTGAACCCGGCAACATTCCTGAACCAAGAGCGATGGTTGGATCAACCGGCGCGCGCAAGCCCGAATGGGCATGGGCGAAGCAATGGATCTGGCGGCGCGACGAAAGCATTTTTAGAGGGCGATGATGACACAACAGGACGCGAAGAAGGCCCTGGCAAAACTATTCCTTTGCTACCCACAGAGTGGCGACGAGAGTGAGCGCAAGGGAAAATTGATGGCGTATTGGGAGGTTCTCGAGAAGCGGGAACCGCGATTTGTGATCGAGGCCTGCGAGTATGCGGCCAAGGGCAAAATTGGCGATGGGCGGTTTTTGCCCACGGCGGCCGAGTTGTTTCAAGCTGCGGAAGCTTTTGCCGCGCGCGAGGCGCAGCGAAGACGGCCACGTGAGTTGACAAGCATGCCGTCGCAGAACGATGCCATAACGAGGCAGCGTATTATCGACGGCTTCCAAAAAGTGGTGGCGGATTTGCGCTCTGGTGTGCCGATCGATCCGGATAGGGCCACACGGGAAGTTTTCCGCAAGAGGTGAATGTGATGGATCAAATTAAGCGCATGTCCGTAGTGATGTTGGAGTTGTGTCAAAAGAGCGCGATTGGATGGATACATGTTGCTTATGTATGGGTCGATGTTGATTACAAGGACAAGATGTACATTGATGAAATCATCAATGAGCTAAATCAATCTGTGAAGGATGGATTTAATTGGGATAGGCCGCCAGTATGAAAATTAGATTTCACGTGTTGGCTAGATGCCGAGATGGATTGTCGCCGCCGGAAGGTGTGCGAGCGGTTGCGCGCTTCGAGGCCGATGTCGAATGGCAACCGCTCGACAAAGACGATAAGCCATTGCCAGGCGTGCCGTATGAGATCCTGGAAATTTGCATGGCCGATAATGAAAAGATTTTCCGGCAAGCATGGCTTGTCGAGGGCGTGCGCCGCGTGGAAACCGAGACGGCGAGGCTGGATAGTTAGGTCAGCAATGCTGACATAACTGCCCTTTATACGCGAGAACACTAGGAAAATGGGATAGAACGTCGGTAAAATGATAGAAAATCATCCATTTTGCGATTATTGTGGCGTACAACGCACGGCAATCGGGTATTGCATCGATTGGAGCGATCCGTCGAAGCCGCCAATCTCCACGAAGCCGAGGAAAATATGTTTGGAATGCTTGTCGAGTGGCGTGGAGTTTGTCGAGGACGATGGGCCGCATGAAGCTATATCGCGGCAAGATTGCTTATGACGAGCAACCCATTGAGACTTCTGCGAGCGGATCGAAGAATGGGAACTGGAGTACACGCGAAAGGTACAACGCGTATATGCGCCGATATATGCGTGACTACATGAGGAAAAAGCGGATGCGCGAGGCGGCGGAATGAACTGGTTGCAAGTTACGATAATCGCAGTTCTAGCTTTGTTCGTGGGGGCTGCAATTGCCCTTTGGTTAGTCGCGAATGCTGGCGAATGAGCAGATGAACCGCCTCGGCCGCAAGCGAAAGTTCGGCCCGCGTGAGCCCAACGGGCGTTTGAAGCGCTTGCTTGCCGCCGATCGAGACAAATATGTTGGGATAGCCGAAATGATTACAGTGTTATCGCAACCGCATCGGCGTGGTGACAACCTTCAAGAGTGCGAATCCCCGCTTGGGCGAATGTGTCTTCGGCACAAGCTAAGGCGAGAGATTTACGACAGCGGGATCGAGTATGGCGGATTGGTGCGCCAATTCTATGCGGCTAAGGGCATTCCGCAACCAACATCGGATGGCGGTTCTGGCTCTGGGGCTGGGGTAAGCGAGGAGAAGGCGATCAAGCTCAAGGAGGAACTCGAGCGCCTCGAGAAACCTCTCAAGCGCCAAAGCATTTACGGATTTAGCGCGTTGCGCATGCTCACGGTGCACGAGGCTGAGATCGATCCATTGCTCGAGCCGCACGCGATCGAGATTTTGTTTTCGCTTGCGCAACTGTTGAAGAAATTGGGGCGGAGATGATGCTCGATTGGGTGGTTAACATCGGCGGCATCATCCTCGACTTAGCGGCCATCCTTGTTGGCGCGGCAGTCATTTGCGTCGGAGTAGCTGTCGTGTTGGATTTGGCGATGTGGATAGGTCGGCGATGACAAGAACAACTCTCGATGAATTTATTAACGCCCCCGTCCCAAAGGGGACAACGGTAGACCTATCTCGCGATGGCGCGTGGATATGCTTCAATGAAAAATCAATAACGCTGGACGGGGAATTCACTCCGCACGAATTGATGAGAATTATTGCTGGCTTTTATGGTGAGAGGCCTAAGGAATGACCAGGGAAATTTCATATAGGCGCCATCAGGAAAGCCGCCATATGTGGCGGCGGCTGAAGGAAGATCGTAATCAGCATTACGAGGATTTGTCGTGCCCGTGCTGGACCGATCCCAAGGCCATGGCGAGGTTTAAGGAACAGCCGCAAACGTGCAGTTGCTACGTGTGCTGCAACATCCGGAACAAGCGCTCAGGCGATCGCCAAAAGCTCACCATGCCAGAGCGCAAAAACCTTGAGAGCTTCCGCGAGCAGATAACGTGCACCTAGAATTCGTCATTGGCTTTTTGGTTGGTGCCGGCTGTGGCATTCTGATGGGGTTGGCTTTTGCCGCCATGTGCTTCGGCGTAATAGCCAAGGTTGTGATTATGGCGGCAACCTACAAGCAAGAGCTATTCCCGTGGCGGCAACGCCCGGTAATTGTGAAATCTGATGACGTTGGGCAAAAGCCTATCGATACCGCTTGACATGGGCCTTTGCCTATGCTTTGTGTCAGAAACGCACCGTGCCTCTTTGCGCTTGATGCGCTGGCCGTTCCGTGATTTCCTCCCAAGCCAAACTTATGGCTCGCGATCTCACACGCGGGCCTTTTTTTGACCTCCCGGTGGGCAAAAGCCCTTAGAAAGCCCATCCAATTTGAAATTCATTGCTCAGCCTTGGAGCCTTACGCCTGCTGAGATGTCGGAGGCCGACGAGATCGGTAATTTGAGGCAAGCCGAATCAGAGCGCCTTCATAGCGAGGATAAATACGGCGCGACGGGCGGCGAGTTTTTGCATCGGACAGGCGCGCGCGGCGAATGCTGTTTTGCCAAAGCGACAGGGTTGCAATGGCGGAAATCAGTTAATCGGCCTAATGATCCGGACGTCGGTGACTTTGAGGTTAGAACTAGGACGCAACACGAATATCAGTTGATTGTACGAAAAGATTCGAAAGATCGTCCCTACTCTCTCGTAACCGGCACAGGCCCTATGTTCATCGTATGGGGCTGGATAATGGCGCAAGACGCGCGCCGAGCGGAATGGTTGCATTCTCACGGCGAACGCGAGGGCGCCTATTTTGTACCGCACAGTGCGTTGCGTTCGATAAACGAAATCAAGCTGCCGCATCCACCTGGCCATTGGAGCGATGATTGGCTAGTTGATCCGGTAGCAAAATGGAATGCGATTGCTTATCCGGAACATATTATCGCAACCGATAAGGCTGCGTAGTGCAACGCTTCCAAGATATCATGTATTTGGTTACGGCAATCTGCTTTTTGGTTGCCGCCCTCGCGCCATTTGTTGGGAAATAATCCATGCGTTCATACGCCCTCGCCCTGATCCTTGCTGCCGCGTTTGCCTTCCCGCTGTCGGCATTCTCACAGGAATTTGAGATTGGCCCTAATGGGCTCAGAGTTGAGCCATTACAGCATGAACACCACAGGGATCATGCCGAGGGTAGGTGTCGGGAATTGCGCGCGGCTTGCGCCCATAAGCATGAGCTAGGCGAAGAGGGCCAGGGCAATTGCGAGCTGTATCGCCGCGAGTGCGGGGATTAATTTATATCTGGGGTTGTAGTGTGAGCAGCACGGCGCGGGAGCCCGCGTAGGACCGGCGTAGCTAACCGGCAACCCCGCCAAACTGGATGTCAATGAGCGATATCGTGTGGATGTGGCTTTTCGTTGCGCTCTAGCGCCGAATCGCTCCATAAGTTGTTATCAATGCTACGACATTCCATAATTCGACAGCGTAATTTCGGTTTTGCGAATCGTACCCCGGCCGTCGGGCATTAAGACCTAGCTTGCTAGGCGCCCAGGCACCCGTTGCAGTGGATGCCTGGGTTTTAAGCCGAGCGTCGCGGGCACTGTTATCCGCGCATCAGCTGCTCCATTTCTGGCGCTCGTGCATGGGCACCATGATGCCCATGGGCTTGCGTCATTAGGCTGCAAGGCTGATATCAGTCTTCGCGTCAAGACGGATCTCGATCTGCTCCAATTTAGCCATGATCGCGTCTGCGACACTGGACATCATCAGCCCACTATCGGTGCCCTCCTCGGTTTCATCGAGAATGAACTTTAGCGCTTTCAGCAGATGCTGAGCATCAAAAAGGTCATGATAAATCTTCTCTCGCATGTCGCTCATGTTCTTCTCCTCAATCCGTTTGCCTTACAGCAAAGCTATCGCCCTGAATTTCGATTAGGGTCTTGCCGTGCTTAATAGTGGCCGCGAAGCCCTCCTTTGAGCTGACAGCCTGAAATCCCCGTCCCCCATTGGCTTGGGCGTGTACGGCCTCCGCAGCCGCCTCTAAACGGGCAATGGCGCGCTCGCTGAGAAGCGTGTCCCTCAGCGCGCCGTTCATGACGGATTGTTGCTTTGGGGTTAGGTGTACGGCTGGTACGTTAGTTTTGGTTGTCATGATTTCCTCTTATGGTTAAGGTGAAGCGACAAAGATTCCGCCGCCTTGTATCCGCAAGGGAGATTGCCCGCCGGATTTTGAAACTCTGGCGCTTCGCTCTGCCGCCCACAAGCGGCAGGCCGAAACGTCACTCAGTCCAAGAATATTCCCCGGTTGAGCCAGTGAAGGCATTTGCAATCGGGAGCGCCTTCTTCTCTCCGAACCTGTCGGCTGCATATGTCCATGCAGAGGCGACAACCTTAGCGACACCACGCGGGACTGGCCTATATGGCTTCCCCGCTTGGTTACGAAATCCATTCTTGTTGAGCCATTTGGCAAGGTCCAAGAATGTCTCTGTTTGGTTTTTGGAGTCGAGCATGATTGCCCGATCCCAAATGGCTTCGTACTTTTGTTCGCGTGTTTTCATTTCCTTGTTAATCTCCTAGTTTCGTTGAGTTACGGATCGGCGCGCTGCGGCTAGCGGTGCTAATGCGTTGTCCGCGTGGCGCGTCGGTCCGGCCTTTGTTGTGAAGCGTCGCGGGCAAACTATCCGCGCAATCTCCCAGTCTTGGGCGGCTCCGTTTCTGGCGCTTCGCTTTGCCGGGCGAGGCTAAGAACCCGGCAAGCCGAAACGTCAACTCAGTAAATGCCTGTCGTGTTACGGGCAGTTAGACCTCTGTAGGTAAGAGATCTGATGTGATCCGCATCGAACACGCCGCGCGTACCATCAGCGAACTCGACTAGATGTTTTATCGGCGAGGTTTGCACGGCTCGTTGATCAACTTCAACGATCTTTGCCTTGCGCCACGCGCCAAACATTTCGGATAACGGCGCTACTTCCACCTCTTGGCCTTCATGAAATTGGGTCATTGCCTCCCCCATTTTGAGAATTCGATAGCAGCGGCACAAAGCGCATCGGCTGCCTCTTTTTGAGCCGTCCATAAAGTTATACGCTTGCCGGAATCTTTCTCGACGAAATCTCCCGCGCCGCGCTGTTCGCGGATTTCAGTTAGTTGTGCATATCGCTCTGCCGCGTGCACAAGCGGTTCGAGGGTTTCAAGAAAAGTCATCTCCGTTTCTCCAATTGTCGACGGGGCTGAGTGTTTGGGGCGGCAACCGCCCTCGTTGACTCTGCTTCCCCGCCTTCATGCTAACCTAAGGCATTTGCCCTCGATAGTCAAGTACTAATTCCGGTTTACTCAAAGGATCTACACAATGAAGTCCTTAGCCATTGCTTTCACGGCACTTATCGCGCTTACGGTGGGAGCAAATGCCCAGTGCGCTACGGGTTACACGCAGCTGAGTAACGTCTTTGCCTGCCAGCAAAACACCACTGGCGCGCCCGTCGTCACTAGTCCGTCAACCGCTAGCGGCACCGCCGGGATGGCCTTCAGCTACCAGATTACCGCAACCAATTCGCCCACTAGCTACAGTGCTACCGGGCTTCCATCACCCCTTGGGGTCAATACGGGGACCGGTCTCATATCAGGCACTCCCACTGCCCCCTTTAGCGGCAACGTCACGCTAGGCGCGACGAATGGGACGGGCACCGGCAATGAGACGCTGGCCCTGACTATCGCCGCCGCTGGCTCGCCACCGGTTATCAACAGCCCCACCACGGCGTCTGGCACGGTGGGCACTGGATTTACATATCATATTACCGCAACCAATATGCCGACCAGCTATGGCGCAAGCAATCTTCCGGCTCCTCTCGGGATTAACACTTCGACCGGTACTATCTCCGGTACGCCAACGGCAGCTAGTTCGAGCACCGTCGGCCTTAGTGCAACCAATGGGGCGGGGACGGGAACTCAAAACCTGGCGTTGACCATCGCGGCGGCCGGCTCTGGCACAATTTCCTTCGGCGCTGACGGCGGATATAATGCTTCGGCTTCGCAGTCCGTCGTATTGAGCACGCCTGCTGGCGTCGCCAATGGCGATTTAATGTTTATGGTCGTCACTTCGCAGACGGCCTTAACCGATCCTGTCGAGACGCCAAACACCCCGGCAGGGTGGACGGTGGTTGCCCGCCTAGCTAATGCACTTGATCCAGTTTATGGGAACTTCACGACAGCACTCTTTTCTCGTACTGCAAGTTCTGAGCCTGCATCTTACACGGTAACGATGCCTGGTTCCGGTCTGGCCTATGCGGCAATTGACGGGAATATCAGGAATTACAAAACGTCGTCTGGGTCGATTGCGGTTAAGGCAGTATCGAGTAAGGCAAACACGTCAAATGGAACGACATGCGTCGTGCCGGCAATAAGCGAAACATGGCAGTCAGGAGAGTGGGCATTCTATGTCGGGATGAACGATCTCGGCTCTCCAACGGCATTGTCACCGGCAACGCTGTCGCATGTTGTAACAGCCGGAAGCGGGATCGCTGATTTTTATAGATGGGGAGATTACGCGCCTGCGTCAGCTCCCGTAGCGCAAACGTTCACGGCTGGTAATTCTGGCGCCATGACTTGCATTGGCGTGACATTCAGATGAGAGGTATTCTCGCAGCCTTCCTTGTTGCGCTAGCCGGCCCCGCCTTTGCCGAGTGCGCGGCTGGATACACTGCGGTCACAGTGCCGTTGTGCCAATTAAACAGCACGCCGGCGCCGGTGATTACGAGCCCGGCATCAGGAAGCTGCACGGTTAACACCTCGTGCAGTTTCCAGATCACGGCCACGAATACCCCTACGAGCTGGGGCGCATCGCCCCTGCCCGTTGGCATGTCAGTCAACACCAGCACCGGCCTTATTTCCGGCACGCCCACGGTCACCGGCACCACGAATACGACCGAGAGCGCGACGAACGCTGGCGGGACAGGCACGGCGTCCCTTGCCTTGACCGTGAATCCAGCTTTGGCATCTGCGTTCTACGTTGCCACTAATGGCAGCGATAGCAATGCTGGGACTCTAGCTGCGCCATTCGCCACGCTTAGCAAAGCCCAAGCGGCCATGCGCGCGAGCGGCACGATCCTAACCACATACATCCGCGCCGGCAGCTACAGCTTCCCAACGCCAGTCCAGAATTGCGACGGCGGCACCGGCATTACCTGTGGGATAGCCCTCACGTCGGCCGATAGTGGCGAGACGTGGTCCTATTATCCTCCGGACGGCTATGACAGCGCCGACCTTACGGGCGGCTCGACGGCCTTCGGCAACGGCCTGCATTTCATCTTCAACTTCGATCACACCACAAATGTGACGATCGACGGCCTGTCGCTGCACGATTTCCAGCACAGCGGCTTCCATTCGACGGGCGGCGATACGAACGTCATCCTCAAAGATTTCATCATCTTTAACGAGTACGCCACGAACTCCAACTTCTCAGCGCCAGGCGGAATATCCTTCTACGGTCCTGTCGGCATGACGATTTCGCATGGCGTTATCCATGATACCAATTCATGGGGCATAAACATAACCAACCCTGGCAGCGGTAGCGTCCTCACCAATCCCCACATCGACCACATGGCGATTTGGAACACCTGCACCGCGCAGGCGGATTGTAGCGGGATCTACCAAGTCGACGCCACCAGGCAAACCGGCACCGGCGCCCAATGGACCAACAATTACATCCGCGACGCAAACACGTTTGCCACCCTCGGTTCGGGCTTCGGCTCGGCCATGTATGCGGATGACTGCGCCACGGACATCCTCGCGACCGGGAATGTTATCACTGGGCGCAATGGTTCGAATACCGCCATGCTCTTCCATGGCGGCCGTAACGTTCGGGTGAACAACAACCTGATCGATCTATCGACTCTCGGACAGAGCATTGTGGCGTTTCAAACCACGACATGCCCCGTTAATTCGAACATGGACGGCAATCAGGTCGAGCACAACATCGTCATCAGCGGCGCCGCCGGTGGCGGCTACAATATTCTGAGTGGGTCTCCGCCTACCGCGCCGACGATCACGGCGAATTTCTATCACAATTATGGGAGCGGTACGCTTAGCTCAGGCGGCAATTATACCGATGCCAGCCCAACCACGGGAGACCCGAAGTTGACATGCTGGTCGTATGTCATCGATCCGACGTCGCCAGTCTTCAGCGCGCCAGTGAGCTTCACGGACTTCGATCGGACGTGGGGACCGCCTGGCTTCGTAATTCCCCAAACTGGCACGGCGCCATCGAGCCCGCACACATGCTGAAATACTTCATCGCGGTTTTATTCCTCCTCATAGCGCTGGGGTATGTTCATTTCTTCGCGTTCCCTGAGGCGCACGCCGAGTGCTCTAGCGGCTATACGCAGATCACCGTGCCGCTTTGTCAGCCGGTCCCAACATGCTCCTCGTCATCGGCCACCACCAACCAGATGGGGATCATTTTACCCTGCTCACCCAATGTCGTGACGTCTAATCAGATTTCGTCACCAGCCTTGTTGGATCTCGGCATCACCGACGCGAATGCGACGGTATCGGCCAGCCCGCAACAGATCGTTATCAAGGCGCTGGGCTCGCTCAATGTCGAAGTATGGACGCATGGTGCGATGGCCGTGAGGCTTACACAAGGCTCAGGCAGCATGTTCACCGGTCTGCTCGACCTATCCGCCGAGCCAGCAGGCCCGCTCACTGTGGAATTCAATGCCTACGATGTCGTGCCTGGCGGTAGTCCTACAGTCCATTTGCAGGGCAGGTATAAGCTCTTTGTAGCTGGCACACGTCCTGCCATCCCAACCCCTGCGCCAGCGTCAGGAATGACCCTCGCCTTCAGCGATCATTTCACGACGCTCAACTCAACACCATGCAAGCCAGGCACCGGTACGTGGCCTAGCTGCACTGCCCCAACGGCATCTGATGGTTTCAAATGGTATGAAGGGCTCTTCACCGGACAAGACTTCGGCGATTGCGCCAATGAGCACACCGACAGTGTCAATGGGTACAATCCATTTACCATTCTACCACAGGGCGGGTTGCGTATCCGCAACACTTTCGATCCTGCTTATGTCGATCCCTACGGCTTTGGCCGTAAGCAACGGTGTGGGATCCTCGGCACAGGATATCCTGATAAATCAGCCTCTGCGCCTGGCCTAACAGACGGATACTATGACGCCCGTATTCTGATCCCGAACTCCTTCTGTAACGTCCCAGGCGATAATACCTGTTCAGGCGGTACGTGGCCATCCTTCTGGATGCTTGAGTTGAGCGATCAGACTCATGGCGGCATGGAGATGGACATGACCGAAATGTTCGGGAATGACATCCATTATCACCAGGCATTTACGCACGCATATGCGCCAGCGTTCTTTCCAGCTAGCCCCAATGGCGGGTATGCCGGGTATCCTCTTGGGTCGGGCGCGGATCTCACCTGGGATTGGCACACTGTCGGGATGAAGATTTCGAATTCTGGCAGCGCAACCGGCACTGTCTGTGAATATTTCGACGAGGTGCAGCTGAAATGCGATTCATTTCCGCAATACAGCTCCCCTAATTCCGCAGTGAAGCCGCTATGGGCGCCGATGCTGGAGCTTGCATCCGGCGGTGGGTGGGTTTCGCTCCCGCCTCCATCTGGGAAGTACGACCTATTCGTCGATTGGGTCGGTGTGTGGCACTGAATTGCCGATCGCATTTTCGGGTTGGTACCCCTCAGGTATGGGCAAGGCGCCGCAACGCCTGCGTCCAGTAACGGCCTGATTAAGTCGCCATCCGCCTCGTCGGTAAATTTGCGATCGGCAACCTTTTTTAATCACCACTCTGTGACGGTTTGGCGAAATGATGCGCAGAAAAGAAGGACACCTGCTCGTCGATCACCGCGCGAGTCCAGGGATAACCGCTGATGAGCTATTCGCCGTTGGCCTCGATCCAACCATGGCGGTGCCAGAGGGCAAGGTGTTAGAGGCGCCTACACAAACCTGCGCTCATTGCGACGATGTCGTGATTATGAATCCGTACAGGGTTCGAGCCCGTGGCCATTGCCGGAAGTGCGATCGGTTCATCTGCGACAAGCCTTCATGCCACGCTGAATGTACTCCCTTTGTTAAGACGCTTGATCACCTTCAAGAGCAGGCGTTCAGAAAAGAGGCGGGATATAACCCGCTCCCGAACTTAACGTCTGTCTCACCGCTTCTAAAAGGATAAGGGGCTATGACCAAGTATTCGTTTTCCACCAACAGCTTCACGACTGCCGCGACAGCCGACAACGCGGTTCTAACGACCGGTACATATATGGCTCTTGGTGGCGGCTCTGCCACTCAGCGTAACGACATCAGCGAAGTGTACATGGGCGGCCAAGCCACTTCGTCTGCGCCGCAGTATATGGTTTTGTCGCGCGATTCGACCGCTGGCGCCACGCCTACCGCTCTGGCTGCGGGTACGTCATCGAATGGTCCTATGGATCCAGCAGCCGCTGCACTAGCGTTGCCGGCTGTAGGATATATTGCGGCAACGACGCAGCCAACCAGGTCTAACGTCGTGACGCTTGGCAGGTTGAATCTTACCTTCAATGCGTTTGGTGGCATCGTGCGCTGGACGGCAATGGATCCAGGTGAGTACTTCAAACTTGTCGGCGTTACCGGGCCGAATGGAGACGCATCTCTATCAGGGTTCACCGGCAGTACAGCAGGCCTTATCGGTGGACATATCGTTTACGAGACGATCTGACGGATGATGTGGCTAGCGGTGACGGTGATATAACATGGCGTTGCCAACAGTCACCGTCACGCCCGGTTCAGGGCAAACGATCAACACACTTCAAAATAGCGGATCAAATACAAGTGCCAATAGTCACCCCGTAGTTATCGCTTCTGACCAAGCACAAGTTCCTGTGGTTGGCCAGATCATGGATGTGTCCGTCACCCCCACTATTACAGCCAGCTCGTATACCTCCGGCTTTGTATGGGGCGGCATTATTACGATCGCCAATATCCTGAACGCGACGACATTCGACGGAGAATTGATCAGTCTGACCTTGAAATTTAAGGCCAGCATTCAAACGCTTCAATTCGACGTAGCCATCTTCAAGGCTTCCCCATCAAATGGCACATATGCTGATCATGCCGCTCCAACATGGAATGGCGCCGATATGGCCAATTTGCTTGGAATTTATCCTCTGGCGGTGGCGAATAGCGATTTTGGCACGATGACGATCTATAATCTTGACAATATCGGTAAAGCGATTTCTGGGGCGTCAGGATCGCTTTTTGCGGTCATCATAGGGAAGGCTGCCTCGACCAATACCCCAGGCTCTACCTCAGATATGACGCTTGAAGCAGCAACAATCCTATGAAGCTGCGAAGCCTTCTTCTAATATTGCTAGTCTGCATTCTTGGCGTTGGCGCGCATGCTACGATTATGACTCATCAGTATGGTAGCAAAACAAACAAGTGGCCGATGGATATTCTGGCTTTGGCGAACAAGCCGGCGGTGGTGGCTTATTCGTTGAATCGTGCTCTTAGCCACAGCTACACCGGTAAGTTGTTTCAAGCGGTGCGGGCTAGTGATAGCACGACTCTCGATATTGGCATGATCAACGGCATCGTAGATCACGCGGCTTATGACACGTTCTGCACGTCTACAACCTGCTTTATGTCCAAGCTCTATGACCAAGGGCCTAGCCATCTCGATTTTATTGCCAATACTGGGTTTGGAGCGACAGGAAGCTCTGCGCTTGTTCGCAGGATTGTTCTTACCAATGGCAAAATAGTTTTCAATGCCGAGAAGGAGCTTAACGGCACATTAGATGGACCTCAGCGGCCAGCGGTTGGTTATAGCACTGGGACACGGAATGGCGATCCAAACAATGGCGGAATGCCAGGCACACCAGTCACTGGTGCTAGCGTTCCTGTGACGGAATATTGGACGATTAACGGCACCTTTTCGGTCAACAACTGCTGCTTTGATTTTGGCGAGGGCGAGAGTACTTATTCCGATAACGGCAACGGTCACATGTTCGCCTTGGGTCTGGGGGGAAATCCAAATCCATTGCAGTCGATTGATATCGAGAATGGCGGCCTATTTTTGTCTGGCACCGGCTATGCGGGTGCGACTATCGAAAATGGTATTGCGAAGACAGATGGGGCAACCGTATGGACAGGAAAAACTGGACATGCGCAAACCGGGGCTTTAATAACCTGGAATAACAATGTGGCTTTGCCAGGCGATCATACCCCGCTGCTTCTTGAAGGGGGGATCGCTATGATGCAGGGCGGCGATGGAAGTAATGCTTCTCCAGGCGCCTTTTATGAGGGCTACATCGTAGCGTCGCAAACGGCTGACGCTATCGACAATGCCATCCAAGCAAGCAGTGTTAGCTTCTATGGCCCGCCATGATGCACTTCTGCCTCTATTAGCTGGTTGGGAGCAAGCGCGGCATTCACCACTGATTTCGCGCCGTCAAACAACCCGTTCGTCAACGTGGAATAGCAGGCTAGAAAGAAAATGACAGCTTCACACTGGATCGCTGGCAGTGGCGTAGGCCTAACGTGGACGGCGGCGTTCGGAACGGAATTCACTACCACGGCGCTTCCGATTAATGACGCCATAGCTAGCTCTGTCGTCATCACCAACGGCACGGCACTTGATATGTTCTGCGATTTCTCTGTTCATATTGCGGCGATGACGACAACTGGTGCGCCCTTCTTGGGGGTTTATCTCTACCCGCTTAACCAAGATGGCTCGACATATGGTGATGGCCGGTTCGCCACGGCTGCGGCCGGGCCGCCAGCCTCTAACTATTCGGTCGGTAGTATCGCTTTACCAGTAGTGACCACGACAGCGACAAATGGCTCTCTAACTCAAATTGTCATACCGCCTGGCTCTTTTAAGTTTGTTATTTTCAACGGGACAGGTACTAACTCGACGCCGGCGTCAGGCAATACATCTAGCTATCGCACCTACAACATAAGCATGACATAGCGCGCATATGCCTATCAAGCTGTTGCGACAACGCCTGAAACAGGTTCCGCGTCCGGCGAGTCTTTCGATTAACCGGACTCACCCGCTGGCGGATGGACTGATTGGTGCATATCTTCCTGGGATATCCTGGGTGGATTATACCGGCATCAATAAGCCTTTTCTCTATGTAGATGTTCAAAATGCTGGTGCCGCCTGCACAGGGATACCGGCTGTCACTCAGGAAGGGCCGGTAATTGGTACTGCGGTTAACACCGGGTATGGCTTATGCACGGCGGCTGGCGCGCTCTCACCGCGCATCGTGGCGTGGACCCCACAAATATCGTTCTATATACGTTATCGCCAGATAGGCGTCTCGACTGCCAGCGCCAACGGCATGATGTTCGTGCGTGACGCCGCGAACACTGCTAGCCCCATCGGCTTCGGGCCGCTCACGTCTTCAGCTAACAGCAACCTACATTGCCTTTATTATGGTGCGTTCTCCACTGTCGGTCCTGGCGCAGCAGTAAGCAATGGAATTCATGGTGTTTTGGCCTCCCTTAAGATTAATCCACTGACCAGCAATGTCTGGGTGGATGCTGCATCATATCTGACGTCGACGGGGGTTTCTGCTGGTGCCGGTACGCAATCAACCGCCGCATTAGAGATCCAGGCCATGCCAGACACGGCGATGATGGCGATCTATTTTTGGGATCATGCGCTTACCCAACAAGACGCTGTGCTTCTGGAGTCTGATCCGTACGGCATCTTCGCATCACCTGCGTTCGATCTGCAGACGTTTCTTCCACCGGCTGCTGTGGACCCATTCGTAAACGCATGGCTGTAGGGATAAGCCGAGAGGTCCGGCTTCATGGCGCGATACGGCACATCTCTTAACAGACCGCCGAAGTTTGATGGCCATAATTATCTCGATCCTGCGGATCTCCCGCTAAACAAAAGCTTATATCCTCCGGCCGCTGCTGCGAAACCGTTTTTTGGTCTAACCCCCATAATTCCGTTTCAGAGTTTAAGCTACCAGGATAGAAATAGCTGGAGCGACAACGGCCTTTTGCCGACTCTACCCACAACCGCGATGGAACTCGCGGATGCGATCGGCGTAATTCAATACCTTGGCGCCACGCTGGCGCCATTTTCTAATCCGTTTATTCCGGCGCCATTCAATGCGTTCACGTATCGTGATAGCTTCTTTGACGGTAGCGCGTTCCTGCCGAAGCTAATTCAGGGGAAAGTGCAGTCGCAACTCGGGGCGCCGTTTAACAGTATGAGTTACCGTGACAGTGCCGATTACAACAATGCGATCCTATCTCCTCCTCCTGGAATTACGCCGTTTATCAATACGTGGATATTGAAGGTGCTACCATAGCCAGCGGCTAACATACGACGCCTAAGGCGACATACCATTAGGGTCGCCATGGCGGTAGTCATTTATCTGACGTCGGGCTCGCTCGCGACATTCAATGTTCCGACCGATTTCAATATTTTAAACAATAGCGTTGAGACGGTCGGTGCTGGAGGCGGCGGGGCTAGCGGTGTTGTAGGCACCAATACCACAGGTGCTGGCGGCGGTGGTGGCGCATATTCCAAGATCGCCAATGTCAACCTAACGCCTGGTGGCACGGCCACTTATACGGTCGGCGTCGGCGGCGCTATCGGCACCACTGGCGGCGACACTTGGTTTAACGGCACGACTCTCGGCGGCTCGAGCTGCGGCGCGAAAGCGGGCGGCGGCGCTACTGGGGCGACATTCGGCCCAGGCGGCCTTGCATCCGGCTCGATCGGCACGGCCGTCAATGGCGGTAACGGCGGCGCGGAAGCTAACACTGTTAACGGCGCATCGGCAGGTGGTGGTGCTGGCGGCCCCGGCGGCGCTGGGAAGGCTGGCGGCAGTTCAGGGGCGAGTACAGGCTTCAGCCAGAATGGCGGCGGCGGCGGCGGCGGTAATGGCGGCGGCTCTACAGGCGGCACGCCGCTTGTAGATCAGTTCACTGGGGCTCCAGGTGGCGCGGCGGTTGACTCGACGGCGGGCGGCTCAGGAGGCGGTGCCGGTGTAAATGGCGGCACAGGATCGAATGGATCTGGTGGCGGTGGTGGTGGCTCGACCAATGGCGCAGCGGTCGCTGGCAACGGCGGTGCGGGTGGCAATGGCCTAGACGTCGGAGACGGCACCAAAGGCTCTGGTGGAGGCGGTGGCGGCGGTGGCGGGCGCAATAGCCCAGACACTAGCGCTGCTGGTAATGGCGGAGCTGGCGGCCTTTATGGCGGTGGCGGCGGTGGCGGTGGTTGGTCATCATCGACAGCAGGCACCGGTGGCGTCGGCGGCGCAGGCCTTATCGTTATCACGTATGTGCCAGCCGGTGGCGGGACGGCCGTAGAAAGCGCCGATTTAAACGTCGCTGGCTACACTGGCGGCGCTGGCTATCGCGACTATTTCATACCGCCGGTAAATCTAAGCCTTTATAGCACACCGCCGGCTGCGACGCCGTTTTTCAATCCGGCGACGGCGGCACAGTTTAGTTCGCAGAAATACGCCGATCCGAGCAATTTCGGCGAAAACGCGTTTCTGCCGAGCGTCATACAAACGCCGGTCGAGACATTCCTCAATTTCATTGAGAATGTTTCCAAGTTCGACGCCAAGACGTATCTCGACACGCTTGGTTATGAGACATTCAACGCATTTCTTCCGTCCATCATTCAGGGAGAGATTCAGTCCCTTACCGGCGGACCATTCAACGGGCTTAACTACCGCGACAGTTTCTTTGATGGGAGCGCGTTTCTTCCTCGGGTACTGCAATTCCCGATTCTGCCGTTGCTCGGCGCGCCGTTCAACAGCCTGAGCTATCGCGACCCAGCTAATTTCGATCCAAGTCCCAATGCGTTCCTGCCGCAGACGATCCAGAACCCAGCGCAATCGTTGCTGGGAGTTCCGTTCAACAGCCTTAGCTATCGAGATTCTTCGACTTGGACTAGGAATCCAAGCCTCTTCCCGGCTCCAGTAGGTTCGCCATTCTTCAGCCCGCTGCCGCCTCTTCCGTTTAGCGGCCTGAACTATCGTGATCCGGCTAATTTTGATCCGAGCCCGAACGCATTTCTGCCGAGCATTATTCAAGGAGAGATTCAATCTCAACTTGGCGCGCCGTTCAATGGGCTGAACTACCGAGATAGCCTGTTTGACGCTAATGCGTTCTTGCCGGCCACAATTCAGAATCCGGTACAGTCCTTATTAGGAGTTTCGTTCAACGGCCTAAATTATCGGGATTATTCGCTCGGTGGCGAGAACCCGAGTCTATTCCCGGTAGCAACTGTCTCGCCGTTCTTCAATCCGATTGCGTCCGTTCCGTTCAATAACGTCAGCTATCGCGACCCGCTAGGCTATCAGACCTTCAACGCGTTTTTGCCGCGTGGGTTTGAGCTAGGGTATACTACTACCTCAATAGGTTCCCTTTACAACCTGGTCGGGGTTACGGTAGCGAACGGCCCGTATATCGTGCCGAATTCTGGGACAATCGAGTCTATATCGGTTAATTGTTCAACCGGCCGCAATTCAACCCTATCCCTGGCTGTTTATTCCGACGTAGCCGGTAAGCCGGGCAGTCTTCTAGCGCAGGCAACAGGAGGCCCTAGCCACGACGCCTGGAATACAATCAACACGACCGCGAATCCGTTGTTTGTCGCGGGGCAGGTTGTTTGGCTTGCGTACCTCAGCGTAGTTAATTCGGATACTGTTCGGGCTGATCCAAGCTCAGAAACTGTCTACAATGACGCGGGAGGCGATCTCGCGCTCCCAAATCCGTATCTATCGCCGACGTTTGTTGCAAACGAATCCAGAAGTCTTTACGCTACATTCTTACCGTCGATTGGCGAGCCAGTTGGCGCGTTAATTGGACCGCCACCGCCGCCCATACCATTCAATACCTTAAGCTACAGAGATTCGTCCGCCACCTCTGTAAACGATAATTTATATCAGGCTGTTGTCTTCTCGCCGTTCTTTGGGCAAGCTCTTCCGGCAGTCTTCAGCACGCAGAGCTACCGTGATAGGGGTTTCGACTCCAACGCATTCCTTCCGTTTACAATCCAAGGAAAGGTTCAGGCTTATCTAGGGGCGCCGTTTAACGCGCTAGGATACCGTGATCTAGCTAACTTCGGCGACAACGCATTCCTTCCGAATATCATTCAGACGCCAACATCGACGTTCCTGAATTTCGTCGAGAACGCCGCCCCGTTTAACTCGGCTACGTATCGGGACACATACGTCTATCCGAGGAACACCGAACTCTATCCGCCACCAACAACGTTCCCGTTGGTCCAGTCGCTGCTTGGCGCACCGTTTAACGCACTCGCATTTCGCGATCCGACCAACGTCGGCGATAATGCGTTTCTTCCATCCATAATTCAAACGCCGGCCTCGACGTTCTTAAATCTCATTGAGAATGTCGTACTGTTCAATGCCAAAGCGTACCGCGACAGCTACGTCTATCCGCTCAACCAGGGTCTATTCCCTGCGCCAGCGGTGGTTCAGACGCCGTTCTTCAATCCATTCCCGGTTGTCAAGTTCGACGTCAAGGGCTATTTCGATACTGCCGCCGGTCTAAAGAATGCGTTCCTCCCTGGCGTAATCCAGGGCAAGGTTCAGTCCCAACTCGGTGTTCCGTTCAGCGACGGGAAATATCGGGATACCTCTGAATATCCGCCGCACCCGTTCCTGCCACGGCTTATTCAGCCGCCGGTTCAGCGGGCGCTCGGCGTTCCGTTCGCCGATAAAAGCTATCGCGACACAACAAAATACCCGGCAAGCTCATTCCTACCGACGGTAATCCAAGGGAAGGTTCAATCTCTACTCGGAGCGCCGTTCGCCGATAGCCGCTATCGGGACAGGTTCATTGTTCCGCAGCGCGTTCCGTTTTATCCTATTCCAGTAACCGGCGTTCCATTCTTCAATCCGTTTATAACCGTAAGATTCGATCCGCTATCATATATAGACAACACTGAATGCACCCGCACCGAAACCAACATCATTGTTCTTTGCGCCGATAAAGATGCGGTTATTAGGATTGCTGTGCAGGATGTATTTGGGAATTGGCTGCAGCCGCCCTTCGACATCGGTAGGTTCGAGATCTCGCTAAACGGGGAACCGGTTTTAAAGTGCAGTACTATGCGGACAAACTATTCTGCCAGGCCGCTACCTGCGTTTCACGCCGTTCCGTTTTACAATCCAACGCAGAACGTCAAATTTAACCCCATGATGTATGTCGAACAAATGATTCGGGGCGGACACATATTGCCATGACGAGCCCAAATGCCAGGTTTATCTCGTTTGTGCCAGGGCAATGGTATCTAGAAATCAACATCCGCAAGTCAGATACGAACCACATTCCGGTCGGGTGGTACTCTTATAACTCTACGCTTGGACCGATTCCTCTTGAGTCTGGGCTCTTTCAATTAGCAGATTGCAATGCGCCTGCTCCGCCAAGGCGCCACTACCCAGTCAATCATATTCCGCAAGTACCATTCTTTAATCCTCCTCTGTTTGTCAGGTTTGATCCGCATAGTTACATCGATACTGCTGTCTTTGGGAATATTCTTCCATAGGTTCAAGTTTGGGGGGATGGGGCATGTTCTCTGGAAAACCAACTGGGTGTCGATGGGTATTAATTCTAGCAACTGTTGTTTTGACATGTTTGTCATTTCAGGAAGCTTTTGCTGGATGCCATATTATGGATGTCTCCAGGACAGCCATAATTAAAGAGATGGGCGGTAGACAAACTAGGCAACTTCTAAAGGTTTACCATACCGAAGGCTTCCACTGCTACATTGGCAATCATGGATCATCGTTCGGGCCATTTCAATTGCATTATGGGGGCCGTCATAATACCAGAGGTAATCGGGACGCTGGAATGGGAGAGGTCTTTACTAGACAGACCGGACTGAACGCTAGGAATCCAAGTACCGTCCCTGCGCAGATTCGGTTCATGAAGCGCTGGGGTGCTTCACATGGAGGATTCTCTAGCACTATCTGGCATGGTCTTCGCGGAGGCCGTGGCCGCCATGTTCATCATTGGCACCATTGGCACCATTGGCACCATCGCCATCGTTGGACCCATCGTGCTTAGGCCGACGACGATGGATGCATTCCTGAACATCATCGCAGATGTCTTTGATTGGGTCAGCTATCATTTTCATATTATCTTTTCAGTTATGTGCGGGCTTATTGTAGCGGCGTGGGTCAACGTAAAATAGAGAGATCGAAGATGGCCTTCTATCCTGGTCAGTTGGTGGTGTGTGTCAATGCCGGTCACGTTCCGGAAGCGACAAATAACTTCCCAGGAATACTTCAGAAGAATCATATCTACACCGTTCGCGACGTTGTTGAGAATCCAAAATTTGGGTTCGATGGATATGGCTTGTTTTTAGAAAGTGTGAAGTTGCCGAAGTGTGACGCGACAGGGATTGAAGAGGCCTGGCATCCATCACGATTTAACCCGTGCGTTCATACAAACATTAGAGTTTTCACTAGTTTGCTTGAGACGGTGCCCGCTGGACAGGATCTTGAGTTCGCGGCCGCAGCAGATTTCAACAAATACAGAGTGAAGGCCAGCTGGTGATACGTGCCCCACGTCCGAGTGACATGATTTGGTTTGTTTTACTGGCATTTGCGATCATGGCTATACGAATGATTTTTGCCTCAGATCCTCCGGTTCTGTGCCCCGAGGGGACGGCTTGTTATGACGCAGGAACCGTGACCGTCGATCAATAACTCGTAAGAAAAGAAGGCCGAAATGCGCCACGCCACGCTTCACATTGTGACGGCGGTGTCTAACCCTATACGTTGGAAATCGCGCATTGCGCTAGTGCGCGCCGCTATAGCTTCCTGGTTGAGCGAGCCCCAAGTTGATATCACGATAGTTGAATGCGCCTATGGCGCTGGAGACTATGAACTAGACGATATGGGGGCACACGAGCGCGTGACGCATGTGCCAGTGCGCGCTACGACAATGGCGTGGTCGAAAGAGAATCTCTTAAATATTGGAATGTCGCGCCTCCCGCATACCGCAAATTACGTGGCTTTCTTCGATGCCGATATAATTTTCCGGAAAAGCGGCTGGGCTAGCGAAGCGCTGAAGGATCTTCAATTATACCCCGTAGTTCAACCATGGAAGACCTGTTACGATCTCGGGCCGAATGACGAGCATCTCGCGGCGTTTCAATCGTTCGCATACCTCTACCATAAGGGTAGCAGGGTTATCCCTAGGTTTGATCCAAAGACCCTGATTCTAACTAATAGCCCCTATGCCTATCCTCATCCCGGTTATTGCTGGGCCTGGCAGATTGGCGTTATCGGCCGCATCGGCGGATTGTTCGAATTAGGCGCGTGCGGCGCCGGCGATCATCACATGGCGCTCGCTCTGATTGGACGGTGCGGCGCATCTTTACCAAATGGTATTAATGCAGACTATGTGAAGTTCTTGAGAGCATGGGAAGCGCGGGCATTATCTCAGGTCAATAAGAAGCTCGGATACTGTCATCAGACAATTGAACATCCATTCCATGGTCGGAAGTGCGATAGAAAATACAACTTCCGGTGGCGCGTGCTTCTTGAGAACGATTTCAATCCAATAACGGATTTAAAGAAGAATCAGTGGGGCGTGATCGAATGGGCTGGCAACAAGCCCGATCTGGAGCGCCTATGGGACAATTACATGCGCGAGCGCGAGGAGGATTGCAATGTCAATACCTGACGTTGCGACCAAGCTCGAAATTCTTGCGATTTTTGTCGTTTCAATGGCTGCCATATGTGCATGGGGCGATCTGTAACTAGGAGACTAAAATGCGTACTCTCGCGGTTAGCACACTTATCGTCGCGCTTGCGATAGGCCCAGTCTTTGCGGCGGATTTGGCGTCAAAGAAATCTGGGGTGTCTACGGACACCACGACCACGGAAAAATCCACGACAGAAACGACTGAGGTGGACAAAGGCGCGAGCCACGAGACCAAGTCTCCGATTGAGCTTCGTGTCGCTTCTAAGCTAGAGAAGCAAATGAATGAGTTGCAGGCTCAGAAAGATAAGTTGGATGCGAAAATCACCGCTCTGCAGGCCAAGATTGATGCTGAGCATGGCGTTAACGAAGACAAGTGACGGAGACCAAAATGCGTAATTTTATGGTAGCTCTATTCCTAACCGTGGCCATGAGCGCAATGCCGCTTGGCATGACCGCATCAGCCCATGAGGGTGGCGGTGGAGGCCACGAGCACGGCGGAGGCGGTGGTTGGCACGGAGGCCATGAAGGCGGCCACGGTGGTTGGCACGGAGGCCATGAAGGCTGGCATGGCCACGAAGGCGGCCATTGGCACGGCGGCCATGGCGGCTGGCGAGGCGGAGCTTGGTATCCTTCATGCTGGATCAATGGTGTGTGGGTCTGTGATTAAGGCATGACATGTCAATCATCGGCTTCATCATCGTCATTCTTATAATCCTGGTAGTTCTTGGGAGAATCTAAAATGATTATGACGGCATTCACCATCATCGCGGCTCTCGTGATTTGTGGTGTTTTGTGGTGGGCCTTGCAGCAATTGCTAGCCTTAGCGGCTCCGTACATCGGCGAACCATTCATGACGCTAATCCGGATTGTCTTGGTTGTGATCCTGGTGTGCATTCTGCTTTACGCGGCCTACATGATTGTAGTGCTGTTGACCGGCGCGCTTGGCGGTGCATCTAGCGGCACTCTTAAGGTGCCGAAGTTCTGATGGCTAAGGATAAGCCGAAGCGCAAGGCCGAGGTCCGCGTTCCGTTTGGGGACCTCGAGGATATAATCCGCGATCAAATCTATGGTGGCGCCGTCAAGATCGACGGCGAGCCGCTCACGATCTCGATGGTCGGCAACAGCACGGTCATCTGCATACCGATCGAGGACGTCAAAAAGATCGCCGCGAAAATCGCCAAGCACGCGTGGATTGGCCATTGATTATCCCGCTGATCCTCGCTGCCGACATGTGGCTATGTGATTGGCGCCACATTTGTGTTTACGGTCATGATTATGTGGGGATAGGCGACAAGCCGTGGCCGGTGCCGGAACGTTATCCAGGCTGGTGGGGGCATGAGAAGGCAAAACCAAAGCACAAACCGTGCAAATTAGGCGACCAGAATTGGAAGAAAGATTGTAGATAGGGGGGGAGCTAAGTGGCTGATATGGCTCCATCGGGAGGAAGGCAAACCAGGCGTGCCTCAGGATATGGCGTGAAGGGCCGCAGCGACTCTGGCCGCCCAGGCATCGGCGTTGATGCTGGAGGAGCGCCAGTCATTGACCCCACGGAGAACGTTCTTGCGCTTGTCGATGCGCAGGCGCGTTCGCAAAGGGACTTGGACGCGGCTGGGCAAAGATTTAACGCTTCTGAAGTCGGATGGGTAATCAAGCATTTCGAGGCGTTAATGGTTGCCGAGAGGCGGCGCATTGATGATCTTGCTCTGTTGAAAAAGGATTACGACAAGGCGATTTCGGAAACCCAGACTGGGCAAATGAAGACGACCTCGGATTTGGTTTCTACGCAGTTGGATAAGGTCACCACATCTCTCTCTGACACCATCAATAAAACTGCAGATAATATCGCGGCGACGCTGGCCACGATGGATAAGCGCCTCGCCGGAGTCGAGCAGTTCCGCTACGAAACAGGTGGCCGCGCCTCTGTCTCTGATCCAGTTTTGGTGCAGGTGGCAAACGATTTAGCCGCCTTGAAAATAGCAGGTGGCAAGCAGCAAGGCCAAGGGGAGGCTGACTCAAGAAAGATTGTCGAAGCATTCCAAAGGACACAGATCGCGCACAGCGGAACTTCAGTGGCGATCCAGATCGCAGTCGGAATTATCGCGTTGCTTTCGTTGCTCACTTCGGTAGGCGGCGTCTTTTTCATTGCGAGTCGTCCTACGCCCCCTACCCCTGTCTATCAAGCACCGTCGCACTTGTCTTTGCAGTTGCAGCGAATTTGAGCCGTGGAATCTCCCATCGCTAGCTTGGAAGCCGCTCGCAAGAAGATTGAAATCGAGGGGCGATACAAGCAAACGATTGCGGAGTGGGAGCAACGACGTGACTTTGCCATACGCTTGATACGGGTTGATTTCCAAATGAAATGCCACATTGCGAAGTGCCTTCGTGATGCCGAATTAAGAATTCTTGGAGTTGACGATGCGCGATGAACATGCCGACGCGTGCAAATGTGGCAGATGCAGCGGCAAGGTTGTTTATTTTGGTGCATACCACCCGCGCGTATTGATAGCAGCGGTACGTCAATCAAAACGGATGTCGCCAGACATCGATGACGAAAAGAGACTCGCCGATATGTTTTCGCGCATTAACCCGACTTGCTAGCTATGCCAGGATTCCCAAAGAACCAACCTCACGAATTGGAGCCGATACCGGCCACCGTAGAAGAAGATGGTAAGAAGCTAGGCCCTCCATTCTACAAGCCATTAGATGGTGAGCATAGAGCAGTGTGGATTGCTGCGGCCTGTGGAATACCACAAGATGAAATTGCCAAGCATATGAATGATGGCAAGGGGATTGCGAAGCACACCCTACAGAAGCATTTCCGCAAGGAACTCAATGAGGGAATGTGGGAAGCCAATCTTAAGGCTGCCGGCACGCTCCTGGACACCATGCAAAATTGTAAGGATTTAAAGGTTAAACAGAGAGCTAATGAATTCTGGCTTGAACGTCGGATGGGATGGGTGAACGCCCATCAGCCGCAAAACACAGCCCAGGAATTAGTGATCAAAGTGGAAGGCGGGTTTAAAACGACGCCGAAGGAATAATGCTTGTTCTAGAAGCCTCTCTCAAATTGCCAACCGCCCACGAGGGGCAGCAAACAGCGCATGACGCCTTGGAGGATTCTAGATATTCGATCCTCCGGTGCGGGCGCCGATGGGGCAAGACTGAGTTTCTAGGGACGGTTGGCTGCCTTGATGTCTTGGACGGCAAGCTGGTTGGGTATTTCGCCCCAGACTACAAGAGATTGTCGGCATTTTATAAATGGTGCGAGGCGCGGCTAAAGCCTATCATTAAGCAATCCACGCAGATGGGCGGCATAATACGCTGTGTAACTGGCGGTGAGATTGAATTCTGGACGCTCAATGACGAGTACGCGGGCCGTTCGAGGAAATATCACACTGTCCTGATTGACGAGGCCGCGTTCGCCGGCCCCAACATGATGACGATTTGGCGCAACGCCATTAAGCCCACGCTGCTAGATTACGGCGGCCGGACGATCGTCGCCAGCAACACCAATGGGATTGATATCGAGCAATTCTTTTGGAAGATCTGCAATGAGCCAGAGCATGGCTTTAAAGAATATTGGGCGCCAAGCCACGGTAACCCATACCTGCCGGCGGAGGATCTAGAGGTCCTCCAGCGCACAGAGCATCCTCTGGTTTACCAGCAGGAGTATCTGGCGAAGTTCATCGATTGGTCTGGCGTCGCGTTTTTCTCTATCGATCTGATGTTCAAGGATGGGAAGCCACTGCCGCCGCCGGCGAGGTGCGACGGGGTTTTTGCCGTTATCGACACGGCCATCAAGGACGGTAAGGAAAATGATGGCACAGCCGTCTCCTATTGGGCCGTCAATAACCTTGGCGATAATGCTCCGCTTATTTTGCTCGATTGGGACATCATCCAAATCGAAGGAGCTGTACTCGAGACGTGGCTTCCTGGCGTTTATGTTAGGCTCGAGGAATTAGCGCGCGATCATAGGGCTAGGCACGGTTCAACCGGCGCATGGATCGAGGACAAGGGTTCCGGGATAATCCTGCTTCAGCAGGCCAAGAACCGGGGCTGGGCGGCTCATCCGATCGAAAACGAACTGACGATGCTCGGGAAGGATGCGCGAGCCCTGAACGCCTCTGGGGCCTTTACGCAGGGCAAGGTGAAAATCACCGAATACGCATTTAATAAGACGGTCGTGTACAAAGGCGTCAGCCGCAACCATTTCATTACGCAGGTGACCGGTTTTCGCATGGGCGATAAGGATGCCTATAGGCGCGCCGATGACTTGCTCGACACCTTTACCTATGCCATTGCGCTTGCGCTTGGGAACCCAGAGGGGTTCTGATGAGAGTTTACGGACGCGTTACCGATGAACTCGGGCAAAAATCATGGTTCGAGGTTCAGACAGATAGCGGCGGCAACAGCGAATACGTCTTCCTTACGGCGCTCGTCCAGGTCTTAAAGTTGAACCTTGGCGAATCTCCGTTTTACGGAAACTTCGGCATTCCGGCGAAGACGAGCGTGTTGCAGCAGATCGCGCCTGATTTCTATGTCGCGTTTACGCAACAGAAATATTCCGGATATTTCGCCAACCTCGTTATCACAAGGGTGCAGGCGCCAGACAAGGTCACGCCAACCTATAATATCAGCGCCTTGATGACGACGGGGACGAAGTTCCAAGTCAACATCGATGGCGAGAGAGTGCCGTTCCCGAGCGCGCCGTTCCCGGTTAACACAATTCTACCTTCCCTTGGGATAATGCCCGGATGACAACTCAAGCTGTCCATGGCCAGGTTCTTACCGGGAGCGTGGGGTTGTGGGTTAATTTCCCGACTGGCTACAACTTCCAGCTTTTGCGGAACGGAAACATATTCGCCACGGGGCCATGGGATGGCGGCGTGTCTTACACGGTTCAACTGTCGGATGTTGGCACCACCATTTCGCTTGTTGTGATCGCCTCGAATGGCAGCGGATCCGGCCCTCCGGCAAATAGCGCGAGCGTGTTGATTGTATCATGAACGTAAGCACAGTCGAAACCAACAGCTCTTCAGTGGGGAGCAAGCTGAAAGAGATTTTGCTGTGCGATGATATCGAGCCCGGCTCTGAACCCTCATATTCAACCGCCAAGCTGATCTACGAATACCATCCCATCGGCAAGAAGATGGTCGACAAGCCGATTGAGATCGCTCAATCGCAGGCGCGCGTGATCAATGTCCAGAAAGGCCCAGAGGACATTCTCAAGGAGAAATTCGTTGAGGAATGGGAGAAAATAGGGGCCGATAGATATATCGCTATGACGGCGCGTCTTTGCCGTATTTATGGGCTCGCTTCAATTGCGATCAAGGTGAAGGGGCAGAAAGATGACACGCCGCTCGATTTTGAAAAACTGTTTGATGCAGATATTTCGTTTAGCGTTTTCGATCCGCTTAATACCGCCGGCTCTCTAGTTCTAAATTTGGATCCAAATGCCTTTGATTTCCTTAAAACGAAAGGAATCATCGTCCAAGGGCAGACGTACGATGTAACGCGTACGCAAGTCATTATGAACGAGGATCCGCTCTATCTGTCATATACCGTCGCCTCGTTTGGGTTCGTCGGCCGTTCGGTTTATCAGCGCGCGCTATATCCGCTAAAGTCCTTCATCCAGTCTATGATCACGGACGATATGATCACCCGCAAGGCTGGGGTGATTGTCGCCAAGATGAAACCGTATGGCGCGATCGTTAATCAGATTCAGAATATGGCGTCCGCCTTCAAGCGGAACATTCTTAAGGAAGCGAAAACCGACAACGTCATCTCGATTAATGTAGAGGAATCCATTGAAGCCCTTGACATGAAAAATCTTGAGGGGCCATTCGCTCTAGCCCGCAAGGATGTTCTCGAGAATATTGCTGCCGGCGACGATATGCCAGCCAAGATATTGATCGACGAAACGTTTGCAGAAGGGTTCGGCGAGGGCAGCGAAGACGCCAAGAACATCGCGCAATATGTAAATCGCATCCGAATCTGGATGAATCCGCTATACGCATTTTTTGAAAAAATCGTTCAGTACCGCGCATGGAACGAGGACGTTTACGAAAACCTCAAAGCCAACTTTCCGGAGATAACCGGTTCTTACAAAACAGCATTCGCAGAATGGCAGTCCTCGTTCCGCGCGGCGTGGCCAAATCTCCTCGAAGAGCCAGATAGCGAAAAGAGCAAGGTTGAGGACGTCAAACTCAAGGCCGTGATCGCCATGGCTGAGGTGCTCTTGCCGGAGATGGATCCGGAAAACAAGGCCCGCGTATTGCAATGGGCGTGTGACAATTTCAACGAATTCAAACTTCTTTTCGGAACGCCGCTGGAATTGGACACCGAAGCGCTAGCCGACTTCTTCGAGGAGCAAAAGAGCAATCAGCAAGACGTGCTGGAATCCCAATTGCAAGAGCCGAAGCCGCAAGCGCCGTTCTCTTCCAAGGATTCCTCCGCTAAGAATGCGCAAGCATTGCTATCTTTGGCTTCTAGGAAATGATGGACCGAAGGGCCGGCCGAGGATTTTACGAAGTCCTCAGGTTGGCGATCGCCGACATAACAGAATACGGTTTCGATACTTCGGGGCGGCTCGCATTCTGGACTGAAGAGCTTAGACGGGCGGCAATGCGGACCGTTACGCCAATATGGCGCATGGAGGAGTTGTTAAAAGTTGGACTCACGGCGATTTACCGTCGTCTTGTCGACCGTGGTGGTATCGCTCGCTATCATCCTGGTATTGAAAGATTTACGCTACAGCGGGTGGCCCCGCATCTGCGTGCTGAGCTGGATAGAAGAATTCTGGCGTCAGCGGATCTCATCAAACTGAACCGTGAGCAGGTAATTGCGAAAACGCTTCAGCGGTTTCAAGGCTGGGCTACATCAATACCGGGTGGAGGCAGTGACGCGACTAGCAAGCTGCAAACCGCAAAAGAGGTCCGTAAAGCACTCGCCCGGTTGCCTTTCGAAGAGCGTCGCGTGCTTATCGATCAGGGCCACAAGTTCACCGCCAATCTGTCAAATATCCTTGCGCAAGACGGAGGCGCAATCGCGCTGATCTGGCATTCGCACTGGCGCCAAGCGGGTTACGATTATCGTGAAGACCACAAAGATCGAGACGGATTGGTTTACGCGATACGCGGCAGTTGGGCAGTGCGAGACGGGTTCATTCGTCCTGGATCCGCTGGATATTATGACGACATCACGGCGGTTGGTGAAGAAATATTCTGCCGCTGTTATGCGCAATATATCTACGCCCTGCGAGATTTGCCCGCCGAAATGCTGACGAAAAGAGGCGCCGAGGAATTGGCGCGCGCTAAGCAATGACCCAAACCATGCTCCGCCTCGATCCACCGCTCCCGATGGACACGCCTAAGGGCCACGCGCTCGCGCATGTGCTTATCGACTATGGCGCTGAATGCGATCTGATCTGGGTGTGCTTCCAGGATGGCACTGGCGAAGTATGGGCGTGGAGTAATCGGGAAGTTCGCGCGCAAGAGAATGCAAGCATGCTGCGCAGACGCAAGCGCGAGTGTTAGAATATTGCGCCAGCTATGAGCGCTAAGAACAAGCCAGCCGCTATTATGGCGAAAAATTTATATCCCCAATAAAAATCGCCAGGGATCTTATCCATCTCAGCTTTCCATTTAGCCAAAATCTTTGGATCTTTGATGCCATATGGGTTCTTGGCGTCGCTCATCTTCTTACTCACTTCGGGGCGGGCAAATGCCATTAACATCCAAGGGCGAGAAAATCAAGGGAGCGCTCACCAAGGAGTATGGCGAGAAAAAGGGTGAGAGCGTTTTGTACGCCGGGAAGAATAAGGGGACGTTTACCGGCATCGATTCCGACAAGGTCATGCGGCTGATGGATGCCGTTGGCAATCTCGCGGCTAGATTTGATGCGATGGTATCGCGAGAGAAATGACTACCGCTGCCGGCGTTCCTAATGAGCTGGATATTGCGCGAGCGATAGCATCTGGGAAGTTGGATAGCCCCCAACGCATTGGGGACATGTCTCTCTATGCCATGCGCGTGTCTGGTACTGGCCACAGCTATCGGCGCGGCATTGACGAGTATGTGTGGCGCGACCCTGGGGTTTATCTCTCCAAGGACATGATCGATCGGTGTAACGGGCTCCCTGTGATTTGGGAACACCCGCAAACATCGATGCTCAATTCAGAGGAATTCGCCAACCGTGTCGTAGGGACGGTTATGTTCGCCTATCCCAAGGGCGATGAGCTGTGGGGCATCACTAGGATCTACGACAAAGAAGCAATCGAGATGATTGGCGCTGAGCAGCTGTCCACCTCGCCTGCTGTCGTGTTCTCCGACCCAACAGTCAACAGCAAAACCGATATGCCAGATGGCAAGAAGATGCTGATCGAGGGCGAGCCGAGCCTTTTGGATCACCTAGCCGTGTGCGCCAAGGGCGTCTGGGATAAGGGCGGTGAGCCTACAGGGATCCAAAATGTAGAAGTGAGACCAGATAGCGAAATGAACTTCACTATAGCGAACGCCAATATGAATTTCCCGCCAGGCTCTGTCCCGCAAGAGTTGGCACAAGGGGTCAACGTGTGCGGGCAGGTAAAGGATAGCGACATGGCCGACGATAAAAAGGTCGACGCCGAAAAGGAAGAGAAGAAGGAAGACTCCGCAAAGGTTGACGCCGCAAAGGTTGATGCTGCGAAGGCCGACGCCCAAGCAAAGGCGGACGCCGAAGCCGGCGAGAAGATCGACAAAATCCTCGGGTGCCTAGATGCGCTCGGCAAGCGCATGGACGCTTACGACGCCAAGAAGGACGCCGAGAAGGCCGAAGAGGAAGAGGGCAAAGCCGAAAAGATTCCCTTCACCAAGGATTCTAAGAAGAAGGATGGTGAAGAGGAGGAAGAGAAGGGCGAGCCTAAGGATCTGAAGGCCGACAAGAAAAAGGACGGCGCCGAGGCGGCCATGATGGCCGACAAGAAAAAGAAGGACGCCGACGAAAAGGAAGAGAAGGAAGAAAAAGAAGAGAAGAAGGACGCCGCCCGCATGGATAGCGAATTCGCAGATCTCAAAAAGCAGATGGCGGAATTCAAGGCGCTCGTGCCACGTCAGATATCCGACGAGGATCGCGATGCTGTCTCGGAGGCTCAATCCAAGGCTGAGCCCATCTTCTCAGCATTTGGTGATAGCGCGCCGCGTCCAATGCAAAACGAACTTCCGATCGAATATCGGCGCCGCGTTGCTGGTAAATTGCGGGTGCACAGCCCGGAATTTAAGGATGCCGATATCAAAGAACTCGCTATGTCACCCAAGGTCTTCAAAATTGCGGAAGACCAAATCTACAAGGATGCATGGGCGGCGGCTATCACGCCAGAGGACATCAACGGCCTTGGCGGCCTCCGCGAAGTGCGCCGTGTCAATCGCGATACCGGCCACGTGATCAAAGAGTACTACGGGCGTCCAATGGCTTGGATGTCGCAATTCACGGGCGGCCGACGCCTTGCCCGCTTCAATCTCGGAAAAGCAAGGGGTGACCGCTAATGACCGCCAATATTACCTTCAATCCAGTCATCACCACGAATGCCCTTGGGTCGTTCAACGTTAAGACTGACGGGTACATCCAGGGCTTTGCCCTTGATCAACCTGCCGTGCGCTTCGGGCTCTCTGGCGGAATTCTCGCTGCCAGCGAGACTCTCCCGATGTGGGGAGGTCTTCCGATTATCGAGAGCGTCCCGACTCCGTCTGTGACCAATCCACGGTCTGAACTCGGAGGCATCATCACCAGGGCAACGGCCATGACTAACCCTGGCATCACCGGATGGTCTGTCTTCGATCAGCAGTACGCTGCGATCAATTCTCCACAGTCTGAAGTCCCGCTTGTTGGAACCTATGGACAGGTGAATTTCTATCGCGTTGGTTCCGGCGCCAGGATCGCGGTTGCTTGCGATGCGTCTTTGGCGAGCACTGAAGGCGATGCCATTAACTTGGCATCTGCTTGGCAGTGGAATTTTAAGGGCGGTTTCTTGCAGCCGTTTACCGGAACCGCGACGGTTTCTATCACCAGTATGACATGGGCGGCTACCAACGGCGGTCAGATTGCCGTGGTTGCGAGCGGCGCCGTGCCAGGTGTTGCGACTGTCGGAGACCTTATCAATATCAGCGGTGCTACTTCAACCGGCACTGGCGGCAATACCGCTGTTAACGGCACCTTCGTCGTTAATACGTTCACGAGCAGCACGGCGTTCACCGTGTCCGCGCCTGGGACGTCGGCGTATTACGGAACAATTGGCGGCACGATCCTCGCCAATGATGGAACTGGCGACATAACCTTAACTCCAGCATTCGTCAGAGTGTTGGAGATCGCAGTCGGTAACAGCTTCATCGTTAACTACAATAGCGCCACCGGCTTTGCGAACTGGAACCAAACTGGTTCCACCGCCATCATTCTGGTTTAAGGAGAACCTGACCAATGCCCATTCTTGCACCTAGCTTTGTTCAGGTAAATCCGAACTTCACGGATCCTGGACTTCTTCTGCCATACACTCAGGCCTCTGGAGCATTCGATGTTCTTGCGGGCGGTGAGCCGCTTGTGAAACTCTCGAACGGAGATCTGTACGTCTATATCAAGCAGATCAATCTTCGCACGAGAGCGGCGGCTGGACAGGCGGCTTACAATCAGCTGCCTTCTTGCGATATCGAGATGGCGCAGATTTCTACGCCAACTTATCTATGCCGCGTCCGTAGCGAATACGATCACCACGACACTGCGGCTGCTGGTCGTTGGGGCGTGGCGATCACGCAGGCGTATACGCTTGCTATGCGCCAGGGCCAATTTCAGCTCGCCAGGAATGCCTTGCTCTATGGCATGAACCCGGCGAACGGCGAAGGGATGTTGAATGCCAACGGCGCTTCTTCGGTCAACCTTCCGGCGGACACCAATGGCGACACGACCGTTGTCACCTATGACAACGGCCAGATGGCATTCTTCCTGCTATACCAGA
>Ga0193728_1000010_pt1 | contig 82640 bp, 76 predicted proteins | sample U1c1metaG_FD_143037 | JGI IMG/M metagenome (GOLD analysis project Ga0193728, IMG submission 143037) | Soil microbial communities from a riparian zone of the East river system, Colorado, United States - U1c1 | ecosystem: Environmental > Terrestrial > Soil > Riparian zone | place: USA: East River... | reverse complement strand
GCGGCAAGGGCAGGACGACCTGCGGTTTTTTTATGAAGGATGGGCAACATATCATTTATGCATCAACGCATCTGGCTGCAGACAGTTGTCCGCCGGTGCCGGACCGTTCTAAATATGGCAATAAATACATCTGGCCCATTTATTCCGGCTATGATATTTTCATGGCAGACCTGCATGGGAACATCGTGAAGCAATTGACCCGGACGCCGGGCTACGATGCCGAAGCCACCCTTTCTCCCGACGGCAAGCGCATGATTTTTACCTCGGTCCGGGATGGCGACCTTGATCTGTATATAATGGACCTTGCCACCGGCAAGACGACCAGGATCACCAACACCCTTGGATATGATGGTGGCGCATGGTTCAGTCCTGATGGAAACAAGATCGTTTGGCGCGCCTCCCGCCCGAAAACGCCCGAAGAGGTTGAAGAATATAAAAGTCTGCTTCGGGAAAACCTGGTTGCACCGACAAAGATGGAAGTGTGGACCGCGAATGCTGATGGCAGTGGCGCGAAACAAATTACCAGTTATGGACAAGCGAACTGGGCGCCGAATTTTATTCCCGGAAGCGGGAAGCTGATCTTTTGCAGCAACTATGAATATAAAAGAGGATTTCCTTTCAATATGTACACGCTCAATCCCGATGGTAGTTCGCTTGAAAAAATTAGCCGCGATAAAGGATTTGATGCATTCCCGATGTTTTCGCATGATGGACGAAAAATTGTCTTCAGCAGCAACAGGAACAATGGCGGGGGACACGATACCAATGTCTTCATAGCAGATTGGATCGAATAAAATTTCGGATTCAGGATTTCCGGAATTAGATTTGACCAAAATAAGCAATCATGCAAACAGCCATTATTTTCCTGCACAGTATATTGCGTTGGGTTATCCTGGTACTGCTCCTCCTCTCTATCTTCAGAAGTCTTTCCGGCTGGCAGTCAAAGAAAATATTGTCCGGCGGCGACAGGAAACTCTGGTTATTCACCATGATAGCAGCCCACACGACATTGCTGGTCGGATTGTATCTGTTGTTGTTTGGCCGTTATGGTATCCTGTCTACCAGCCTTCCGCCTGGTGTAAGCCTGATGAAGGACAAATTTTACCGTTTCTACTGGGTTGAACATCCGTTCGGCATGATCCTCTCCGTCGTGTTCATTACTATAGCGAGGGGGATGGCAAAAAAATCTGTTCCTGATATCGTAAAATATAAAAAAGCATTTTGGTTTTTTCTGCTTGCGCTGATCTTTATTTTAGCTACGGTGCCCTGGCCTTTCAGAGAGGTTGTTGGAAAGCCATGGATTTAATATGCGAAACGACTTGTGTTCACTAATGCACTTCTACCCGTCGTGTATACTTCGGTACATTCACCATAATAACCCCGCACAGAATAACAGCCAGCGCAACCACCTGTAACCAGGTAATTTTTTCATTGGCGATCCCGGCGCCCAGGAGCAGGGCAATGACTGGATTTACATATACGTAACTGCTGACCTGCGCTGCCGGTCTTTTTTTTAACAGCCATAGGTATGCGAGATAAGTGACCAGGGATCCCATCGTCACCAGGTAAAATAACGCGAGGGCCGAAGGAGCGCTGATTTGTCTTATATGAAAATGCTCCCATTCTCCGCTCAGGCCGCTGACGATCATACTGAATATCCCTGCAACCAGGAACTGGAGTCCGGCATTCATCAGTGGAGATGCGCCGCCTATATTGTATTTGGAATAAAGTGACCCTGTTGTCCACGCAATTCCGCCGGCCATGATGATCAAAGAGCCAATCAACTGTTCGTGGAAATGGCCGGAACGGTTATTGTCCGGCGATGAAAACCCCACCAGGATGGCCACGCCGGCAAATCCAAACAGTAATCCGGCAAGGATGATCTTATTGCTGAAGTAGAATCGCCATTGTTTCCGGTCGAACAAAACAAACCAAAACGGAATTGCCGTTACGATGATGGCTGCGTGGCCGCTAGATAAATATTGTTCAGCCCATCCAACCGATCCGACGCCTCCGAATAAAGTGAGAATGCCGGCAAAACCATTTTGTTGAATGGATTTAAGAGAGGGAACCTGATCATGCTTCCAGGTTCTCCATGCAAGAAGCAGGATGCCTGCCAGCAAAAAACGCAAGGCTGTCATCAGGAAGGGAGGGAAGCTCTTTAAAGCGATCAGAATGCCTAAATACGTAGAGCCCCAGATAATATAAACTGCCGCAAAAGCCAGGACCAGTTTCCATCGATCATTTCCCATACCCGATGCTTACAATGATTGTAAAAGTCCGTAGATCAGGATGCTGTGCCGCCCGGTTCTTTGGCCGGTGATCCCGCTGAAAAAAGATTGTGAATAAATTTTTCTGCATCCGGGAAATGTGTTTTCAGGGCATCGCCGCCCTTGGTTTTGAGTTCGGCAAAATATTCCTTTGCCTTGTCGGCTGCGGTTTCAGCCTCATTTTTGAACTGGTGTGCTTTGTCTTTCAACTGGGCGGCAAGTTTTTCTTTTTCTTCGGGGGTCATGGACATATATTTCTGGGTAGCCAGGGCAGCAGCTGCTCCCAATAAGAATGTGGCGATATGTTTTGAATTGACGCTCATATATTTTTATTTAAAATTACGCGATTTCAATCACTTGGCAATCCCTCATGTTGCTGCCGTCAACCACAAAGCGGATAAGGGTCCGCAGCTTGTGCCAGCCTTGTTTACCGGCTGCGCCGGGATTCATGTGCAGGCATTGAATGGCTTCGTCGTACATGATTTTAAGGATATGGGAGTGTCCGCAGATAAACAATTTGGGCGGGTCAGCAAGCAGTTCTTTTTTTACGACCGGGGTGTATTTAGGAGGATAGCCTCCTATATGCGTCATGTAGACCGTTATTTCTTCACATATCCATCGCAGTTTTTCCGGGTACTGGCTTCTGATATCATACCCGTCAATATTTCCATATACACCGCGTAAGGGTTTGAATGCTTTTAGCCTGTCGGCAATGGCGACAGTTCCAAAATCACCGGCATGCCAGATTTCATCACATGATTCGAAATGTGTGAAAACCGCTTCGTCCAGGTAATGATGTGTATCTGACAGAAGGCCGATCCGTTTCATGGTCATGAAATTTTGTTTGCATCTTGTATCTCCTAAATTAGGGATTAAGGAAGGAATTCATAACTTTAATCACACGATGCCTCAGCCATAAATATCATTCACTATGCCTCGTTATCAGCAACTGGGTTCTATTCCACATAAACGGCATACGCAATTCCGTAAACCGGATGGCACCCTCTACTCGGAGCAATTGTTTTCTACTGAAGGATTTTCAAACGACTTTTCGCTGCTGTATCACTGCCATCCGCCCACGGAGATCATCAGCACTGAAAAAGCTTATGATGTGTCGCCAAAAGTCGCCGAAGAAAAAATGCTCAAGCACCGCAGTTTTGAAGGATTCAGTATCCGGCCTGAAAAGGATTTTCTCGGGAGCAGGAAACCGATATTGATCAACCAGGACTGCCACCTGTCACTGGCAGCGCCCGGTGAAAGCATGAAGGACTATTTTTATAAAAATGCGGATGCTGATGAACTGATCTTCGTCCACGAGGGCAGTGGAATATTGCGGACCATGTATGGCAATCTCGAATTCGGCTACGGAGATTACCTGCTCATTCCGAGAGGAACGATTTACCAGCTTACATTTAATCAGGAAGCAAACCGCTTGCTCATCATTGAATCATTCAGTCCTATCCGCTTTCCAAAAAAATATTTGAGCAGATACGGACAGTTGCTCGAGCATGCGCCTTATAGCGAAAGGGATATTCGCGGACCGAAGGACCTGACCACTATCGATGAGAAAGGTGATTTCCTGATCAGGACCAAAAAGAGGGGCAATATCTATGGAATCCACTATGGTCATCATCCATTCGACGTAGTGGGCTGGGATGGGTGCTGCTATCCTTTTGCTTTTTCCATTCACGATTTTGAGCCCATCACAGGCAGGGTTCACCAGCCGCCACCGGTACACCTGACATTTGAAACGGATCATTTTGTGGTATGCTCCTTTTGCCCAAGACTCTTCGATTATCATCCCCTTGCCATCCCGGCGCCATATAACCACAGCAATATTGACAGCGATGAGTTGCTGTATTATGTCGATGGAGATTTCATGAGCCGGAAAAACGTGACCAGGGGAATGCTCACCCTTCACCCGGCAGGCATACCGCACGGCCCGCATCCCGGTGCAGTGGAAAGAAGCATTGGCGCCAAAGCGACCAATGAACTGGCCGTGATGGTGGACACATTTCATCCGCTGCAACTCACCCAGGAAGCCCTGGCCATTGAAAATCCCCACTATACGATGAGCTGGGCGGAATAACCCTTCCGGCCTTTTTCCTGTTCGTTGACGGGCAAATCAGGCAGACTCAGTTGCGGAAAGCCGATATTCAAAATGGGATCGATAAAGCGAAAGCCGCCTTGGCTGATGCGGATGATCGTGCTGAAGGGAAGCGGGCTGGCCGACACAAAATATCAACTAGGTATTGAAGTGATATTTGCGTTTGTCCTGAATGGTTGGGCCGTGCTCAATTACAGGAAACGGACGCATAATTTTTCCCGGGGGAACTCCTTTCTTCAATAATTTTTTTTTATATTCACTGTACAAAACGGTGTTATATGATCAAATTTCATGAACTCAGGATTGGAAATATTGTACTGGCTGATTATGAGGGGTTGCGCAGCGAAGGAGAAGTCACCGACCTGAATCATGAGGACAAGGAGGTTTGTGTAGAGACTTCGGTTCAGGAATTCTGGTTCACACCGGATCAATTGTTCGGCATCCCACTGGATGAAGTGCAATTGCTAAAATTTCACTTTCAAAAGGCTGAGCCCGGCCCTGCGGGCATTAAATATATGAAAGGGCCATTTCGGATCCTGCTGCCTGAAAAAGGCAATTTTTCTTCTATGGAGATCTGGTATCGTGAGGACCATCGTTTGTTGAATCACCCCGTCACCGTACATGAGCTGCAGAACCATTACCATGAGATGACTAAGGTCGATTTGACCCGGGATTAGCCATTTTGTGTTATTTTTGTATGGGTTTGGCGGATTACCTGTCATTTTTTCCACAAAAAACACAATATTATCCCCCAAATTTTCTTGTTTTGGGTGTTTATGCCTATCTTTGCGCTCCCAAAATTTGTATGGCTAAACAAGCACTCATTAAACAGGATGGAACAATTATCGAGGCCCTATCCAATGCTATGTTCAAGGTTAAGTTGGAAAACGGGCATGAAATCCTGGCCACCATTTCTGGTAAAATGAGAATGCATTATATCCGGATTTTGCCCGGAGACAAAGTGGGAGTTGAAATGAGCCCGTACGATTTAACCAGGGGAAGAATCATTTTCAGGTATAAATAAATCAGGCTAACAGCATTTGCTGGCAGCTCAAAGCGAATACATTATGAAAGTCAGGGCATCCATTAAGAAACGCAGTGCAGATTGCAAGATCGTAAGACGAAAAGGTAAATTATATGTGATCAACAAGAAGAATCCCCGCTTCAAGCAAAGACAGGGATAATTCACGCTGAATATGAACCGATGGCGCAGGCTGCAATTAATTTCTAACAAAATAATAAACTGATCAAATGGCACGTATTGCCGGTGTAGACTTACCGAAGAATAAAAGAGGCGAAATCGGACTTACCTATATCTATGGTATTGGCCAGGCCACGGCCCGTTATATTCTGGAAAAATCAGGGATCAGCCTTGACAAGAAAGTAAATCAATGGGATGACGAAGAATTGAATTCCATTCGTAACGTGATTACCAACGAACTGAAAGTGGAGGGCGCGCTTCGTTCAGATGTACAGATGAATATCAAGCGTTTGCTGGATATTGCCTGTTATCGCGGATTGCGTCATCGCAAGGGGCTTCCCGTGCGGGGCCAGCGTACACGCACCAACAGCCGTACGAGGAAGGGTAAACGCCGAACCGTAGCCGGTAAGAAAAAGGCGCCTAAGAAGTAGTATCACTTCCGGGAGTTGCCCGGGGCTGACATATTGCACCATTTATTAAGAATCAATTGCGGATACCGGTGCAGGTGGAGGATTGATTCGCTCCCGCCGCTGGCGGGAATCATTGTTAAAAGAAAAGACTACCTATTCAAGATCATGGCAAAAGCACAAGCCCCCAGCGCGAAAGTCGCGGCAAAGAAAAGAGTTGTAAAAGTGGATGTTTACGGTGATGCGCATATCACGGCCAGCTTTAACAATATCATCATCAGCATAACCAACAAACAGGGCCAACTCATTTCCTGGAGCAGCGCCGGCAAGATGGGTTTTAAGGGTTCTAAGAAGAACACCCCTTACGCAGCTCAAATGGCCGCTTCTGACGCAGCAAAAACAGCGATTGAAGCCGGACTAAAAAAAGTGGATGTGTATGTAAAGGGCCCTGGCTCCGGACGTGAAAGTTCCATCCGTTCCCTGGCAAGCAATGGGATTGAGGTGGTGATGATCAAGGATGTGACGCCATTGCCGCACAATGGTTGCCGTCCGCCAAAGAAAAGAAGAGTATAATAGTATATTCATAACCGGGTTCACGATTCATTTTTAAGATTTTTACTGATCGTGGGCCGTCATTAAAAAATCGATTCATTCATTATGGCACGTTACACAGGTCCCAAGACCAAGATCTCCCGCAGGTTCGGTGAACCCATTCTGGGAAACGGAAAGTATTTAGACAAGAACAGCAATCCTCCCGGGATGCATGGTGCACAGCGCAAACGTAAGACCCTCGGCGAGTATGCGCTGCAGCTAAAAGAAAAACAAAAAGCGAAGTACACTTACGGTGTGCTGGAGCGCCAGTTCAGGAAAACATTTGAGGAAGCATCCCGTAAAAAAGGTGTTACCGGTGAAAACCTGATCAAACTCCTCGAAGCGCGTTTAGACAATACGGTTTACCGCCTGGGAATTGCACCTTCACGCCCCGCTGCAAGACAGTTGGTTACGCATAAGCACATCACCGTAAATGGCGATATCGTCAATGTACCTTCTTATCAGCTTACGCCTGGCGATGTGATCGAACTCAAGGAAAGCACGAGGGGGAATACGGGTATCACGACGCATATCCGTGGTAAGAATGTTAAATTCAACTGGCTCGACTGGAGTGAAGCGGAGATGAAGGGTAGCTTCATAGCCTATCCTGAACGTGAAAGTGTTCCAGAGAACATTAAGGAGCAGTTGATTGTTGAACTATACAGCAAGTAATCGCTTATTTTTTTAATCGTAAATCGCAAATTTAGATATGGCCATTTTAAATTTCCAGAAACCAGACAAAATCATTCTGCAAAAAGCAACTGATTTTGAAGCCCAATTCGAATTTCGTCCATTGGAGCCCGGTTACGGAGTAACCATCGGTAATGCCTTGCGCAGGGTGTTGTTGAACTCTTTGGAAGGATATGCGATCATTGGTGTTAAAATTGAAGGTGCGGATCATGAATTTGCAACGCTCAAAGGAGTAACCGAAGACGTTGTGGAAATCATCCTCAACCTCAAGCAGGTTCGCTTCAAGAAAAAAGTAGAGCATGAAGTTAGTCAGGAAAAGATCAGCCTGAGTCTGAAGAACAAGACAGAATTCAACGCTAACCTGATTGGTGAAGCAACCCCCAGTTTTGAAGTGATGAACCCGCAGTTGCTTATTTGTACGCTGGATGCTTCTGCAAAACTGGATATTGAAATTACCATTGGCAAAGGCCGCGGCTATGTTCCGGCTGAAGACAACAAGCCTAAAGATGCACCATTTGGATATATTCCAACAGATGCCATCTTTACTCCTATCAAGAATGTAAAGTACTCTATTGAAAATACACGCGTGGAACAACGCACGGATTTTGAAAAACTGGTCATGGAAGTGGTCACAGACGGTACCATCCACCCCGAAGAAGCTGTTAAACAGGCTTCCCGCATCCTGATCCAGCACCTGATGATTATTACGGACGAAAACATTACGTTCGACAACAAGGAAGAAAAGAAAGAAGACCTGGTTGATGAACAGACCCTGCAATTGCGTAAGGTGCTGAAGACGCCGCTTGAAGACCTGGATCTTTCCGTGCGCGCATTCAACTGTTTGAAAGCTGCAAAGATCAACAGCCTGAGCGAACTGGTAACTTACGAACAGGAGGACCTGATGAAATTTCGCAATTTCGGACAGAAATCACTGGCTGAAATTGAGCAGGTACTGGGAGAAAGAGGTCTGCACTTTGGAATGGACCTGAGTAAACTGAAAATAGATGACGAGTAAGAACATTCGCACATTAATAAACGTCTTGTAATTCCCGACACGGTACAAGGCCATGAATGGGTGAAAATGAGGAAAAATGCGTCAGAACCATTCGCACATTCGCATATTCGCACATTCGCAAATTAAATTATCATGCGTCACGGAGACAAAATTAAGAATCTTAGCAGAACGGCCTCACACCGCAAAGCATTGTTGAGCAACCTTGCCTGCCAATTGATCCAGCACAAGAGCATTGTGACCACCCTGGCTAAGGCAAAAGCTTTAAGGATATATGTGGAACCGCTCATCACCAAAGCCAAGGAGAACAGCACGCATCAGCGTCGCGTTGTATTCAGCTATTTGCAGGATAAAGAAGCGATCACGGAATTGTTCAGCACAGTGGCGACTAAGATTGCAGGCCGCCCGGGTGGATATACCAGGGTCATAAAATTAGGCGCCCGCGTTGGCGATAATGCAGAAACGGCAATGATTGAACTGGTCGATTTCAATGAGATTTATGGCAAAGGTAAGGGCGAAGTAAAAGAAGCCGCCAAGAAGACACGTCGTGGCAGTAGTCGTAAAAAATCTGCCGAAACGCAGAAAGAAGCTTCAGCAGAAACCACAGCGGCTGTTGAGGAAACGCCGGCAAAGACGAAAAAGGAAGCAGAATAAATATGATCAGCCATTAAGCTATAAAATGAAGCAGGACTATTGTAGGTCCTGCTTTTTTGTGCCTGGAGGCTTAACAGTGACCATTCACTTCTGAAATGTGAAAAACTAATCCTTCATAAAACAGCGGATTGCTTTTCTTTGCAAAACTTTTGATATAATGGCTCAACCCGCAACTCAACAAAGCGCCATATTGCTCCTGGAAGACGGCACGGTTCATTTGGGCCAGGCCTATGGCAAGACAGGAACCACGACCGGTGAAATCTGTTTCAATACAGGCATGACCGGTTACCAGGAAGTATTTACCGACCCCAGCTATTATGGGCAGGTGCTTATCATGAACAGTGTGCACATCGGAAACTACGGGGTTAAGGACAGCGACATCGAATCGAACAGCGTGAAGATCCGGGGTTTGATCGGCCGGAACCTGGAGGCACGATTTTCGCGTAAACTGGCTAATGGATCACTCGATGACTACCTCAAGTCGAACAATATCGTTTGTATCAAAGGAGTAGACACTCGCGCGCTTGTTGCCCATGTGCGGGTGAAAGGCGCCATGAATTGCATCATTTCTTCCGAGATACTGGATGTGGAGACCCTGAAAAAAGAGCTGGCCAAAGTGCCTTCGATGGATGGATTGGAACTGGCATCTGCAGTAAGTACGGACAAGGCCTATGAAGTTGGTGACCTGAACTCGGCGATCAGGATCGCGGTGCTGGATTACGGGATCAAACAACACATCCTCCAATGCATGGTTGACCGCGGTGCGCATGTCAAAGTGTTCCCGGCCAGGACGCCGGTAGCGGTTGTTAAAACCTTCAACCCCGGTGGTTACTTCATATCTAACGGTCCGGGCGATCCGGCAGCTATGGGTTACGCCATTGAAACGGTAAAGGAAATACTCAAAGAAAAAAAACCCTTGTTTGGGATCTGTCTGGGTCATCAACTCCTGGCCCTCGCTGAAGATATACCGACGTTCAAAATGCATCACGGGCATCGCGGGCTAAATCACCCTGTCAAAAACCTGGTCACCGGCAAAAGCGAAATTACGACGCAGAACCACGGATTCGGCGTTGATCCGGAATCGGTGAGAAAAAAATCCAACGTTGAGATCACCCACATTAACCTGAACGATGATTCAATCGAAGGGATCCGGATCAAAGACAAACCTGCTTTTTCGGTTCAATATCACCCGGAATCTACTCCCGGTCCTCATGACAGCCGCTATCTTTTTGATGAGTTCATAGATTTAATTAAGAAACAATAGTTTCGCTCCCGCCAGAAGTCCAGATGGAGCTAACTCCCAAATTTTTGTCGGACTGCCCGACTAAAAGCAATCCTTTTCTTTACACCTCTCCCCAATAGCAAAGGCTTACCGGTTCAGCCTGACATCAGCCTTATTTCTTTCGATATTCATATTCAGCAAGTCCGTACCAAGTCCGTTGATTGACGGACTTGGTACGGACTTGCTATGATTTCAGTTGGGATTCATTGCGGACCCATCCCGGACAACTTATGGCTTAACCAACGAAGAGACCGGTTAACTCTTAACTTGTGAGTATGAATTTCCCCAGATTCCGTTTATGGTGCACTGCATGCTTATGCGCTTGCATGTTCTCAAGCATTCCTTCCATTGCACAGCAACAAAGCTTTAAAGTTTTTCTGGTCGGCGATGCCGGGGAAGATGCCACCACAGGCGAAACCTTGAAAAATCTGGGAAAACAGTTGTTAGCGAACCCAAACAGTGTCGTCATTTTCCTGGGCGACAACTGTTATAAAAGCGATCTGTGGGGCATTATTCCCTACGGATTTAAAGGGTTTGACAGCAGTAAACTTACCCGGAAAAAAATAATGTCCCAGCTTGATATCCTGACTAACTACAAGGGACATGTTTTTTTTTGTTCCCGGAAACCACGATTGGTGGAACTTAACCAAATTGGATCGGGGGCTACGGGCTTTGAAAATGGAAGAATCATTTATCGAAGCTAACATTAGGAAGAATCAAACCATTGCCAATCCACGCAATACGTTCCTGCCACAGAATGGAGATCCCGGTCCTGACTATGTCGACCTTGATCACGGAGCCGTCCGGATTGTGCTGGTTGATACTTACCGGCTGATCATTACAGCCTTTAAGAAAAAGCAGGTGGACGATTTCCCCATAGAAAAAATTTTTTATCGCCGGCTGGATAGCCTCATTAAATATGCAAAGAGCCATCATCAAAAATTAATTGTGGCTGGACATCACACCCTGTTTGCAAAGGGTCCGAACAGCAAGCCCTTGAAAAGGCCCAATATTTTTGGAAGGATTAAAGCTTCTAACAGCAGTTTTCCCTCGGCCAACAGGATGTCTTCCAGGATCCGAGGTATACTCAAACAGTATCCGGGAACTTACTATGCCTGCGGCCACGTCCATTCTCTCCAGTATTTTTTGCCGGCCGACAGCATTCATTATATTGTCAGCGGCGCTGGCAGTAAGACGGCCTTTGTTCCGGCAAAAGATATCCTGAACAATAAGCCTGGTAAGGGATCCGAATATCTGCTCTGGAACGTAAAGGGATTTTTTGAATTGGATTTTACGCCGTCATCTGAAAAAATATTTCTTCATTATGACAACGGGTCGCAAAAATGTGTCATTCAGTGAGCAGCCATGACCATCATTAGATCATTTCATCTCTTGATGCGATGATCAGGAGCCGGGGAGACTGATCTTCATCGTAGGCATTGAGTGAATAGTCTCCATAAACGTCTTTTACCCGGAGGCCGTGCAAAGCAAACATGTCTGTAAAATCATTCAAGGTGAATTTCTCGATCCTTTCAGTATAGGTTAATGGCGAAGGTACCGCGGGATCTTCGATGCGAATCCTTTTAAAAAAATGCGTTTCATCTGCCCATTTGGTCAGGTAAAACACTGTGTCACCGACTTTTTTTTGTGTATCGGGGATTAAATGAGCTTCTGTATATACGGTATTGATGTAGTCAAGAACGAACAGGCCATCCCGTTGTAAAGACTGGGCGATCGTTCTGATGGCATCGTGATGCTCTCTTTTGGTTTTGAAAAATCCAAAGCTGGTAAAAAAATTAAACGCACAGTCAAAATAGTTGATCCAGCAGGGACGGCGCATATCGTGAAGATAAAAATGCAGTTGTTCCTGTTCAAACTGTTTTGCAAATGCAATACTGTCCGGAGCGATGTCGATGCCGGTCACATCAAATCCTTTGCCGGCTAATATCCTGGCGTGGCGACCCCTGCCACAGCCCACATCGATCAGCCGGGAACCGGGTTTGAGCTGCAACTTGCCCAGCAAATGGCTGATGAGTTGCGCCGCTTCTTTTTCATCGCGTTCAAAATACAACTGGTGATAGTAGGGACTGTTGAACCATTCCTTAAACCATTCGGAAGACAAATACATAATAGCTTTTCCAAAAGGTAACCCGTCTTTTGTATATTTTTTTATCTTTTTTTTGATTTATTTTTCAATTCATCGGAATTATAATTATTGGTCAATCCCTGCGGTAAATGCTTATTTTTACCATTCAATTAAACCTTGTAAACTGTGGCATTGATAAAGAGTATATCCGGGATCAGGGGAACGATCGGAGGCAAGCCTGGTGAAAATCTAACCCCACTGGATATCGTCAGGTTTACTGCCGCCTATGGCAGTTGGATCAAGGAAAAAAATTCTGGTAAAACAATCGTTGTTGGCCGCGACGCCCGCATCAGCGGTGAGATGGTTCGCTCGCTGGTTGTCAGTACACTGATCAGTCTTGGTTTAGACATCGTTGACCTGGGGTTGTCTACTACACCCACGGTTGAACTGGCCGTATTGTGGGAGAAGGCAGCCGGAGGAATTGTTATAACGGCCAGCCACAATCCAAAGGAATGGAATGCACTGAAATTGCTGAACAGCCAGGGAGAATTCATCAATGCCGAAGACGGGGCCGTTGTGCTGGAAAGAGCAGACAGGGGACAGTTCGGCTTTTCCCCGGTGGACCGGCTGGGCGCTTACTCCGTCAATGACAGTTATCTCAGAAAACATATCGATGCAGTAGTCAACTATCCCCTGGTTGATGTCAAAGCCATCCAGCAAAAACATTTTAGGATCGTGGTCGACGCCATCAATTCCACCGGCGCGCTGTTTATTCCTCCTCTGCTTAAAGCTCTGGGTGTTGAAGAGGTCATCCTGTTGAACGGTGAGATGAATGGAAAATTTGCGCACAACCCCGAGCCTGTACCGGAGAACCTGGTCGCAATCAGTTCTTCAGTAGTAAAATCAAAGGCCGACCTGGGTATTGCCGTGGATCCGGATGTCGACCGGCTTTGTTTCGTATGCGAAGATGGCAGTATGTTCGGGGAAGAGTATACGCTCGTCTCGGTTGCTGATTATGTCCTGCATCGAAAATCCGGCAATACGGTGAGCAATATGAGCAGTACAAAAGCGCTCAAAGAGGTTACGTTGAAACTCGGCGGACAATATTATCCTTCAGCCGTAGGAGAGGTGAATGTCGTCCAAAAAATGAAGGCGGTGCATGCTGTGATCGGAGGTGAGGGCAACGGCGGCATCATTGTTCCAGACCTGCATTATGGAAGAGATGCCCTGATCGGGATAGGCCTCTTTCTAAGTGCCCTTGCACAGCACAAAAATGGCATCAAATCGTTCCGAACCAAATATCCTGACTATTTTATTTCAAAAAATAAGATTGAATTGCAGAATGGGATCAATACCAAAGATCTGTTCGACAAGATCAAAGAAAAATATAAAAATCATCCCGTCAATACCGATGACGGACTGAAAATAGAATTTGACAATGACTGGGTCCATCTGCGTACATCCAACACTGAGCCCATTATCCGCATTTATGCCGAGAGCAATTTTGAAACCACTGCGAGAAATATTGCCTCGCGTTTGATGCAGGATATCAGGGAGTTTATTTAGACCAATGCGCAATAGGCAATGGGCAATAAGTGCCTATTTTCTTATCTTTGCATCCACTTGGATAACATGAACAGAATCTATTTCGACAACGCGGCCACGACCGCATTGGATCCGCGTGTGCTGGAGGCTATGATGCCTTATCTTACGGAGAAATTTGGCAACCCTTCTTCCATTTACTCCTATGGCAGGGAGAGCCGGTTGGCGGTTGAAAATGCGCGCAAATCCGTGGCCAATATTCTTCATGCCCATCCCGCTGAAATATTTTTTACAAGTGGCGGTACGGAAAGCAGCAACACAGCCATCACCGCGGCAGTGCGCGACCTTCATTGCAAACACATCATCAGTTCGCCCCTGGAACATCATGCCACACTGCATACGATAGAACATCTGAACAAGAACAGGGAGGCCAGGCTGAGTTATGTGAAGTTATTGCCCGACGGACATATAGACTTCGACAGCCTTGAACAATTGCTTACGGAAAGTAAAGAAAAATGCCTGGTTACGCTGATGCATGCGAACAATGAAATAGGTAATATGCTTGACCTCCACGCCGTAGGCGAATTGTGTAAGACCTATGGCGCCATTTTTCATTCGGATACGGTGCAAACAGTGGGTCATTTCCCATTTGACCTGCGCAATGAATCTGTTCATTTTATCACGGCAGCCAGTCATAAATTTCATGGACCGAAAGGTGCAGGGCTGCTCTACATCAATGAGAACATTAAGATCCATCCTTATATTCATGGTGGCTCGCAGGAAAGAAATATGCGTGCCGGTACCGAGAACGTATATGGCATCGTTGGCTTTGCAAAAGCGCTTGAACTGGCAACCGCGCAGTTTGAACAGGATTTAGCGCAGATCGGGGAGTTGAAAAAATATATGTACTTGCAGTTGAAAGAACATGTTCCGGATGTTTCTTTTAATGGAGATGTACTTGGGTTTAGCTTATATACCGTGCTGAGCGTTAGTTTTCCCAAATCAGAAAAAACTGAGATGATGCTGTTCAATCTCGACATCAATCATATCTGTGCGTCTGGCGGAAGCGCCTGCACCAGCGGCGTGGAGCAGGGCTCACATGTTATCCGTGCTGTCAATCAAAATCCAAACCAGGTCACCGTTCGGTTCTCCTTCTCCCGTCATAATACTAAAAAAGAAATCGACAGCGTTGTCGGGAAACTGAAAGAAATCATATAAAATAATAAATGTAAAATGTAAAATACAAAATGTGAAAGTGAAGAATTGTTCCACTTTTACATTTTATATTTTACATTTTTTGTTCTACATTTCCATCATGATGATGGGCATTGACATCGGAACTTCAGGTACGAAGGCGATTGCCTTTACTGCTTCGGGAGACATTTTATTCAGCGCCTATGAAGCTTATGATGCCATCTCCTGGCATCCAGACCAGAATGAACTGGATCCGGCACTGCTGCTGACTGCGGTGATCAGGGTCATTAAGGCGGTGTCGGGCCACACCGATGCCAGGGATTTATTGGGGATCAGTTTTAGTTGCGCCCTCCATAGCCTGATCTGCGTAAATGAAAAAGGAATTCCCTTAACCAACGCGCTCACCTGGGCCGACGCAAGGAGCAAGGACTATGCAGCAAAACTAAAGCTAACGCCTAAGGGCAAGGAAATTTACAAACGTACCGGAACGCCTATTCACCCGATGTCTCCATTGTGCAAGATCATGTGGTTCCGGGATAAACAGCCTGAAATTTTTGCCAATACATACAAATTCATTTCCATCAAAGAGTATGTATGGTTTTCCTTTTTTGGCAAATATGAAGTAGACTATTCCATCGCATCAGGCACGGGCCTGCTTGACATTGAAAAACTTCAATGGTACGATGGGTCCCTGCTGGAAGCCGGAATCACCGTCGATCGGTTATCCATTCCCGTGTCTCCAACATTTATCGAAAGGGCACTGCATAAAAGCATCCAAAAAAAAACAGGTCTGCCCGATGGCGTTCCCTTTATAATTGGCGGCAATGACGGTTGTCTCGCTAACCTTGGCTGCAATGCAGTGAACCCGGGAGACCTTGCCCTGACTATCGGCACCAGTGGTGCAGTGCGGATGGTGGCGCCCGCACCTACATATGATGAGAAAGAAAGGATATTCAATTATATTCTTACCGAGTCGCAGTATGTCTCTGGCGGCGCCATCAACAATGGCGGCGTTGCCGTAAAATGGTATGTCGAGAATTTTATGGGGAAGAAAGGTGAAAGTTCCAGGGACTTTGCCGCGATCCTGGCGGAGGCGGATAAAGTAGTTCCGGGGTCCGAAGGACTTATTTTCCTTCCTTACCTGTTGGGCGAAAGAGCGCCGGTCTGGGATGCGGATGCCAAAGGAGTTTTTTTTGGCATCTACTCAGGACATACTATGCAGCACTTCCTCCGTTCCCTCATAGAAGGCATCAGTTTTTCCCTGTACCAGATCGGGCTCTGCCTTGAAGAAATGGTAGGGCCTATTGAAAGGATCTATGCGAGCGGAGGATTTATCCAGTCGGAAAGCTGGCTTCAAATGCTCGCAGACATTTTCAACAGGAAAGTATATGTCACCAACAGCGCTGATGCTTCTGCTATCGGCGCAGCCATACTCGGACTCTACGCCATCGGCGAATTGAGCAGTCTGCCTGATGCGGCTAAAATGATCAATGTCCGGCAAACCTATTCACCGGTCGAAGCGCACCACAAAATTTACATGAAAAATTATTCTGTATTTGCCGTGTTGTACGATAAATTGAAACATGAATTCACCGAGCTGAGTAATTTGAGGCGGCCAGACTGAGGATCGGGAATAAGCGATTAGAAAGTAAGTGTATTCGCAAAAAAAAATCCAGTAAAAAATTACTGGACTCCTTATGAGTTTAGTCGACGCTTTTCAGCAGGGACAAGATGCGGATTCTGGACCAAAAACGGACTTGAGTAATAAACACAAATTTATGTCAATTCTGTTTTCTAACATATCCCCATGCGATATGTTTATGCCTGCTCAGCAAAAATCCTATACTACATGTTCATTCTTAACATTTCATTAGGTAATATGCCAAATTCTTTTTTCAAGGCTTTCGCGAAATTACTTAGACTAGAAAAGCCTGCCTGATGAAGGAAGGCCATAATATAAGAATGTGTAAATCAAGATATTACAGACTTGCCCGCAAAGCGAATCTACTCAGACGCGGCAGTTCATTTTTGAACACTTGCATTAAAATGGAGTGGTTTTGTTTTTAGTTTGGAAGAAGGTTAATTTGTAGCATCAATCAACTGCTTATGCAACCAACTTCGATTGGCAGGACCCGGATTGGTTCGATCGACCTGCTCAGGGGCCTCGTCATGGTCATCATGGCGCTGGATCATGTCAGGGATTTTTTTCACAACGATGCCAATCTCCACAATCCGTTGGATCCTGAAACAACAACGCCCATACTTTTTTTCACCCGGTTTATCACCCACTATTGTGCACCTGTTTTTATTTTTCTTGCGGGTACTTCCGCGTATCTGATGGGATTCAAAAAAACGAAATCTGAATTAAGCGCATTCCTGGTCAAGAGAGGCCTTTGGCTCATCGTCGTCGAAGTAGCCCTGGTTTCACTGGCCATTACGTTCAATCCATTGTACAATGTACTGATCCTGCAGGTTATTTGGGCAATAGGCGTCAGCATGGTCATCCTGGGGTTACTTGTCGGATTGCGTCTGCCCTTTGCTGTTATATTGCTGCTTGGGTGCTGCATCGTGTTCGGACACAACCTGCTGGATTATCCCGAAGCTGCCAGGGCGCATCAGGTGGGTTTCTGGTGGAACCTTTTACACCAGGGCTTTTTTACTTTTTATGCTTATGCACCCAATCGCGGGATACTCATCGTGTATGCATTTTTGCCGTGGACGGGTATCATGCTGATGGGGTATTGCATGGGCAAATGGTTTGAACCGGGATTTGACTCAATCAGGAGAAGGAAATTCCTCCTGCTGACGGGATTTGGATTGATCATCTTGTTTATTGTGCTCAGGCTTGCAAATGGCTATGGAAATCCCGTTCCCTGGTCGCATCAGCGCAACGCCATGGCGACTTTCCTTTCGTTTATGAACGTAAATAAATATCCCCCCTCGCTGATGTATACTTCTGTTACATTGGGACCTTCGTTGATCTTTCTTTCCGTTGCTGAAGGTCTGCAGAATAAGGTTACGGCTTTCTTTACGATTTTTGGAAGGGTGCCGCTTTTCTATTATGTCGGACATTTCTTTCTGATTCATTTCCTGACCGTTGCCGCTTTCTTCCTTTCTGGTTGCGGCGTCAAGGATATTATAGATCCTGCTTCTCCATTTTTATTCAGGCCAAAGATATTTGGTTTCGATTTATGGGTTGTTTATTTGGTATGGATCCTGGTTGTGCTGATTATGTACCCTTTGTGCAAAAAATACAACCGGTATAAGACAACCCACAACCACTGGTGGTTGAGCTATATGTAATGCCGGATCATTTTAACAGACCTTTTATTTCATTGAGCTTAAGGAGTGCTTCTACCGGGGTAAGGCGATTGATGTCGATGTCTTCCAGCATTTTCCTGATCTCGTCAAATGTTTGCGAGTGGGCGTCGAATATAGACAGCTGCAGTTGAGGTGCAGCCAGTTTGCTGATGCCGTGGCGAAGCGCTTCCTTCCCGTTTCCGTTGTGCTGGCCTTCCCTGCTTTCCTCCAGCTGCTTCAGGATGTCATTGGCACGCTGGATCAGTGCAGGCGGCATGCCCGCCATTTTTGCGACATGGATCCCAAAGCTGTGGGTACTTCCCCCCGGCGCTAATTTTCGCAGAAAGATCACTTTATTTCCTACTTCTTTGTTGGTGATGTGAAAATTTCTGATCCTGGGCAATTTAATTTCCAGTTCATTCAGTTCATGGTAATGTGTTGCAAAGAGCGTCTTGGGCGCGTGCGGCGAATGGTGTAAATATTCTGCAATGCTCCAGGCGATCGATATACCGTCGTATGTGGAAGTGCCGCGACCGATTTCATCCAGCAGGATCAGGCTTTTCGATGTGATGTTGTTGATGATGCTTGCGGTCTCATTCATCTCAACCATGAATGTGGATTCGCCTCCGCTCAGGTTATCCGAGGCGCCCACCCTGGTAAATATCTTATCTGTTAAGGGAATTTTTGCCGCGTCAGCCGGAACAAAACTGCCGATATGTGCCATGAGCGTGATCAATGCAGTTTGCCTCAAAATGGCGCTTTTGCCGCTCATATTCGGTCCGGTGAGTATGATGATCTGTTGGGACAAAGGGTCAAGCAGGATATTGTTTGAAATATACGACTCTCCGGCAGGAAGGTTTCGCTCAATGACCGGATGGCGGCTTTCTTTAAGTTCAAGTTCATCGCCTTCATGCAATTCTGGTTTTTTATAATTGAAGCGCAGGGCGTTATTGGCAAAACAGGTCAGCAGGTCGAGGATGGCCAGCACATTCCCATTCGTTTGCATGGGTGCAATATAGTCCTGTAATTCAAGCAACAGTTTTTCATAGAGGTCCATCTCAATAGCCAGGATCTTCTCCTCGGCGCCGGTGATTTTTTCTTCATACTCCTTTAGTTCCGGCGTAATATAACGCTCTGCATTGGCGAGGGTCTGCTTTCGCAACCAGCTTGCGGGCACTTTGTGCTTATGTGAATTGGTTACTTCAAGATAATACCCAAATACATTGTTGAAGCTGATCTTCAAAGAAGATATACCCGTTTCGATGGCTTCTTTTTGCTGCAGGGTTGCGAGGTATTCCTTACCTCCGCTCGAGATCTTTCGCAGTTCATCCAGTTCGGGATGTATAAAAGGCCTGATGATACCGCCCCTGCTTGCCATGGCCGGCGCATTGTCAACCAATTCGGCAAGTATTTTTTCCCTGATGTAATGACAGGGATTCAATGAATCAGCAAGGCGATTAAGGTAATGGTTTGAATTGTTTTCACAGAGCGGCTTGATCTCTGTGATGTGTTGCAAACCCCTGGCCAGGTGCAGGACTTCCCTTGGGTTTATTTTTTTGCCGGGGATCTTACTTACCAGTCTTTCGATATCACCGCATTGTCTGACCTGATGTGAGATCTTATTGCGGAGGTCAACTTCTTTAATCAGCAATTCAACCAGATCCAATCGTTCATTGATCTTCGTTATGTCCTTCAGGGGCATGACCAGCCAACGTTTCAGCAATCTTGCGCCCATCGGGGAAACGGTGTTGTCGAGAATCCTCAACAGGCTTTGATCCCCGTCGAGGCCGGTACCCAACAGTTCTAAATTCCTGATGGTGAATTTATCCATCCACAGGTAGTCATCGCGGTCAATTCTTTGAATGGAGCTGATGTGCTGCAGGTTGGGATGCTCTGTATCTTTCAGGTAATGCAGGATGGCTCCGGCAGCAATAATGCCTTCATGCAATGATTCCACACCAAATCCTTTCAGTGAGTGGGTTTGAAAATGTTTCAGCAGGCTTTCTGTTGCATAGGGCAGGTCGAAGACCCAGCTCTCCAGGCTGTAGGTATAAAATTTGGTTCCGAAAGTTTCTTTAAAATGCTTTTGAAAATTGCGCTGAAAGATGACTTCCGCGGGTTTGAGCGTCTGCAGGAGTTTGTCGATATATTCCTGGTTTCCTTCAGCTACAAGGAATTCGCCTGTCGAAATGTCGAGAAACGCGATCCCCATTTTTTCCTCGTTAAAATGGATCGCCGCGAGAAAATTATTGCTGCTGTTTTCCAGCAACTTTTCATTGGTTGCAATGCCTGGAGTAACCATTTCTGTTACCCCCCGCTTCACAATGCCTTTGGCTGTTTTGGGATCTTCAAGCTGATCGCAGATGGCTACGCGATAACCGGCCTTCACCAGTTTGTGCAGATAGGTATCCAGTGCATGGTAGGGAAATCCCGCAAGGTCGGAAGACGCAGCTGCGCCATTGTTCCTTTTGGTCAGGGTGATGCCAAGGACCTTGGACGCAATGATGGCATCTTCCCCAAAAGTCTCGTAAAAATCACCTACCCTGAACAAGAGCACGGCATCGGGATATTTCTGTTTAATGGCCCGGTGTTGCTGCATCAGGGGAGTGTCTGCATTGCTTGTAGCCATCCGGCAAAAATAAGGAAGCCCATGGCATTAAAAAGGTGGTTTCACCTATTTGTTCCAAATCATTGCTCCGTGTGGAGGACAGCCGGTGTGTTGTATCCTTACTCCATGCTATCTTTGCACCCATGCGCAAACTGGATATGGAGGAATTGAACCGTAAATCCGTGGCTGAATTCAAAGCATCGGAAAAATTCCCGGTAATCGTTGTGCTTGACAATATCCGAAGCATGCATAATGTAGGCAGCGTGTTTCGTACAGCAGACGCTTTTCTGCTGGAAGGCATCTATCTTTGTGGCTATACGCCGCAACCCCCGCACCGGGACATTCAAAAAACGGCGCTTGGAGCAACAGAGACTGTGGAATGGAAATATTTCCCCAATACTATGGAAGCGGTTCAGGCGCTGCAGGAAGCAGGTTATACCATGATCGCGGTGGAACAGGTTGAAAACAGCATCCCGCTCAGGGATTTTTCTCCAGGTAATAATAGCAAGCTCGGGATTGTCTTTGGTAACGAAGTGAGTGGGGTAGGGGAAGAGGTGTTAAAACGATGTGATGCTTCATTGGAAATCCCGCAATTCGGCATGAAGCATTCGCTGAATATTTCCGTGGCCGCAGGAATTGTACTCTGGGAGATCGTGCGGAGCCGGATGAACAGTGATTTTTTAAAAACTATTTTGTAAGGATTCCATGACTAAAGTAAAAAGCTATCTCAGCCTGATCCGTTTCTCGCACACGATTTTTGCTATGCCTTTTGCTCTGATCGGATTTGCTTTGGGGGTGATGAAATACAGGTGGCAACCGATGAATTTGAATGGAGTGGATCAAATGCCGGTAAGGGCGTTGGTTCTAAAATTTCTCCTGGTCCTGCTCTGCATGGTTTTCGCGCGAAGCGCCGCAATGGCTTTTAACCGGTATCTTGACCGGCATTTCGACGCTAAAAATCCCCGTACTGCCATCCGGGAAATCCCATCAGGAATTATTTCGGCTAACAGTGCCCTGAGGTTTACCATTGTCTCCTGCATATTATTCGTGGCCTGCACTTTCTTCATCAATCGCGTTTGCTTTTTCTTGTCGCCGGTAGCCCTTGCCGTTATTTTGGGATATAGCTTTACGAAAAGATTTACCCCGCTTTGTCATATCGTACTGGGGATAGGCCTTTCGCTTGCTCCGATCGGCGCTTACCTGGCTGTCACGGGAACGTTCGCAGCGCTCCCTGTGTTGTTTTCCTGCGCGGTCATTTGCTGGGTGAGCGGTTTTGACATTATTTATGCATTGCAGGATGAAGAATTCGATAAATCACAACAGCTCTATTCTATGCCATCCTGGCTGGGCAAATCGAAAGCATTGCATGTTTCTGAATTCCTGCACCTGCTCAGTACCGTTTGCGTGGTGGCTGCAGGATTCGCCGGGGGATTTGGCTGGTGGTACTGGGCTGGCGTAGCCGTATTTTTGGGCATGTTGATTTATCAGCATACGATTGTAAAACCGAATGACCTCAGCAGGGTGAACATCGCTTTTATGACAGCGAATGGAATTGCCAGCGTCGTGTTCGCAGTATTTGTCATTGCTGATTTGTTACTTCATGGCCGCGCGGTTTAGATTTCATCACTTGTAATATTATGGCCAGAATCCTTGCGATTGATTACGGACTAAAGAGAACCGGGATTGCCGTGACAGATCCCCTCCAACTCATTGCCAGTGGCCTGACGACGATTGAATCTTCCAAACTCATACCATTTTTAAAGAATTATTTTGCCAGGGAAGCGGTTGAACTGATCCTTGTCGGTGAGCCGAAGAACCTGGATAATACCGCAACCCACGGAACGCCGCTTGTTCACCGCGCCATCGAACAATTGAAATCTACATTCCCTTCAGTACCGTTGCAAATGATCGACGAAAGATTCACGTCTAAAATGGCCTCACGATCCATGATCGAAATGGGCATGAAGAAAAAGCAAAGGCAGAATAAAGCCCTCGTAGATGAGATCGCGGCCACGATCATGTTGCAGGGATTTCTGGCTGGGAGGTAGGGGAGCGCCACTCGCTTTTCCATTTTCTTTCTTATTTTTGCGCCCATGATCTTACCGATTGTAGCTTATGGCAGCCCGATACTGAGGGTGAAGTGCAAGGAAATTGGCCCCGACTATCCGGATCTCGCCAAATTGATTGAAGACATGTGGGAGACCATGTACTCAAGCACTGGCGTGGGTCTTGCCGCCCCGCAGGTAAACCGCGATATCCGGCTGTTTATGGTTGACAGCAGCCAGATCTTCAGCAACCAGGATGAGGAGGATAAGGGCAAGTATCCCGATGCGCCTGGCATAAAACAGGTATTCATCAATGCTAAAATCAAGGGACTGAACGGAGTGGAGTGGCCTTACAACGAAGGCTGTTTATCTATTCCCAAGATCAGGGAAGATATTATCCGGAATGAAGAAGTAACCATGGAATATGTTGATGAACTGTTTGAGCACCATGTGAAGACTTTTAATGGCATTACGGCAAGGGTCATCCTTCATGAATACGATCATATTGAAGGGAAATTATTCATTGACTACCTGAAACCACTCAAAAGAAAACTCCTCAAAGGAAAACTCGACGATATTTCCAAGGGAAAGATCAGCGTCGATTATAAGATGCTGTTTCCAAAATAGTTCGCTCTACTTCCTCGTGCCAATATATGCCCTCCATTTATCAATAACGTTTTTCATGTCATCGGGTAGATCGCTGTCAAATAGCATGGCTTTATGTGTGGCGGGATGAATGAAACCGATGGTCTTGGCGTGCAATGCCTGTCTGGGACAGAGCGCAAAACAGTTGTCGACGAACTGTTTGTATTTGGTAAAAATCGTTCCTTTCACAATTTTGTCACCGCCATAGGTATCGTCATTGAAGAGCGGATGACCGATAGATTTCATGTGGACCCTGATCTGGTGTGTGCGGCCCGTCTCCAGTACGCATTGTACCAGCGATACATAGCCGAACCGTTCCAGCACTTTGTAATGGGTAATGGCGTCTTTGCCCGTCTCACCATCGGGATAGGCTTCAAACTGTTTTCTGAATCGTTTGTGCCTGCCCACATGCGCGATGATCGTACCTTTGTCTTCGGCAAGATCACCCCATACCAGGGCCACATACTCCCTGGTCATCGTGTGATTGAAAAATTGTTTGGCCAGTCCTGAGACCGCATTTGCCGTCTTGGCCAGCACCATCAGGCCACTGGTATTTTTGTCGATCCGGTGTACAAGTCCAAAACGGGGCAGAACCGTTTCAGTGATCTCTTTGTTTTTTTCCTGCAGGTAATAGGCGACGCCGTTGATCAATGTACCGGTATAATTCCCGGAAGCAGGATGTACGACAAGGCCGGGCGGCTTGTTGATGATCATCAGTTCGTCATCTTCATAAACAATATTCAGGGGGATTTTCTCCGGAATAATTTCTTCTACATGGGGTTGTTTGTCGGAATACAGGACGATATCGTCTGCAGGGCGGATCTTGTAGTTGGATTGGACCGTTTTGTTGTTGACCAAGACCCGGCCCGTCTCTATAGCTTGTTGAATTTTGTTGCGGGAAGCATGTTCGATGCGCGCCGTCAGAAATTTGTCCAGCCGAAAAGGCTCCTGGCCAAGATCCACTTTGATCGTTAGTCGTTCGTACAATTCTTCCGAAGGTTCTGCCACCTCGTCCATATCCTCTTCCCTCTCCGTTTCGTTGACCATACTGCTTGTTTATGCAAAAATAAGAAGTTGGTGCTTTCTAAGTAAATTTGCCATGGATAAGCTTCGCATCATTAACAACAATCTATGGCAAGGCAGGAGATATCGTTTCGGGATTTAGGCAGAATGGAGTATCAGCAGGCCTGGGATTTGCAGGAACAGCTGCTGCAAAAAAATATCGGCCGAAAGATGCTGGTACAGCCATTTGTTGCTGAAGACCATGAAGAACCAGCTACAGAGCATCATTTGCTTTTTGTCGAACATCCTCCGGTGTACACACTTGGCAAGAGCGGACATATCGGGAACGTATTGATCAATGAGGAGGAAATGTATGCTCGCGGCATCCAATTTTTCAGAACAAACAGGGGAGGGGACATTACTTTTCATGGAGCGGGACAAATTGTTGGCTATCCGATCCTGGACCTGGAAAAGTTCAGCACCGATATTGGCAAATACCTGCGCAATCTCGAAGAGGTTATTATTCTTACGCTCGCTGAATATGGCATCGTGGGTGAACGTTCGGCCGGCGAAACGGGGGTTTGGATCGAACCCGGAATTCCCGGAAGGGGAAGAAAAATTTGCGCCATCGGCGTCCGATGCAGCCGATGGATCACCATGCATGGATTTGCCTTGAATGTGAACACCGATCTTTCCTTTTTTGATCATATCATACCCTGCGGAATTCAGGAGAAGCAGGTGACATCTATAGAGAAAGAGCTTGGCTCAAAAACAAATATTGAAGCGGTCAAGGAATCGGTCAAAAAGAATTTTGCGTGGGTATTCGAAGCGGAGATCAGATCGTAGGAAATAAGGAATAAGAAATTAGAAATAAGGAATAAGAAAGTAGACAACAAGTGTCAAAAATGTCGGGCATTGTCCGGGATAGCTAAAAATCTTTCGGAATAAACAATCTGTTTTTTTCTTTCAGCCTGCCATCTTCATACAATTCGAACCGGAACCATCCTGCGTGTACAAAATTGGCTTTATCCAATACGAGCTGCGGATCCTTAATGTCCTTCACTTCAAACAAGGGGGCATTGTCCTGTTCGAAGAATCTTATTGCGTATTTTTTCCGGGCTGCATCGGGGAGTGATATGTTTACATTTCCATCCTTTGCCGCAAAAACATAAACAGAGATTTTATAAACCTCTTTTGCAACAAAGGGTTTGATGAGTATTGTGTCGGCATGAACAAACAGCAGCGTATCTTTTGTTTTGTTAAGAATGGAGTCCCTGAACCGGCGTACCATGTTGCCCGGTAGCTCGCCGATGACGGAATCGTTTTGTTTGATGAAGATGGTTTTTTCAACTTCTATGGGTGGCGGCTCGCTGATCTTATTGGGAAGAACGATTCGGGGTTTTTGTCTGTTGCCATTGTCCGTGAAGTCAAAGATGCGCTGGTTGGCCACTTTCTGGATATTGCTTTCTTCTTCGGCCTGTTCCATTTTGGAGGCCGGTGCAATGGCTTCTGGTATTGCGCGCTTTGATTTTGAAAAAGTGTATTTGCTGTTTTCCAGCAGGATAAACAACCTGTAATACATATCGGGCCCTGCCGACTTACTGTCTACGAAACCATTTTCAGGAATCGTCGGGTCAGGAACCGTGAGCACCGTAGTGAAATTCTTTAAGCTGTCTTTAGAACGCTGGATGCTGATTTGATTGACCGTAGAGTAAATATTATGCCAACTGATGATGATCTTGCCGTTGGCCTTCATAACGGCAGAAAACTTCGGAAGTGTATCCTGACCCGCTACATCTTGTACCAAAAGAACAAACAATAAGAGCTGGGCAAGAATTAAGCGCATGTACTTATATATGGTCTTTTAGACTTTATGATGAACAAAGATACGGGAAGACACAAAATCCAAGCCCATTTTTAAAAGTTCAGCGTTCGGGGCAGCAAAGACAAGTTTCCCTGCAGTCCGCCGCTGTGGATGATCAGGATTCTGCTCCCTGGCGGAAAATGGTTTTTGTTTGCAAGGTCCTTCACGGCGTAGAACAGTTTTGCATTATACACAAAGTCAACTGGAATTCCGGATTCCAGGTATAAGGCATTCATGAATGCGATGAGTTCATCCGTTCGCTTTGCGTATCCGCCAAAATGATAGTCATGGCTGATCATGCCATCAATCAACAGATCGCGCATCCCCTTCAGCACGGCAATACCGATCACCTGCTGCCCCGAAAAGGCAGCATTGACGAGGCCTCTGTACATAGTGCCTGTGCCAACCGCACAGGCCAGGTGCGTATATTGCTGCAGCTGAATCGTAGAAAGTATTTCCATGGAACCCCTGATCCCTTTTTCACCAGATCCTCCTTCGGGTATAAAATATGCAGCAGGAAATTTTTTTGTCATGCCCGCGAGCGAAGCGGGATCATCTTTCTTCGCATAGGCATCGCGGGGAATAAAATGCAATTCCATTCCAAGGGTTTCACAAGACTGAAGTGTATGTGATAGATGCATTGCCCGTTCTCCTCTTACTATGCCAACTGATCGCAATCCCGCCGACCTGGCCGCAAAAGCAGTTGCGACAATATGATTCGAATAAGCGCCACCCCAGGTGACAAGTGTCGTATATTTGCCATCAAGGGCTTCGGCGAGATGATATTTTAATTTGAACCATTTGTTGCCAGAAATAACAGGATGAATTTTATCCAATCGCAGTACCTCTACTTCCAGATGGTTTTTTTTAAAAACAGCCGATGTCCATTCATCAACGGATATCTGTTCTACACAGATGGGCATGGTTTCCACGGTCAGCATAAAACAATTTCTGGTGAGGCCATTATTTTTTATTTTCGTGCTCAAAATTAAAATTAAGGTAAATGGAACCAACTCTTTTAATCCTGGCTGCAGGCATGGCTTCAAGATATGGAAGTATGAAACAGATTCAAGGCTTTGGTCCGGCAGGCGAAACGATCATGGATTATTCGATATTTGATGCGATCAGGTCGGGTTTCAAAAAGGTTGTATTCATTATACGGGAAGATTTTGCAGAGAATTTCAAAGCCATTTTTGAACCGAAGCTAAAAGGCAAAGTTGCCACAGGCTATGTCTACCAGCGGCTCGGCGATTTTATAGGCAATTTCCAGGTTCCGGCCGGGAGAACCAAGCCATGGGGAACGGCCCATGCGGTATTGTGTGCAAGAAATGCTGTTCAGGAACCTTTTGCGGTGATCAATGCGGATGATTTTTATGGACTTGATGCTTTCAAGATGGCGTATGAATTCCTGACCCGACAGATCAGGCCCGATCTTTACAGCATCATCGGTTATGAATTGGCTAAGACACTTTCTGATAATGGATCTGTAAGCAGGGGAGTTTGCGAAGTGGATGCGGACAACAACCTGATCTCCATTTCAGAACGAACGAAGATTTACCGGGACAAAAACGGGAAAATAACTTATGAAGAGGGGGACCGGAAATTTGAAGTCCCGGATGATTCAAAAGTGTCGATGAATTTCTGGTGTTTCGACCCTTCTGTTTTTCCTTTTATCGAAAAAATATTTAATGAATTTCTCGCAAAAAGTATAGAAGATCCAAAGTCTGAATTTTTCATTCCCATTATCGGGGACCGGTTTATTGCTGGGGGAAAAGGCAAGATCAGGATCATTCCTACATCCGCGCAATGGTTTGGCGTTACCTATAAGGAGGATGCGCCTGAAGTACAGCAAAGCCTAAACCGTCTCATTGAGGCAGGGGAATATCCTAAGAATTTGTGGAAAGTTTGAGCAACATCCGCGATCCCTTCTAGTAGCTTTTTACAATAAAAATACAGTCTTCAATCCTTTTGATCTGTTGTATACGATCCACTCCTTTGAGGGTGGAGTTCGTGGAGATCTTCAGGTCATTTATTGTACTGTCCTTACGGGTGCTATCACTCCTGAGCGAATCCAATGCGCGGAAAATATTTTTTGACTTGATAGCAAACACCACGCCCTGAGCTTTTACCTGGCGGGTACTTAAAATGCCCACCACTTCGCCATTCCTGTTTAGTACAGGCCCACCGCTATTACCGGGATTCGCAGCTACCGCGATCTGGCAGGCGAGGGTGTCGCCACCATAACCTGTCTTGGCGCTCATATACCCTTCGCCATAAACAATTTCATCGCGCGGGTAACCAAGGGTAAAGATCTGCTCGCCCAGGTCGGCGGTTGCTTTGCTGATGCCATAAGGCAGGGTGCCGAGGGGTTTAAAATTGTCATCTGCTATTTTAATAAATGCAAGATCCGAAATGAGGTCAATGAAAATGATCCTGGCGCTGAATTCCTGCCCCTTATTGTTTTGAACGGTTACAGCCGTCGCGTTATCTACAACATGTGCATTGGTGATCAGGTAACCTTTCCCATCAATGAGGAAGCCGGTGCCGCCAACTTTTACCGGACCATCAGAACTGGGCGAAGACGGCCTTGCTGTCTTTGCCTCGTTGATCTTTGCGGTAAGCGTATTGGTCAGGGTAGTTTGTTTTTGTTCAAGGATGGAAACCTTGCGGCTCAGTTGTTCTACATACCTGTTATCTGCCTTCGGCGAAAGGTGTGATACCAATCCGCTGATGGATAAGGCGGTCACACCGGCAATAGAAGCCGCAACAGCTACGACCCGTTTATACCTTCTCCACAGTCTTACGACCTTGGTGTCAGATGGTTCCTGAATGGCGCCGGCCTCAGTTAATTTATTGTGGATTTCCTGCAAGTCGGTTTTTAGCTTTTTTGTATCGCCGAAATGGTTCATTTGATCCAGGAAAATGGTATGTTCTACCAGCAGTTGGTCTACAGCCGGGTTGGTTTTGCGAAGCTGTTCGAAGAAAATCCTTTCCTCTGGTAGCATTTCGCCCCTGATGTAGCGCTCCACGGAATCAAGCATTGCGATTTCTTGCATCACTTTTGGTGTTTTTATATTGGTCGAAGAATATTTTTTTTAGTCTCATCAGGCACTTGTACTTCTGGTTCTTAGCATTGTCTGCATTCGTATATCCAAAATCTCCTGCTATTTCCACCATACTTTTTTTCTGGAGATAGTAGGATTCCAATAAACTTTTGCAGGGCTCTCCCAATTCCTGCATCGCCTGTTCCATAAGCAGGAAATCGGCATTTTTCTGTTCATGCATTTCCATATCCTCTTCAACCGGAACCATTGATTCAAGGTTTTCAGGCTCCGGGGCCGTCTTTTGGGCCTGCTGCAATCGTTTAAGCCATAACCGGCGGCTCACCGAATATACATAGGTCTTGATCAGGCAGTTAAGTTCAAAGCTCCTTGTTTTGGTCTTCTCGTAGAGAACGATCATGGCTTCCTGAAAAATGTCCTTAGCGTCTTCTTTATTGCCGTTGTTGCTGAGTACCAAGGTCTGAACCATATTATAATGTTGTTTATAAATGGTTTCTATAGCCACCCTGTCGTTTTGTGCCAGTCCTTTCAATAAGGCTTGTTCATTGTTCGCTGTGCCCACGCAAATGCTCTATTTAATACCGAAATTAAAGATTCGTAACCCAATTGGTAAGAAAAAAAAAGGAATTAAATATATTTTATGCTCATTTTAGATTAGTTATATATTAAACTTATTTATATGCATTTTTGGTGGGACGGCCGGGTTACTTATTTTGGTTATCGGTATTAATGTTAAACCATTCAATTTAAAAACCAAAAAATGATTAAAATGAAAAAGCTCTTATTAGTATTAGCCGTAGGTGCATTTGCAGCCTGTAACGGTTCCTCTTCTGATGCCGCAGCCGATTCTACTGCTAAAGCCGCTACGGATACTGTAAAGGCTATCTCTGATTCTGCTAAATCAACCATTGATTCTACAGCTAAGGCTGCCATTGATACCATCAAGGCTAAAGCTGATTCTACAAAAAAGAAGAAATAAGTTTTTTTATATGGCAAGCAATCGTTAGAGGCCGTCCTGTTCTCAGGATGGCTTTTTTATATTGTGCTTTCTGATTATCATTGTTGCCATGATCTGGATTCAACTCATCATTTTATTGACTGCCATCCTGCTGGGATCGCGCATGAAAGGAATCGGGTTGGGCCTGATGGGCATGGCGGGATTACTGCTGTTCATCCTGTTCTTTCACATGCGGCCGACGGAACCGCCGATCGACGTCATGTTGATCATACTGTCCATCGTAACCACTGCAGCCACATTACAGGCTGCCGGGGGGTTAGACTACCTGGTAGGTATAGCCGAAAAGATCATTCGCAAACACCCATCCCAGATCATATTTATCGGCCCGCTGGTTGTTTTTTGCCTTGCCTTATTTGCAGGCACTTCCCATATTGTATACTCTATGCTGCCGATCATATCCGAAGTCTCGGCGAAAAAACGCATCCGGCCAGAAAGGCCGCTGAGCATTTCGGTAGTGGCATCGCATCTTGCGCTTACCGGCAGCCCGATGTCGGCCGCAACGGCTGCACTGGCCACCATACTGGCCTATCCCGGCGCTGCAGTCGACATCATGATGATTGGTATTCCCTCTTGTCTTATTGGCGTTCTGGCCGGCGCAGTATCTGTACTCAGGATGGGCAAAGACCTCGAAAAGGATCCTGTTTTTATCGAAAGGATGAAAGACCCTGCTTTTGCCGGATCCATTGATGCCGGGCAAACAGGAAAGAGCCCTGCCATAAGACCCGGTGCCAAAACAGCAGTGCTCATTTTTGGCTTGACCATACTTTTCATTGTGTTGGCGGGATCTTTTCCGTCGATGGTGCCGCGGGTTGGAGCGGGTATTGCGAACCTAAGTGTTCGCGCCGATGGAACGCTGACTACCGCAACGATCATTGAGATTTTAACACTGACCGGCGCTGCTTTGATGATGGCCTTCAGTAGAACCAGTCCCGCCGAGGTGGTAAAGGCCAGCCTGTTCACATCCATGGCTTCGGCGGTGGTGGCTGTTTTCGGTGTGGTGTGGATGAGCTCAACTTTTATCAGCCATAATCAGGCGCTGATCGAACATACGATGGGGGATATCGCCAAACTGCATCCCTGGACCTTTTCCATTGCCATATTCCTGATGGGCGTATTCATGTTCAGCCAGGCAGCCACCACCAAAACGATGATGCCGCTCGGACTTGTGCTGGGTATCAGCCATCCGGGCCTGATCGCCATGTTTCCCACGGTAAATAGTGATTTTGTTTTGCCGGGCTATCCAACGCTGTTGGCTGCCATTAATTTTGATCGCACCGGAACCACACGGATCGGCCGGTTTATTGTGAACCATAGTTTTATAAGACCTGGGCTGGTTGCTGTAACGGTCGCTGTTGTAGTGGGGTTTGTTTTGACAAAAATCTTATTGTAAACGATGGCCGAAGGCCGTTGATCGTTGACCGAATTATTCTAATTATTTGTCATTCGGGGCCGGCCATCTGCCAACGGCCATCGATCATCTTTTCTTAATTCATTTTCCTCTTAAGATTCTCATCAATAGCATCCAGAAATTCCTCCGTGTAGAGGTAGTGTTTACCATGCTCCACTTTATTTCCGTGGATGCACACAGCCAGATCCTTGGTCATTTTTCCACTCTCTACCGTTTCAATACACACCGCCTCCAAATTATTACTGAAGCGAATGAGTTCCTTGTTATTGTCGAGTTTGCCGCGAAAGGCAAGACCCCTGGTCCAGGCAAAAATAGAGGCGATCGGATTTGTAGAGGTAGGCTTCCCCGCCTGATGGTCACGGAAATGCCTCGTGACTGTGCCATGAGCAGCTTCGGCTTCCATTATTTTTCCATCAGGTGTGATCAATACCGAAGTCATGAGCCCCAGTGATCCAAATCCCTGTGCTACTGAATCGCTTTGCACATCTCCATCATAGTTCTTGCAAGCCCAGACGAAATTTCCATTCCATTTCAGTGCACTGGCTACCATGTCATCGATCAGCCTGTGTTCATATACGATTCCGGCCTCAACATATTGCTGTTTGAATTCTGCTTTGTAGATCTCTTCAAAAATATCCTTAAACCTCCCGTCGTATTTTTTCAGAATAGTATTTTTTGTAGAGAGATAGAGTGGCCATTTTTTACTGAGTGCCATGTTAAAACAACTTCTTGCAAAACCTTTGATGCTTTCATCGGTATTGTACATGCTCAATGCAACACCGCCGCCTTTAAAATTAAATACTTCAAAAACCTGCGGTTCGCTGCCATCTTCGGGTGTAAAGGTCATCGTCAGCCTGCCTTTTCCCTTAATAACGGTATCGGTAGCGCGATACTGATCTCCGAATGCGTGACGACCCACAATGATCGGCGCGGTCCAGTTGCTGACCAGTCTTGGAATGTTGGAGATCACGATCGGTTCCCGGAAAACAGTTCCGTCAAGAATATTGCGGATGGTGCCGTTTGGGCTCTTCCACATCTGCTTCAGTTTGAATTCTTCTACGCGCGCTTCGTCGGGCGTGATGGTGGCGCATTTGATACCTACACCGTGTTCCTGGATGGCATGGGCCGCGTCGATAGTTACCTGATCATTGGTCTTATCACGGAACGCAATTCCAAGATCAAAATATTTTATATCTATTTCGAGGTAAGGTAATATCAGTTTATCTTTAATGAATTTCCAGATGATGCGGGTCATTTCATCGCCGTCCAATTCAACGACAGGATGTAAAACTTTAATTTTCTGTGACATAGATCGAATTTTAACAAAATCTAAAGGCAGCAAACCTACATATATTGAGTGAATTAAAAAAGCGGGACTTTTCAAGGTGTACCAATGTCGAATGCAGTTATGCAATGAAAATTATTATGGTCAATTTCGCCGCTCGTACAAAATTTTTGTATTCAACCAATTAACTTTTTTACATTGCTTTGCCAAAATACAATCCCTATGCAGATGCTTGACATAGCACGTCAATTTGTTTCAAAATATGTCGCGCTGAGTGAAGAAGAATTTTCCATTCTGGCCCAAATGCTGGAAGTGCGTGAATTTGGCAAGCGTGAGCTGTTGACCAGAGAGGGTGAAGTGGACCGTTACATGAATTTTGTCGCGAGCGGTCTTGCGCGTAAGTACTTCCTGAAGAATAAAGAAGAAATGGTAACGCATATCGCCAAGGAAAATGAGTTTATCTGCTGTTTTGAATCATTCACCACTGGTTTGCCCTCGGCCTATGTTGTTGAAACCATTGAGCCGAGCATTTTCATTTCCATTTCAAAACAAAACCTCGAAGACCTGTACCTCGCTGTTCCTAAAATCGAGCGCCTGGGCAGGATGGTCATCACCCATCAGTTTATTTCCAATGAACACTGGGAATATGACCGTGTACGTTATGGTTCCCATGAACGATTCATTCGCTTTATCAGGGATAATTCCGACCTGCTCCAGCGCGTGCCACAAAAATTCCTCGCGTCGTATTTGAATATTAAACCAGAAACATTCAGCCGGTTAAAGCATTTACTGAAATCGAATAAGTAGCGTGCGTGGTCGTTAGCAGATGACAGATGACAGATGGCCGTTAGTTGTTGATCGACTATAAGTAATAAATCTACATTGTATTTGTGATTTACTCTTGAAGTCGACTAACAACCAACGGTCAACGACCATCTGTCATCTGTCATCTCCCAACGGCCATCTGCCAACAGCCATCTGTCATTTCTGCTTACAAATGCACGATCAAAACCGGTATTTTCAATTCATGTCTTACGCTATTTACGGTTTCTCCGTAAATAAAATCTTTGATGCCTGTATGTCCGTGCGCGCCAATCACCAATAAGTCGGCGGACTCTTCTTTTACGATCCTGGCGATCTCCCTTGTGCGAAACTGGAATCCGAGGCGTGTGTTCACGTGAAAGCCCCGCTTTTCAAGTTGCGCCTTATAGGCTTCCAGTCTTTCTTCATCCTTCCTGGTTTCATAATCATCACTTTCTTTCCCGAGCATTCTTGCCGAAGCACTTTCCACGATATGCAGGAGCAGATAGGTGCTCTCTTTGTTTCCCTGACCGATGGCAAAGGCCAGCAATTTTTCATCATGATCACTGAAGTCCAATGCGACGGCAATCTGCTTGAAACTGGGACTTTCCAGGTTCCAGAGACTGGCGGCCTGGCCATGCATCTGGATGGATGTAGGCTGTTTTTGTTTGGATATCCAGGGATGGAGAAAAATGTACACGAGCAAAGCAATGGCCACCAAACCTCCGGCAATGATGAGAAATTTTCCCGTTTCATGACCTGGCTGCCCAAAAATGCCTGCAGCTTCTTCGATGACCAATTTAATATTCAGGTAAACCAGGATGGATGCGACGATCCAGGCCATACCTTTCATGAGGCGGCCGATGGAAAATTGTCCCATCGTTTTTTTATCGCTCACGAAATGGATCAGTGGAATGATGGCAAAGCCAAGCTGCACACTCAGGATCACCTGGCTGAACAGCAAAAGAGCATCCACTTGTTTTTCTCCGGCGATGCTGATGACCAGGATCGCCGGAATGATGGCGAGCAAACGCGTGAGCAATCTTCTCAACACTGGGTTGATGCGCAACTGCAGATAGCCTTCCATAATAATTTGTCCGGCCAGCGTTCCGGTAATGGTGGAACTTTGTCCGGCAGCGATCAACGCAATGGCAAAAAGTTTTGGCGCCAGGCTGGAGCCCAGCATCGGAGCCAGCAACTGGTGTGCTTCCTTGATAGAGGCCACTTCGGTTCTGCCCGTCTTAAAAAATACCGTAGCTGCCAGCACCAGGATGGCGGCGTTTACAAAAAAGGCAAGATTCAGCGCGATGGCGCTGTCGAGGAAGTTGAGTTTGAGCGCCCGTCTCACGGCAGCATCGCCTTTCTGAATCTTCCTGGTTTGAACGAGGGCAGAGTGAAGGTAAAGGTTGTGGGGCATGACGGTTGCGCCGATAATGCCGATGGCGATATACAAAGCTTCTTTACCCGGAAGGCTGGGAACCAGGCCGGTGGCAATTTCGGCCAGGTTTGGTTTCGCGAGCATGATTTCGGTCAGGAAAGACAACCCCACTACCGCGATGAGACCAAGGATAAAAGCTTCCATCTTTCTCATGCCCAGGCGCTGCAGGAACAGGAGAAGAAATGTATCCAAAACAGTGATCGCCACGCCGTACACCAGCGGCAGGCCGGTCAGAAGCTGGATACCGATGGCCATCCCCAGTACTTCCGCGAGATCGCAGGCCGCAATGGCAATTTCTGCAAGCAGATAAAGCGCCCAATTTACATATTTCGGGTAGGCCTCCCTGTTAGCCTGCGCAAGGTCCCTTCCGCGAACGATGCCCAGGCGGGCCGACAAATTCTGCAGCAGCAGGGCCATGAGATTGCTCATCAGCAAAACCCAGATCAGGGCATATCCAAAATGACTGCCCCCGGCAAGATCAGTTGCCCAGTTGCCGGGATCCATATAACCTACGCTTACCAGGTAGGCAGGGCCGAAGAATACAAACAATTGTCTCCACCAGGGGCCGCCAACCGTGGTGTTGACCGTGCCGTGCACCTCGCTGAGGGAAAGATCTCTTTGAAATTTAGTGTTCATCTTTAACCAGTATATTCCGCGCAACCTGCTCACTCAGGGTGATGATGGGTTTATTCGGGATTTTTAATTCAATGGAATTGTCAAAAGGGAATTTTTTCCTGATCTCGATGCGTGTGCCGATGCCGATATGCTTATGCTGCAACAGTTCCAGCATCTCATTGGTTTGCCCGGCAATCCCGGAAACCAGCGCTGGCTTGTTTAATGGTATTTCCAGCAGGCTCTGCTGCCTGGTGGTATTGAATTTCCCCTGACTATCGGGTATAGGATCCCCATGAGGGTCCGTCTGGGGGAAATCAAGAAAACTGTCGAGCCGGTCAATTAATTTTTTACTGCTGATGTGTTCCAGTTCTTCGGCTACTTCATGCACTTCATCCCAGCCGAATTGCAGCTTTTCGACCAGGAAATATTCCCAGAGCCTGTGTTTGCGGATGATTCGGATGGCGACTTTTTTTCCTTCAGCCGTCAACTTAAATCCTTTATACTTTTCATAGATCACCAGTTTCTGCAATTTTAATTTTTTCAGCATGTCTGTAACCGAGGCGGCGCGTGTCTGCAAGGCGGCAGCAACTGCATTGGTGCTTACCATTCCCGACTCATGCTGCAGGTGGTAGATCGCTTTAAGGTAATTCTCTTTGCTGGCTGAATATTTCAAATTGTCTAAATTTAATTTTAGACAAATCTAAAAATAAAACTTGAAACCCGGAAAAATTATTTCTGCCTTGTTCGGGGTGAATGGTTATTTTTACGGCTCCAAATGACTTTAATGGCGTCGCGTATGGTAAAACAGCTTCTGTTTATCGCATCTTTTGTGTTGGTATCCGCCTGTAAAAGTAAAAAAGTCAGTTTGGCCGGCAATGAGCCCGTAGACGTTCATCAATTCATTGAATATTTTCAGCCCATCAAATTACCTGTGCAATTTTCAGATACGGTATTGGCCCGAAAAAGATCAGATTCGCTGGAGATCGCGCATACTGTATTCACTCAATTCGTACCCGACTCTGTCCTGGTCAGGTCCTTTGGGAAAAGCATTAAACCTAAATTGTTTCCGGTGGGTAAAACCGGCACAAAAAATGAAGAGACCTATATTTTTATCAAAGCCCTGAGCCCGGGCAAAAAAATACTCTATGTGTTGTGTTTTGATAACTCCGAAAAATTTGTGGTTGCAAAACCTTTAATCGTATTGGATGGCGAATCGCATATAACCTGGCTGGCGACCATGGACAGTAAGTATACCCTAACGATCCTGCGCCAGCGCAAAATAGAAGGACAGGTTTTTTATAAAAAGGAAGCCTATGTATTCAACAGCGCCGGTGTTTTTACCCTGATCCTGACAGAATCCAATGAACCAAAATCAAGCGCGTTGGTTTACAATCCCATCGACACCCTGCCACGTAAACACAAGTTCAGCGGAGATTATGTGCAGGACAAACGCAATTTCGTTTCTGTAAGGGATTGGAAAGACGGATCCAGAATGCAGTTCTTTGTGCATTTTGAAAAAGACCAGGGGACCTGCAAAGGAGAATTAAAAGGCGAGGCAAAATTTGTGGGGACAAATCTTGCGCATTACAAAACCAGCGGGGATGGTTGCGTGATGGAATTTGCTTTTTCTGCCAGCCAGGTTCGCATCAAAGAACTGGAAGGCTGTGGCAATCACCGGGACATCAAATGTTTCTTTGAAGGATCATTTGAAAAAAGAAAAGAGGCCAAAGCAAAACCAGGCCGAAAGAAAAAATGACATGACTGGTTTGCTCTATGCAATGCATTTCCGTTTTATCCGTTATATTGCGTACTTTTTACACGGGTAGAAGGGAAAAAGTTGACAGAAAAAAACGCTTATGAGCTTTAAGAATTTTACGGTTCCTTACAGTGTAGACGAACGATACGCTAAGAAAGTCGCCTATTTCTCCATGGAATTCGCGGTACACCAGCCCCTGAAAATTTATAGCGGTGGCCTGGGTTTTCTCGCAGGATCACATTTGCGCAGCGCATATGAATTGCGACAGAACATGATCAGCGTCGGCATTCTGTGGAAGTATGGTTACTATGACCAGGCGCGCAACCAGGACCAGACGCTTCAGGTTACCTGGATGGAAAAACAATACAGCTTTTTAGAAGATACCGGCATAAAGTTTCAGATTACCATTCACGAACATCCCGTCTGGGTCAAGGCCTGGTACCTGAATCCGGAAACGTTTAAAAGCGCCCCTCTTTTTTTGCTGAGTACAGATCTGCCGGAAAATGATTATGTTTCTCAAACCATCACGCACCGGTTATACGATGCCAACGTAGCCACCAAGGTCGCTCAATTCATCCTTCTTGGCATCGGCGGGGCCAAGCTCGTAGATGAGCTTGGATTCAATCCGGATCGTTATCACCTGAATGAGGCGCATGGCATCAGCGCCGCTTTTTACCTCTACCAGAAATTCAACAAGAATATTGAAGAGGTGCGCAAGCGTCTCGTGTTTACTACGCATACTCCCGAGGAAGCGGGAAATGAAAAGCACGATATCTACCTCTGCAATAAGATGAGTTATTTCTGCGGGCTTTCTTTGGAAGAAACGAGAAAGTTAACGGGCATCGAAGACGATGCATTCAATCATTCACTCGTTGCCTTACGATTTGCGCATATTGCCAATGCGGTTTCCCAATTGCATGGGCACGTATCGAGGGCGTTGTGGAGCAAATATTCAGGCATCTGTCCCATCATCTCCATCACCAATGCACAAAACTGGCGGTATTGGTCGGATAAGCAACTGTATAAAAAAATGGAAGAAGGGGATGATTTTTGGTGGGATGACCGCAAGAAATACCTTAAGCGGCGGGCTTTTGAATTGGTGGCTGACCAAACGGGTAAATTGTTTAATCCGGACGTGCTTACCATTGTGTGGGCCCGGAGGTTTGCGGGATACAAACGATCTGAACTGATCACAAGAAATATAGACTGGTTCAACCAGTTAACCAGCAGCACAAAATACCCTGTTCAGATCATCTGGGCCGGGAAGCCCTATCCGATGGATTATCCGGCGATCAATGAATTCAATCACCTGGTACACCTAAGCAAAGGATACAAGAATGTTGCTGTGGTGGTGGGATATGAGCTGGGCTTGTCAAAAAGATTAAAACAGGCTGCGGACTGCTGGCTCAACAACCCCCGAGTACCCAGGGAAGCGTCGGGAACCAGTGGCATGACTGCGGCTATGAATGGCGCGGTTAATTTTTCCACCGATGATGGGTGGATCCCTGAATTCATCAATCATGGCAATAATGGGTTTGTGGTGCCGAAGGTTGACTATGCCAGCATGAACGTCCAGGATCAGGATGACTATGATTTAAAAATGATGTATGAAATTCTGCTGAAAGAAATTTTACCACTCTACTACGATAAGCATGATACCTGGCGCCAGATCGCCAAGAATGGCATGCGCGATGTCCGTTTTCAGTTTGACGCAGGACGCATGGCGCATGAGTACTATGATTTGCTGTACAAATAATTGATCGGTGGTCGTTGACCGTTCGCCGTTGACTGGCCTTGTCATTCCGAGCGAAGCGAGGAATCGGCTTAGAAGCGACTCACCTAGCTACTGATTCCTCGCTTCGCTCGGAATGACAATTCTTTCTACGATCAACGGCCAACGTCTCCCTTACTTCACAATTTCCAACAACTCCACTTCAAAGATCAAAGTAGATCCAGGCTTAATCGTTGGTCCTGGTGAGCGATCGCCATAAGCCAAATTAGCTGGGATGAAGAGCCGCCATTTACTTCCGACAGGCATCAGTTGCAGGGCTTCTGTCCAACCGGCTATGACATGGTTCACGGTAATTTCCAGGGGCTCTCCCCGCTGTATTGAGCTGTCAAAAATAGTTCCATCGAGTAAGCTGCCCTGGTAGTGACATTTTATCTTGTCTGTGGCCGAAGGCTTTGGTCCTGAACCTTCGGTTAAGACCTGGTATTGGAGCCCGCTGGGAAGACTGACAACTCCCGGTTTCGTCTTATTATCCGCAAGGAAAGCTTCGCCCAGCTTTTTATTTCCTTCAGCCGCAGCCGAATTTTCCTTTTCTTTTTCTGCCTGTATTTTGCCCACGCAGGCCATGATCACCGCATTGGATTGCTGTTCGGTCAGCAATGGCGTAGTGTTTTTCATAATGTCCTGGATCGCCCGGCTGACCAGGTTCGTATTGACATTTTTAATATTTTGTTGTTTGAAAAAAGTCGCTGCACTGAGACCGATCGCATAACTGATCGAATCGTCAACTGTTTTCAGCGTCACCGCTGGAGTTGCGTGAGCAACAGCAGCAGGTTTCTTTTTAACCTGTCCCATCATGCAGGTGCTTACCGATATGGCCAGTATGCATATGATCCATTTTTTCATGGTATTAAATTTTTGAGTTGCAAAATTAATACAATTCGATGGAATGGATAACGAAAATTATCTTTGCAAATTGTTATTTTAACAAGGCAGAAAACCAAGCCATGCAATCATTCATTAAACCTGTTGAGATCCGGTGGTCAGACCTGGATCCTAATTTCCATTTGCGACATTCCGTATATTATGATTATGGTGCTTATTGCCGCATTTGTTTTTTTGAAGATCATGGATTATCTACCGCCAAAATGCAGGAAATACATTTCGGACCGATCCTGTTTCGTGAAGAAGCTGTTTTTCGCAAGGAAATTCGAATGGGAGATGTACTGACCATTGATCTCCAGGTGACTAAATCCAGAAAGGATTATTCGCGCTGGAGCATCCGTCACCAGCTTATGAAAAATGGGGACATATTATCTGCGGTGATCAGTGTTGACGGAGCGTGGATCAATACGGAATTGAGAAAGCTCGCGACGCCCCCGCCAGAACTGACCGCCGTATTCGAGATCATGCCCAAGTCTGAAGATTTTGTTTGGGTTTGATTTTTTTCACCGGTAATTACCTCGTATTGGTCCGGTTATGGAATTGTTGACTCGCTCTCCAAACGTTAAAATTGCAGGATACAAATGAAGAGCCTGAATATTGTGGCTACTTTTGCACGATTCCGGCAGGTCTGTGAAATAATACCGATCTGTCGACCGTTATTCACCTGATGTTTTCCGGGACAATTACCTTTATTTCCTGATCTTTTTAAAATCTATACTAATGAAAAAACTGGTTATTTTATCTGCTTTGTTCTCTTTGGGCATTATGGGCATCAGGGCACAGTCGGCTTCCTCTCTCATGAATAGTGTTAAGAAAGCGGTGGGCGGTGGCAATTCCGGGTCCTCCCTCAGTACAGATGAAATTGTAAGTGGCCTTAAAGAAGCGCTTTCTCTGGGTGCCCAAAAAAGCGCCGATAAACTTTCTGTGGCAGATGGTTTTTTCAAAGATGCGGCAGTAAAGATCCTGTTGCCTGAACAAGCACAAAAAGTCGAAAAAACTTTGAGAAATATGGGTATGGGCAAGATGGTTGATGACGCTATTTTGAGTGTAAACCGGGCAGCTGAAGATGCTTCCAAATCAGCCACCCCCATCTTCGTCAACGCGGTTAAGAAAATGAGCATCCAGGATGCGGTAGGCATTTTGAGGGGCACAGACACGGCAGCAACCTCCTACCTCAAAAAAACAACAACGCCCGATCTGACGGCCGCATACAAGCCGGTCATTGACAATTCCCTTAAGAAAACTGATGCAACCAAATATTGGAAAACGGTTTTTGAAACATATAATAATCTGCCGACAACTTTTAAAAAAGTAGATACCGATCTTTCGTCTTATGTCACCCAAAAAGCCATGGACGGCATATTTTATTATGTGGCCGTGGAAGAAAAAAAGATCCGTAAGGATCCCGCAGCGCAGGTTACCGATATTTTGAAAAAAGTATTCGGAGGGAAGTAGATTCACTTGCAGAGAGTGAATAGGCAATGGGCAATAGGCAATAAAAAATAGCAAAAAAAACATTAAAAGAGCTGCTCCTTGGCTCTTATTATTTTTGCCTATTGCCTATTGCCCATTGCCTATTCACTATTCACCATTGGCCGCCATGCTAACCCGAACCCTCGCTGCATACAGGAACGTTTATCAGGGTCTATCCCGTTCAACCTGGTTATTGTCATGGGTGATGCTTGTTAACCGGAGCGGCACGATGGTCATTCCGTTTATGACCATCTACCTTACACAGCCCTCCATGGGCTATACCATCGGACAGGCGGGGATCGTTATGGGAATTTTTGGGGCAGGAGCTATTTGTGGCGGACTGATCGGAGGGAGGCTGACTGACAAGTTTGGATTTTATCCAGTGCAATTGATCACACTTGCCGGAGGGGGTGTTTTATTCGTCATCCTGGGATTGATGCATAGCTATCCCCTGATCTGTGGATTTACTTTCTTACTGAGCCTGGTGAATGAAGCTTTCCGGCCAGCGAATTCAACTGCGATCGCCCATTACAGTAAGAAAGAAAACAGAACGAGGTCTTATTCTCTCAACAGACTGGCGATTAACCTGGGCTGGGCCATTGGAGGCGCTTTGGGAGGCATACTGGCTTCTTTCAATTATCACCTGCTGTTTTGGGTGGATGGTTTGACGAATATTACTGCAGCGTTATTGCTGAAATATTTTCTCTCCCCGGCTTCCAATGACCCAACAGCCTTGCAAAAGAAGCAAACCGGCACGGCTCCGGTTCAATCTGCCATTAGGGACCGGAGGTACATGTACTTTATTTTGTTTACCATATTTTTTGCCACCTGTTTTTTTCAGATGTTCTCCACTCTGCCGGTTTACTACAAACAGGTATTGCACATCAATGAATTTTATATCGGAATGCTGATGGCCCTGAACGGGCTGATCATAACGTTCTTCGAAATGCTGCTGGTATTTCACCTCGAAGGCAAAAGGCAGAGCCTGGTGTATATCAGTCGCGGCGTTCTGCTGGTCGCTTTCTCTTATTTTCTGCTGAATATACTGCCAACATCCGCGGCCATGGCCGTGTGTTGTATGGTCATCGTCACCCTCGGCGAGATCCTTTCGATGCCGTTTATGAACTCATTCTGGATATCCCGGACGGTTCAGACCAATCGTGGGCAGTATGCGGGTCTATACACGATGGCTTGGTCCATTGCCCAGGTTTTAGGCCCTGCGGGCGGTGCCCAGATCGCCCAACATGCAGGCTTTAGAACCCTCTGGTGGGTCAGCGGGGCTCTTTGCGTTGCCGGCGCAATTGGATTTGACTGGCTAAGAAGAATTCGTACATCCGCATCTCGCCTGAGGCGAGACACATCTGCACATTAGTGCTTGTATTTTATCTTATAGCCTAGAATGATGGCTGCGAAAAGGAGGGTGATGCTGTTGGCCACGGTAACGGGGATGTTGGCGCTTAAAATACCGTAGATCAGCCATAACAGGGTGCCACCCGTAAAGACCGAGTACATCGACAAGGAGATGCCACTTACATCTTTGGTTTTGATGGTTTTAAGGGCCTGGGGAATAAAGGAGATGGTAGTGCCGAAAGCGGCTGCAAGTCCCAATATCGTGGTTAAGTCCATATGATCTGTTTTGATGCGCCTAAGTGAACATTTGCTGGAATAGTTTAAAATGGGAACAATTTTGAACCTTTTTCATCGTTTTTGATATAATCGAACCTTTGAAAAACCCAAAATAAATCCCATGCACCCTAAGATTCAAAACCAGCAAGATCGTCTTGCCGAGACATTCCGTCAACATGAAAACCAGGTCATCCAGGAGAGCAAAGTAGCATTTCTCAAAATTCAAAGCTGGCAGTTTGCGATGCGCACGCCTGAGATCGGTCAGAGCTATCTGAAGGAAGCGGCTACAATGATTCAGCAGTCCTTACTCTCTTTCGTTCCGAATACTTTTGTTCTTAGCGAAGAAGGATATTATCTGGACCCGATAGAGAATTAGTTTTTGTTATTGGAAAAGCCGGGACATTTCATGCACTCAAAAGTGCGGGTTTGCCGGTTTATGGGTATCCAGTCAGCTAAAACTCACACATTCTTTTAGCTCTTTTTCAGTATAAGCCATTTTATATTGCTTTAACACGTCCTCCGGAACCCCATTCCATTGATTGGGTTGATTGCCGATATACCCCACGTCCTTTATCCCCATTTCCGTTGTATAGAATCCCGTTGCGACCAGGTTGCGCAGAAGACTAAAAAACGCTACGCCCTGCGCCATCGCCGGTTTTGCTTTTTTCGGGAAAGCGATGGCGTCCACCATGTTCATTTGTTGTTCTTTACTGCAATCCTTAAATGCTTTGTCATATTTAGTCAGACATTGCATGTCGAGCCAGCGCAGGCCACCACGCAAGGGCGTCTGGTGTTCAGGCATATCTTTCACGATAAATTCAATGAACTCCGGCACTTTCGCATCGGAAGCGCTTCCGCTTACTTCATCCTTCGGGATGATGATATCTCCCAGGATCGTAATTGTTGCCATTTCAGCCGGAGTGAAAAAGGTTTCCCCGACGATCTTTTTGTACGCTTCTTTTTCTTCTGCCATCCGGTTGATATTTCCGATTCCGGCATCTTCCTTTTTTGTCACCGGGCCCTCTGCCGTTTTTTTATCCGCCAGTTTGCAGGCTTCCACCAACACACCCGCAGATGCACCGCCTACGAGTAATGTTTTGATTGATTTTCGTCTATCCATGATCGTTGTCTTTTTACTATTTACTATTTTCTATTTTCCCACTAACCACTCGCCACTCGCTACTCGCCTCAAATATTATTCTTCTTCAGCTCATCCACAATGTATTCAGAAGTCCTCATGGAGAGCGCGAGTATGGTCCAGGTAATGTTCTTATCCGCCTGTGAAACAAATGGTCCTCCATCCACGCAGAACAGGTTCTTGCATTCATGTGCCTGGCTCCATTTGTTGAGGGGGGATGTTTTGGGATCATTGCCCATCCTCACCGTTCCGGCCTCATGGATGATATTGCCAGGGTTATGGAGTCCATAATTGTTGTGCGGACCATCATCGCCTCCCCAGGTTGTAACAGCTCCCATGGCGTGCAGGATCTCTGAGAAAGTCTGCTTCATGTGCTTGGCCTGGTTGATCTCATAATCTGTATAAGAGGTATTGAACCTCAGTACGGGAATACCGAATTTATCAACAACCTCAGGGTCAATTTCGCAATAACTGTCCTTCCTGGCAATGGCCTCCCCGCGACCTGCCATGCCCACATGAGCTCCGAAAAAATAGCGATAGTCCTCTTTGAGCGATGCACCATACCCTCCTGCTTCTTTTTGCTTTCCTTTTATTTTATAAGTTCCATTCAGGTTTTCAATGCCCCAGTTAAATCCATACAGCGGCATTCCGAATCCGCCGCCATATTCGATGTGGTAACCCCGGGGAAAATCGAGTTTTTTATTGTCCAGCCACCAGGGAGAATAAACATGCATGCCACCTACGCCGTCTTCATTGTATCTTTTGCGGTCGAACAACTCGGGTATGATTCCGCCCATGTCGGCGCCTGTCGAATCATGCAAATATTTGCCAACTACGTCACTTCCATTCGCCAAACCATTCGGGTAGCGGGTGGATTTCGAGTTAAGCAATAACCGGGCGCTCTCGCAGGCGCTGGCGGCCAGGATAACCGTCCTGCCCGTGACCTGGTACTCCTGCATATCGTCTTTGCTGACATAAGAAACCCCCGTGGCCAATCCGTCACGATCCGTCAGCACCTCCCGGGCCATGGCATTCGTGACCAGGTCGATATTGCCTGTCTTGAGTGCAGGGATCACGAGGCAGGAGGAAGAGGAGAAATCGCCATACACTTTACAGCTGCGTCCGCATTGTGCGCAATAAAAGCATTGTCCGCGTTCAGGGCCAAGATCCTTGGTCAGCTTGGTGAGGATCGACAAACGGGAAGGGATAACCGGAACGCCTGCATGTCCCGCAGCTTTCTTGATGAACATTTCATGAAGCCGGGGTTTTGGCGGTGGCAGGAAAATGCCATCCGGGTCATTATCCAATCCTTCGTTGGTGCCGAAAACACCCAACATCCGGTCGATCTTATCGTAATAGGGTTTTACATCTTCATAGCCAATAGGCCAGTCATCGCCCAATCCGTCGATGCTTTTTCTTTTGAAATCCTTCGGACCAAAGCGGAGTGAAATCCTGCCCCAGTGGTTGGTACGTCCTCCCAGCATTCGGGCGCGCCACCATTCCCATTTAGTATCATTTTTATGCGTGTATGGCTCACCGTCAATTTCCCATCCCCAATAGCAGCCGTCAAAATCGCCAAAGGGTCTGAATTTTGTACTGGCTCCGCGCCGCGGGGAATCCCAGGGATTTTTCAGCTGGTTGGAATCTGTCTTGGGGTCATACATAGCACCCGCTTCCAGAAGACAAACTTTTAAACCGGCTTTGGCCAGTACATACGCGGCCATGCCGCCGCCTGCACCTGAACCGACAATTACCGCGTCATATTTTTTTGGCTGTTTCTTGATTTGTAGATCTCCCATATAATAATTTAGAAGGTGGACATTGAAAAGCTAATTTAATTGATTTATTGTTCTTTCACAGAACCTTTCTGTGCCCGCTCATACCTGTACCTGGTTCCTTCCAGCAGCGGATGGCCGCCACTGAGTTGATTCTTTTCGAACAGCAAAGGAAAATGATCAAAAAATACTTCCACGACCCAGGGCTCAAAACCAAACACAAAATAGTTTTGTTTGTCGCTGATCGCAAAAGAAGAAAACCGGTCGGGACAAAGAATAAATAAAAGGGCCAGGGAATCGGCGGGTTCTTTTGCAAATCTTGCAATACCTTCCTGGTTTGTTGTCAATTCTTTGATACCGGTCCTGGTTTGAATGCGGCATTGTACGTAATGGAGCAGGGCATTGTTGTTGTCTTTGATGATGATCGTGATTGAATCATCCGCTGTTACCCGGCTTTCGATCAATTTGAAATCAACGGCAGGTCGCTGCCGGCTGTTGAGGATTACGATCTGGTCGTTTTGTACGGACCAACGCCCCGTACCGAAACGGTCGAGCGCACCATAGGAATAAAAAAAATTGAAACTGGAATCGGGGTTTAGCTGAAAACCACTCGCCGTCTCCATCACGCCCCGCAAATAATATTCGCCTGCAATCCCGGAATTCGCTCTTTGTGCATTCGCAGCGTGAATAGTTAAGGTCAGCAGAAATACGATGATTATTTTCTTCATAAAAGAATTCCTGAATACGATCAGTAAGCTGACCGTAAATATCTTTATTTTTTCCATTATCCTTAAACAATTATCTTGTGTCAACCCAAAAACCTATATCAAATTTGCCATGCGTTTGAAAATTATTTTCAGCCTGTTTTGTCTGCATTTGTTGATGCTGCAGGGCTTCGCATCAGATTCCGCAGGCTATTTTACTTCGTTCGACCACGTGAAGATCCATTTTGAAATAAAGGGCGAAGGTCAACCTATATTGCTGGTCCATGGATTTACATCCAATGCTGAATCCTGGAAAAGAACTGTTCTGTATAAGGATTTATTGAGTCAGGGATTCCGCGTGATCATCCTCGATCTTAGGGGAAACGGACAGTCTGACAAACCACATGATTCTTCGGCTTATGCTCATGATGCCGAAGCGAAAGACGTTATGGGATTGATAACCAGTCTGAGCATTACACAATACCGCGTAGTGGGGTATTCCAGGGGATCGATCATTACGGCCAGGTTGCTTGTACTCGATCATCGCATAACCAAGGCCGTGATGGGGGGCATCGGGATTGACTTCACCAATCCAGAATGGCCAAGGAGGATCATGTTCTATAAAGCATTAAGTGGTGAGCCGGTGAAAGAATTGGAGCCCATGGTGAAACGCATACAGGATTCAGGCCTTGACCAGCTTGCCCTGGCTTACCAGCAAAAAGAACAGCCTTCCACGAGCAGGAATGAACTTGCAGCCATTGTTCAGCCGGTGCTGGTCATTTGCGGGGCCCAGGATGCTGATAATGGCTCTGCCGGCGAACTCGTTAAAGCGCTTCCGCATGCTGTTTATGCCAGTGTGCCTGGTGACCATGGAACGGCCTTGCGGACCAATGAATTTTCTCAAAAAGTTATTGAATTTCTGAAGTAGCTAAATCGGACTATATTGGCTATAGGCAGAGCGAAGGAAGATCGAAGGAACATCGAAGGAAGAACAGATATTTATAGTTTAGCCTAACCAAGAACGATGACTTAAATAGTTTACCGGGCATTCATGATAAATACTTTTCCCGGTAAATTCTTTACATGTCCCGTGTTATTTCCTTCAAAAATCAGACCAAACAAAGAACCTTTTCGCCAAGGCCCTGGCATCTCTAAAATCCCTCACGAATGAGCTGGGGCACAGCTTGGGCCAGGAACATCGAAAACTTAGCAGCGTCATTTACCAAAAAATAACCGGGCTTCCAAAGCTATCCTCGCATGCCTTTTGCAGGAGTTGGCTGATCTGAATATACAAAAATCTAATAGAGTGCATGGACCAGCCGCACTTTAAATAATTGGCTCACCCATTAGCAAATAATAGGCTCAAAAAAGGAAATAATTGGCTCATTTGCTCAATAATAGGCTCATGACTGAGTTGTTGATAGGTTGCACTCCAACACAACAAACTCCAACGCGCTAACAGGAATACCGAATTTTTCCGGGGGTGCAAAGGGTATTCTTTCACCTGTTTGGTGGTAACCGTGTCGTTCATACCAGGCGATCAGTTCGTTGCGTTCTGATATAACGCTCATGTATATCACCTGGCAGTCCATTCTTTTTGCATGATCGATGGATGCAGACAGCAATTGCTTGCCAATGCCATTGGCTTGTTGATCCGGCGACACAGACAACATGCCCAGATACATTCTATTCTGTTTTTTCTGAAGGAAAACACAACCGTCGATGTTTCCATCCTGATTGGTATATTTCAGCATAACCGCATCCGGCGACTCTAAATGTTCCAGCATGGTTTCCCGGTCCATGCGTTGGTTCCCCTTTAATAAGTCGGCCTCCGTCGTCCACCCTTTTCTGGAAGCCTCACCCCGATATGCACTATTCAGCAAATTGATCAGGGAAGGAATATCTGCAGTGTTTGCATGCGAAATGCCATTCATGGTTGATAAGTTGATAAGTTGATTGGTTGATTGGTTGATAGGTTGACTCGCGAGTCTTGTCATTCCGAGCGGAGCGAGGAATCAGCAGCTACGGTAAGCCGCCTTATAACTGATTCCTCGCTCCGCTCGGAATGACAGGCTTTTCGAATTCCTGAGTCAACCAATCAACCAATCAACTATTTACACAAATGCTATCTTTGCAAATTATGGATAAAAAAGAAGTATATGTCCTTGCCGCAGTGCGAACGCCGATAGGAAGTTTTGGAGGGGCGCTGAAAGATTTTTCTGCGACACGTTTAGGGGCCATTGCCATCAAAGGGGCATTGGAAAAAGCAGGATTGGCCGCAGAGCTGGTGCAGGATGTGTTAATGGGTTGCGTGTTGCAGGCAAATCTTGGACAGGCTCCGGCGAGACAGGCTGCTAAGTATGCTGGGCTGCCCAATGAAGTCAATTGCACCACCGTCAATAAGGTTTGCGCCAGCGGCATGAAGGCCATTGCACAGGCAGCACAAAGCATTGCCTTGGGCGATGCCGATATTGTCGTTGCGGGTGGAATGGAAAGTATGAGCAATGTGCCCTTCTACGCGGAATCTGCCAGATGGGGTAACAAATTTGGCAACAGCCTGCTCGTGGATGGTCTTGCTAAAGATGGATTGACCGATGTCTACGATGGTAAGGCCATGGGCAATGCAGCGGAATTGTGTGCATCTGTCTGCGGCATCAGCAGAGGCGAACAGGATGCTTTTGCCATTGAAAGTTACCAGCGGGCACAGGCCGCGTGGAATAGCGGAGCATTTAAAAATGAAATCGTACCCGTGCCGATTCAGCAGCGAAAGGGAGATTCGGTTCCTTTTGCCAAAGATGAAGAGCCCTTCAATGTGAAGTTTGACAAAATACCGGAATTGAAACCTGCTTTTCAAAAGGATGGTTCGGTCACAGCCGCCAATGCATCTACCCTGAACGACGGAGCGGCAGCCCTGGTGCTGATCAGCAAAGAAAAAGCAGAAGCTTTAAATTTAAAGCCCATTGCAAGGATTCTCTCCTATGCCGATGCAGAGCAGGCGCCGGAATGGTTTACGACTTCACCTTCCATTGCCCTTCCAAAAGCGGTGGCGAAGGCCGGATTAAAAATGAAAGATATTGCCTACTGGGAATTAAATGAAGCCTTCGCGGTCGTGGGCATCGAGAATACACGTCGCATGAAACTCGATCCCGCTAAAGTGAATGTTCATGGCGGTGCGGTTTCCATCGGTCATCCGCTGGGATGCAGCGGTGCAAGGATCGTCGTAACGCTCATCCATATCCTGCAGCAGAATAAAGCTCAATACGGAGCCGCGGGCATTTGTAATGGCGGGGGCGGGGCCTCGGCGATGGTGATCGAAAACCTGGCCGGATAACCACTTACAAACCATGTAGAAACTGGTCATGGATATAGTCCACTACGTTGAGGAGGCTGCCGCTTTGCTCAAATACTTTTAGCTGGCGATCAGCTCCCGTTCCCTTGTCAAATATTTTTCCCACGATATTTACAGCGTGACGGCTGCCGAGCTGGTCGACCACATCATCTATAAAGTCGAGCAGTTCATAGATCAGGACACGCGTGTTCACTTCTTCTTCTTTACCGAAGTCGATCAGGCGGCCATCGATGCCATAACGTCCGGCTCTCCATTTATTTTCATTGATGAGTGCCCGTTGGTACATCATGAAATTCAGGTTCTGAGCACGCAGCTTATAGATCTTGGCGCATACTCCCTGAAAAAGTGCTGCGATGCAGATGGTCTCCTCCACGGTCATGGGTACATCGCAGATGCGGAATTCAACCGTATTGAAGAAGGGATGAACACGCAGGTCCCACCAGATCTTTTTCGCATTGTCAATACAATTGGTTTTGACCAGCAGTTTTACATAGTTTTCATAGGCTTCGATGCTTTCGAAATATTCCGGTATACCCGTGCGTGGAAATTTGTCAAATACTTTTGTGCGGTAAGATTTATAACCCGTTTTGCGGCCTTCCCAAAAAGGAGAATTGGTACTGAGCGCATAGATATGTGGCAAAAAATACCTGGTCGAATTGGCGATATGGTTTGCCATTTCACGGCTTTCCATGCCGACATGCACGTGCAGGCCAAAAATGAGGTTGCTCCTGGCGGCTTCCTGCAGTTCATTCACGATTTCATTGTACCTGGCATGGTCGGTGATCAGCTGGCTTTCCCAATGGCTGAAGGGGTGTGTGCCCGAAGCGCCAACCCAAAGTCCCAGGTCGCCGGCGATCTGGGAGATCGTGCTCCGAAGTATGCTGACGTCTTTTAAGGCCTCGTCTATATTCTGGCAAATATCCGTTCCCACTTCCACCACGGCCTGGTGCATTTCGGCCTTCACTTTATCTTTCAGCATCTTTTGTCCTTCAAGCACGATCTTTTGTTCATGACTTTTTAATTCACGCGAGGAAGGATCTACAACCATATATTCTTCTTCGACGCCCAGCGTAAAATTCTTATAATTGATATTTGCCATCTTTTGAAATTTTAAATGTAGAATGTAAAATATAAAATGTAAAAGTTGGAGCTTTTCACGTTTTTATATTTTGCTTCTGCATTTCTCTTTTACATTTTATATTTTAGATTTTACATTTAAAATTTATACCAATGCCTGCTTTGCAGCGCTTCGCTTCAGATATTCTCCCCAGGTCAGGTTGTCTGCTCCGTCCTTTTGTGCTAATGCCCTTTCAATGGCATAATTGGCGGCCGTTTCGACAACCCATTCAAAATTGTCTTCTCCTACGCTGCTTTTTTCAGCATCAGGAGCAGGGTTGCAGAAATCAATGGCATAGGGGATCCCATCCCGGATGGCCAATTCTACGGTATTGAAATCATAGCCCAGGTATTGATTGATGCGCAATACAATCTGCTCCATCAGTTTCAGGCGTTCCGCCGAGGGTTTAAAATCGCTCGAATACCTCAGGTGGTGCGGATTGCGTGGTTCATAGGGCATGATGCGTACATGCTTGCCCCCGATGCAATAACACCGGTAGTATTCATCAAAAACGATCTCCTCCTGTAAGAGCATGACCAGTTCACCTGTTTCGCCGTGCTTCTGAAAGAATTCTTCCATGCTTTTCAGTTTGTACACGTGCTTCCAGCCCCCGCCCGCAAAAGGTTTCATATAAGCCGGGAAACCGATGTATTTAAAAATCCCTTCCCAGTCTAACGGATAGGCCAGGTTGGAAAAAGACTGGTCATTGGTGTCGGCAGGATGTTCGCGGCTGGGCAGGATCACGGTCTTGGGAACCGGCACGCCGATTTTTGTGGCAAGACAGTTATTAAAAAATTTTTCATCTGCGCTCCACCAAAAGGGATTGTTGATCACTGCTGCTCCGCAGAGCGCGGCGTTCTTCAAAAAAGCCCTGTAAAAAGGAACATCCTGCGAAATGCGATCGATGATCACGGCATAGCCGCTGGGTTCTCCCTGTACCACTTTTTCAATGCGGACCGGTTCTGCTACCAGGCCGGGAACATGCTTACCGTTCACTCTTTCTACAAATGCCATCGGAAAACTTCTTTCCTGCCCGAAGAGAACGCCTATTTTTTTCATGTCAAAAATTTTAGAGGTCAATAAATAATCAGCTTAGCCCATCAACGACAAATAATGAGGAAACATGGCTTTCCAAACAGGCCAGTCGTGGGTTGCATTCGGACGAACATCAAGCCAGTGCCGGATCTGTTTCCGATCCAGGATGGCACTTAGCCGTTCGTTATCGCCACGGCAAATGTCATGCTCCGCCGTTCCCAACACAATACCCATTTCCCAAAGATGCGGGTTGTTGTCATTGGGAAGAAAATCAACCGGGTTATTGAAATATACATTGTCATCGTAATATCCATCCATGAACTGTGTGACGTCAAAGGCGCCGCTCATTGAAAAACAATGCGCCGTGACTTCGGGATGGCGGAAGGAAAAATTCACGGCATGATAGCCGCCGAAGCTGCAACCCGCCATGGCAACCCTTCCATAGCCCGTTTCATTTTGTGCCCGGCTGACCAGCTCCGTAAGGATCATGTGGTCATAACAATTGTGGTTATAAGCGCGGGTGTTCGGCGGAATAGATTTATTGTACCAGCTCATTGCATCGACGCTGTCAGGACAATAAATCCTCACTTTACCCTGCTCCAGAAACCAGGCGGCTGCATCGATCAGTCCCTGGTCTTTATTTTGGTAATATGAACCTTTGGAAGTTGGAAATAGAATAACGGGTCGGCCGGAATGCCCAAAAATAAGCATCTCCATATTTCTTCCGATCGCGGGTGAGTACCATTGGTGATATTCTTCGTGTATGGCCATCGCATCAAACAGATTCAATCAAATTTATTTTTAAAACAACAATAAAACAAATTGATTATTGGCTGACAGGTGGTTTCTTTAATGGCATTTTCCTATTTTTGAAACCATGGAAATTCAAAAAAGCAGGACTAATTTGAAAGAAACCATCCAAATAGTCTCCGAACCCCTTGAACGCAGTGTACAAACAGACTTTTATCTGCCCGCCCGGTCCGTCCATTCCGAAGCAATAAGCCTGTTGCTGATCAACGACGGACAGGATCTTGAAAAAATGGGTTTTCAATCCATCCTCAATGATCTGTATGACCAGGGACTGATCGGGCCCTTACTTTGTGTGGGTATTCATGCCGGTGCTGATCGGAAAATGGAATATGGCACTTCTATCGTGACGGATTATAAGGGCAGGGGAGCAAAAGCCATTCAATATGCGCAATTCATTTTTGAGGAACTGTTGCCTGCTATCCGAAAGAAATATTCAATGGCCGAATTCAAAGAAAAAGCGTTTGCCGGTTTTTCACTCGGCGCGTTGAGCGCTTTGGATAATGTTTGGAATCATCCGAGGGAATTTTCAAAAGTCGGTGTTTTTTCCGGATCGCTTTGGTGGAGGACAAAAGATAAAAATGATGCTAGTTATAATGATGCCACAGACCGCATCATGCATCAACTGATCAAAAACGGCCAGTACCATCCCTGGCTCAAATTCTTTTTTGAGTGTGGCGGAGCCGATGAGGGGGAGGATCGCAACAACAATGGGGTTATCGATTCCATCGACGATACGCTCGACCTGATCGAAGAGCTCAAGGCAAAGGGATACCGGGATCCTGAAAACATTCACTTTATGCTCATCGAAGATGGCAGACATGATATCGCTACCTGGGCCCGGGCCCTGCCGGCATTTCTCCGCTGGGGATGGCCCCTTGAAATATAAAATGTAAAATATTAAATGTAAAATGTAAAAGGGAAGAAAGCCTCCACTTTTACATTTTACATTTAATATTTTAGATTCTGCATTTAATTGAACAGGTATCGTATGCCCACCTGCATTTGCCAGCGCGAAGCAATGCTGATATCATCTTTAAAGGAACTGGTATACGGTGTTTGAGCGGCTGCAACCCGGTAGGGGAAGGAATAGATGGGTGTGGTTTTGTCAACATCCATCTTATCGAACTTAATGATCCCTACATTCAAAACGCCGCTTCCTGTACCCGCGCTGGGTATTTTGTAAACGCCCCAATTGTTGTTGAGCATATTGCCTATGTTAACAATGTCAACGGATAAACGCAGGGTATGTCTGTCCTTGCCCTTGTTGGAATTAACGTAAAAATCCTGGGTAACATTGAGGTCCACCCTTTTGAACCATGGATAAACCAGCGCATTTCTTTCTGCATATTGACCACGGCGCTTGCTAAGGTATTTGTCCTGGCTGATATAAGCATTCAGCTGGTTCCAGACATCCTGCGGTGTGCGTATATCTGTTCCGCCCGAACTTTCCAGTTTGTATTTGCCATTGTCAAAATCGGCCTGGGTGGGAACATAGATCAGATCGTTGGATGTTTGTCCGTCACCGTTCAGGTCTCCAGTATACACATAAGAACCTACGCCCGAAGGGGAAGCTTCAAAGATGGCTCCAACCGACGTCGCGAAATACTTGCCATACGCGATCCGGTATGATGCCGACGCAATGATGCGGTGAGGCAGGTATGCGTTTGAATAACCCAGTTCAGGTTGGTTGGGATCGCCAATGACCGGTTTCGATCCCCACATGGTTGCTGCAGTGGATCCGCCAACCATCACGTCTTTGGATTTGGTATAAGTGTATGCTACGTTTACATATAAATCCCTGAAATTCTTTTGTACTTGAATGGTTGCCGTATAAGCATACCCCTTGTTCACATTGGTCATATAGATCGCGTTGCCGATATTGGGATTATTGATCGAAGCCGCAGCAGCCCCACCAACAGGATAAACCTGCGTGGAAGTATAACGTGTACGGTTATCTGCACCTGTCATCGTGATCCCTGATGAGGGAAGGTTGATGTTCTGGAAAAAAGCAGCATTTACGTCCTTGGCATAGGTACCTTCCAGGGTAACGATAAAGCCGCCGGGCAGTTTCTGGTCCACGGCCAGGTTTGTTTTTAAAGCTTGCGGGAACTTGAATTTGGGATCTGTTACATTAATACTATAAGACTTGCTCAACCCGGTTGTGGTGGAAGCGGGCCAGTTTGGATTGGGATTTACGTCAGGACTGAATGGATAAGTGGTTCCATTGCTGACAGATCCGAACAAGGCCACGCCGCTGTTGCTGGCCTGGTTGCTGATCCATACAAAAGGAGGAGGTCCCGCGAACAATCCTGCGCCGCCTCGTACCTGGGTCTGCTGGTTACCCCTTACATCCCAGTTGAAGCCAATTCTTGGCGCAAACAATGGATTGGTCTTTGGTCCCTGGCCGGTGTTGACATGGATGCCCTGGTAAAATTTCGTCAGCGTATCTACAACAGGATTGTACAGGAAAGTATTTTGGAAAACCGGGATGTCGACCCTGATCCCATACACCAGCGTAAAGCTGGGAACCACCCTCCATTTATCCTGGGCAAAAAAACTGTATTCCTGATCTTTCGGTCCAACCAAAGGGAATTTGCTATTCGGCGGCAAAGTGTAAGAAAGATCATACCGCGCAGCAGGAATGGTTGGGTCTGCTGCAGCCGCATAAAATGCAGAGAGGCTGTTAAAGCGGTAAACGCCTTCATAGGCTGGAGAGAACCCATTTTGATAACTCTTAAAAGAGTTTTGTGTTCCTACAGTAATTTCATGACTTCCTTTATAGAACGTGAATATGTCATTGACCTGGAATATATTTGAATTCAACACATTACCATAGGTAAATTGTTCATATCCAAAAGAGGTATAGGCCTTTCCCGTTCCATCCAATATATCCACCAGGGGAAATGGTTTGCTGGTCAACGCGCTTCTGAAATCCTTTAGGGCGGTATAACCCACCTGTAGTTTATTGTTGGCCTTATTGCTGAACTTGGTATTCAACTCTGCGATGAAGATATTAAAATTGTTATTGATGGTATACCCGCTTCCATAAAATGGCATCGCGTCGGCGCCAGGTGTGCGTCCGGATGAGGAGTTTACCGATCCGCTGTTACTGGCCTGCACGTCCCGGAAGGATTTCAGGTAATTGTATTTAACGGTGAGGGTATTGTTCTGATTGACGTTCCAATCGATCTTGACGGTGACCTTATCGCTTTGGGTGCGATAGCTGTAGCCCTGGAAAGGCCCGGGGTCATAATTATAATTTTGTTTCAGGAATGCGGCCAGCGCGTTGAGTGAATCGGCATTGGCATTTGAAACCGTTACCCCGTTGGCCGGATGGCTTGCGTCAGATGCGATAAATGTAGTACCGGGGTCGGTCCTTCTTTCGGACTCTCCGCTGATGAAAAAGAATAATTTATTCTTAATGATCGGCCCTCCCACAGAAATACCGCGAAGGTTATAACTGAAATCCTGCCTGGGAACCTTGTTGCTTTCGACATTGTATCCTTGTGTACCGGGACCTTTAAGATAAGTATATACTGAAGCCCTGAGTTTATTTGTACCACTGCGGGTTACGGAATTGACTCCGGCGCCTGAAAAACCTCCCTGCCGCACGTCGTAAGGAGAGATATTCACCTGCACCTGTTCGATTGCATCCAGCGCGATGGGCTGGGAATTGGTTTGTCCGCCAAGTGTGCCCGACAAACCGAATGAGTTATTGAAGTTCGCTCCGTCAACAGTAATGTTATTATACTGATTGCTTTGCCCCGCAAACGCCACACCGACACTTGTGCTGTTTGCCGAAGGCGTCAGCTTCATGGCATCCTGAAGAGAGCGGGTAACGGTAGGCAGTCTTTCCAACTGGCTCCTGTTGATGATCTCCTGGCTACCGGTATGGCTTGTATTGAATACTTTTCCCTGTCGCAGGGCAGAACTCACCGTCACTTCTTTCAATTCCTGGGATTCCGGGGCCAGCGCAAAATCAGCTGTGAAATCCTGGCCCAAAATAAGGTTGATGCTGTCCTGGGTTTGTTTTTTATAACCAACATAAGTCACGGTCACGATATAAGGCCCGCCGATGCGCAGGTTGGGAAGATTAAAACGGCCGTCTCTTCGGGTGGTGGTGGTATAGGTAACGCCGGTGGGTTGATGAAGGGCTGAAACCGTTGCACCCACAATGGGTGTTTTTCCTTCTGTGACCGTTCCTACGATTTGTGAAGTTGTTTCCTGGGCCATAGTCCACGTAATGGACAGCATTAAAATGACTGAAGCTAAGAGTCGTTTTATCATAAACTGTAGTTTTGAAAAATGTGGTTTGCAAGAGCAAAGAAACGATACCTATAGTTATCGCTACATTAAAAAACCATTAACATACGGCAGAGAATCGTGTGGAATTAAAATATTTCCTAAAGAATAGAATAAAATTAAATGAAAATTCTTTTTTTCAAATTATTATTTGGACAAAATATAAACAAAACATAGAAAAAATAAACATTATAAAAAATGATATAATATATGAGAGATTGTGTAAACGGGTGGTCGGGGAGCCATTATCGATGGATTTACTGATTTAGCTCTGCGACGGCTATTATTGTTACCTTTGTGCATAAATTTTATACATGTTAGATTCCATTGAGAGTGCGATTGAAGATATAAAGCTGGGCAAAATGGTGATTGTGGTGGATGATGAGGATCGGGAAAATGAGGGAGATTTCATCACGGCGGCAAGAACGATAACACCGGAAATAGTCAATTTCATGAGCAAGTACGGCAGAGGCCTGATTTGCACCCCCCTCGTCGATGAAAGGTGCGATGAGCTTGATTTGGAATTGATGGTCAACAACAATACCGCCTTGCATGAAACGGCATTTACCGTGTCGGTCGACCTATTGGGCAATGGATGCACAACAGGCATTTCTGCCCATGACAGGGCTAAAACCATTCAGGCGCTGGTTGATCCGGCCACGCGGCCGCAAGATCTCGGCCGTCCCGGGCATATATTTCCACTGCGTGCAAAAAAAGGAGGGGTGTTGCGCAGAGCAGGTCACACCGAGGCTACCATTGACCTGGTAAGGCTGGCCGGTTTTGCTCCGCCTTATGGCGGTGTTCTGGTTGAAATCATGAATGAAGATGGAACGATGGCCAGGCTGGAAGAATTAAAGAAGATCGCTAAAAAGTTTGATTTTAAGCTTATTTCCATCAAGGACCTGATCGAATACCGATTGAAAACGGATTCGCTGATCGAAGAAATTGTGCGTGTTGATCTGCCTACAAAATTCGGACATTTTAAACTGATTGCATTCAGCGAGAAAAATACTAGCAATGAACATCTGGCCCTGATCAAAGGGGAGTGGAAAAAAGATGAACCCGTTCTCGTGCGCGTGCACTCTTCCTGTTTTACAGGAGATATCCTGGGTTCCATGCGTTGTGATTGCGGCGAACAATTGCATAAGGCTATGGAAATGGTTGAGGCAAAAGGACAGGGTGTGATCTTATACATGAACCAGGAGGGAAGGGGAATCGGGCTGGTCAATAAACTCAAGGCCTATAAGCTCCAGGAAAATGGGATGGATACCGTAGAGGCTAATCTTCACCTGGGATTCCCTATGGACAAAAGAGACTATGGTGTCGGCGCACAAATATTACGGTATCTCGGCATCAGCAAATTATGCCTGATGAGTAATAATCCCAAGAAAAGGGCCGGCCTTTCCGGCTATGGTTTGGAGATCATCAAAACGGTTCCGATCGAAGTCAGCCCCAATCCTCACAATGAAAAATACCTTCAGACGAAACGGGATAAGTTGGGGCATGAGATATTGAAAAGATGACAGACGACAGTTGACAGTTAATAGGCGACAAGAATTGTTTTTACGGCACCTGTCGTCTGTGAACTGTCATCTGTCAACTTGACTACGGATTCACCTTCGACACTTCCTTCTCAGCTTCTGCTTCTTTTTTCTTTTCCTTTTTGGATTTTTCTTTTTTCTTTCCCTTGATCAATTCGTCAAGACGGTCAAAGTCTCTGCGATAGGAAATACTTGTGCCCGAGCTGTTTTGAGTATGGTTGCCCGACGCCAGGTAATTGTAGGAATCACGATAAAAGAACGAGAGTACGACCCTTCCATTCGGCGTGATCTTATAATCGGCGGTAATGTTCGGAAGAAACTGAACTGAAGCCGCCTGCACCTGTTGGGCAGTTATACCAAAGTCAAGGGCACTCCCAACGGTAAAGGTTAAGCGTTCATTGAGAAAGCTCTTGATCACTGACAGGTTCATGTTGGTACGGTCATAGGTCCTGGTTGGATCTACGGTTTCAGATACACTGCTCCCATTGTAGAAGGAGGTGTTGAAGTTAACCCTGATGCTTTTGTCGTTGAATATCTTTTGGAAAATATTGGAGAACTGCGCGCTGAGCACATTGGAAATGGCTGCAGAAATACTGTTCACAAATATGCTTGTCGCCGCTTCATTGGCAGTAAAGGCCGTATTGCTGTTTGTGAGCGGGCCAAAACTGTTGAATACCAGCAGGTAAGCTACCTGTTTGTTGAGTTCGTTCGGATCGCTTTCGATCATCTGGAAGAGCCAGGCCACGTCCTGGTTATTTCTTAAATCACTATTGGGGGGAAGGCTGATCTCAAAACTGATATCCGGCTTCATCAATTTATTGCTCAGCGTGGCAATGACCCAAACCTTGCCGTGGTAGCTTTTTAATTTCTCTCCTTCAGTGGTGCCGGTGATGTTATAACCCAGGTCGCCGAACTGCACATTTTCCGCCTCATATACTGCCTGGATGTTGATGTCCGCATCATAGGGATTGCCGGTCCATTGAATATAATTACCCACCCCTTCCTTCAGAATAAATGGCTTTCGGATAAAGGACTGGAAGCTGAAATTATAATTTCCCCGGTCTATTTCGTACCGTCCACGCATATCCATGTTCTCTGTCGTGCCCACTTTCAGGTGAAGATTGCCATGGCCGTTTGCCTTGATGATATCTTTAGTTAATGGATCAATGATCACGTATACATTGGCATAATTGTTCGCCGTGATATCGAGCGTCACGGTGAAATTATTATCCTGGCTGCGCCTGCTCTGGGGCTTCATTTCTTTTCCGTACACCTTCCACACAATAAAATCCGCGTCGGCGCTTTCTTTGCTCGTCGTGGTCGGGAGATAAATATTGGAACTGTCCACGGGTTCTCCCGTAATCCTCATTTGCATATCCTCATTGGGACCACGCAGGGTCATGTTGGCCCTGCCAATCAGGGTTCCATAGAACTGGTTATTATCCGTTACCCTTGTATTCAGCATCAGCAGGCGACTCGTGTTCAATTCGAAATCATAACGAAGATCCCTAAACGAATGATGGGAGAGCCGCGCTTTTCCCATCTCGGCCGTATTGCCCAGCGTATCTTTCAATATAAATGAACCGAAATCGATGTATCCATCCCTAAGCTGTACCGTGGCAGAAGGAATGGTATAAGTGCATTGGGTATAATTGACTCTGAGGCTGGCATCCTTCAATTTAATATCGCCGATGTATTTCAGGTGATCGGGAGGTCCCGTAATTTGCAACTGGCCCGAAGCCAGTCCGGTCATATTGCTGAAAATGCCACCGAGGTATTTTTCCAGCAGATCGATTTTGGTGTTGACGAGATTGGGCAGTTCGATATGGATGGGTTCTGCTGCGCTATCAAGTGTATTGAATACGGCAATCATGTCGAAATGATAATCTTTATTATCTGAACCGACCTTGGTATTGACCAGGCCGGAGACCTTATTGTAATTCGCGCTCAGTTTCAGCAGACCGATGGAATCATTTTCAAAGCGGAACTGGTCAGCCACACCTGAAAATTGTGCATAGGTTCTGTGAAACGGATCGCTGATGTCTACCGTGCCGGTCAATACGCCTTCTATGCGTTCGCTTTTTACAAGGTAAGGTGTAAAGTCTCCGATATTAATCTTTTTCAGATCCACATGCACATCATTCCAGCTGCCTTCGGAAGAAGGATGTGTTGAAATGAGTATTTGTTGTTCGCCGTTATAAATCTTTAAGCCTTCCGATGAAACGATGTTTTTACTGAAAGAAAGTTCTCCATTCTTGTCAATCGTCCAGGTTTTGCTGTTGATGTCAAAAGTGGATGGATTGAACGTGATGCGGGCTCCATCAGCAAAAGTTTGCACGCGCGCGGATATGTTGGCTGCATTCAGTGTTTGATTGGCGCTGGTCTTGATCTGCACTTCCGAAAGATCATTGAAGGATTTGAGCTTAATATGCGTTGAAGGAAAATGAAGACTGTCACTGACAAACACTTCACCCATGTTTGTTTCCATGGTCAGGCTATCAAAATTCCCTCTTCCTTTTAAATCCACTTTATAAAAAGAAATATTTTTATAATTGAACTGCGGCACATCAGCATTGAGGTCAAGCAGGTTGCCCTTGCTGTCAATGCGCCCGGTGATGCTGGAATAATTGAATCCTTTCAGGTTGTGGTCGAAGAAATCAATGTAGTCATCGACCTTTTTCGTGGTGATAACAAAGCTGAAATTCTGGTTAGACAATTTAGTCTGGTTGGGTTTAATATAGCTCGGGTAATACCTGTTCAAAAAAGTCTGGAATGCTGCAGGCAGTTCTTTGATCGAAAAAGACCCGACGATCGCGCCGTCAAATTCATTACTGAGCACGGTAATGGTCTTGTTGCTGTCGATGATGCTCGATTCAAGCGTAAGGGAATCAAATGAAATGCGTTGTCCCTTCTTGTATATGGATGCATCATAAATGCGCGCGACGCCGAGGAAGTTGTCAATATTATCGCCGGAAAAATTGAAACGGAGTTTGCCGTCAAAATCAATTTCGTCGCGGGTGAAATGCAGGTTTTTCAAACGGGAGCTGGTTACTTCTGCAGAAAAGTCAAATCTCGGTTGTTCATGACTGAAATCGATCAGGCCATCCAGTCTTGCATTGAGGTTGGAATCTACGGAGACCAACCTGCCATTGTATTTTTTTTGGGTGACCGTTCCATTGACCTGGATATTATGATATGTATAATCATTGAAGTCCAGGCGATGGACTTTTCCATCCAGGGTCGCATTCAGGGTTTTGGATGTAAGTCCTTCTCCATTCACTTTTCCTTCGAAAGAAAATTTTCCCAATGATCCGTCGTCCATGAATCTTCCAAGATCAAAATTTTCGGTGATGATGGTCCCGGAATAAATACTTGGCCTGTTTAACGGCAACTTCATATTTACGTTGCTGACTACGGTTCCCAGGTTGGTCTCGATGGTGCCTGATGTTACAAAATCATGAATATAACCGGTAAAATTTCCACGGAACCTCAGTTGCTCAATCCGGTCAATCCGGGGTTGCTTGATGGCCCTGAGGGATGGAATAAACGTGACGATGTCTTTGTAGGTGGACCTGAAATCATTTGATTTAAAATCGATAAAGGTCTGGTCGATGTCTGGAAGCCCACGCAGATGGATATCGCCGTTCAGCAGGGTGTTTTGACCTGCATTGATCAGGATCTTTTTTCCTTCCAGGTCTTTTACGGGGCCTTTGATGTTCCCGGTAATGCGGATATTTTTTTTCCAGTCTTTCAATTCCGGGGCGAAAAAAGCGATATCATCACTGCTGATCTCGGCGGCGCTAAAATCTGCTTCCATCCTGACCTTGTTGATAAAGTCCGACATATCATCGAAGCTTGGAAACCGCATGGCAAAATAATTTCTCAACCGGCTTCTGCTGGTTTGAATATCCATGGAAGCAAATTCCATAGCTTCGGGAAAGAACTTCAGGCGGGCATCAAAGCGGTTCACTTCAAAACCACTTCTTTCTTTTGTGCTCATGCTCATTTTTGCCGTGAGCGTATCTTTCTTCAGCTCCAGGTCCTTAAAAGTCCAGTTGATGGAAAAGAAATGAATATGGTTGCCGTCAAAATGATCATAGGGATGAACATCACTGAGGTTATCATTCTTAAACGATCCGTTATCAATAACCGCATGTTGAATGGCAATATCCCATCCTGCCGGATTCCAGCGAAGGTGATGAGGATCATTCTTAATGGGTTCTTCTTTGGTTTCCGGGAGTACAGGTCTTTTACCAGGGTAACTCGTGATGGCAAATGCTGGCTCAGTGAACCTGAGCGTACGAACACGGGCGATCTTCGTTAAGAAATTGATGCTGTCCGCCACCAGGCTGAGCGCGCCCAACCGAAGTTCCATGTCTTCCCCCCGCCATTCATCTTTTTTCAGCAAATGGATATTCGTCAGTTCAACATTTTTCAGGTAAAGTTCAATGCTGTTTTTATTTTCAGACGGCGGACCGGCAAAATAATCTGCCAAAAACTGGTAGTTCCATACCGAATCTTTTCGCTTAAGCCGGATGTCGGCGTCTTTCAAACCGATATAACGAAGCATTGCGCGGTCTCTCAGGAAAAACCAGTCGGTGATCCTGACGCTGGCTTCGCCGGCATAGAGCAGGGTGTCCTTGCTCTTGTCTTTGACCAGCAAACCCTGAATCAGCATTTTATTGAAAAGGGAAAAGTCCACATGCCGGACCTGGATCTCGGTTTGTAAGCCTTTGGAAAGCCTGGCTGTTACTCTTGATACCAGCCAGTTCTGGAATGGGGTGCTTTGCACCAATAGCCACAGTGATACCAACAACAACAATAGGATGAGGAGTATATAACGGAGTATTTTCCCGATTTTTTTCAGATAGGAACGATTGATAGTTGTAAAAATACGTAAACCCACTTGATGTGCAAATTCAATACCATAACGCATTTATTGCGTTGAAATTCACCTGTTTTTGTTAAAATTTGTCCGAGGAAGAAAAAGGGGTTTTGATGACTGATTTCCAGAATTGGGAAAGGAGCAAATATCAATACCCTGCCGCTGCATCATCCCCACGTTTATCTGCAACGGCTTCTATCTTTCCGTCTGTGGCAATCCGAATAACTTCAGTGCGGCCAATTGCTTCGCGTTCCTGGATATGATAACCCATTCCGGTTAATTGCTGCCTGACCTGTTGCGGAAACTCCTTTTCTACATAAAGGGTATCGGGCAACCACTGATGATGGAATTTCGGCTTGTTGACAGCATCTTCTACAGCCATATCGAATTCAAGGATATTCACCAGGGTTTGAAAAACAGATGTTGTGATGGTGGTGCCACCCGGTGTTCCGACGATTAGGTAAGGACTGCCTTTTCTAAGGACAATCGTCGGCGTCATCGAACTTAACATGCGCTTTCCAGGTGCAATAGCATTGGCTTCTCCGCCCAAGGCGCCGTACATATTGGGAGTACCCGGCTTGATGCTAAAATCATCCATTTCATCATTGAGTAAAAAGCCGGCACCAGCCACCACCGTCTTGCTGCCATAGCCGTCGTTCAGTGTCGTCGTGATGGACACGGCATTTCCTTCCTTGTCATATACATCGAAATGCGTGGTTTCTTCGCTTTCAGGAGAAAGTATGGTACCTGCCTGGATGGACTGGCTATTGCCTGCTGCATCGGGATTGAATTGTTTCATCCGTTCTCTGACATAAGGGTAACTGATCAGCGTTTTGGTCGGTATTTTATAAAAATCCTTGTCTCCCAGGTAGGCAGCCCTGTCTGCATAAGACAGCCGCTCCACTTCCGTCATCAGATGAACAGAAGCCAAAGTCTCGAACCCGTACGATTTTAGTGGCCTGTCTTCAATCATCCGCATCATTTGTGGAAGCAAAACGCCTCCGCTGCTTGGAAGGGGCATGGTCACAATACTGTAATCGGTCTTATAATTAAAAATCACCGGTTCTCTTTCGATGGCCTGGTAATTTTTCAGGTCATCATAGCTGATCAACCCTTTTCCCCTTTGCATTTCCTCCACGATCAGGCGGGCTGTTTCGCCTTCATAAAAACCCTTCGGCCCAAAATCCCGGATCCTTTTCAGGGTATTGGCAAGGTCTTTCTGAACCAGCGTGTCGCCGGTTTTCCATGGCACTGCCCTGACGAAAACAGGCATCACCGTGTTGTGTTTCCTGAAATCATCCTGGTTGCGATTTAAACTCCATGCTTCGGCTTCTGTGATGGCAAATCCTTTTTCTGCCAGGTCGATGGCCGGCTGAATGAGTTTCGGAAAAGGCAGCCTGGTATACTTCACTGCGTCGAATATCCCTGCAACCGTACCGGGCACACCTGCAGACAGGTGCCCATCCTGGCTTAAATTCGTTTGGGCGTTTCCGTTACCATCCAGGTACATGGTTTTGGTGGCCCTGCCAGGCGCTTTTTCACGGAAATCGAGCGTTATTTTTTTGCCGCCCCTGAGACAGGCTACCATAAAGCCTCCTCCGCCGAGGTTGCCGGCAGCCGGGTAAACAACGGCGAGAACAAGTTGGGTGGCGATGGCTGCATCCACGGCATTTCCGCCCTGCCTTAGTATGGCAATACCTGCCTGACTGGCCAACGAATGCGCGGAAACGACGGCGCCCTGACGGCATTCGACTTTCTTCTGTGCGCTATACCGGTAAGGGCTATTGGCTTGTTGAGCCATCGCGCGGGTTGACGAGACAAGAACAAAGAAAACCAGGGTCATCCGCGGTGAAATATAAAATCTGGACATGGTAAACAGAATGGATCGTAATAATAGGAAATATTCCGGTATTCACCCGAATACCATTCAAAATGGTTTCTCCCGCATTGATCCTCTTTTTAATTCAGGGTAAACAAAGGATTCGTTAATTTGCCTTTCTCAATTATTGTTAAATTTTTTTGGATGACAAAAAAAGCCATTCTTGCATTCGCAACCCCCTTCCTATTTTTTACTGTTTCCCTCGCGCAGATGCCCGAATCATTCAGCTCTGCCGAAATATTCCTGCGTCTCAGGAAACTAAATATCCTGGGTTCCGTTTTGTATGTCGCTGCCCACCCGGATGATGAAAATTCAAGGCTGATCGCTTATCTGGCCAAAGACAGGCTTTACCGGACCGGGTATTTGTCGATGACCCGGGGAGATGGGGGTCAAAACCTGATCGGGGATGAACAGGGCATTGAACTGGGGCTGATCCGGACACAGGAAATGCTGGCGGCGCGCCGGATTGACGGCGCTGAACAATTTTTTACCAGGGCCTTTGATTTTGGATTTACCAAGACGACTGAAGAGGCCATGAAAACCTGGGATAAAGAAAAAATCCTCAGCGATGTGGTGTGGGTGATCCGTCGTTTCAGGCCCGATGTGATGATAACCCGTTTCCCGGAAGATTTCAGAACGGCCTTTCATGGGCATCATTCGGCCTCAGCTGTTTTGGCGCACGAGGCATTTGCCGCTGCCGCAGATCCAAGCCGTTTTCCCGAGCAATTCAAATATGGCGTGAAGCCCTGGCAGGTTAAACGTCTGCTATGGAACACGTTTAATTTCGGCGGACCGGCCAATACAACCAGTGATGATCAGCTGAAAATAGATGTTGGCGCTTTCAATGCGATATTGGGAAAAAGCTATGGCGAGATTGCCGCAGAAAGCCGCACCCAGCACAAAAGCCAGGGAGCGGCGCTGACCAGGACACGTGGTCCGGCCGTCGAATATTTCAGGACAATAGCCGGCGCGCCTGTGAAAACGGATATCATGGATGATGTAGTGACATCATGGAGCAGGGTGGAGGGGGGTCAACAGATTCAACCCATGGTCACCCAACTGATTCAAAACTTTTCACTGACCAATCCGGAGCTGTCCGTTCCGGGACTGACGAATTTGTACCATGAATTGTCAAAGCTGAAAGATGAGTATTGGAGAACGGAAAAAATGAAGGAGGTGCAGGAACTGATCGAAGCCTGCAGTGGTTTGTGGCTGGAAGCAACCCTCAGCAATCCTTATGTTGCTCAGGGCGACTCCGTGAAAATTGCTGTTAGCGTCAACAACAGGCTCAATACTCATGCAATACTGGAAGAATTGCAGGTGAATGGCTACGACAGCATCATGAAGGAAAAACTGGTCTTCAATAAGAACTATTTTTTCTCTACGACCATGCTGGTTGTGCCGGATAAAACCATAACCCAACCCTATTGGTTAGCCGAAGAAATGTCTGCCGGTTCATATAATGTCAAAGACCAGCTCCTCATTGGAGAACCCCAGGGCAAGCCTGCCTACGAAGTAAAATTCAGGATTAATATGGAAGGCCAGGACATCTCTTTTACCAGGGCGCTTCAATACAAAATAACCGATCCGGTCAAGGGCGACCAGTACCAGCCGGTGACGGTGCTTCCACCTGTCACAGGCCGGTTTGATCCCGAAGTGGTGCTCTTTACGAACAAAGATGAAAAATTATTCAAGGTCGACACCAGGAACCAGGGCAGCCATTTACTTAACCCGGTCATTTCCCTGACGAATAGCGGTGAACTGGACATTCGGCAGCAGGGAAGTTTTCGGAATGCCAATTTCACCTATTCTGCAAAACCACTAAAGCCCGGCTCAGCGGTTTTTTACACTGATTTGCTTTTTGAAAAAAATGGCAAATCTGACAGCGCAAAGTCCTTGACCACCATTTCATATGACCATATTCCGCGCATTGATTATTTCCGTCCTGCCAAGGTCAAATTCGTTGTGGCCGATGTGAAGACCGTTGGTAAAAGGATCGGGTATATTGAGGGTGCCGGTGATAAAGTACCGCAGGCATTGGCTCAAATGGGATATGATGTGGTCTTGCTCAGGGAAAAAGATATCGTTCCCGGCAACCTCTCGCAGTTTGATGCGATTCTTACCGGCGTCAGGGCCCATAACGTACATCCATGGCTGGAAGAGAAGTACGAAGTATTGATGGATTATATTAAAGGAGGTGGCAACCTGGTGGTTCAATATGACAGGAACAATCCATTTGGCAACAATGCACCGATGAAAATCGGTCCCTACCCATTTAGCATCTCGGGCAACCGGGTGACCGATGAACACGCCAAAGTAAACTTCCTTCAGCCATCCCACCCGGTATTGAACTTTCCTAATGCCATTACTGATCAGGATTTTGAAGGATGGATCCAGGAGAGGGGAATTTATTTTGCGGACCGGATAGATACGGCTTATCAAACCATTTTTTCCATGCATGATGCGGGAGAGCCGGAACAAAAAGGCAGCCTGATCGTTGGGGATTATGGCAAAGGGAAATTTGTATATACCGGCCTGGTTTTCTTCCGGGAATTGCCCGCAGGCGTACCGGGCGCCTATCGCCTCCTCGCCAATATTATTGCACTGAACTATAAACGGGCTTTCTAAAAATGAATATGCAACGCAGAAGAGAAATTGCTTTCGTGACAGCCATCATCATTGGATTGATCATTGGCCGGTTCATTAAAAAAGCTACGATCGGGCTCGTCATCGGACTTGCATTGGGATTGCTGGCCGCCTCGCTGATCACAGGAAGAGATAATTCAAAGGACAATGATAAACGATAAGTCATCCAACGACAAGGACCCGGCTCCCATATTTAAAAAATGGAGTTATTGGTATGCGCTGGTCATTGGCGTTTTACTGCTGCTCATCATCTTCTTTTACTTTTTTACCAAACAGTTTTCATGAGCAGTCCCGACTGGATAGTGCTGACAGTCACCTTGCTGGGCATTGTTGCCTACGGTCTGTACAAGAGCAGTACAACAAAGAACCTGGACGGTTATTTCCTATGCAACCATTCTGTACCCTGGTATATGGTACTGCTGAGCATCATGGGTACGCAGGCGAGCGCAGTGACTTTTTTATCGGCCCCGGGCCAGGCATACACAGATGGAATGCGGTTTGTACAATTCTATTTTGGATTGCCTCTTGCGATGGTTGTGCTGTGCATCACATTCGTACCGGTCTTCCGGCGATTGAGAATATACACAGCCTATGAATTTATTGAGCAACGCTTCGACCTGAAGACCCGGACCCTGACTTCCTTTCTCTTCCTGCTGCAGCGGGGGGTATCGACGGGCATCAGTATCTCAGCACCGGCTATTATCCTGTCTTCCCTGCTCGGATGGAATATTTTCTGGACCAATATTTTCATGGGTGGCCTGCTGGTGATCTATACCGTTAGCGGAGGAGCCAAATCAGTGGCATATACCCAGCAATTGCAACTGATCATCATCATCGCCGGCATGTTCATGGCGGGATATATGGTCGTGCATTTGCTTCCTGAAAAAGTAGGCTTCCTGGATGCCCTCCACGTGAGCGGAAAAGCGGGCAAGCTCAATGTGATCTCATCGGGCAGGGACGAGCATGGCTTCAACTGGAAAGATACTTACAATATATGGAGCGGGCTGATCGGCGGATTTTTTTTAGCCCTTTCTTATTTCGGCACCGACCAGGTGCAGGTGGGCAGGTATCTAACGGCCAGGACTACCGGAGAAAGCAAGATCGGCCTGCTGCTGAACGGACTGGTTAAGATCCCCATGCAATTCCTGATCCTGATGGTCGGCGCACTGGTGTTTGCCTTTTACCAATACCACCCTGAACCTGTTTTTTTTAATAAGACCCAGGTGGAGCTATTGGCGAAATCGAAATACCGGGATTCGTTGATCACCCTCAAGCAAAATTATGATGCAGTACAGTTGAAGAAAATTGCTGTCAGGAACCAGCTGGACAATGGTACCATCCGGCAAGGAACTCCCGCCTGGCAGGATTCACAATTGGTATTGCGCGAGGCGGAAGACAACAAAACCAAATCCCGCGCCACCATTAAAAGGTGGTTAAACGATAAGCAGGTGAATGGCAATGACAACGATACCAATTATATTTTCCTCCGTTTTGTGGTGGACTATCTGCCCAAAGGATTAGTAGGACTTTTAATTGCGGTAATCTTTCTCGCTGCATGGGGATCCAATGCGGCTGCGCTCAATTCACTAGCTTCTGCTACGATCGTGGATTTTCATAAAAGATTTTCAAAAAAGGATTTAACGGAAAAAAGAGAATATGATCTCTCCAGGTGGTACACGCTGGGCTGGGGTGTTTTCTGTGTTGTGGTGGCCCAGTTGGCCTACAATATTGGCAACAGCCTTATTGAAGCGGTCAACAAGCTGGGTTCGTTGTTTTATGGCGTGGTGCTTGGCATTTTCCTGGTTGCTTTCTATCTTAAGAAAGTTGGATCCGGCGCTGTATTCGTCAGTGCGCTCGTCATAGAGGCCCTGGTCATTACAATCCACATGCTCAATCAGTACGGCGTGATTGGCCTGAGCTATTTATGGCTGAACCTGGTAGGTGCATTGGGGGTTGCGCTGCTGGCCTGGTTGATCAATCCGTTGTTTAAAGCAAAACTGGCTTAACCAGGTGTGACGCCCGGCGACTCGCTATTTCAACCCAGCAATCAACTTTTCATTCAGCGCCACGTAATCATTGTTATCGGCTTTTTTTGCCAGTTCAATTCCTTTTTGTGCGGTCGTGATGGCTTCGGCCTTCCTTCCCATTTTCGCAAGGCATTTTGCCTTTTGATAAAACATAAAGTAGGCATCGGCATTTTTTTCTATTGCCTTATTAAACCATTCCAGTGCTTTGTCAAGGCTCTTGCCATTTTCCATATAATACATGGCCGATTGGAAATAAGGACGATTGTCCTGGTTCATCGCTTCATCGATCCCGGCCATGATCTTCGAATCTGCATCCACCTGGATCGGGAGTTTTACGAGTTTCTTTTCCCAGGCAAGCTGCAATTCGCAGCTTTTGTTGGTCATGTTGCCAAAAAAAATGGTCAGCGTTTCCATGGGAAAATCGAGCGTTCCAACGGGAACGGTTACCCTAACCAGATCCTGATCCTGTTTGTAATTGCTGGGATTAGTGACATCGAGCTGTTTGCTGATGATAAAAGTCCATTCATTGGCGCCCGGGATCGTGAGCAATCCATATTTTCCCGCAGGGATTTTATTTCCTCCAATGATCACGTCTTCTCCGAAGCCGATGCTTGTTGCGTTATTAGCACCCGTGCGCCAAACCTTGCCATAAGGAACCAAATCACCGAAAATAATTCTGCCCTTAACACCCGGCCTCGAATACCACAATTCGATCGACGACAAACCGAAATCCTGTTTTATATATTGCGGCGGGGAGGGCGGGGGAATATTGAGTTGTTGGGCGGTGGATACGAGACTGCAGCATCCTGCAAATAAAAGAGCAGCTAGATATTTTTTCATGTGGCAATCAATTTGGTGCAATATTAATGAAAAAAGGCGAGTGGGCGGTGGCGAGTATTCTCTATCTTCCAATACTCGCCACTCGCCATCACCCACTCGCTATCATCAATTCGCCATCGCTTCATCTTTTACATGATAATATCCGCTTTTGGTCGCTTCGATCAGTTTCAGAATTTTAAGGCGTACATCTTCGCGCAATCCCGCCACCTCGTGTTCAAACACTTCTTTCAACTCATCCAATTCTTCACTGGTGGCTCCGCGGATCCGCCTCAATTTGGCTTTGAGTTTTTCTGCAGACTCGGACAATTTTTGTCTTGTCTCGCTTCCTTTGGCAGGCGCAATCAGCATACCGATGACTATCCCGGTCAGGGTTCCCAGCATTATTTTTTGTAAACTCATACTGTAGGTTTTAGGTGAATGATACCTATTATTTTCCAACAACCTTGCCAAATCGCAGAAGGCATAAGAAACGGCCTGTTAAAAGGAAATCCCTCGTGAAACAGAGCTGGATGGGCATTACCGCGGGATTTCATCAATCGGGTAATGGGTAATAAAATCAGCAAATACGACGATTAGCAAACAAAAGTCCCGGGTCAGCACTTTAACGTTTTATTTGAAGGCAGGATGGAACCTGTGCAGTGTTTCCCTAAGGTATTCCCGATCAAGGTGGGTGTAAATTTCTGTGGTGGTAATGCTTTCATGACCCAGCATTTCCTGTACGGCCCGAAGGTCAGCGCCGCCTTCCACCAGGTGCGTTGCAAAGGAATGACGGAACGTATGTGGAGAAATGCGTTTTTTGATCCCTGCCTTAAGCACCAATTCTTTTAGCAACAGAAAAATCATCACCCGGCTCAGCTTACTGCCCCGGCGGTTGAGAAAGAGTATATCTTCCTGCCCGGCTTTCACCGGTATATGAACGCGAATGTCTTTTCTGTAAATATTAATGTATTTAATGGCGGCGTTTCCGATCGGCACCAGTCGTTCCTTATCGCCTTTTCCAATGACCCGAATGAATCCAACATCAAGGTATAAACAGGAAAGCCGGAGGTTGACAACTTCGCTAACCCTCAGGCCCGAACTGTACATGGTTTCGAGGATGGCCTTGTTGCGACCGCCTTCGGGTTTGCTCATGTCGATCTTTGACAAGATGGATTCGATCTCTTCAAAACTTAAGGTGTCGGGCAAATTTCTCCTGAGCTTCGGTGCTTCCAGCAGAATGGTTGGATCTGTCTTCGAGATATTTTCGACAAGACAATATTTAAAAAACGACCGAAGGCCGGAAATGATTCTTGCCTGGCTAGACTGTGCGATGCCGAGCTCCGCTATCCAATGGATGAAATGCTGCAGGTCTTTCAGGTTGGTATCCGCCGGCGTCTTCATGGCATTGGTCTCTTCCATGAACTGAGTAAACTTTTCAACATCATGCAGATATGCTTCCACCGAATGATCCGACAAAGACTTCTCCAATTGCAGGTAGGCCTTGTATCCTTTTTTATACGCTTCCCACATGTAACAAGATTAAAATTTAATCGGGTAAAATGAAAATTTTCTTTGTTGCTTGAGGGCTTTGCGGCATATTTGCTTTTTTAACAGCCAGTTTACTTATGAAGACGGTCAATTTACGGTCATTCAGGCAAATCGTTCGGCACAATAAAAGACGCATCAGGATTTTTCTAAGCAGGTTGAAGCGCAAAACGCCCCGTGGATTAGATAGCATTATCAAGGCAGCAGATCAGTCGATCTGGAAAAAATTGGATTGTTTGGATTGCGCCAATTGCTGCAAGACCATGTCACCAACTTATACGACAGCTGACATTGCGCGGATATCCAGGCATCTGGATATGACCGAAAAATCATTCAAAAAAAAATGGCTGTACAAGGACAACAACGGAGATTGGCTGAATGTGCAACTGCCCTGCCAGTTCCTCGATGCCAACAGCAACAAATGCTCCATCTATGAAGTGAGGCCGAAAGACTGTGCGGGATTTCCACATCATACCAAAAAAAGAATGGTGGATTACATGCATGTGTACAAACAAAACATTGAATATTGTCCAGCTACCTACCGCGTCGTAAAAAAAATGATGGAGCAAATGGATGCTGAGGTTCATTCCTTCAAATAAATACATCTTCGATCAGGAAAAAATCAGTTCTGGTTGGTCTCAGATCTATTGAAAGCACATCGTACTGGATGCGCTGCCAGCCGGGGTTCCGGTACTGAAATTCTTCCGAGGCTTTCATCAGGTTGATTATCTTTTTCCTATCCACACTTTCTTCGGGTCGTCCAAACTCATTGCTGCTTCTTGCCTTCACTTCTATAAAGTGCAAGGTTTTTTCTTTCGATGCGATAACATCCACTTCAAGATGCCTGTGCCGCCAGTTCAGGTGCAGGATCTCGTATCCCTGCCGCACCAGCCACTCCCTGGCCAATAGCTCGCCTTTTTTTCCAAGCTCATTGTGTGTAGCCATTGCCTTTCTTTTTACTATATTTCAGTTTCTAAAAGTATTCATTGCATGGAGGGAGATAAAAATAGAGTATTCCGCTTGCAGGGCAAAGTGCAGCATTATCATTGGGGTGGAAATTCTTTTTTACCGGCCTTTCTCCATATCCCCAACCCCGAAAAAAAGCCCTTTGCGGAGTACTGGATGGGCGCCCACGACCAGACCAGCGCCGAGATCGTAGACAGCCATCAGAAAATCATCGGGCTGAATCAATTTATCCGGGATTTTCCCCGGGAAACCCTGGGTGAAAAGATCGCTGCCGAATTTGGCCGGCTGCCTTACCTCCTGAAAGTGCTGGATGTAAAAGATATGCTGTCGATCCAGGTGCATCCTACAAAAGAAAGCGCGGAACAGGCTTTCAATAAAGAAAGCCGGAGCGGACTGAGCCTGGCCGACGCGCGCCGAAATTATAAGGACGACAATCATAAGCCTGAACTGATGCTGGCATTAAGCGAATTCTGGCTGCTCCACGGATTCAGGAGGCGATCATCTCTTGAGCAGACGCTGCAAAAAGTTCCTGAATTGCAATTCCTGGTTTACCCGTTTACCCATGGCAGTTATGAAGGCCTGTACAGAAAAGTAATGGAAATGCCACAGGAAGATGTTGATGAGACGCTTCGTCCATTGCTGAACAGGATCATTCCTGCCTACCAAAAAAACCTGCTTCAGAAAAATGATGAGCATTTCTGGGCCGCCAGGGCCGCCCTGACCTTTAACAGGGAAGAGCATATTGACCGGGGGATATTTTCAATTTATTTTTTCAACCTGCTCAACCTCCATCCCGGCGAAGCGATTTTCCAGGATGCCGGCTTGCCGCATGCCTACCTCGAAGGACAGAACATTGAGATCATGGCCAACTCGGACAATGTATTACGGGGTGGCCTAACCTCCAAACATATTGACGTGCAGGAGCTGATGCAACACATCAAATTTGAGGAAACGGTTCCGGAGATCATTCATGGCCAGAAAACCTCAGATCATGAGCTGGTTTTTCCTACACCGGCACCGGATTTTGAATTGTCGCTGCTTATCCTGGAGCAGGGAGAGACCATTTCTTCAGCATCTGCAACCGCAGAGATCTTCCTGCTGATGGACGGCGAGGCCGAGATAATAGAAAATGACCAAAACCGGTTGCTGATTGAAAAAGGAGAGGCATTCGTTTCCTTTCACGAGGCGCTGTTTGACATCAGTGCTATAAAGAAATCAGTCATTTGCAAGGCGTCGGTGCCTTCTTAGCAACTATGAATATTTGCCAGATTTTATGGCCCGAATAAGACAATTTTCAAGTATTTTTGTGTTCTTAATGAAATGTTATGAAATTGAATAAAACAATTATATGGTCATTTATCACGCTGGTGGTTATCGCGGCTTTGTACCGGGTCATACCAGGCAGACCCTACGGGTTTGCTCCGCAATGGGCCATGGCCGTATTTGCCGGGACAGTGATCAGGGACAAGAAATTCGCTTTGATCGTTCCGGTATTGTCTATGTTCTTTTCTGATCTTTTCTATCAGATACTTTATTCCAGCGGCCTTTCCGACCTGCCGGGTTTTTATGAAGGACAATGGCAGAATTATATATTGTTTGGGTCATTGACTTTTATCGGCATGATGATCAGGAAAATAAACCTGCTGAATATCGCCTTGGCTTCTTTGGCAGCGCCTACTGTCTATTTCATCCTCTCTAATTTCATCCTTTGGGCCGGATCATCGGGGACGCGCGGACTCGGCCGTCCTAAAACATGGGCCGGATTGATGCAATGTTACAACGACGCGTTACCGTTCTACCGAACCAGCCTGATCGCTACGCTGGTTTTCAGCAGCTTCTTGTTCGGATCATATTATCTTATCACCCGTAATGCCCAAAAGACGGTTGCTGCATAGCGATCATGAAACCTATAGCGCTTCGTACCCTTCATCGATGAGCAGGTTCGGCGCGTCGGCAGCAGCTGTAGCTAATTCATCACAGCGGATATTGTCCGCATTGTCTGCGTGACCTTTAACCCAGCTCATCCTGATCTTATGTTTTTGAGCCAGGTCGAAATACTGCAACCAGAGGTCCTTGTTCTTTTTCCCCCCCTTAAAATCTGTTCTGATCCAGTTGTTCAACCAGCCCTGCTCGATGGACTTCACCACGTATTGACTGTCTGAATAAATGACTATTTGTATGCCCTCTTTTCTGAGCGCTTCCAATCCTGCGATGACCGCCATCAGTTCCATGCGGTTATTGGTGGTCAGGCGATAGCCGGCAGACAGTTCTTTTCTGTGGTTCCCCCATACGAGGATGGTGCCGTATCCACCCGGGCCGGGATTGCCCCTCGAGGCGCCGTCCGTGTACATCGTCAATTGTTTTGTTTGCAAATGATTTGATTTTGTGATTAAACCTGGAAAACGCCGGTTTTAAAATCCGGCACGTCCGGATTATTGCTGGCTGCTTTCAATCCTTCGGCGATCATCTTTCGGGTATCTGCGGGGTCAATAATAGCGTCTACCCATAATCGTGCGGCAGCATAGTAGGGGCTTGTTTGCTTTTCATATTTTCCCTTAATGTCATCCAATAATTTTTTTTCAATATCCGGGCTGATGATTTCCCCTTTTGCCTTCAGGGAGGCCACCTGGATTTGCAAAAGGGTTTTGGCAGCCTGTTCACCTCCCATGACCGCAATCTTGGCAGAGGGCCAGGCAAAGATCAGCCGTGGATCATAGGCCTTGCCGCACATGGCATAGTTGCCCGCGCCGTAGGAATTGCCAATGATGACCGTGATCTTGGGCACGACGGAATTGGCGACGGCATTTACCATCTTGGCGCCGTCTTTGATGATTCCTGACTGCTCACTCCTGCTGCCTACCATAAAACCCGTAACATCCTGTAAAAAGACGAGCGGGATTTTTTTCTGGTTGCAGTTCATGATGAACCTCGCGGCTTTGTCTGCACTGTCGTTATAGATCACGCCACCCATCTGTAGTTCTCCCTTTCTGCTTTTTACAATCTTTCGCTGGTTGGCTACAATACCGACAGCCCATCCGTCAATTCTCGCATAACCACAAAGGATGGTCTTGCCATAGTCCTCTTTGAATTGTTCAAATGCAGATCCGTCGACGATCCGCTCAACGATCTCCAGCATATCATAAGGCTTGGAATGATCCGCCGGAAGAATCCCCCTCAGTTCTTCCGCCATTTTTGCCGGCGCAATAGGCGTGATGCGGTCGAAAGAAATTTTTCCGGTTTGATGTCCGAGTTTACCGATGATTTTTTTTACCTGGTCAAGACATTCCTGTTCCGTTTTAAATTTATAGTCGGCGATGCCCGAAATCTCTGTATGGGTAACCGCTCCGCCAAGGGTTTCTGCATCCACTTCTTCTCCAATGGCAGCCTTGACGAGGTAAGGTCCTGCCAGGTAGATGGATCCATTGCCTTCCACCATCAGGGTCTCATCGCTCATGATGGGTAAATAGGCACCGCCTGCCACGCAGGCGCCCATCACCGCGGCGATTTGCGTGATGCCCATGGCACTCATGCGGGCATTATTCCGGAAGACGCGTCCAAAATGTTCTTTGTCTGGAAAAATCTCATCCTGCATCGGAAGAAAAACACCGGCGCTGTCTACGAGGTAAATGATGGGCAGATGGTTTTCCATGGAGATTTCCTGCATCCGGAGATTTTTCTTACCGGTGATGGGGAACCATGCGCCTGCCTTGACGGTTTGATCATTCGCGACGATGACGCATTGCCTTCCGCTCACATAACCGATACCGGCAACTGTTCCGCCCGCAGCGCAGCCTCCATATTCCGGGTACATGTCATATCCTGCGAAGGCGCCAATCTCCATAAACAAAGAATTGGGATCGGCCAGGTACTGGATGCGCTCTCTTGCGGTGAGCTTATTTTTTTCATGTTGCTTGTCAATACTTTTTTTCCCACCGCCCAGCGCAATTTTGTCAAAACGGTTGCGGAGCTGACTGAGCGCCAGCTGCATCGTATCTTCATTCTTGTTAAATTCAAGGTTCATAGCGGGCATTTATAGGTGCAATTTAAGGTTGATGATGTAATATTGATGTATTTTTGAATGAACATGATCTGGAAGCGTTATGGAAGATGGGTAATGCTGGTCAGCCTCGCCCTGCTGATTAAAATATTCTCCTTTTTCCCCGATGCGGTGGAAAAATATTATGCCACCGGGCTATATCCAATCATGGCGCGGCTACTGCGTATATTATTTGGATGGATCCCCATCAGCCTCGGAGATCTTTTATACATATTCATTTTTATCTGGCTACTGGTTAAGACCATTGCCTTTATCAGGAAACTTTTTACAAAACGCATCAGTATTCCATACCTGGTGTATGTGCTGAGCAGACTTGGCTGGTTTTGCCTGATGATTTATGTGCTATTCAACCTGTTGTGGGGATTGAATTATGACCGGCGCGGCATAGCTTATCAATTACAATTGGATGTTCAGCCTTATTCTACGGAGGAACTGGATACTGCACTGCAACTGATCGTTGAAAAGCTGAATGCTTTGGATTCGCCTTCTATGGCCAGCCGGGATAGCTTACAATACAAAAGCTTTCTTTTCCGGGAGTCCGTGCAATCTTACAAGAATTTGTTTGCCAAAGATCAGATCTTCCGGTACAGATATCCATCAGTGAAGCCATCTATTGTGAGTTACCTGGGAAATTATTTAGGCTTCACGGGGTATTACAATCCCTTTTCCGGCGAAGCGCAGGTGAATACCACGGTACCTATTTTTATTCAGCCATTTACGACCTGTCATGAAATGGGTCACCAGCTTGGTTATGCGAAGGAGAATGAGGCCAATTTTGCGGGTTATCTTGCAGCCAAGTCGTCCGGCAATCCAACGTTCAGGTATTCGGCCTATTTCGACCTGTATCTTTATGCAGCAACGGAATTGTATATGCGCGATTCAACCCTGGTTAAGCCACTGCGGGATCAGTTGAGGCCTGCGGTACGGAATGATTTTAAGACATTGCGCAAATTTTTCGCGAAGTATGAGAATCCTTTTGAACCGTATATCCGCAGGATGTATGGCAGCTACCTCCGGGCCAACAGCCAGCCCCAGGGGCTGAGAACGTATAATGAAGTTATTGCATGGTTCATTGCTTATTATAAGAAATATGGCAAGGCTGCGCTTTAAAACTCGTTCTTCCACATCATACTCTCGACAGGCCGGTCGGGCTGGCGGCTGTATTTGGCGTCCTTTTTCTCGTTGTACTTGATCTCTATCTCGCCGTCCACCGGGAAATAGATCAACTGGCCGATGGGCATGCCTTTGTAGATCCGGACTGGCTGCTTTACTGAAATTTCGAGTGTCCAATTGCCGCAGAATCCCACATCGCCTTTCCCCGCCGTGGCGTGGATGTCGATGCCAAGGCGACCTGTAGAGGACTTGCCTTCCAGGAAGGGAACATGCGCATGCGTTTCGGTGTATTCGGCTGTTACCCCCAGGTAAAAAATATGCGGATACAATACGAAGCCTTCCTCTGGTATCTCAAAAGTTTCGATCTCATTGTGTTTTTTAGCATCCAGTATGTGTTCGCGGTAGGTGGCCAGTAATTTCCCCAGGTGTACATCATAGGAATTGCTGCCGAGACAGTCCCGGCGGTAAGGAACAATTTTGATGGTTTCTTTTTTCATCTCTTCCAGGATGCGCTTGTCGGATAAAATCATTTCGTTTGCAGGTTTATTTGTTTATTTGTTCCCGATCTGCCGGTACACAAACCCGGGACAGGCCGCCGGGGAGGCGAATTTCGCATTTTACCATTTTCTCGATGCCATTATTTTATCAACATACTATCAACGAATATACCAGGCTGGCTATCTGGCAGATTCTAGAACAGGAAAGTTTTTTTCTTGCCAAAGTACCACTAAAAAAGGATGTATCGCATCCTCACAAAAGGCTGCAACACCTGGCGGGCCGGTATTTGTTGCCCGCCTTGTTTGAAGATTTCCCGCTTGAAGAAATCGTTATTGCCGATACGCGCAAGCCATTCCTCGAAAATGAAAAATACCATTTTTCGATCTCACATTGTGGCGATTTTGCAGCGGCCATCGTCAGCAGCACACACCGGGTGGGCGTGGACATTGAAATCATTACACCCAAAATTGAAAGGATCCGGCATAAGTTCCTGGAACCGGGCGAATACGGGCTTGCCATTGCAGGATGGCCGTTGGCGGGGTCATCAGAGATCGAAAACCATTCACTGCAGACCATGCTCTGGAGCGCGAAGGAAGCCATTTATAAATGGTATGGTGAAGGCCTGGTTGATTTTAAAAACCACATGCACCTTCACAGGGCCATAGAATATAACGCAGGGGGATGGTCGAAAATGGATTTTATTTTTGACAAGAATTTCCCCGTGCCGCTCCAGGTATTGGGCAGGTTTTTTGATCAGTTGGTGCTGGCCTGGGTCCTGAGCTGAATGAGGTTGTCCGTTCAGCCGGATTCTTTTTCTTCCTCTGCATCATCCAGCAGGTTCAGGCTGATGGCATCGTTGCCTGCAATTCCTTCCACCGATCCCCGGATATGGGCAACGTTCAACAATACTTTCTCCAGATGTTTTTCTCTTGACTTCCATAATTTTTCCATGGCATCACGCTCACGTTGTATGGAGGTTTTCATCGATAAAAAACCTTCCCGTATGGCCTTCCATTGTTCGCTGAATTCCGTGCTGGTGAGGTAATCATAAAGCAGGTGCATCTTATCTCCCTTGTTTTCCTGCGAACGGGATGCATTGAACAATTTCACGATCCCATCACGCAATACATAGGCCAGGGCTTTTACCTCTGAAAAACTGCAAACCCATACGCCTTGTTTTTCTCCGAATGAGTCCATGTCTTTCGGTCTTGTCTTACTCACGATAATGGCTATATGCGCTCCCTGTTTTCGCATATCGGACTTCAGTTTTTCAATCCAGTCCTGTCCAAAATTTTCGGTGCGCTTGCTTTCGTAAATGATCTTTCCGCATTCCTGGCCGAGCTGGTTGCGCACGGTTTGAATGCAATCGGCACCTCTTTTTCCCTTGCCTACTTCGATGATCTCATCAAAGGGAAAGGTCGTTCTTAGCAATTCTTCCAATGCCAGTTCCTGCACTTCCCCATGAAGCTGGGAAGATCCCTGGTCTGCTCTCCTCCGCATCTCCTCCGCCAGTTTTTTCTGGTCTTCGAGTTGTTTTTCCAGTTCCTTCACTTTCAGCTGATGTTCTGTTTCCCTGGCTGCGGTTTTCTGTTCTTCCAGTTTTCTCAGTTCTTCCGAAAGCCTGGCTCTTTCCTCCTGCAATTTTCGCTGAACGGAAAGTTCCAGTTCGGCTTCTTTGTTCTTTAAGTTCTGTTCTTTTTGTAAATATTCGAGTTCTTTCTGACGCGAAGTCTTTAATTTTTCCTCGTTATCCTGGTTCGACTGCTGCAGGATGCGCAGCTGGTTTTCAAAATCGGCGGAGATGCTTTTGCGGATGGTGGCCTCCATGCTTTGCTGCAGGACCTTTTTTTCTTCAAGCAGTTTTCTGTTCAATTCTTCCTGCTGTTGTTGCGCCTGTTTGGCCAAAGCGGCGAGCTTCAATTGGAATTCTTCTTCTTTTTGTTTCGCGGAGGCAGAAATTTTCTCCGACAGCTCCAGGTCCTTCCTGGAAAGCTGTTCCTGTAAAAAGGTCACTTCATCATCTTTCTTTTTCTTGTAGGCGATCATTTCACCCCGCAATTCTTTCTTGATGTCATCCGTCATCACTTCCTCCAGCGCAAAAGAATTGTTACAGGAAGGGCAGGTGATCATTGTAGCCATGGGTATTTTTTTACAAGTTTACAACAATTGCATTGCAGATTCGAATACCGCGAAAACACGGATACCCGGGGCTGCTGGAACAACAAAGTGGCGGAGGAATTAGTTCTTGATCCTGAAATTGAAGACGATGGTTCCCACCGATTCTTCGCCGGTGGCGTTGAATTTGATTTGCTTCGCTTTTCGTCCGGCGATGGCTTTCATGGATGCGTCAGAAGTCGTAGATCCCCTGGGTTGGTATTCCGCTTCGGTAACATTGCCGCTTCCATCCACGTGGATGTCCATCGCTACTTTGGCATTGTCATTGAATTCGTCTGTGAAAGAAGGCAGGCTGGTCCATTTTCTTCCCTGCAGTCCGCGTGAAATGGACACGCCGGAATTGCCCCTCCCTCCGCCGGTGTAATTATTGGAATTCGGATTACCCCCCGGTTGGCCCTGGTCTCCTTTGCCACCGGCAATGCCCTGGTTGCCTCCGGGTTTATAATTGTCGGCGTCGTTGCCCCCCTTATCCGTTCCGTTAACTCCATGAAATACGGCCTTGGGTTTTGGAGGAACCGGCGTAGGGTTGACGACCGGTTGGGCAACTTTTAGCTGTTTGATTTTTGCCGGTTCTTTATCGGGTATTCTGGTGGCTTCCGGTTT
>Ga0193728_1000009_pt1 | contig 84372 bp, 80 predicted proteins | sample U1c1metaG_FD_143037 | JGI IMG/M metagenome (GOLD analysis project Ga0193728, IMG submission 143037) | Soil microbial communities from a riparian zone of the East river system, Colorado, United States - U1c1 | ecosystem: Environmental > Terrestrial > Soil > Riparian zone | place: USA: East River... | reverse complement strand
AGGCACTTGAATTTCACGCTGAGAGCAGGAGAGAAACTGGCGCTGGTAGGGGAAAACGGGGCAGGAAAAACAACGCTGGTCAAACTATTGGCCAGATTGTATGAACCTACGGAGGGAAGAATATTGTTGGATGGATATGACCTGCGGGAGTACGATATCAAAGACCTCAGGATGCAGATCGGAATTATTTTTCAGGATTACCTGCGCTTCCAGATGACCATCGCGCAAAATATTGCCACAGGCAACATCAGCGAAGAAGAAAACCGGCCACTCATCGTGAATGCGTCTGAGCAAAGCCTCGCCAACCAGGTGGTGGACCGGCTTCCGAATAAATACGATCAGCAATTGGGCAGACGATTCAACCAGGGCGTTGAGTTATCGGGAGGGGAGTGGCAAAAGATTGCGTTGGCGAGGGCATATATGAAGGACGCTCAATTGATGATCCTCGATGAACCCACGGCAGCGCTCGACGCCAGGGCGGAGTACCAGGTTTTTCAGCGCTTTGCCGACCTGACCAAAGGCAGATCCGCCGTACTCATTTCGCATCGCTTTTCAACCGTCCGCATGGCCGACCGGATCCTCGTATTGGATAAAGGCGAACTCATTGAAATCGGCAGCCATGAGGAGTTGCTTCAACTCAATGGAAGGTATGCAGAGTTGTTCTGGCTGCAGGCTAAGGGGTATCGGTAGGAGTGGGGTAGTTGAATAGTTGATAAGTTGATTAGTTGATTGGTTGATAATTTGATTGGTTAGGTTTCTGACATTTCTATAACTTATCAACTATTCAACCAATCAACCAGTCAACTTTTCAACAAACCTAACTTATGAAGAAATTACTCTCCCTCCTGTTGATCCTGGCTTCATTTTTTTCGTATGCTCAAACAGACAGCATCCCCATTCCCATGAAAAATGGGATCGTTTTTTATGAAAAATATTATCCTATGGATTTCCGGTCGAATAAAAATCAGCAGTCCGTCAAAGCCCTGCAATGGTTTGGCAGGTATTTCAGCGATGTGGCGGAGGCTTTGAAGGTTGCCGATATTAAATCGGGCAAAATAGCCGGCGCCGGGGCCTTCAAAGTGATCGTGGGCGAATCGGGCAATTATTTCTGGATACAGATGCAGGTAGCCATTTCCGTTACAGATAGCGGTTATTTGTTCCAGTCCTATGATTATTATGAAAAGCCCGTCGAAAAAGGAGTCAGCAATGAGTATTCAAAGATCGAATATCGCTGGCGGGATTACCGGCAGGGGAAGCCCTGGTCGCCTGAGGATCAGCCCTTTTTCCGGGGTATCCATGAAAATACCCTCGCGATCATGGCTTCATTGGAAAAAGCCATGCACTAGTTCACGCCTTTTTTCCTGTTGAATATTTCTTCCCTCAGGGCGTTGAAGAACCGGGTGCGGCTTTTTTCGCCGACGGTGCTGATCTGTGTAGACTTCCGGACCAGGTTCATCATCGCGTCGTAAGTAAAATTGCTGAACCGTTCATCCCTCGTAGCCACATTATGCAACACGCTGTGATTTAAAAAGCTCATTTTGGTATGATTCAATTCGGCGATCACGGTATTGTCGCCCAAAAAAAGCTCGTTGATAAAAAGCTGGTAATCGGCAGAGGCGGCCGTCGGTTTTTCACCCAATCCAAATTTCTTTCCGGTTTCAGCCTGCTGCTCACAATGATTGACCAGTTCCTCGAGCTTATCGTATAAGGTCAACACGTCTTCCCTGGATTCAAATACATTGGCCTCACGGTAAAATTCAATCTGCCAAAGGGTGGCGCTAAGACAGGCCAGGTTCCATATTTCGGTGGTGGGAATCTGGTTATATACCCGGATGATCTTTCGTCCAAGTTCTTCGTATGCCGGGTAATTGTTTTTCAGCGAGAATTTCCGCGTCCGTATTTCATCGTGGTTGACAAAGGTTCTCAGCCAGAGAAATATCTTGAAGGTCGCCAGTTCCGGCACCTGGAAAAAGCAGATAAAGGGAAGGTCTTTCGCAAGAAAATAAAAATGTTTTTTCTCGAAGCTCTGGATCATGGAAAAACTCCTCAACAGATCGTTGAGCCAGTTTTCAAAAAAATGGTCGGTATTTTCGGGCAGTTTGCCGGTAAAGATGAAGGAGTCGCTTTGGAGATGCAGGAACTGGTCAAGGGAGATCTTGTACGCTGAGCAAAGTTTCCGGATCTCTTCAAAAGAAATGGGCTTTTCTCCCCTGATCCTCCGGTAGGCACTGTCATTACTAATGGCCAGGTGTTCGGCAATTTCTTCTACCAGGGAAAGATGCGGTGGCAGAATACCCTTTATGTGTTGGAAAAAGAGTTGCTGAACGTCAACGGTGCTTTCCATGAACGGCGCATTTATAGGTTAGGGCGAGCTGTATAAATGTAGGGGGATTTTCTAATTAAACAATGGCTTAAAGCGGTTTTCAGCCGATTCAACGGGCAAAACCATACACTCATCGAAATCATTCTTTAATGTGCCGGAGCCATCGCATCTTTGTATCAGCAATTAGGTGAAACCAAATCCGAGAAAATCCAGTGATCCGAATCCAGAAAAACCAACCCTTTTTTTCCCAATTCCTTTGAAACCGTAAGACCGTACTCAGATCAATTCCTTTACGTCCATAAAGATATTACTGAGTAAAAAAAGCCACCTCCGGGTGGCTTTTTTATTGGACGCATCTGGTGATCAGGGGGTCAATCCCAGTCGCCTGGAAATATCGGAACTGAATTGATTGGCGGGATCATATTGTTTTTTGATGGACAGCCACTCTTTGTACTGTGGATACATTTCTTTAAAGGTCTTTTCATCCAGGAGCGCATCTTTCCCAAGATAGAGCCGGCCCCCGGCTTGCAATACTTTGGCATCCAGCTTTGGCGTAAATTCCAGCAACGCTTTGGTTACGGGAAAATCAATCGCAAGTGTATATCCTGAGAATGGGAAAGACAAAATGCCCTGGCCTTCGCCCATTCGTTTAAAGACATTCAGAAACGGCGTGCAACCACTGTCTGCGATCATTTCCAGGATGCGGACAAGGTTTTGCTTCCCGTTTTCTTCCGGAATGACGAACTGGTATTGAATGAATCCCCGTTTTCCATAACCCCTGTTCCAATTATTGATGGCATCGAGCGGGAAGAAGAATTTTTCATAATGAACAAATTCCTTCGGGGAATTTTGAACGAATGCGATCACGCGGTTCAGTAGCCTGACCGTTATATCGTTCAGGACAAACGAGGGAAGGAAAAATGGAACGGACAATTTGCTGCTGGAATGTAATTTCAGCGGTGCTGCCTTCAACCGTTCAGGAAGTTCATCGAACCTTGCGGCATTCCCCAGGGTCAGCACGCCGCTGCCGAGTTTATTGCCCTTGGCCAGCGCGTCGATCCAGGCCACAGAATAATTGTACTCATGGTCATAGGTTTCCAATGCATCGAGCATGTGGTTGAGGTCCCGGATGACGATTGACTTTTGTTTAAAATACGTGGTCTCTATTTTTCTTAGTCTGATCGTGGCTGTTAGGATGACGCCCAGCAGGCCAAGGCCACCAAAATTGGCCCAGAACAGATCCGGATTTTCGCTGCGGGAAGCCTTCCGTTGGCTCCCATCGGCCAGCAGGATGGTAAAAGATTCGACGCAGTTCACGAAAGAACCATCAATATGATGCGCTTTACCATGGATGTCATTGGCGATTGCGCCGCCAACGGTTACAAATTTGGTACCCGGACAGATCATGGGCAACCAGCCCCTTGGCGCAAAAACGGAAATGATCTCTTCCAGGCTTACACCGGCCTGGCATTCGAGTATGCCCTTTTTTTCATCCCAGGAAAGAAAATGATTGAATTTGCTGCAAATGGCCACCTGGTGGCCGGCATTCAGGGCCTGGTCGCCATAACTTCTGCCCAGTCCGCGCGGAATGAGTGTATCCGCCTTTAAAGCTTTTTTAAGGTCATCTTCACCCGAAGGTTGCAACACGTAAGATTCAGAAACTGGATAATTACCCCAGCCGGCGAGTTTTATTTTCGGTGTGATAGGAAAGGCGTTTAATGAGCTGCAAAATTAGCAATAATTTCCGACAGCTCATAGCGAGGCTGCCCTTCTCAAAATAAATGTATTTTTCTCGCTGGCCTTCGGAATATCCAGCGTTGGGTTGTCATAGTTTTGAAAATCCACTGCCTGTAGCCTGATCTCATCATTGCTGAGTTTCCAAAGCAGGTGTTTCATTTGAAAATTGCTGCCTTCGGGATACATGACCAGGACGAGCTGCTTTTTGATGGTATCGATGGAGTAATTGTATTTCTGATTCTTCAGTTTTTCCATCGCATCAATATTCACTTCCCTGGAATTGAGAAAATTAAGGTTCAGGCTGTCTTTCTTATTGACAGAACGCCATTTACCAATGAGAAAATTGGGTTGGTTTGACTGGGCGCTAGCCGTCGCGAAGACAAGGAGGACAAAACCGGTAAGGAGAAACCGGATGGTTGGAACGGAGGAAGCAGGCGCATTTTTCATGACAGTATGGATGAGTAAGTTACAACTTTTCTTCAGAATAATTTGCTGTTCGCCGAAAAGCGTTGGGAGATAATTGGTAGATTTGAAAAGAACCGCATAAGTTGGCCAATAACATGAAGCGTATTCACAGCATCGATTTTACGAGGGGACTGGTTATGGTGATCATGGCCTTGGATCATGTTCGCGATCTGATGCATGTGACCTCCCTGAACCAGGCGCCGACCAATTTACAAACCACCACAACAGGTTTGTTCATGACCCGCTGGATCACCCACCTATGCGCTCCAACATTTGTATTTCTTTCCGGGGTCTCTGCATATATTTCATTCAGCAGACTGGGAAACAGGACGGCCAGCAGAAATTTTTTATTTAACCGCGGACTATGGCTGGTGATCCTGGAGTTTACGGTCGTGAATTTCGCGCTTTGGATGGATATTCATTTCCGTACGCTGATCATGGAAGTGATTTGCGCAATCGGCGTTGGGTTTATTGTGCTTTCTTTTTTATTGAAGTTGCCTGCTCGCAGCATTGGCATCATTGGCCTCGTCATTATATTTGGCCACAACCTGCTGCAGGGCATTTCCTTTCCCGCCAATCCGGTGCTGAATACCATTGCATCGGTGCTCTTCGCGCCAAACATGCTGCGCGTACCGCCGGAATTTACTTTCCTGGTAGGTTACCCGCTGGTGCCCTGGCTGGGTATTTTATTGCTTGGATTTGCGTGCGGAAAATTATTTGATCTTCCTTTACCCCAAAGAAAAAAAATATTCCGGCAACTGGGTATAGCTTCCTTATTGTTTTTCTGCCTGCTCCGTTTGAGCAATGTGTACGGTGACCCATCCAAATGGGCGGTACAAAAAACATCCCTGTTCAGCTTTTTGTCTTTTATCAATGTGACGAAATATCCTCCGTCGCTGTTATTTGTATCGGTCATGCTGGGCATCATGTTCCTTGTTCTTTCCTTATCTGAAGGAATTGAAAACCGGTTCACCCGTTTTTTTGTGGTCTACGGAAAAGTGCCCTTGTTTTATTTTATCATTCATTTGTACCTGATCCATGTCATCATGTTTATCATGGTATTTTTGCAGGGATTTGGAATAAAGGACCTCCTCTTTGGGGAAATGCATTTTGGAAGACCGCAAAACGGGGCTGGTGTTGAGCTGCCCCTGATCTACCTGATCTGGATCGCGGTGGTGCTGTTGTTGTATCCGCTGTGCGACTGGTATGGGAAATACAAGGATGCGCACAGAGAAAATGTGCTGCTCAGATATATATAATTAAACGACCAAACAATAACAAGTTATGACTAAAACAATATTCGAGGAAGTCGACGATTATACCGGCAAACTTTTTGGCGACCAGGATAGAGATCTGGAAGCCACCGAGCGGGCCATTGAAGCCGCCCATATTCCCCAGATCAGTGTATCGCCAAACCAGGGAAAGTTCCTTCATGTTCTGGCGAGGGCCTGCCAGGCAAAGAGCATCCTCGAAATAGGCACTTTGGGCGGATACAGCACGATTTGGATGGCCAGGGCATTGCCTGCAAACGGCAGATTAATCACACTGGAAGTGGACCCTAAACATGCCGCTGTGGCGCAGGATAACTTTACCCGTGCAGGGCTGGATGGATTGATTGAGATCCGCATCGGGAAGGCGCTGGACCTCATGCCGCCCATGGTGGACGAAGGGATCGGGCCTTTTGATATGATCTTTATTGACGCAGACAAAAGCCCGTATGCGGAATATTTTCAATGGGCACTGAAGCTGTCCCGTCCGGGCACACTAATTATCGCCGACAATGTCATCCGGGAAGGTAAGGTGCTGGATGCAAATAGCCAGGATGAAATGGTCAAAGGCGTGCAAAGATTCAATGCCGCCCTTGCCGCCAGCACTGCAGTAACCGCAACCATCATTCAGACCGTTGGAGCTAAGGAGCATGATGGGATGGCGTTGGCTGTAGTGCGGTGAAGGGCGAGAGGGCGAGTGGGTGGTGGCAAGTAGAAAATAGAGAATAGAGAATAGAAAATGGGAAGACATGTGGTCTCGCCAACCTTTTTTCTATTCTCTATTTTCTATTCTCTGATCACCACTCACCACTTGCCACCACCCACTCGCCTCCAATCACTTCGCCTTAGGATAATCATAGTTCACCATCCAACTAATGCCGAATTTATCGATGAGCATGCCGAAATAGGCATTCCAAAATGTTTTAGACAAAGGCATGGTGACCTTCCCTCCTGCGGCAAGGCCATTAAAGATCTTTTCTGCTTCCTGCTCGCTGTCCGCCCCGACGGACAAACTAATATTGTTGCCAACGTTAAGCGATTTTCCCGCATCGCCCACCCCGTCGGTTCCCATCAATACATTCCCTTTTCCAATGGGAAGGGCAACGTGCATGATTTTGTTCAGATCCTCCGGCGCTGTTTTACCTAATTCCGGGGTGTCTTTGAAGCGCTGTATTGTGACGAATTCCCCGCCAAATACCGATTTGTAGAAATTGAATGCTGCTTCGGTCGTTCCTTTGAAATTCAAATAAGGATTAATGGTTGCCATTTTGTTTAATTTATATGGTTATACAATAGTTGCTGCTGTGTTTGTGAGGGGGCGAGTGGCAAGTAGAAAATAGAGAGTAGAGAATAGAAAATGGGAAGAAATCTGGTCTCACCGGCCCTTTTTTCTATTTTCTATTCTCTATTTTCTATTCTCTGATCTCCACTCGCCTGCCGCCTCGATCCATGAACATGATCTCCCACAAGTGACCATCCAGGTCCTGGAAAGTGCGGCCATACATCCATCCCTGGTCCTGTATTTCACCCGGCGTGGTCCCACCGGCTTTAATAGCCTTGTTGACGATCTCGTCCACGGCGTTCCTGGTTTCAGCAGAAAGGCAGATGATCACTTCGGTACTCTTGTAGGCGTTGCATATTTCTTTTTTGGTGAAGGTCTTGAAAAAAGGTTCTACCAGCAGCATCACGAAGATATCCTCGTCTACGATCATGCAGGTGGCGTTCTCATCCGTGAATTGGGTATTGAACGTGAAACCAAGTTTACTAAAAAAACCTACTGACTTCTTCAGGTCCCTGATGGGTAGATTGACAAAGATTTTTTTTGACATGATGCAAAGTTTATTTTTCGACCGCCGTCTTCAGATTCTCCATACTGGTCTGCAAATCTCCGCCGAGTATTTTGCCGACAAACAGGTTCATCAGGTTCATCGGGTAGTCATACCTTCCGGCGAAGACCCAGGTAACCTTTGTCTGATTTGGCGCTATTGAATCTGTCGTCATAGAGGTATTGGCCACTGCTTTAAAAGGTTTTTCAAACCGGATCTCACAATCGATCCTTTCTCCTTCCTTTATTTTTTTTATTTCCTGTTCGCCTTTCCCGACGCCGCTCTTCTTGCTGTCCCATGCTGCAACAAATCCTTCCGTTCCGTCGATTCCTCTGTAGTCCTTTTGAACATTTGGATCCATCATCCACCATTTATTATAACTGTTCTGGTTCTTCAGCGTTTTGACATAGCTAAATACTTCCTGTTTTGGTTTGTTGATGATGATTTCGCGCTGAATGGCATAGTCTTTTTTAATGAACAGGGCTACCACCAAAAGAATGGCAACAATACTCACGATGACGATGAAGATGGTTATAAGGACTTTCATGGCTGATTGCTTAAATGAGCGTTAATAAAAATGGTTGATTTAAGGTCTTGTGCATTTGTGTTTACATGGTACGAAAATACGTTCAATCTTCATGTAAAATTATTCCTGGCAGTCCAATGCTGCGGGGGGCAAAAACGACTATTCAAGGGGTTGATTCCGACAAAGATTTTCTTTACATTTGGTATATGAAACATATATCCATACTGGTTCCCCGCGGCGCGGTGGCCTTAAGCTGTATTGAAGGTTCTTTCATAGCTTTCCGGCAGATCAATGATTTTTTAGCCCTCATGGGGAAGCCGCCGCTGTTCAAGGTGCAATTGGTTGGTTTGACGAATAAAGCGGAGGTATATGATCGCCTATTCTCTGTGTATCCGGACACCACCATCTCGGAACTGGATCATACCGACCTGATCGTTATTCCCGCGGTGAATGGTGACATGAACCAAGTGATTGAAGAAAATAAAGATTTTATTCCATGGATCAACAGACAGTATATGGCCGGTGCGGAATTGGCAAGCCTTTGTGTGGGAGCATTTTTACTGGCTTCTACCGGATTGCTCAGCGGAAGGAATTGCTCCACGCACTGGCTCGCGGCAAACGAATTCAGGAAAATGTTTCCCGAAGTCAACCTGGTGTCTGATAAGATCATTACGGATGAGCATCGCATTTATTCGAGCGGCGGGGCAAATTCTTTCTGGAACCTGCTGCTGTATATCATCGAAAAATATACAGACCGGGAGATGGCGATCCTTGCGTCTAAATATTATGCTATTGAAATCGACCGGGAGAGCCAATCCTCTTTCATCATGTTTAAGGGACAACGCGACCACCAGGATGAATCGGTAAAAAAAGCGCAGGAGTTCATTGAGAATAATTTCCAGGATAAGATCACGGTTGACCAGTTATCGAGCATGGTGGCTGTCGGCAGGAGGAGTCTTGAACGCAGGTTCAAAAAAGCGACCTGCAATACGGTTTCGGAATATATTCAGCGCGTCAAGATCGAAGCGGCCAAAAAAAGTTTTGAGACCAGCAGAAAAAACATCAATGAGATCATGTGGGAAGTAGGCTACTCCGACACCAAGGCGTTCAGGTCAGTATTCAAAAAAACCACCGGGTTGTCGCCCATCGAATACCGGAACAAATACAATAAAGAAGCGGTTTAATCTGGCAGCGCTTCACAAAGAAATCCATGCTCATTCAGCAACGGTGCTATTTCCGGGATGGCTGCCCCCTGGTATTGTACACGTAATATTTTATCGCAATCATCAAGATCAAAATTGATCCGGCTGTTTGGATAGTGCTTAACCAGGATGGACACGAGCATCCTGGCCTTTTCGGGGCACTCAACATTCGTTTTAAAAACATCCACCATTACTTATTTCTTTATTGACGTGTTCGCAGACAGCGCCAGTTTCTTATGATGATAAATATAAGAGCCGAAGATCAGGGCAAAGCCGATCAGCAGGGGCAGCGAATTCACCACCGGGTCACCTACAGCAATACTTGAATAGCCCGCACCGATCAGGTCAAAAACAAAACCGGCATAAGCCCACTCCTTGAGCCTGTTAACCCCGGGGATCAGGATCGCGATTACCCCCAATAATTTTGCGACTCCGAGAAATGGGATCAGGTAGACGGGATAGCCCAGGTGTTTTGAAACAATGTCAATAGATTGTTGCGTAATGATAATATTGGGGATCGAAGAGAACAGCATTAAAACGACAAGTAAGCCTGTCAAGATCCAGTAGATGATTTTTGTCTTTTTCATTTTGGTTTATTTTATGTTTTGGTTGTTGGTTTCTGTTTGATCGCTGGCTTTCATCTTTTTCTGCCCTTTTTTTTAGTTTTGCTTTGTAATTCGTCCAGGTAAAGGTCCAGGCCTTCGAATCTCGCCGTCCAGATCTTCCTGTATTGCTCAACCCAGTCCGCCACCTGATTCAATTTATCCGGCCTGCTTTCACAGAATCTTTCCCTGCCTTGCTGTTTGACGACGATCAGCCCACATTCCGTCAGGATCTTCATGTGCTTGTAAATGGCTGTCCGGCTCACTTCGAATTGGCCGGCTACAGCATTTACGTTTAATGACTGGTATGCCAGCATGTTCAGGATCTGCCTTCTTGTGGGGTCGGCAATGGCCTGGAATACATCTCTTCTGCTCATATTATATGCAACCTTTAGGTTTCAAATATAGGAAACCTTTTGGTTTCACAAAATATTCGGCCAATATTTTTTTGTCAGGGCCGGGATTCTTCCTTCGGGTAGTATAACTATATGACGATACAAATCTAATCCCTGCAGCTGAATTGTTCGGGGTGCAAAAACGGCAATCTAAGGTGGTCATTGCGACAAAGCTTCCCTGACAAGAAAAAGAAGATCATGGAATTTTAGCAGGATTGTGCTAACTTGACTAACCATTTCACTGTTGCTTTCTGATTGCCTGCACCATGGACTACAAATTGCTGCCTGATGAAATTTTGATTAAGCTGCTCAAAGCTGATGATGAGGCGGCATTGAATCAGATTTACCTGCGCTACTGGAAATGCCTGTATTTATCTGCCTTAAGAAAAGTCAGGCTGAGGGAAATTGCCGAGGAACTGGTGCAGAATATTTTCATCAGCTTGTGGGACAGGCGCCAGATATCCGATATAGTTCAGCTTCATTGTTACCTACAGACGGCGATCAAGTACCAGGTCATCAATTACCTGAAATCAAAAATTCTCTCCAACAAATATTTACAACTCAGCTCGCTGAACGAAACCGGAGCGGATGCTTCGGCAGAATCCTCCCTGATCATTCATGACCTGACGATGGCCATCGACAGGGCTGTTCATGCGCTTCCCGAAAAGACCCAACTTGTTTTCCGACTGAGCAGGTTTGAAAACCATTCGGTGAAAGAGATCTCCCGGCTTATGAAAATATCTGAAAAGGCAGTTGAATACCATATTACGCAATCACTCAAGATACTCCGGCTCCACTTGAAGGATTTTATGATCCTGGGACTTGCCTTTGGTTTAATTTTTTCCTGATCCATCTAAAAAAAAAATCATTTCGCTTTAGGGATGGTCGTCATCCTGCTGACTTGCTTTATAAGAGAGTCTATATATATGGATCGAAATGCCTTTCACCTGCTTTTAAAACGTTACCTGGACGGTACCTGTTCTGATGAAGAACGCCGAATTGTGGATCAATGGTATGAGTTATTGGATGATGATGTGCTGCCAGTTACGCCGGAAAACACCCTTGAAATTGAAAAACGCCTTTGGGAAAAGATCAACGACCACGTGATGGAGACGGCTTCCCTTTCTAGTCACCTGGAGCGCGATGTGCTTCCTTCCAGAAAATTATGGATCAGGTGGTTGTCTGTCGCTGCAGCCGTCGTGTTGATCGCTGGCGCCTGGATGTTTTTTTCCGGGAAAAACGATGCCGGTTCCTTTGTCAGTAAAAAAATACAGGAAGGACTCCTGGAAAACCTGAACAATACGGCGGAGGCGAAACTGGTTACGCTGGAAGATGGCAGCACCGTGATGCTGCAACCGCATGCGCGGATTGCTTTTCCCAGGCATTTTGTTAAAGAGAAAAGGGAAGTATTTTTTGAGGGCGAAGGATTTTTCAATGTCACACGCAATGTCAACCGTCCTTTTTTTGTCTACAATAATAAGCTGGTGACGGAGGTATTGGGCACCAGTTTTAACATCAGGATCATCGACAACAAGATTGAAGTTTCGGTAAAAACAGGACGTGTAGCGGTTTATGAAAATGGCCAGCGGACCCATGTGTATGCCCAAAAGAAGGATGAAAACGGGGTTATCATCACGCCGAATCAAAAAGTTACCTATTACGAGGAGAACAGGCATTTCATCACCTCCCTGGTTGATGCGCCTGCGCCGGTAATACATAGCGACAACAGCGGATCGCCGGCTGCCACAAAATTTGTTTTTGACGATACCCCGTTATCCGAAGTGCTGAATGCCATTGAAAAAACATACGAGATTGAAGTCGTTCTTGAGAATGAAAGCCTCAATGGATGTCCTTTTACGGGTGATATAGCCAGGCAAAACCTGTACAATAAACTCGAATTCATTTGCCAGGCATTCCAGGCGAGTTATGAAGTCAAAGGCACCAAAATACTGATCAAGGGTGGCCACGGCTGTAATTAATCTTATCATCATTAACCAAACAGCGATGCTTATGCGAGTACAATTTTACAAAACATAATATCAAAAAGAAGCCAGCAATATGGGAGTATCGCTGGCTTTGCCCACCGAAGCTTTCGCGAAGGTGAGGGTTTTGCAGATCAGATTTATTTCACGCACAAAACCATTACAATTTATGGAAAAAAAGCCATCTATTGCTCTAATTTCTTTAGCAATGAGAATAACGATTGCACCCCTGCTTGTGCTCACTTTTATGTTCACGTCCTACGCCCGCGACGTGCGGGGCCAGGAGGTATTGAACAAGATCATCTCTTTATCAATGGAAAAGGCGAAACTGAAAAATGCTTTCGTTCAAATAGAATTGCTGGCCGATGTAAAATTTGTTTACAGTTCCAGGATCATCGATGCCAACCGCAGGATCAGTTTTACCGTTACCGATAAAAAACTTCGCGAACTGCTGGACGACATCATCTGTCCGCTGAATATCGCGTACAAGGTCATCGATGACCAGATCGTATTGTTTCCCAAACCCAGGGAAATTGTGGATGCCGGCAAACCGCTGCACGGTAAGATCACCGATGATGCCGGATTGCCGCTTCCGGGCGCTACAGTACAGATAAAGGGAACGAGTACCAAAACATTGACCGACGAAAAAGGCGCTTTTGTGTTAAACGATGTTGAACAGAATGCCGTGTTGGTCATTTCTTATGTTGGTTATGTAAATAAAGAGATCTCTGTGAATAACAGTTCAGAGCTCAACATTGCGTTGAGCGAAAGCCCTAATAAGCTGAATGAAATTGTCGTGATCGGGTACGGGTCGGCCAAGAAAAAAGACCTGGTAGGTGCTGTCGATGTGATATCCACAAAGGATGCCGGCTCGACAACTTCTACGAATCCATCACAACTGCTGATCGGCAAATCTGCCGGCGTGCAGGTGATACAATCCAATGGAACACCCGGTGCAGACGCACAGATCATCATCCGCGGAACGGGTTCATTTCAGAATGTTGATCCGTTATATGTCATCGACGGCATACAAGGAGACAAGAATCTTTTCAATACACTGAGTACCCAGGATATTCAAAACATCACCATACTCAAGGATGCCTCTTCCACGGCTATTTACGGCTCTGCCGCAGCGAATGGCGTGGTTATCATCACCACAAAAAAAGGAAGGGTGGGGGCGCCAAAAATATCTTTTCTCTCGCAGTGGGGAGTCGCCCGGGCCTGGAAGCAACTGAGCCCGCTGAATGCCGCGCAATATGTTGACCTGCTAAAAGATTTTGCCGCGACGTCCAATACCGCACTTCCGGCCAAATTCAACACCCCATCCGTGCTGGTGGACAGCAACAACTGGCAAAAACAAATTTTCAGATCAGCTCTTTCCTCGGAAAATGACATTAATGTAAGCGGCGGAAGTGATAAGGTCCTGTACACGCTTTCCGTCGGGTACATCACGCAGCAATCCATTGTCAAGGACCTTAGCAATAACCGCCTGAACGTGAGGCTGGGACTGGATGAAACCCTGGGCCGTTTTCATTTTGGGCAGAGCATCAATATCCGCTATACGAAAACATCAGGACAAATGTCCAGCATACGTGACGCCATCGGCTATGCGCCATATAAGCCCATCTACGATCCGAATATCCTGGGAGGTTATTCGATTGTTTCGAATGTGGAAGATTTCAGCAATGTGCCCAACCCGATACAGGAAATTCATGTATCACACCCGGTAAATAGTGAATATGTCTTCTTCCCGCAGATGTTTGGCGAGGTCAACCTAATCAGGGGTCTTCGGTTCAGATCGCAGTTTTCTGGTGAAATTGGCGGCGGCAAGCAAACCAATTATCAGATTCCTTATACCGCATCCAATTACCTCACTTTTGCCCGCCAGGCCAACCTGGGATATTATGATTATTCCTTTTACACTTTTGAAAATTATTTTTCTTACGACAAAACATTCAACAAGCACAATCTTTCCGCAACCGTGGGGATGAGCTACCAGAGTCCGGGAAATACGGCTAACCTGTATGCACAGGGTTCAAATATTCCCAATGACAATATCCAGAACATCAGTGTGGCCCCAACGCAAACAGTAACAGGTTCTGGTTACAACTCTGCCAGGGCTTCGGTGATTTCGTACTATGGAAGGATCATGTATGTATTCGACAATAAATATATTTTGTCGGGAAGTTTCCGGCGTGATGGCGCTTCTAATTTCGGCGCCAATAACCGCTATGGTAATTTTCCCGGCGTGGGAGCCGCCTGGCGGTTCACAGAAGAAAATTTCATGAAAAGCCTTCCTTTTGTTTCCGATGGAAAGGTGCGGGTGGGATGGGGCCGCACCGGGAACAATGGAATTCCTAATTTCCAGACCATCCCGTATTTGTTTGGTGGCAGCCCTACCGGTAACCTCGTCTACTCATTTGGTTCAACAGAAGCCTTTGTTCCGGGAATCACCATCAATTCCGTCGCCAATCCATTTTTGAAATGGGAACAGACAGACCAGACCGATGTGGGGTTAGACCTGAGCTTTTTGAACAATAGGCTTAGTGTGACCGCAGACTGGTACGACAGGAAAAGTAGCGGATTGCTGGTCTCCGTTCCGATCCCGGCAAGCACAGGCATCGGCAATACGGGTATACAGCCCAGTAAGACAGAGAATGCAGCCGATGCCGAAAACAAGGGAATCGAATTAACACTCGGTTATCACGACAACATCAACAGCGATTTCAATTTTAACGTCAGCGTCAATGGTGCGTGGAACAAAAACAATGTGCTGGGACTGGGCAGCCAGTTCACTGCTCCAATCAAGGCGGGTTCTTTTGACGAGCTGTCTACATTTACCTACACGGCCAAGGGAAGCCCGATAGGATCCTACTACGGATACCGTGTGGATCATGTGGCCAGAGATCAGGCTGAAATTGATGCCCTGAACCAGGAAGCCGCCAAAAAAACCGGCAATCCGTCTGCGGTATACCAGGCAGGATTGCTTCCCGGTGATTTTATTTTTAAAGATATCAATGGAAGCGGCATGGTATCCGACAGCGACCAGGTGGTTCTGGGTAACCCGATTCCAAAATTTGTGTATGGATTCAACGCAGGGATCAACTATAAGAATTTTGATTTTAACCTGGTGATCTCTGGCGTGGCGGGCTTAAAAATATTGAATGCCATGAAATTTACCACCCTCATGCAAGCCACGGGGCATAATGCCACTACGGGTATACTGAACCGTTGGAAAAATCCTGGTGATGTCGCTGCCGTTCCAAGAGCCGGTCAGAATGCGAATGCGAGTGGTAACCTGCGGGCCTCCGATTGGTGGCTTGAAAATGGGGATTACCTGCGCATCAGGAATTTAACCATCGGTTATTCCCTTAGCCGGCATGTGTTGCAGACATTGGGCGGGAATGTGTTTACCAGGATCAGGATCTACATCGCGGCACAAAACCTGTTGACCATAACCAAGTATTCGGGCTATGATCCGGAGGTCAGCACGCAGAACGGAGGGAATTATATTTTTACGAGAGGGATCGATGATGGCCAGTTACCGCAGCCCAGAACTTTCCTGGCCGGATTGCAATTGGGTTTTTAATGTCAGTCATTTCATCATTCAATTATATGATCATGAAAAAAATATTCAAACTTGTCTTTATCTTTTCGATCCTTGTTGCCTGGCTTAGCGGGTGCAAGAAATCCCTGCTCGAACTACAGAACCAGAGCCAGTATTCCTACAGCAATTATTTCAATAACAGCGATGCATTGAACCAGGCGACCGTCGCCACCTATGCTACCCTGTTACACCAGGGATTGTGGTCCCGTGAATACTATTTTATTTTCGATCTGCTGGGCTATGAGGCAAAAAAGACGACCAATATGCAGGGCGATCTCGCTCAACTAGCGGATTATAAATTCGGCACCAACCAGACCCAGATCGGTCAGCTCTGGGGATCTTTGTACCGGATGGTTTTCAGGGCCAATGTGGTCATTGACCGGGCCAACGCCTGGAATCCAACAGAAGCCGCGGACCAGGCGAAACTGAAGCAATATGTAGCCGAAGTAAAATTCCTGCGGGCGCTGTCTTATTTTAATGTCGTTTCGCTCTGGGGCAAGGCGCCACTGATCACATCGTACGATAGTGTCGTGAACAACAACTATGCACCGAGGGCCTCCGTGGCAGAGCTTTGGGCTTTTGTTGAAAAAGACCTTGGCGATGCGATCACCGACCTGCCGGTTACTTATGACGCTTCGGCCCTTGGCAGGGCCACACAGGGTGCTGCGATCGCTTTGTTGGGCAAGGCTTATTTGTACCAGCAAAAATGGAGTGATGCACAAACACAATTCATCAAATTGACCCAGCCGCCGTATACTTATACACTGGATCCTTCTTATGACAATCAAAACAGCCCGGAGATCATCTTCCAGGTCATGAACCAGGCCTGGACAGACTGGGGCATCGGGAACCAATACTATGTGTTTGGCGGCCAGGAGACCTGGGGAGGAAAAGCTACCCATTCAGACAGAGCCCAGGAATACGGATTCAACGACTGGAATAACGTGTACATCAGCCAGGCAGCGGTGAAGAAATTTGCCTATCCAAGTCCGGCCGATGGAACGCCTTATGTTGATCCAAGGGCTTATTCAACATTTTATGGAGACAAACCCAGCGGAGGAGATACGGTGTATTGCGAACAATGCGCCACGGGGAAGATTTCTTTTCCATTCAATGCGACAGATCCGCAAGGCGATTATAAATGGAGGAAATATGAATATTACAATGAAGTGGATCATTTCAACGGCCCTCAGAGTGCGATCAATGCGGTGGTGATCCGGTATGCAGATATTCTGCTGATGCTGGCCGAAACCTATATTCAGCAGGGAAACAGCGGTATTGAACCTTTAGGGCTCATCAACCAGGTGCGTGCAAGAGTCGGGGCCTTGCCATACACGACGCTCGTGGACCAGACGACCGCCATGAATATCCTGTCGCGTGAAAGACAGCTGGAATTATGCGGAGAACAATCCAGGTATTTCGACCTGATCCGCTGGGGCACTGCTGCGCAAACGATCAATGCAGAAAGGGCGGCGGAACCCGGAGACGGTTCACAGCCCTTCCAGGATAAAAATGTATTGTTACCTATTCCGGATGTTGAAAAAAACTATAATCCGAATGTGGCCAAAGACATTCAGGATGGATGGAATTAAATGGTTTTGAACGAACGAATCAATCGTTTAAGCAGGTAGTTATTCAAGATGACTACATTATATCAGGAGGCGTTTCCACGCCTCCTTTTCGTTTGAGGTATTGCTGACAATTTTCCACATCCATAAACGTCCGGCCTGGTAAGCTCTTTGATGCAATTAGTAAAACAACATCCATGAAGTCTTTTTCCATTCTCGGTTGTCTGCTTATTGCATGGGCTGCAGCAACCGGCCAGGTTGCAAAGAACGCCGCAAAAGATACGCTGCCTCCGCCATTCGCGAGCAAATCGGTCATGAATTTCAGTGATGTTGTCGGCTGGGATCCGGATCATGTTCCGCTTGCTCCCGCAGGGTTTACCGTGACCAAATTTGCTGTAGGATTTAATAATCCCCGCTGGCTCTTTGTTGCGCCCAACGGAGATGTGCTGGTTGCCGAAAGCAATTCAAACCATAGCCTGCGGGAAAAAATCGGTGCGCACCTGGTAGGCGCTTCTGAATCCAACAGCCTTAAAAATAGCGCGGACCGGATCATTCTATTGCGGGATAAGACCGGGGATGGTTTGCCAGATGAGAAAGATACCCTGCTGACCGGTCTGCATCAGCCTTTCGGTATGTTGATCCTGGGAGACTGGCTCTATGTTGCCAATACAGACGCCCTGATCCGGTTCCCGTACAAAACCGGGCAAACAAAGATCAGCAGTAAGGCCCAGATGCTAACGACGCTGCCCGCAGGAAAAAATAACCGGCACTGGACGCGCAATATCATTGCATCAGCTGATGGGTCGACCATTTATATCGCTGTTGGATCAGGAACCAATGTAGCAGAAAAGGGAATGGCCAACGAAGTGCTCCGGGCGAATATTCTTGAGATCAAACCAGATGGGACCGGAAAGAAGATCTATGCCAGTGGATTGAGAAACCCCGTGGGTATGGCATGGAATCCGCAAACCCATTTGTTATGGGCCGCCGTGAATGAAAGAGATGAATTGGGCGATGAATTGGTTCCGGACTATTTAACGCAGGTTCACAGAAATGGGTTTTATGGCTGGCCCTATTCTTACTATGGGCAACACGTGGATCCCAGAATAAAAGAATCCAAGCCCGAGCTGGTAAAAAAAGCCATTGTTCCCGATGTGGACCTGGGATCACATACGGCTTCGCTGGGACTCGTATTTTACACCGACAACTCATTTCCGGAAAAGTATAAACATGGCGCATTCATCACGCAGCACGGTTCCTGGAACCGCTCCAGGTTATCGGGCTATAAAGTCATTTTTATTCCATTTAAGAATGGCAGACCCAGCGGGCCACCGGAAGATTTCCTGACAGGATTTGTTGTTGACCCGGAAAAAAATGAAGTGCGTGGAAGACCCGTTGGGATTGCGGTATTGAAGGATGGATCCCTGTTGGTGACGGATGATACAAGCAATATGCTTTGGCATATCCGTTATCACGGGAATTGAATGGAGGTCTGTTGCTTTGCAAATTTTAGACCCAACAGATCAACATGCATATCGCCCTTTTCCTGGATAAGGACCTTGAACTTCATGCCCATGTCTAACAACAAGGTCTGGGTCAGGAAGGCTTCTTTTTTTACCGACAGCATCAGGTCATTTCCCTGAACATTTTTTCTCAGGTATTCTTTAAATCCAAGTGCAAGCAGAAATTCCGCCTGGTTGATCAGAGCATAACTGCTCAGCCCATTTTTCCGGCCCCAATGCGAAAGCGCAGAAAAATTAACGTGGGCTGTGATGTCTTGTGCCCCGATGGCATCGTAAGGATATTCGTTGACAGTATGGTTGTGGAAGCAAACCAGCGTGCCCCTTTTCCGGCGTTCATTGTACAGGTCGGGAGAGGAACCACCATAGTCAATCGTCAGGATATAGCCTCGTTTCAGACCGGCCCCAATTTCTTTCAGCCACTCCACGGCGTCCAGATTTATTTCTGTACGAAATCCACGGGGCAGCGATACGTCAAGCTCCTTCAGGTAGTTGATCAGGGCTACGCCTGCCGGCCTCAGTACTTCTATAAATCCCTTGTTATAGTCCACAAAAACTTCTTTGAGCTCATCCTCCATCGAGACCTGGTGAACCGGAAAATTATCTACGACCTCATTGGAAATAATGCAGCCCTCTATTTCTCCCAGTTCCCCGATGCTATTATACCAGATTACTTTTTCCAACAGGTGATTTTTTTGCCTTTGCCTCATGACGGGGCTTTTTTCAATGATGCAATATCTCAGCTGACTGTACAGGTTGCTGTTCTGCTCTTTGAGATAGTCAAGTATATCATGGCAAAGCAGTCCCTGGCCTGCGCCAAATTCGACCAATGTGAAACTTCTCCTGCCCAGGGCATTCCACATCTCTTCAACTTGTTTTGCAATCATGGCACCGAAGACTTCAGAAATGCTGGAACTGGTATAGTAATCGCCTGTTTTTCCGATCTGTTCTTTGGATGAGGTATAGTATCCACACCCGGGAAAATATAAGCACATGTCCATGAAGTCACGGAACGAGATGGGACCTTCTTTGATGATCTTTTGCCTGATGATCTCCGCTAACATGCCTGAGTTTCCCTGTGGAATTCATCTTTCATGCCAGCATTTAGAAACGGCCTTATGGCATGATTTTTTAGGTTAATCAGATAGAAGTTTCCGGCAAGGGGTGATTTGATCAAACGAATCTGAGAATATACCCTCCACCTGATCTGGGTAATGCCAGCGTAGGGAAAAAGGAAACGGACGGGACTCCGGATCAAACCGGAGTCCTTTTTATTTCCATGGGTAAACGAATATCAGATGAAGGCTATAAGGATATTTTTACCGGCGTTCCTGCAGCCATCCTCATCATCGACACAGATGCACCGTTGTATACCATTCTGGAGGTGAATGAAGCGTATTTAGCTGCGACAAACAGCACAAGGGAAACGCTCATGGGTAAATCCGTATTTGCCGTCTTTCCGGCGAATCCCACCGATGAGGATTCAAAAAATATCGAAAGAACTATTTTTTCTTTTGAACAGGCCATCAGCAGCAGGAAACCACATACCATGCAAAATTACCGGTATGATATTCCTGTCCGGGGCACGGATCAATTTGAAGAACGATACTGGACCACCACCAACACGCCCGTTCTCGATGGCAGCGGGGAAGTGAAATATTTTATTCACTCACCCCTAAATGTAACCGAACTATATAAACTCAGCGAAAAAGAGAAGGCCGGCGTCGAAGCCCTCAGGAATCAGCGTCAACAACTTTATTCCACATTTATGCAGGCGCCGGTGGGCATCGCCATATTCCGGGGCCCGGAATTCATTGTAGACCTGATCAATCCCCCACTTTGCGGATTATATGGCAAGACCGTAGAGGAAATGCTCGGAAAACCTGTATTTGAAGTGTTAACCCACGCCAAGGGCCTCGGATTTGAAGAATTACTTGATCAGGTTCGAATGACCGGAGAGTCTTTTAAAGGACAGGGCTTGTCTGTCCCCCTGATCCGCGACGGTAAACTGGAAACTGTGTACCTGAATTTTGTCTATGAACCCTTTCGCGAGCACGATGGCAGTATTAGCGGGGTCATTGCTATCGCTATTGAGATCACAGACCAGGTCAATGCAAAGCGGCAAATCGAAGAAGCAGAGGAAAGAGCAAGGCTGGCGGTAGACGCCGTTGGACTGGGCACATTTGATTTGGACCTGGGAACCGGGGAAATGATCACATCGAATATTTTCGCAAACATCTTTGGTTTTGGCAAACCTGCGCCCAGGAATGAATACATAAAAGCCTTTCATCCTCATGACCTGGAGATCCGGGCGAAAGCGCATGCTGAAGCAATGATCAAGGGACAGCTGATGTATGAAGCGCGCGTGATCTGGCCAGATAACACAGTCCGCTGGGTCAGGTTGGAAGGGAAGGTCTACTATGATTCCTCTGGAAACGCGATCCGGATACTTGGGACCCTGCTCGATATTACTGAACAAAAAAAGGCGAAGGAGGCCTTGGCCGATAGCGAGCTATTGCTCCGGAACATCACTACTGCAGCACCTACGGGGTTATGGATGTCGGATGAAAAAGGCGCTATTCACTATGTCAACCAGACCTGGATCGACTGGACCGGCATTCCTTTCGAAAAAAACATGGGAGCCGGCTGGATGGATTCGATCGTCCCCGAAGACAGGGAACGCACCGGGGCCAAATTCCTGAACGATCTAACCAGGCGGAGTCTGTACGAAGTCGAATTCAGGATCATCCATTCGGATGGCACCATGCACTGGTGCGCAGCGAATGGTAGTCCGCAATACCGTCATGACGGCAGTTTTTCCGGATATATTGGTGCCTGCGTGGATATTACAGAACAGAAATATTTACAACAACAAAAAGATAATTTCATCGGCATTGCCAGCCATGAATTGAAAACTCCGGTTACGAGCATTAAAGCGTATACCCAGGTGTTGGAAAGGATGATGATGAAAAAAGGTGCAACCACAGAAGCGGATATGATGAGAAGGATGGATGGACAGATCAACCGGTTGACCAGCCTGATCGGTGATTTGCTGGATGTCACCAAGATCAACTCCGGTAAATTGCAGTTTAATGATAAGGAATTTGATTTTATTGAATACGTAAAAGCCCTGATCGAAGATCTGCAGCACACGACGCCGAAACATGAAATTGTCGCGAACCTGGAACCAACAGGTTTTGTCTATGGCGACAGGGAACGGATCGGCCAGGTCATCACCAACCTGATTACGAATGCGATCAAATATTCGCCGAATGCCGATAAGATCATCGTTCATTCCGAATCTAAAAACAATGAGGTTACCCTCTGTGTCGAGGATTTTGGAATAGGCATTCCGAAAGGTAGCCTGGATAGGGTTTTTGAACAATTTTACCGGGTAAGTGGACACTTGCAGCATACCTTTCCCGGTCTCGGATTGGGACTGTACATATCTTCTGAAATAATTAAACGGGAAGGTGGCAGGATCTGGGTGACCAGCACTGAAGGTCAGGGATCAACATTTTGTTTTGCCCTGCCGGTTAAAAACATGCCGGCTAGCTGATTGTCTTAAATTGAATTTCCGACGGAAAATTTTCATCTGATCCGATCAGTTTGGAGTGGGCAGAACAGACATGCATCACCGCAGCGCTTGCATCCCGACTAAAGCCCTGCTTTGGGTAGGCGCAAAAAAGGCAAAAACTTTCCTTTGCAGCAAACCGGTTCCATAATTCTTCCAGTTGTAAAGCGGCGCTGGAATGACCACGCGTCCACAAGAGCGCAACCATTTCACCGAATGCGCGAATCTGGCGGCCATCCTCGCGGACCTTTTTAAAAACAGGCGTGATCAAATTGATGAAATATTGTTCATCCGGCCATCCATTGACCATAAATTTAGCGAGCGCGTCGGTTGCGTTGAGTGGAATGTATTGCCCGTCGGAGATTAAGCTGTCGACGTTAAATTTGCGGATTTTCAAACGGGCATTCAATATTTCCAAATGATTCCTGGTAGCAATAACGATCACAGCATCGCCGGCATCGAATCCATCTGCTGCAAACGCCGTCAGTGTGTTCAGCAGCGTTAGATCTGAATCGTAAATCTGCACCACATGATCCCTGGGCACAACATCTGACCAGAAAGTCTTTATATCACATCGATGCCATACACCGGAGGTCTTCATCTTAATCGGTCTATTTTGAAATATGAAGGTAGATCATTTTTGGAATGCTGGCGTGAAAACGTTATTGTTAAATAAGCTTCTGCTCCACCGCCAACCTGATCAGACTTGCGGTATTTTTGACATTCAGCTTGGCGAGTAAATTTTTACGATGGGTGTCTACCGTGAATGGACTCAGGAATATTTTTTCGGCGATCTGGGGATTGGTGAACCCTTCTGCGATCAGTTCCAGTATTTCTTTCTCCCGGTTGGTCAGCATAGGTAATTCGGTCCTGGATGATCTTTGATAAGCTGTCAGGGCTTCACCCACTTCACCATTGAAAAAAATGCCGCCTTCATGGATGCAATGAATGGCTTTGATCAATTCTTCTTTCGAAGTATTTTTTAAAATATAACCCGAAGCCCCGTTCTCCATCATTTTCTTTATGTACAAGCCCTGGTTAAAAGTACTCAGGCCCAGGATGAAAATCCCCGGATACTTCTCCTTCATGATCGCGCAGAGATACGTGCCATCCATGTCTGGCATGCTGATATCCATCAATACGACGTCGGCAGTATTGTTCACAAAAAACCCCAGGCAGGATTGTGCATTCTTCGCCTGGCCAACCCATTCGATGTCTTTCTCATGCTGAAGCAAAGAATGTATGCCTTCAATCACTACCGGGTGATCGTCTACAATAAATACGCGGATCATAATTAAACATTAAATTCTATATTGACCATGGTACCCTTTCCTTCTTCGGTATGAATGTCCAACTGCCCTTTTAAATAATCCACCCTGGACCTGATGCTTACCCAACCGGCGCCTTGTTTATTTTCTGTAAGGACGGCGTCAAAGCCCTTCCCATTGTCTTCCACCACCACGTTGAGCCTGTGGTCTTCGCGTATCAATTGAATAAAAGCTTCTGTTGCTGCAGCATGTTTCAAAATATTGTTCAGTAACTCCTGTACGATCCGGAACAGGATGATTTCAACTGATTGGTCCAGGCGGGGATCCATGCCAAGAGACTGGTATTTCACGGTAACCAACTTGGTAGCATTGATGGTATTACAATATTCTTTCAACGCTTCATCAAGACCGAACCGGGTGAGTATTTCGGGCATCATATTGTGCGCTACCCTTCGCAACTCTTTAATAGAGGTATCCAGCATATCCAAAGACCGTTCAAAGACGGCCATATTGTCGGGGGTGATAATTAAATTGTCTTTCATATTGCTTAGTGAAAATTTTACTCCGGACAATAGTCCGCCCAGACCGTCGTGTAAATCTTTTGCCAATCGGCTTCGCTCATCTTCCTGGCCTTTCAACATGGAATCCACTGCGATGAGTTGACGGTCTTTTTCCAGTTCGCTGATCTTGTTTTGTTGCAATTCGGCTTCCTTTTTTTCCAGCAAATGCCGGTTTCGAAAATTGCGGTATCCCAAAAAGGCAATGAGCAGGATGGTGGCCAGGGATGCGATCAAAAAATAGTTGATCGTTGCTTGTTGTTTCAGTGAAAGGGATTGTATTTCCCTGTCTTTTTCGAGTCTGGTAATTTCTCCCTGTTTTTTTACATTTTGATATTGGGCTTCTATATCCGCGACCTTTTCGCTTGTGGAGGTCCTGAATAATGAATCACTAAGATCAAGTGATTTTGAAAAATATTCACTGGCAAGTTTATAATGTCCCGCACGCTGCTCCATTTCGGCCCTGACCTCATAAATGTCATTCAGGTTTGCCCTGGCCCCAACCTTTTTCGCGAGTTCTTCTGCTTTTATAATGTATTCAAAGGCTTTAGTTGTCTGATTTAACTTCATATAAGTTCTTGCAAGCCGGTAACAGATCTCGCATATATGAAATTGGTTTGCAAGCTGCAGAATATATTTATAGGATTGCTGGTAGTTTGACAAGGCTGACGGGAAAACGTTTTTCTCAAAGTAATAGTTGCCCAGGCTTTCATACACGGTGGCCATTTGCTCTACATCATTGAATTTTCTGGCCAGGGGCAACGCTTTCGTAAGCAATTCATACATGGTATCAATTTGCTTTGTATCATAATAGACGTTGGAGAGGTTCACCAGGGAATTCGCGGCCGAATAATTATCGCCCATTTTTATCGCCAGCGCATAGCCTTTTTTGCCATATTCAATCGCTTTGTCAAACTCCCTTTGTTCGTAAAATAAATCACAAATATTGGCATAAAATGACGACAATCCATCCTGGTTTGCGCAGCCCTCCCAAAGCGTTATTGATCGCATGTAATACTCAATGGCCTTCACCCGGTTCTTTTTGAGCAGATAGGCATTGCCGGTATTCCCCAATACCCTGGCTACCCTGAAGGTATCTTTAATGGACCAGGCGACAGGAACAGCCTGTTGAAATATAAGAATTGCACTGTCCAGTTTATTTTGTTCCATAAGACAGATGCCTATATCGTTCAGTGATGACAACAGGAGGCGGGGATTCTTGATTGCCTTGCTGATGGTGAGTGCCTGGCGATAGTAGTCACTGCTTTTTTCCAGGAAGCCTGATTCGATTGTTTCTCCGATATCGAGTAGGGTCCTGGCTTTAATGGAATCGTTCGAGGCACGCGCAAGTTTTTGCAGCAGGCTGTCGGGGATATTCTGTGCATGGATAGAATAAAAAAAGAATAAGGATACCAGCGTCAGGAATGAAAAAGAATATGGTTTATGGGATTTCATGAATTCGCTGCTGATCATCTTCATAAAGGTTGATAATCTCTTCAACAATATCAAACATCTCTGGAAAATTCACCCTTTCGGGTGATTTATGCTCCATGCAGGTGGAATCACTGTTTCGGGTGACCCGGATGACCGGCTGGCCGGACTACTTTTGATTTTCAAATCCTAAAACATCAAGTATGAAAAAGATTCTCCTGCTGCTGTCCTTCGGTTTGCTCTGGATAGCTGCTGCTGCGCAGAAACAAGACAGCAGTAAGACCAATAAATCTTCTAAAAAATTGGGCATCGGTCTGAAAGCCGGCCTTAATTTCTCTAACGTGACCAATGTCTCTTCCATCAATGGCAGCAGCCAGACCGGCTTTCATGCCGGTTTGTTTTTTGGATCGTTTAACAAAGGGTTGATCGGATTCCGCACGGAGCTTTTGTATTCGCAGCAGGGGTATGGCTATAGTTCCGGATCAGCGCAGGGATCCGTTGGGTTGAATTATATCTTTCTTGCACCAATGCTTGCGATCAATGTTACGCGCTTCGTTCAAATACAAGCAGGATTTCAAACCGGGTACCTGCTGAACGCGAAAGCCGATAAGAGTTCGGGGTCTACCGGTAATCAAACGGCAGACAAAATCATTCAATTCTATAATCGCTTTGACTACGGGTTCTGCGGGGGATTGGAAATTCATCCTGTGGGTGGGCTGCTGATCGGTGCGAGATACAATATCAGTCTGTCGAATTTGTATAAAATGCCTAGCACATCAGATTCAACGGGGAACCCATCGTATGTGCCCTCGGCCAGCGGAATCAATTTTAAGAATAATGTGGTGCAGGTGTTTGTGGGGTACAGGTTTTAGTGGCGAGCGGGAAGACAGCGAGTGGTGAATGGCGAGTGGCGAGTGGCGAGTGGGAAGAATAAATTCTCCACTTGCCACTCGCCATTCACCACTCGCCTTCTCCCCACTAGCCTGCCTAAAAACCAAATCCCAGATACACCGACACGCCTGCGTTCTTGGAATTCTGTGTGAGGTCACCGGAAAGCGAACCTGATTTTCCGATATTGGACAGCCCGTAATTATAACGTGCGCCAATGGTAAAATTTTCCACATCAAAGCCAAGTCCGCCCGCGATACCCAAATCCCAGCGGTGAAAATTGTCTGCGTTCAATTCTGTTGCACCGGTGATGGTTCCATGGTTGTCTACATTTTTTACATTTGCGCCAACCAGATAAGCTGCATAACCACCTGCATGAAGATTGAAATGCCTTGCCAGGTTGACCACAGCAAGAACGGGCAGTTCTATATAGTTCAGGTTAAAACGGTATTCGCCGCTTCCCTGTGCAAAGTTGCTGTAACTGTCTTTTGCACCTTTGGTGCTGTACAGCAATTCAGGCTGAATAGAAAACCCGGTGGTGATAGGAAATTTTGCAAAGATACCCGCATTAAACCCCGTTTTCATGTGTTCATCGGTCACATTGGCTACATAAAGACTGGTAAAATTAACCCCACCTTTAATACCCAATTTTGGCCTCAGATTGCTTTCTGCAGAAGTTTGTTGCTCCTGTGCTTGTGTATGCAAACAGAAAAACAACATGGTTGTCATTAATACAATGCTCAACATCTTAACCCACATTCCATTTGATTGTGTTTTCATAATAGATTATTTTAATTCCAGTTAAATATTCAATAGTCATGCCAGCGAACCTGTTCGTCATGGTATCAAAAATTTCAGAACAGCCTTCTTAAAAAGGGAAATATCCTGTACATGTGCGATATGGCCCATTCCAGGTAAAACAATAAGCTCACCATGTGGCAACAATGCCACTGTTTTTTTTCCCAGCTCGGGATACTGCCCGTATGAATTCTTTTTTTCTTCGGGCAGTAAATCTTTGCCTACTACTGTGCGGTCGAGCTCTCCTACCATAAGTAATGTAGGGGCATCAATAAACGGCCATTCATAGCATACGGGTTGTTCATAGATCATTTCATAGGTGAGCGCATTTGCCCAGGCGATCTCATTAAAATCGGATTTTTTTAAATCCTGTGCCTGGGCATCCACGTATTGTTCATACGCAGGTTTCCACACCGGGTAATAGGTCTGCTGATATTTTTTATATGATTCAGGCGTTGCCTGCTTTTCTTTGCCGGCCAGTTTTTCCAGAGGCTGGTAGGGGATGAAGCGCCTGTAATCTTCAAGTCCGATGGGATCTTCCAGGATCAATTTTTCCACCGTTTCCGGATACATTAAAACATACCGTGTTGCCAGCATCCCACCCATCGAATGGCCCATGACAATGAGCTGCTTGATATGTAATGAATCAATCAGGACCCTGGTATTGCGGGCAAGCAGATGGAAACTGTAGTGAATATCCGGCCGGTCAGATTTTCCCCAGCCTATCTGGTCAGGCGCGATGACACGATATCCCGCTTCAAGCAGAAAGGTCATCACGTCCTTCCAATAGTATCCATTGAAATTCTTGCCATGCAGGAGTAAAATATTTTTGCCATTGGGATGAGGAGGTTCAACATCCATAAAAGCCATTTTCAGGAATTTATTTTCAACCTGGACGGACAAATATTTCACCGGATATGGGTAATCTATTTGTGCCTTAGCCGGCATAAACGGTAAAAACATACACGAGAGAAGAATACAAATCAATTGATATCTGCAGCGCATAGCGAACGTGGTTACGTCTTGGAGAAGCAATAAGACTATCGGCAACCATTATCGGGCCAGTTCATGAGCCGGCTGGTCTAAAGATTGATGTTCAATCTATATGGAAAAACTGAAATTAACACGACCCTGGGAAGAGGTAACAGAAAAGCTCAAGGAGGTGAATGTCGGGCTGACGGACGATGACCTTCGATATATCCCGGGCAACGAAGAGGAATTATTAACCCGACTCGCCCGCAAGATGAAGAAGACTCCTGCTGACATTAAAGTGTGGATCGAAAGCGTGTCGGTAAACGAGGGATTTGCGGGGTAAAACAAAAAAAATCAGGCCGGATTTTCTCGTAAAAACTTGTGGAATTATTTGCACAATTCCAGTGGACTTGTATGGCCAAACCTCTGGTACATCGAGCCTTCCTTACTGGTATTTTATTTGAGTTGGTTGCGAAAAATATGCTTTATGAGTCAAAATGTACCGGCCAAATTTGTCAAGAACAAAATAGACCAACTACCCCAGGCCCTCTTATTCAGTTTCTGTAATTCCATGTTGAAGATCCCTGTTCAGATCGTCAACCCTTTATTTGTAGATGAATTCTGCCAGATATGGCTGGTCGTTCCTTCACCCAAACAAAAGATCTACGAATTCGAGCGGGAATTTCCTTCCAAGCTCGATTTTTATCAGAAGGGAAAAAATTTTTATCTGAAAGTATCCGGTAAGGCGTCGATCGTCATCGACCCAGAAGAACTCGATGTTGTGGATATACCGAGAGACGTCAAACGAAAAGTGAATAACAGGGAGTCGATGCTGCTCAGGATCAAGGTACATTCCGCCGATTATTTTGAAACGCCTGCTCCGCGCGAAACTTCGTGGTTCAATAAGGTCCTGGCCGAAATGCAGCACCTATTTTATCATTCTGACCAACATTTTGGCGCTTCGAAGCGTAAAAATTTTTCTTTTGCCTGAAAGCCGCTGCGAACAATTAACGCTAACGCGCAGGCATATTCGCAACTATAGCATGGGGATCCAGCAGTTCATTGGATTTCTGCAGCGAATTGGCTGATTCCTTCATCAGCCTTCTGAACTTTTCGTCGGTGGATTCCAGGGCTCTCTTTGTCGCAACCGGCAAGTCCCTGGCCGGTGGAGTTTTTTTGGTCGCCACCACAGGCTTGTTTCCGGCACCTTCAAAATAATATGCGGTCGCAATAAATTTTTTCACGTAATCCCTGGATTCTGCCGGCAGGCGTCCCTGGATGGTCCAGAAATCCCGGCTATGCGATAAATGGATTGCTTTATGAACAGCCTGGGATCCGCCATTGTATGCGGCCAGTACTAGAAGCCAATCTTTGAATTCCGCATGAAGATCTCTCAGGTATTTCGCGGCGGCCTTCGTGCTCTTGTAGTAATTTATGCGTTCATCGGCATGGCGGTTCACTTTTAGTCCGAGAATATGCGCAGTCGCTGGCATCAGCTGCCAGGGACCTTTTGCCCCTACCCGGGAAACAGCTGTTGGCTTGAGCTCAGATTCAACCACCGCTACATATTTCAACTCAAGCGGCAGACGATAGCGGTTGAAAATCGAATCGATGATAGTAAAGGGAACGATGCTTCTTTGCTTCACATCTACCAGGCATTGGTCATTGCTTTTGATGTACATGTGCACAAATTTCAGTCCCTGCTTGTTAGGCGCAGCAAACGAAATCCTGGCTATCTTAACCACCGCTTCTGTATTTCCGGGGCTGACCGATGCCGTTGTCCCGGCAGGCTTCGGCGGACTGTAATGGGGAATGGATGCCGAGAGTATGATGATCACACTGGCTGAACTGCATAAATAAACGGGTATGGATGACTTCAACATCGTTTTTGGTTTAGGGTAAAACAATGCCGGTCCCAGGTCTGGATTTTCAGCTCAACATAGCATATTGGCAGGATTTACAGCATTTCCGGGGGTACGGTGATTAGGGGTTTTTCATTTGCGGAAAGCTGTAATTGAAAGCGTAAAGATAGCGTCCCATCCCCCGGTATCATAAGGAATTCTACGTGTAAAATTACGAAGGTTAAATACGTATATTATTGATATACAAATAATTACGTCATAATGTGGATTACTTTCCTAACGGGAATTCCAGCTGAACCACCGGATGCCCAATATGGAGAAAACCAGTGAATAACCAATAGTCATCAACATGGCCACGGTGGATTGCTGGTCCCAGGTACCCGGCTGCATTCCGGCAGATATGATGTGTTTGACGGTGCCATAAGGAGACCATTTCGTAACCAGGCCAATGTCCTTTCCCAGAACCCCCAGTTCGCCGAACATGCCTACCATGATGAAGATGAAATAAACAAGTCTCGAGGTGGAATTAACGGTTTCTGCATTTTTAATCAGCCCGACGATGGCCTGTCCCAAACCCAGGTAAAGAGCACCCCCGATAAAAGCCATAACAAGTCCTACCAGATAGCCGCTGAAGCTGAGGTTGATCTTATCATAGTAATGCCCGGCCAGGAATACCGCAACGGTCATCAGGAGGATCATCACCAATTGAACGGCCAGTCGGCTCATCATGATGGACCAACCAGGAAGCGGCGCTACGCGCAAACGTTGAAAAACACCCTTGTCCCGGTCACGGGCAATGGCATTCGAATAGCCCATCAGTCCAATCGCGTTAAGCCCGACCGTAATGCAATTGGAAAGTGCAAAAGCCCCTCCGAATTGTTCTACCAACCCTTTCCATGAAATCAAAATGATCACCGGCACCAGGATGACCATGATCACTGCCCGGCGGTTACGCCACTGTGTGGTGAAGTCGGCTCTGAGCAGAGAAGAAAGTACGGTAGAGATAGAAGGGATGTTGGTATGCATGTGTTGCTGGTTTATGAACGGATGGCGCGGCCGGTAAGGCCGATAAATACATCCTCAAGGGTTATTTTTCCTTTTCTTGATGCGCTGATAACTTCGGGCTTATGGCAATTGGTCTCGATCAAAGCCTGTGGCGTGTCAATCGTCACGACCTGGCCGTGATCGATAATGGCGATCCGGTCGCAAACGGCCTCCGCTTCTTCCATGGAGTGCGTGGTGAGCAGGATGCCGTGATCGTTGTCGCGCATCGCCTCCATTCTTTCCCAGAGTTGCCGGCGGGACTGGGGATCAAGACCCGTGGTCGGTTCATCGAGCAATACCAGACGTGGATTGTGGATCATCGCAATGACCAGCGAAACCCGCTGCTGCTGTCCTCCGGAAAGCTGTCCGAAGCGTTTTGATGCAGCATCTTCCAGTTTGATGCCGGCAAGTATAGACTCAAGTTTTTCATTGGGCATTTCAACGCCATAGATGCCGGCATATAAACGGATGATCTCGGCAACGGTAAGTTCAGGTTGAAAACTGGTTGCCTGCAATTGCACCCCGGTATTCGCCCGGGCCAGCAGGGGCTTATCTTTCAGGTCAAAGCCGGAGATGGTAATGGTTCCTGATGCCGGCTTCAGCAATCCCTCGATGGCGCTCAATGTACTTGTCTTGCCGGCGCCATTCGGTCCCAGCATGCCAAATATCTCCCCCTCCCTTACTTCAAAGGAAACCTGCTTCACGGCCTGAAAGGAGCCGTAGAAAACATTGAGCCCTTCTACCTTCAGGATGGACGATCTCGATGCGGTATCCATGAATAAAAATTTATAGCACTTATTGGAAGAGGGAATATCCCCAGCAGTTAGGGTACTAAGATATCTGATTTGTGAAGCCCGCAGCAACTAAATTTAGGCAGGCATCTCCCTTTCTCCGGTGACCGGTTGGAAATGAACGGTAAAAAAAATCAGGATTAAAGGTAGGTCCGGATACTGATGTGTATGAAATCTGGATAATTTATTGCTGATTATTTGCTCAACCGTCTTATATTGGCTGCTGCTGGAGAGCAAGCCAATAATTAAAACTCTTAAATTCAACCCACAATGGCACAAAAAAAAGCAAAGAAAGCTGCAAAAAAACCCGTTAAAAAAGCTGTCAAGAAAGCGGCAAAAAAAGTAGCAAAAAAAGCTGCACCGAAAAAAGCAGCAAAAAAAGCAGCCCCCAAAAAATCAGCTGCCAAATCAAATTCCGGTTTTATGGCGCCTCTGAAATTGAGTCCCGCCCTGGCCGACGTCATCGGCAACACACCTTCGCCCAGAACTGAGATCATCAAAAAGATCTGGGACTACATCAAGAAAAACAAGCTGCAGGATTCAGTCAACAAGAGAATGATCAATGCAGATGCCAAATTGAAAGTGCTGTTTGGTGGCAAGTCCCAGATTTCCATGTTTGAATTGGCTAAGGTAGTCAGCAAAAATGTGAGTTAAATGGTTTGGTGGGCGGAGCCTGCTTCTAACATGGGCTGAACCGGTCTGTGAGGGCAGCAATTTGCCCGGGCTCCATCCACACCTTCACTAACGTTCCTGTCTATGCGCTCTGCAATTCAGTGCGCAGGCGTTACCTTCACGCTCCAGAAATTGAGCAGGTTCCCTTCCGGTCCGAATACCGGATCTGTATCCGGCAGCGGCACATTCGCGATATTTTTGTCCGTTCCCGGTCTTTCACCGATCCTTCCATAATTAATATCGAAAGATTTTCCTTCGGGATAAGCGCCAATACACTTAAAATTTTCGGTTGCGCTAAGGTTCTTGTGCGCGACACCCGCAGGTATGATGATCGCGTCACCTGCTTTGACCGTGCAGGAAACGCCATGATCGCCACCCAGGATGAGATCGCATGCCCCTTCATAAATCCCCAATACTTCATGTGTGATGCTGTGGTAGTGATGGTATGGATAAATACTATCGCGCCAACTGTTGCTCCAGTCATTGGATTCAAATATCCTTTCCATGACGGAGGGCGCAGCCTGTTCGAATGCCTGCAGGTAAATCAAGGCCGGCAGGGTAGAATTAGGAAATATTCCGTCATCCTTCAGTAGAAATTCAAATATTCGCATAAATGCAAATTCAATGATGTAACCAGGGCGACCTGTAATGAACACGAATGATGCCAATTGTATCTGGATGAAAGAGTAATAAGAATTCGTGCTCTGCAAAGTAATTTTTTGCCTGAAATGGCAAGCTTACGTAGAAATTATTGCGCAGTACGGCGGTAATACGCATAAACCCGGCTGGTACGGGTTTTGAACAATATTCTTTGCGTTGAATTTCAAGGATTATACCGGGCGGGATTTTTATCCTGCCTTTTTTATGCCCGGATGGCATAGTTTTTTAACCATTTTGGGTAATAACTCAGGTAGGATTTAATTCTTCACTAAAAATTATCAATCATGAAAAAGTATTTGTTTGTGTTATTGTCCGTATTCTTTGCAGCAAATGTATTGCATGCCCAAAAACCCGAAGTGATGACGAGTACAAAGCCCGGATGGCATAAGATCGGGGAAGCAAAAGTTAACTTCAAAACCGAAAAGGATGAATTTTTGGTATTAGTCGCAGACCGGTTCAAAGCTATCCGCATTAAGGTTAAGGATGCGCCAATACATATCGAAGACATGCAGATACATTATGAAAAAGGTGCAAAAGAAGACGTACAGATTCGTTCGAATTTTAATGCTGGCACCGAAAGCAGGGTAATTGATTTGAAAAACCACGATGCGGACCTGAAAAAGGTTGTTTTTGTTTATAACACAGTTCCAAATTCGAAGGTAGAAAAAGCAGAAATAGAACTCTGGGGGCTTAAGTAAATGGTCAGGGACCATGTTGTATCGCGCAATGGTTCGAAAAAACTGTTGCGCGATTTTATTTTATGCCAGACGGGCTGGCCCGAAGGGCTGGCAAAAAAATTGAATCAATGGTATGGTACGTTAATTTTTTAACACGATAAATTCGATTTTATGGCAAAGTATTCTAAAGGCGCCCAGGACAAAGTGGAAAGGGCCATGCATGAAAGAAAAGAAGGAACATTAAAAAGCGGCCGCAGTGGCAAAACGGTAAAGAGCCGGAAACAGGCCATAGCCATTGGTTTGTCGGAGGCCAGGAAGCAGGGAAGTAAGGTCCCGGAACAGAAAGGTTCTCCTTCCTCATCCAAAAGATCTTCCCGGAGCCATTCAAAAAAATCAACGGCTTCCTCTTGATTGATTCCGTTGTTATGATGTAAAAAATTGAATGGGGCTGTGGATTACGGGGGAAAGATTTCCACAAAATGCCAGTCGGTAAATCAGCAGCAAATCATTACAGGGCAGGTCCAGGCGATCATGGACACATCCGAAGAGATCGGGTTTTATAACAGCAAGGCATGACACTAACAAAATACAAGCAAAAAAGATCCTTCGACAGTACCAGCGAGCCCACCGGAGGAAAAAGCAAATCCGGCGAACTGATTTTTGTTATACAGAAGCACGCCGCAACCAGACTGCACTATGATTTCAGGCTTGAGATGGATGGGGTGCTAAAGAGTTGGGCGGTTCCCAAAGGGCCTTCCACCGACCCTTCTGTAAAACGTCTGGCCATGATGGTGGAAGATCATCCCTTTGACTATAAAGATTTTGAAGGAATTATTCCTAAAGGAAATTATGGCGCCGGAACGGTGATCGTGTGGGATTACGGAACCTATGAACCCCTCGAACCGGCTAAAAACAAAGCCGAAGCAGAAAAGCTGCTTCTCAAAGAACTAAAAGCGGGTTCACTTAAGTTCAGGCTCCACGGCAAGAAGCTGAAGGGCGAATTTGCACTGGTTCGTATGAAGGGGAGTGAAGAGAATACCTGGCTGCTGATCAAACACAAAGACAAATATGCCAGTGAGGCGGATATTACGGAAAAAGACAAGTCTGCCGTATCGGGCAAGACGCTGGAGAAAATGACTGTCCACCCTGACCACATCTATGGTAGCCCGGACGGCAAAGCAAAAAAAAAACTAAAAGAGAATAACCGGGTAGAATCAGGGAAACAGAAAAAGATCCTATTGGACCTATCGGGCACGCCCAGACGACCTTTTCCCAAAACATTCAGCCCGATGCTGGCTACCCTGGTAGATGAACCTCCCGAAGAGAAGGGATGGAGTTATGAGATCAAATGGGATGGCTATAGGGCCATTGCCCTGTGCAATCAATCCGGGCTGGAGCTGATTTCCCGAAACAATAAATCCTTCAATGAAAAATTCTACCCGGTATATGATGCGGTTAAATCCCTGGGTTTGCATGCCGTTTTGGATGGAGAGGTCGTGGTCTTGGATCATTCGGGCGCCTCCAGTTTCGGGTCATTGCAAAACTGGAGAAGTGAGGCGGACGGCGACCTCGCGTATTATGTTTTTGATTTACTCTGGCTCAACGGGCATGATTTGACTGCGATGCCGCTACTACGCAGGCGGGAGTTGCTAAGCCAGATCCTGCCACAGGAAGGCATCATCAGGGAAAGCCGGATCTTCAATACTTCTGCGAAGGAATTTCTTAATGCTGCAAAAAAAATGGGATTGGAAGGCATTATTGCCAAAAGATCCGACAGCCTCTACCATCCCGGGGACCGCAGCCGCGAATGGTTGAAACTAAAGGTCAACCAGCGCCATGAAGTCGTTATTGGCGGATTCACACAGAATGACGAATCTCCCAAACACTTCAGCTCTCTGCTGGTCGGTACTTTCGATAGGGGAAAATTGCGATATACCGGTAAGATCGGCACTGGGTTTTCCGACAGGCTGCAAAGAGAAATGATGACTAAATTCAACCCACTGATCAGGGATAAATCGCCCTTTAGTTTTCTGCCCGATGTCAACAAGCCTTCGCGTTTCCGTCCCAATCCGCCACATGCATCAGTTTCCTGGCTAAAGCCTGTGTTGGTTTGCGAAGTTAGCTATGCGGAGATGACTTCTGATGGCGTTATGCGACACCCTTCATTTGAAGGAATGCGGGAAGATAAAGCCGCCAAAGACGTTCATCCCGAAGTCGCAAAGCATATCGAAGAAGTGGCGGATGAAAAGAATGCTCCGGGAAGGAATGGTAAAAAGGCCGGGACAACAAAGAAGAAAGGCGAACCGATCAAACTGACGCCGGTGAATACAAAGGGCCGGAAAACTTTGCTTAATCCTTCTGATGAAACCCAGGTGAGACAAGTCATCGGGCATGCACTCAGGTTCAATAACCTCAGCAAGGTTTTCTGGCCAAAGGAAGGGTATACCAAACGCGACCTGCTGAACTATTACTACCAGGCTGCACCATATATTCTTCCATACCTTAAAGACAGGCCACAGTCACTGAATCGCTTTCCCAATGGCATTGCCGGCAAAAGCTTTTATCATAAGGATGTTACGGCTGCTGCACCAGACTGGGTAAAACAATTTCCTTATCGTACCAGTGACGGCGAGAACAAAAATTTCCTGGTGGTGGAAGACGAAGCGAGCCTGTTGTGGATGGCGAACATGGGCGCGATAGAAATGAATCCATGGAACAGCACCATAATAAAACCCGACCATCCGGATTGGTGTATCATTGACCTCGACCCTACAGAGAAGAACAGTTTTGAACAGGTCATTGAAACAGCACAGGCGACCAAACAGGTTTTGGACGAGCTGAAGGTCACCGGGTATTGTAAGACTTCCGGTTCAACAGGTATCCATATCTATATACCTATGGGGGCGAAATATACTTATGATGAATGCCAGTTATTCGCAAAGCTGATCGCGACGCATGTTCATGATCAGCTTCCAGGATTCACCAGCATCGAGCGCATGACGCGGAACCGGAAGAACAAGATATATGTCGATTACCTGCAGAACCGTCCGAAAGCAACTTTAGCCGCCCCCTATTCTGTTCGCCCCAAACCCGGTGCAACCGTTTCTATGCCGTTGCATTGGGAAGAGGTTAAGAAGAAGCTGAAAATGTCTGATTTTACCATTCGAAATGCCATGGCAAGGATCAGCGCGGAGGGAGACCTGTTTAAACCCGTGTTGGGCAAAGGAATTGATCTGGATAAAATATTAAAAAAGTTGCGCGGAGAACCACATTAATGCTGTTAAATCTTAAAACAACGATATGAAAAAGACAAAAGCAACAGTACCAGCCGGCCATGAAGGAAAAGGATTTCTGGATCTCGCCGGTGAAGCCATGAAGGTTCTTGGCGAAGAAATCGTAGAAGGGAAAGACAAACTGGTGGACGCCGCATCCGAAAAATTTGCGTCGGTGAAGAAAGCAATGAAGAAAAAATTTGCAACGAAAAAAGTAACGCCAAGGCTCAAGCGCAAATCAGCTCCGGCAAAAAAGACAGCCAAAAAAACCGGCGGAAGGACAGCGACAAAAGCATCTCGCAAGGCAGCTCCCAAAAAGGCGGCTAAAAAGTCAGCACTGGCAAAGAAAAAACGCAGGTAGCGTGTGATTTAAATCCAGGTAATCGTGGCGCTCGTAGATCTACGTTACCCGAGTAGCAAATCTACGTTGCACGCGATACATATTCCCCCTTAGTTAATTTTTTAATTCAACTACAGTAGAATGGCATAATATTCTATTTCGTAGGGGTGCCCAATATATTTCCTTTGCATATCGAATCGAAAGAAACCAATACCCTGAATGTCCTGAGTAGAAAAACCGAAACCGTTTAAAGTCCGTAACCGAAGTTATCCTTATCCTTTGAAACAACATGGCCATTGATTCATCTGCCCTTTAAGAGCAACTCGAAGTCCTGAAACGTCCAAGTAACCTGATTTCCTTCCTTAAGAATCAATGGCCAATTTTTACTTTCTTGCTCTCATCCAAATAAAAAGATTTATTACATTTAATGTGCTTGTTGTTGTCGTCAATCAACACCCTTTGATTGATCAATTCATATGCAACTCCCCGACGCCCTAGTCAATTTAAACTCCTTTATTAAAAAATTGAATTATGGGTAGAAACATTGTTATCGCAAAACTTTCGTCGGATCGCGAAATAAGCCATGCACCTGCCGCTTCGGTGCCGGACAACTATGCCTCGCAGATCGTTAAGTTGATCCCGGTAGATATTGTGGGTGTTTACCTGGCCATCCAAAATCTTATTTCCGGTGTTTCAGAGAACAGCAAATTCATTTTGCAATCAGCGATCTTTTTGATCATTTTAGCCATTTCGCCGGCGTACTTAAAACGAGTCGCCGGCATGACAGACAGCAGGCAGAGGATGGTTGCGATCATTTCTTACTGCATTTGGGGAATATCCCTTGGGGGTCCTTTTGAACATCTGCTGAGTATGGCCCATGCCGAAATCACTGCGCAGCAGATCGGCGGAGCGTTGATCATGCTCTATACTTTGATCGTGCCGTTGCTGTACAAGCCCGCTGCCTGAGCGCGTCAAGCTGTCGCAAAACACCCTTTAATCGACGCTTTTGACCATCGGGTGATTTAATTATTACCATTAGTTTGCGAAAGAATGCCTTAAATCGATTTCATTCTTAAAACGATAAAAATGAAAGCAACTGCAACAAAATTTAAAACGGTAGATGAATACATCTCTACTTTCCGGGCAAGTACGCAAACCATTTTAAAGACCATGAGAAAAACGGTTAAAGACGCGGCACCGGATGCAGAAGAAGTGATCAGTTATAATATGCCGGCTTATAAATTGAACGGCATCCTGGTCTATTATGCAGCCTATAAAAATCATATCGGCTTTTATCCAACCTCTTTGGGAGTAAAAGCGTTCCAGAAAGAACTTTCTGGTTATGTGTGGGCCAAAGGTTCGGTGCAGTTTCCAATTGATGAACCCCTTCCTTTTACCTTGGTCAGCAAGATAGTAAAGTCCAGGGTGAAGGATAATCAGCGTGAAATGAAACCGAAATTGAAAAAGAAAAAATGACGGATTGCAGCCGATCCTTGAAGGGCCTTCTCAGTTTATCCTACCTTAGCGCAAATTTTTTCAGGTAGATGAAAAGGGCCATCAAATATTACCGCATCATTTGGCTCAAACACGACCTTCCAGCCGGACTTTCTGTTTTTCTTGTTGCACTTCCGCTTTGTTTGGGTATAGCGCTGGCTTCGGGCGCTCCTCTTTATGCAGGGCTTTTGTCAGGTATCATCGGCGGATTGGTCGTTTCCTTAGTAAGCGGCTCACAACTTGCCGTTTCCGGCCCGGCTGCCGGCCTGACCACGATGGTTTCGGCTTCGATTATTTCTCTTGGCGATTACAAAATATTATTACTCGCTATTGTTGTAGCGGGTTTTTTTCAACTTCTTCTTGGGCTGTTGAAACTGGGTGTAATTGCAAATTATTTTCCTTCTTCTGTTATTAAAGGCATGCTGGCTGCTATCGGAATCATGCTGATCTCAAAACAAATTCCTTTAGCACTGGGTTATGACCAACCCGATTTTTGGACCAGTGGTTTTCTTCATTTGTTTTCCCCCAAAAATATCCATGATAACCTAAAAAGCTTTAATCATCATATTACTCCAGGAGCAATATTATTAACGCTGGTTTCTTTAGTTGCACTTATTTTTTTTCAATTGCCTTTAGCCAAAAAATTAAAAGTGGTCCCTGCACCCTTATTGGTTGTTGTGCTCGGCATTGGCGCCAATATGCTTTTCTCAAACACTGGCCTTTCATTGCAACCAACCCAACTGGTGCATATTCCTTCCAATGTTTTTGCAAGCATCCAGTTTCCTGATCTTTCAAAAATCTTTTCAAACATAGAGATCTGGAAAGATGGAGTCATTATTGGATTACTGGCAACTTTGGAAACCTTGCTTTGTGTGGAAGCCATTGACAAGTTGGACAGGCGCAATCGCATTACGCCTGTTAATCGGGAATTAATAGCACAAGGCATAGGCAATATGGCCTGCGGCTTTTTTGGAGCAATACCCATGACGGCAGTTGTGGTAAGAGGCGCAGCAAATGTTGATGCGGGAGCCAGAACGAAACTTGCTGCCTTCACTCATGGTCTTTTTCTTTTGCTTGCGGTATTGCTTGTTCCCTTTCTGCTAAATAAAATTCCTTACGCTTCCCTGGCGGCCATTTTGATGATCACAGGGTACAACCTGACGAAACCCAAACTATTCCGCAATATGTGGAGCTTAGGCTGGAAGCAATTTATTCCCTTTGCGCTCACCATCCTGGTCATTCTGTCAACCGACTTACTCATTGGAGTAAGCATCGGGCTTTTGATCTCCATTTATTTTATCGTCCAGAATAATTTCAAAGCTGAATATAAAATTACCAAGACACAATATCGAGGAGTAGAAACGGAATATATTAAACTCAACAGCAATGTGACTTTTTTAAATAAAGTGAAGTTGCGCAAAACGCTGGATGAAGTTCCTGCCTACAATGTGTTAACCATTGACGGCAGCGAATGTAATTTTATCGACTATGATATTTTAGAAATCATCAGTGAATTTCAAAATAAGGCCGGGGACCGGCACATTGAATTACATTTGATTGGAATAGAAAAAGTGAATGTTTCGGCTGTGCATTGAAAAATTAAGATTCCCATAGTCCTGCCTGGCGATCACTTTGATCTTGTTGTTGATGTTTAATCCGATCTTGTTCATATATTTCAGGAACGAGGCAGAATTGTCCTTTGCTGCCTACTTTGGGATTTATAATATGGGCAGAAACAGCTGCGTGAAAATGATCATGGATTTCTGAGACAGAAAAAGTTAATATTGCCGGTTATAAAAGCGGCGATATCAATCTTGCGGTTTTTTCAAGTAGTTGTTTATATGCAGGACGGCCATCCCAGGCCGCTGCATCAATTTTTTCGGCGTTTTGTATATCCTTATAAAAAATATCCGCCAGTTCATTGGCGAAGTCCTTGTCGTACACAATCGCGTTCACTTCAAAGTTCAGATCAAAACTGCGGTAGTCCATATTGGCCGTACCGACAATGGCAATCTTTCTGTCAGTTACCATCGTTTTCGCATGCACAAATCCTTTGTTGTACAGGTAAATTTCCACTCCTGCTTTAAGCAGGTCGTTATAATATGATCTGGCCGCAAAATTAACGAGTTTAGAATCTGAGATGCCCGGTACGAGAAGCTTTACCGAAACGCCACCCAATGCGGAGACGGTCAGGGCGTCCACCAGACTTTCACCCGGAATGAAATAGGGCGTTGTGATCAATATTTCCTTTGTAGCCAGGTTAATGGCTTGCAGCAGGGAGAATAAAATGGTTGGCAGATCCGAGTCGGGACCACTTGCCGCTATCTGAACGACCTTGTTTCCGTGACCGGGGGCAACTGCTGGAGGAGGGAAAAAGGAATCATTGGGATGGAGGGTATCCTTTGCACAAAAATTCCAGTCGCACAAAAAAAGATATTGCAGGTACATCGTGCCCGGTCCGTCAATGCGCAGATGCGTATCCCGCCAGAAAAGCTTTTTTGTATCGGCGGCGTTGTTGATGTATTTATCGCTAACATTAATGCCACCCACAAAAGCAGTGCGCCCGTCTATTACAATTATTTTGCGATGGTTACGATAGTTCAGCCGGTTGGCCAGCGCGATAAAAATCACCTCGTTGAAAGTAAAAGTCTTTATTCCCGCTGCCTTCAGGCGGCGGATCATTTTTTTCCGGATGGACCTGCTGCCAAAATCATCATAAATGAAGCGGACAGTTACGCCTTCTTTTGCCTTTTGTACCAGCACATGTTCTATTGCCCTTCCTATCTCATCATCCTCGTAAATGTAATACTCAATATGAATGTGATCTTTTGCGGTCTGCAAGGCCTGCAACACCTGCGGGAATTTATTTTCCCCATTGACGAGCAGGGTCACTTCATTACCCGATGTTAACGGGCTCATGCTTTCTTTCATCAACATCAGCACCAACTCTTTATTGCTTTGAACCCCGGGACCACCTTGTTCAAAATTTTGTTTTGAATTGTTGACAATATCGTCTCTTAATTTTTTTGCCAATCCATCGTCCTCAATTATTTTTTTACTGTCCATTTGTCTTTACCGGTAATTGATCCCGAAAGAAAAATAAAAGACGATGCCAACAACAGGAAGAAAAATAGCGAATAACAGGTAGGCCAATGTTTTTGTCGTGCTGCCGGTATCATAGATGATACGAAGGCAAACAAGGAGCAGGACGACGATATAGATCATTTCGCCTATAAACCACCAATCCATAAGAACAGTTAAAAGATATCAATGCAAAGGTAAGGGTATCAGGCATTTAATTTTAATCGACCTGAATGTCATGGATCACGGCACAATTGTTGACCATACTGTATTACTCCAGGTTCTTTTGATTCTATTTTTGACTCCTACCCGTGATGATCGCATCAGAATTTTTGGTTGTTTCTTCAAGGCCACCTTAAGCAGTGGGTTATTAAATTATTATAGCAATGATGAGCAAAGAGGGTGTTGAGACCAGCAGTGATAACGTGAATGCTAAGATACCGGTGAACGGTGGCAGCGTCGACATTAATATTAATGAGAAGTCGAATGTTTTACCCAGTGTTTTTGAAATGAAAGAAAATGGGGCGACCTACGGTGTTGGCTTCGAGATGTTGAAAGGTATTCGAAAATTCTTTCGACTGTTTTTGAAAAGTAAGAATAATCCGCTTCCTACGCTATTGCTTTGGTACAAAGGGCTATCTAAGGATGAAAAGAAAACAGTCATGATCATATGCAAAGAAAGAACAGAAAATGATTCTTCTTCGCGCGAAAAAAGGAATGAATAAGGTATTCAGGTCTATCCTGACATTGAATTATACTTTTTACGCATGCATAATTGCTTCTAAAACGATGAGTAAGCCAATAAAATGGCCTAAAGTCTTCCATTGCTCCGATCAAAATGGTTATGTACCGGCCATAACAATGCTCAAATAAATTAATCAAAAAATAACTTATTTCAAACATTCCTCTAAAATGCCTGTTACATTTTATTGTCTGAATTGTATGCGCCCACACGTCAATAAGCAGTGGCCCTTAGGGAATTGCGATTGAGGGGCGTTCAGCTACCTCGTGAAATAAGTTTAATCTACAACTCACCCCGATTGCTAAGTTTTTTTTTAGGATAATTATTTATTATCTAATTTTAGACTATTAAACGAAATTAGTCGAATGGTTGTAAATCTGCAGGTTCAGAAAGACGATGTCATTGTTGAGGAGATCATCACTGGGGCAAGGACTCTTTTTGAGAAATTCGGGTTGAAGAAAACCACCATGGAAGACATCGCCAGCTACATTGGCAAAAGTAAAAGTTCTTTGTATTACTATTTTCCCAGCAAATACGAAATTTTTGAAGCGGTATTGAGCCAGGAAATCGACGAACTGTTTACACTGGCCTCCAAAGCAATTGAAAAAGCAACGACCGCAAAAGATAAACTGAAGGCATATAGTAAGGTCCGGCTTGTGAAGATCAGTAAGATGGGGAATCTTTCGCAGATCGTCAAAAACGACCTGATGGACAATCTGAATGTGATCATCAAGACTAAAAAGAAGCATGAAGCCACCCAGTTCAATATGATCAGGGAAATTATTGCGTCCGGGGTTGACTCAGGTGAGTTTAAGAAAATAAGGAGGGCTGATATAGACTTGCTCGCTTATCTTTTTACTGCGACATTTACGGGAATATCCATGCCATGGTGCAGTGATCACCAGTTCCCCAACATCGCCCAAAGAGTAGATGTCATCGTAGATGTGATGGTGGAAGGGATCGGGAGATAAGGTTTTGCGTCGTTGGTCAATATTTTTTTATTATAGAAAAACTGCAAAAATGAAAGAACAAATTCTAAAAGCCGAAGGCAAACTGGGCATATTGATCCCGGGTCTGGGTGCCGTAGCAACTACACTGATTGCCGGGGTAGAAGCAATCAAGAAAGGATTGGCGCAACCCATCGGATCCCTGACACAGATGGGTAATATTCGTTTAGGAAAGAGAACCGAGAACCGATCGCCCCTGATCAAGGATTTTGTTCCATTGCCCGAGCTGGAGGATATTGTATTTGGCGGCTGGGATGTCTACGAAGACAATGTGTACGAAGCGGCTTCCAAAGCAAAAGTCCTTGAACCGGCTTTATTGCATGCGCTCAAACCTGAGCTGAAAGCCCTCGTGCCTATGAAGGCGGTCTTTGATAAATCTTATGTGAGAAACCTCAGCGGAAAAAACATTAAACAAGCGGCTACCAAATATCAACTCGCCAAGGCGCTGATGGATGACATCGAAAATTTCAAGGAAGCAAACAACTGCAGCAGGCTGGTGATGGTATGGTGCGGTTCAACAGAAAAATATATAGAACCTTCCGGGGTTCATGAGAGCATTGACAATTTTGAACAGGGATTACGCGACAACGATCCCCGGATCGCCCCAAGCATGATCTATGCTTACGCTGCGATCAGTTTAGGAGTGCCATTTGCCAACGGTGCACCGAACCTGACCTGTGACATCCCCGCCTTAATAGAACTTGCCAGGAAGACCCAAACCCCGATCGCAGGAAAAGATTTTAAGACCGGACAAACATTGATGAAGACCATCCTGGCCCCCGGCCTGCATGCCAGGGCGCTTGGCATCAGGGGCTGGTTCTCTACCAATATCCTGGGCAACCGGGACGGACTGGTATTGGATGATCCCGATAATTTCCGGACCAAAGAAGTCTCCAAACTCAGTGTGCTGGAAGAAATACTAAGACCCGATCTGAACCCCGAACTCTATGGCGAGCTGTATCATAAGGTCAGGATCAATTATTACCCTCCGCATGGTGATAATAAGGAAAGCTGGGATAATATCGACATTTTCGGATGGCTGGGTTATTCCATGCAGATTAAAATTAATTTCCTTTGCCGCGATTCTATCCTGGCGGCGCCCATTGTACTTGATCTCGCCCTGTTTATGGATCTGGCAAAAAGAGCGGGTATGAGTGGTATCCAGGAATGGTTGTCATTCTATTATAAATCACCCCAAACCGCGCCTGGATTAAGGCCTGAGCATGATATTTTCAAGCAATTGATCAAGCTGCAGAATACGCTGCGGCACATGATGGGCGAAGACCTGATCACCCATCTTGGATTGGATTATTACCAGGAATTGGTGGAAGCATTGGCTATATGATCGGATTCCACAAACTGGTCAGTACTGTTTTCGGCATAGGGTATATGGGGAAAGGCGGGGGAACCGCGGCCGCTGCGGTTTGTTGTTTTGCCTGGTGGTTGTTTGCAGGGGATCTGCACGACCATATTCGTCCTGCCGCCATCACCTTATTGATCGTCGCGCTTGGGATATGGTCTGCCGGAGCAGTTGAAGGGATATGGGGAAAGGACAATCAGCGGATTGTGATAGATGAATGGGCAGGGATGTGTGTTGCATTGTTGTGGATACCCTTATTTCCCCGGTACATACTACCAGCTTTTCTGCTCTTCCGTTTTTTTGATATCGTGAAACCTCTGTTCATAAAGAAACTTGAACAATTACCGGGGGGTTGGGGGGTCATGTTTGACGATTTGCTTGCCGGATTATACACCAATTTACTTTTACAGCTGGTTGTCGCGACTAATTTCTTTTAAGCTATGCTTACTTTTATTAAGGCTCAGGCGGTTTCCTTAACGGCAACGATTGTTGACTACCTGACCACGATCCTTTTTGTAGCCCTGCTTCATCGATGGTATGTGACGGGAAATATTGCGGGTACGCTTGCAGGAGGCATTACTTATTTTCTATTGGGACGATGTTGGGCATTCAAAGCGCAGGATAACAATATTTTACCTCAGGCAGTCAGGTATTTATTGGTTTGGGCAGGCTATTTGATGCTAAGTGTCTCCCTTGTGTTTTTAATCACGCAATATGTCGGGGTAAATTATATCATTTCAAAAATTTGTGTTTCCATAGTACTTGCTGCCGGGTACAATTATGGACTTCAGCGGTTTTTTGTTTTTAAATCACAGGCGAATCATGATTAAGGCTGTAGGGAAAAAGGCGACATGGGGGGCTATCTTTTTTTTATCGTGTGCATTGAACGGAATGTCGCAGACAAAGTCCATTATTGGGATTGTTGAAGATGCGATTTCGAAACAACCGCTGTCCTTAGTTAGCGTGGCCGTTAAAAATGGCCGGGGAGTAACCACGGATTCCCTGGGATATTTTGCTATCGAAACTGATAAATTGCCTGTTCAATTGTCCTTTTCCATCATCGGCTACAAAAATCAGTCCCTGACGGTTAAGCAATTTAACAATGACAGCCTGGCAAGGGACACGCTGATCGTATTGATGCAGGCCAATAGCAGTTTGCTCGGGAGCGTAACCGTAAAATCAAAGAAAAAGCCCAAGTATCGCAATAAGGATAATCCTGCTGTTGAACTGATACGGAAAGTGATCAATAACAAGGAAAAAAACAGGCCGGGCCACTATGACTATGTGGAATATGAACAGTACGAAAAATTACAAGTCGCCCTGAGCAAATTTTCGGATAAATTGGCCAATAGTAAATTATTGAGAAAGTATCATTTTTTGTTCGAAAATATCGACAGCACCAAATTGGAAGGCAAATCATTGATTCCGGTATATATGGAAGAAAAACTTGCTGATATTTATTACCGGAAAAGTCCGGTGAAGAAAAAAACATTAATACTTGGCGACAAACAAGTGAATTTTGGAGAGTTTATAGACAATAAAGGGGTGAGCACCTTTTTGAACAGGTTGTATGAGGATGTCGATATCTATAACAATAATATTCCTTTATTCACCAATGAATTTATCAGTCCGATTGCCGATATAGCCCCTTCGCTTTACCGGTTCTATATCCGGGATACGATTCGCGATGAACAAGGCAATAAGTTTGTAAGAATGTATTTCACCCCCCGCAATGTCAATGATTTCTTGTTCAGGGGGGAAATGATGGTCACATTGGACAGTAACTATGCCATCCAGAAATTGAATATGTACATCAGCCCGAATATCAACCTTAACTTTGTTCGCGAAATGCATATCGACCAGGATTTTGAAAGAGATGAGGAAGGAAGGTATCGCGTGATCAAGAGCAATTTAATGGCGGAAGCGGCGCTCAACAAAGAAAAGGGTGGGGGCTTTTTTGGGGAACGAATGGTGTCCTTTAAAAATTATAAGATCAACCATGCTCAAAATCCGGATTTTTATAAGGGACCTGCAGAAGTTACGCTAGACAGCGCAGCAAACAGGGACGATGGTTACTGGAGTAACCATCGTCATGATTCATTGACCAGGTCAGAAGCTAAAGTCTATAAAAATATTGACAGTTTGCAGAATATGCCTTCTTACCGGCGGTTTATGGATATTGCCACCTTATTACTGGCGGGATATAAATCGTTTGGTAAATTTGAAGTGGGTCCCGTTAATACATTTTACAGTTTCAATCCTGTCGAAGGTTTTAGGGCGAGGCTGGGCGGCAGAACAACTGCCAAATTAAGCAAACGGCTCTATTTTGAGACCTATGCCGCTTATGGCTTTAAGGATATGCAATACAAAGGATATCTTGGTGTTACCTATTCTTTGAACAATAAATCCATTTATGAATACCCGCTGAACTATATCCGGGCGAGCGCCCAGAGAGAAACAAAAATCCCGGGTCAGGAATTGCAGTTCGTGCAGGAAGATAATTTTTTGCTTTCGTTTAAGAGAGGCGACAATGACAAATGGCTATATAATAATTTCTATCGGTTGGATTATGTGCATGAATTCTCCAATCATTTCTCTTATATTGTTGGTTTCAAGAACTGGAGGCAAGAGCCCGCAGGGGGACTGCAATACTTTAAAGAGGACAACGGCTCACTGGTTAATGTGCCGGCCCTGACCACTACTGAATTGTCGGCCGAATTGCGTTGGGCGCCAAATGAACAATTTTACCAGGGCAAGGTATATAGAATTCCAATTGTTAACCAATATCCGATCTTTACCATGCGCTATACGAAAGGCATTAAAGGCTCGTTTGGGGGTGAATATGACTACAGCAACCTGGTTTTGCGTATGGAAAAAAGATTCTACCTCTCATCTCTTGGATATGCAGATATGGTATTTGAAGGTGGTTACCTGTTTAATCAGTTGCCTTACCCCTTGCAGTTTATTCATAGGGCAAACCAGACCTATTCTTATCAGATCAATTCGTATAACCTGATGAATTTTCTTGAATTTGTGAGTGATCACTATGTGAGCGTTAATATTGACCAGCATTTCAACGGATTCATTTTCAACCGTATTCCTTTGCTCCGGAAATTAAAACTCAGGGAAGTCATGGCGGTAAAAGTCTTATACGGTGCTGTACGGTCAGAAAATGATCCCCGGAAAAATCCCGGGCTGTATGAATATCCGACCGACAAGAATGGCGAACCCATAACCTTTGCGCTTGACCACGGGCCGTATATTGAAGCAAGCGTTGGCATCGCGAATATTTTCAAGTTGTTTCGGATAGACCTCGTGAAACGGTTTACCTACCTGAATCACCCGGATGTTTCTGAATGGGGTGTAAGGGGAAGATTTAAATTTGATTTTTAACATAAGGATCATATGTACAAATGAATCATAAATGAAGAACCGTTCCATCAGAACAGGCCTGCAGCAAGGCATATACACAATCATCAATCCCCTGGTAAGGGGACTGATCAGGCTTGGACTGACACCCAATATGGTCACCACGATCGGACTTTCGCTGAATATCGGCGTAGCCATCGTGTTCATTGCAGGAGGTGAAGAAGGCAATCGCGGGGACCTTTCTTATGTGGGTTGGGCGGGCGCCCTGATCTTATTTGCCGGATTGTTCGATATGCTCGATGGACAGGTGGCAAGATTAGGTAACATGAGTTCCGCTTTCGGAGCGTTGTACGATTCTGTTTTGGACAGATATAGCGAACTCTTCATGTTTCTTGGAATTTGCTATTACCTGGTGGCGCACCATTATTTCATTGGGTCTCTCATCGCTTTTATCGCCTTGATCGGTTCCATGATGGTCAGCTACACCCGGGCACGTGCGGAAGGTCTTGGTGTGGAATCCAAAGGCGGGTTAATGCAAAGACCTGAGCGGGTGATTACAGTTGGTGTGGCGGCGATCGCCTGTGGAATAACAGCCCATTTTATCGGCGGCAATTATAAATTGTTCATTCCCGGAATTTCCTTTCACATTTTTGAATCGATGTCTGTTTTGATCATTCCTTTGTCTGTTTTGGCGGTGTTAACAAACATCACGGCCATCAACCGGTTGCGGGACGCAAAGAAGGCGATAGAACGCAAGGAGAAAATGCAAAAAACGGCGAAAGGCCACTCGAGAATAAAAACTATGTTGTGGGGACTGGTCGTTGCCGGTGCCCCCTTGGTCAGTATGGCGACGTCTTCACCTGATCCTCATCCGCTTTTTTCGTCTGAATTCAACGACCCCCAAGATACTTTTCCCGTTCCAAAGGGCATAAAAAACCAGCTGTTTTATGTGCAGAGGACCCACAATATCAACACCATTGTTTGTGCATTGAATATGGCGCAGAATGGGCAACTGGATAAGGAAAATCCTGTTCATGTATTCTGGATCCGGTATACAGAACAAGGCCGGCAGGCGGAACTCTCATTTATTCAGCGCGTATTTGCCTATGGAGTAAAATCAAAGCCGGTGGACCATGACAGGTATGAATTGCGTTTTGTATCATACAAGAAATTCCCGATGTATTTAATGAAGTCCACGAATGATCACCAGTATCATGTCTATGCCAGTATTGGCAGCAAGAAGGCCGTATTGAACAGGATATTTATCAAGATCAATGGCGGCTCGATTTGGTCGCCCAATATCGAGTACATCGAGGTTAGGGGTATTGATGCGGAGTCAGGAAAAGAGCTGGTAGAAAGGTTGAAAGTTTAGTAACATGGCAAAGAATGTCTTACCGATCGCGGTGATCATGGCCGCGTATCTCCTGCTTTCGCGTTTGCTGATCGGCTTCCGGCCGGAACAACTTTTCCTCGTGATCAGCTTCTGCATATTGTATTTTATTTCAGGGCCAACCAGGAAATTTATCGTGGCCTTTTCAGTATTTATTGTTTATTGGATCGTATTTGACTATATGAAGGCTTTTCCGAATTACCAGTACAACACGGTTCACATTGAGAGCCTGTACCAGGCTGAAAAAAAATTATTTGGAATGGGTGCAGGCGAAACCAGGATCACCCCCAATGAATTTTGGCTGAACAACGGGAATACATTTCTCGATATCCTGAGCGGATTATTTTATCTGGCCTGGGTACCGGTTCCCCTCTTGTTTGCAGTTTATTTATTCTACACTGACCGGAGACAATTTTTCATTTTTTCACTGACATTTTTTTGGGTCAATATCCTGGGATTTATTATTTATTACGTCTATCCGGCAGCGCCTCCCTGGTATATAGAAAAATATGGGTTTGTGTTTCATGCGGCTACGCCGGGCAATATGGCCGGACTGGCAGGATTTGACCGGGTTCTTCATACCAGTGTCTTCCAATCCATTTATGCAAAAAGCTCAAATGTTTTTGCGGCCATGCCATCGCTGCATGCGGCTTACCTGCTGATCGTATTGTATTTTGGGATTAAGAATAAATTGGGTTGGATCAACCTGGTCTTTGCGACGATCATGCTTGGAATATGGTTTTCTGCTGTTTATACCAGCCATCATTATATACTCGATGTCCTGGCTGGTATTGCCTGTGGCCTGGCGGGGATCTTTTCATTTCAATGGATGCTGAAGAGAAGCAAAACCCTCAATAGGTTCATCGACCAATGGGTAAAGATCAGCTCCTAAGGTCACAAAAAAAATGCCCCTCTGTGGGGAAAACAGATCTCCTTTATTTTCGGATTTGGCACGTATTTTTGAATTCACTATCAACAAATTCAAAACGATCAAATTATGAAGATCTCAAACAATAAAATACTCATCACAGGCGGAGCAACAGGCATTGGCCGGGCACTTACTGAAAGATTTGTTAAAGAAAACAATACCGTGATTATTTGCGGAAGGCGGCAGTCGGCTCTTAAAGAAGTGTCTGACGAATTTCCTTCGGTGATAACCAGGCCTTGCGATTTATCTGTATCCACCGAAAGGGAAGCGCTTTTCAATTGGATCTCGGAAAAACATGGCGATCTGAATGTGCTGGTCAACAACGCGGGTATTCAGCAATGGATGTCAATTTCCGACGATGATTTTTTTAAACGGGCAAAGGATGAAATAGCTATTAATATTGAAGCACCGCTTCATCTGACTTCGCTTTTCATCAAATTGAGATCATTAAACAGCATTATTAATGTAACCTCCGGTTTGTCTTTTGTTCCGCTGACGAAAACGCCGGTGTATTCCGCTACAAAGGCATTTTTTCATTCATTTACGCTCTCCCTGAGACAATTAGTGAAAGCAAAAAACATAGAAGTAATTGAAATGATTCCACCTGCTCTCAATACAGATCTTGGTGGAAAAGGACTGCATGATACTGCTCCCCCGGTAAGCGAGTTTATTGAAGCTGTTTTCGATCAATTGAAACAAGGAAAAAATGAACTCAGCTTTGGATTCAGTGAAGCCATGTTAAAAGCCGGTCCGGAAGATTTGCTAAAAACTTTTAACAGGATGAACGGGGTGACAAATTAAGACGGCATCCTTAACAGACTTGCATTCATGGCCACAATAACCGTACTTAAACTCATTAACACAGCACCAGCGGCAGGACTCAATAAAACCCCCGCTTTATATAGAATACCCGCAGCAAGTGGCAAGGCAACGATATTATAGCCAGTAGCCCAAGCCAGGTTCTGCATCATTTTCCGGTACGTTGCCTTGCCGAATAATATCAATTTCACAATATCTTTTGGGTTGCTGTTTACCAGCACTATCCCTGCTGTTTCCGCCGCAATATCCGAGCCTGAGCCAACAGCAATCCCAATATTGGCCTGTGCCAGGGCAGGGGCGTCATTTACTCCATCGCCGGTCATGGCAACGAATTCACCTTTATTTTGCAGTTCTTTAATCTTTTCTAATTTCTGGTGGGGCAACACTTCTGCAAAATAGCTGTCCATGCCCAATTTCTCTGCCACAGAAGCTGCTACCTGTTTATTGTCACCCGTCAATAGAATCGATTTGATGTGGTTCGCATGTAGCTTTTTAATTGCTTCCACCGATTCGGGACGGACGACATCTGACAAAGAAATGTAACCCGTCAGCTTATTATTGACGACAATAAAAACAGTAGTTTCCATTGCATCAGGTTTGTATTGACCAGGAAACGATATATTGTTTTCTTTGAGGTAACCCGGACTGACGACCTTTATATGATTACTTTCTGTATCGGCTTCAACGCCTTTGCCCGCAATAGAATTAAAGTTTTGGACATTGGGAATGGCAATACCTGAGTCTTTTGCTTTTTGCAAAATTCCGGTAGCGATGGGATGCTCTGAATTTTGCTCTAGTGCAGCTGCGAAACGAAGCATTTCGTTTTCTGAAATCCCACCAGGCACCAGAACTATTTTTGAAACTTCAAATTTACCGATAGTCAGGGTTCCTGTTTTGTCAAAAACCACCGTAGTTATTTTCCGGGCGTTCTCAAATGCCGTCCTGTTTTTAATCAACAGGCCATTTTTAGCAGATAATGCAGTTGACTTTGCTACAATCAAAGGCACGGCCAGACCTAAAGCATGAGGACAACAAATTACGATCACCGTTACCATTCTTTCGATAGAGAATGCCAGATCCCGGCCTGACAGATACCAGACTGAAAATGTTGCTACTCCAGATACGATGGCAATAAGCGTAAGCCACCTGGCAGCCTGGTCTGCAAGCAACTGAGTCTTCGACCTCGACATTTGTGCATCTTCTACAAGCTTGACCACCTGCGCTAAATAGGAATCCGTTGCTCCGTGCAATACTGACAACCTGATGGCGCCACTCCCATTGATCGAACCTGCAATTAGTTTATCTCCCATTTGTTTTTTCACTGGTTTGGATTCTCCAGTAAGCATGCTTTCATTCAGGTAGCTTTCGCCATCGGTAATAATGCCATCTGCCGCCACTTTCTCTCCTGGTTTAACCAGGATGATATCGTTTTCCTTCAGCGTAACGGTTTTTACATCCATGATATGATCATCATGGACCAGATGAGCGTCATCGGGCATGAGTTGAACCAATAGTTGCAATTCACGTGAAGCTCCTGCCGTTGATTTCATTTCAACCCAATGACCTAAGAGCATAATGAGAATAAGAGTCACGAGTTCCCAAAAGAAATCCATACCCTTTAATCCAAATACTGTTGCTACACTGTATAGATAAGCTACTGTAATAGCAAAGCCGATCAACGTCATCATGCCGGGATTTTTTACCTTCATTTCATCCCATAGTCCTTTAATAAAGGGCCATCCTCCATAAAAGAATACCACAGAAGATAGCGCCAGCAATACATATTTTGAACCTGGAAAATGAATATGTACGCCCAACCAGTGTTGAATCATTTCGGATAAAAGCATTACCGGAACGGCTAAAATGAGCACAACATAAAAACGCTTCTTGAAATCATGCACACCTGCGCCATGTGACTCGTGCCCAGCATGTCCAACCGGTTTTGTCAGCGGCACTAAGGTCATACCGCACAACGGACATTTCCCGGGCGCATCCCTAATTATTTGTGGATGCATTGGGCAAGTATATTTTTGATGTTGCTGATGTTCCATTTTTTGGTTTTTATAATTTGTTACATTTTCATCGCTTCCATGGGATTACCGCCGGTCTTGAAGATGTATTCGCTATTGAGCAGGTAAGCCCCACTGACAACAATCCCATCGCCGGCTTTTAAACCCGATTTGATCTCAACCTGGTCATTGCTTTCCAGACCCAGTTGCACCATTTTATATTTGAACTTGTTTTTACTTATCTGAACCCATACCAATGCGCCGCGGCCGTCGCGGATCACGGCATCAGCAGGCAAAGAAAGCATTTTGTGCCCGCGGTTTTTTACCGTTACATAGGCCGACATGCCTGGTTTTAACAGATGGTTTGGATTCGGAATGCTCACCCTGACTAAATTGATCCTTGTATCGGGATTGATTTCGGGGTTCAGAAATTCAATTTTCCCTTTTACTTCTATTCCCGGCATATCCGGAAATAGAACCATGGCCAGGCCTTCCCGGTCGATGGTTGACAGTTGAGAGGAATATACCTGTGCTTCCGCCCACAGGGTGGACAGGTCTGCTAAACGAAGGATGGTACTCCCTTCGGTAACATTGCTTCCTTCACTGATTTCGAGCGAGGTAATAAAGCCGGCGGCATGACTGTAAAAAGGGGTCAAAGGAGCTGCCTTATTGCTTTTTGCCAATTCTGCGAGCTGGGTTTCTGTCATGCCCCACAACTGTAATTTATTTTTAGCCCCCTCTAACAACTGATCGAAATTGATTATGGTATTGCCGAGCGTTTTTTGCTTTTCCAGCATCAATAAATATTCCTGCTTTGCATTATTCAGTTCTTCGCTGTATAGCTCAAAAAGTTTTGCCCCCCGGGGTACAAAGTCGCCTATGTTTTTATAATATAGCTTTTCTACGCGGCCGGCAATCCTTGCACTTACCGCACTTGTTTTCTGCTGATCGAAATTCAAAGTGGCGTTTAATATGACCTGGCTTCCGACGCTGCTTTTTCCAAGCGTATCCACATGGATATTGCCGAGTTGAACCTGCTGGTCGCTCAATTCTATTTCATCTGTATTTTGACGACTGCTTTTTCTGGCCGCGGTAAGCTCCATCTTGCATATCGGACATTTGCCGGGTTTATTCTCTTTTACCTGTGGGTCCATCGAACAGGTATAATATACATCCGGATCAGCAGGAGGCTGGTTTTTTTTGCTTTTACAGGCAACAAACAAAACGGCGGTTATGAATACGACCAAAAGAACCTTCATAGATCATTCATTTATTTTGATAAAACTTTCGCTATCCATCAGAAACTGAGCATTGGCGGCAACCACATCGTCGGGCCCTAGTCCTGTTAGAATCTGAATTGTATTCTGATAGACCAGTCCTGTTTCCACTTTATGGGCTTTAAAAACTCCGCCATCATTTTTGAATACAACCTTATTTATTCCCAAGGAGACCACTGCATCTTTGGGTAGCCAATTGGCCAGGAGTGTATTTCCGGAAATGGTCGCCTTGACCTGGCTGCCAACCGGTATATCCATGGAATGATTTTCAAAATATACCCTTGCTGCCAGGGTCTTGCTTCCTTCCCTAAAGAACGGTTCAATAAAATCAATCTTCGCCATGAAATGTTCAGTTGTGTCAGATTCAGGAACAATCCGAACAGGATTGCCCTTTTTGACCAGGCTTTGATCTGATCCATAGATATTCAGCACAGCCCACATCTGATGGGGATTCATGACCGACAGCACGGTTTGGCCTTTTTGCACATACATGCCTTCTTTGAGCATTAATTCCCTTGTTATGGGGGATTCCCCGTGTGACATGGAAGGGGGTTCAGATGACGAGGCATTCATGTTAGCATTGAACGCGTCGTGAATATGTCCGCTATAGCTGCTATAAACAGAAACCGTATAAGAAGGCTTGCGGGATTGAACTACCTTTTGCAGTTGTTCACTGCTCATCCCCAACAATAACAATTTTTCTTTTGCAGCCTGTATGAACGAAGTATTTTCAGGGTCATTGTTAACCAGGAACAATAGATTTTGCTGAGCAGTCAGAAGTTCCGGACTATAGATATCCATGATCTTTTGTCCCTTGCTCACATCCTGGAAAGTGTATTTGAGATATAACTTTTCGATCCGCCCGCTTACCCTGGCTGAAACGGCACCCATGCCGCGCGTATCATATTGCACGGTCCCCAATGCTTCGATCTTAACCGGCTCCTCTTTTTGCTGAATGGAAGTAATAGCAACGGATGAGAGCACATAGCTGTTGGTAGGCCGCAGAAGTGTATTGAGAGAAACCCCCGTTACTACTCTTTCTTCACCGCCAAAAGCAACGAGCTCCATTCCGCAAATAGGACAAGTGCCTGGCTTATCCCGTACAACCTCATGATGCATGGGGCAACGGTATTGTTGCTGGCGTTTTACTTCCAGTTTGCTTTCCTTCCCGGAGTTTGTATTGCAACCGACTGCAACCAGCGCCAGAAAGAGAAACCAGAGGCTATATTTTTTATTCATTATTTGTATCCTCATGACAAAATTTATTTTATTTCCAGGATTTTGTCCAGTTCCACCTGCAGCATCAATAAATCCTGTAACTGTTGCAAGTATTCCAGTTGCGTCATGTTCAGGGTTTGCCAGGCATCAAACAAGGCGAATAATTCTTCCGTATTCTGCTCATAGGCCAATTGCACCGTCTGGAAATTTTTTAGCAATGCGGGGATGATATTTTTTTCATACAACAGCATTTGCTTTTTTTTAGTTTCGATTTCAGCAATCAGTCTTTCTTCATGACCAGATGCTTCATTCAATATCATTTGCTTTTGCTGATTCAACGATTCGGCCTTCCAATTTAAGCTCTCGATATTCGCTTTGTATAATCTGGAAGACCAGTTGGCTAAAGGTAATTTCACCGTTGCCATGAGTGTAAACTGCTCGGGGAAACCGCCAAAGCCAAACATATGCCAATAGGATGCCCCGAATTGCGGTTTCAATTTTGATCGTTCCAGGTCCTGCTCCAGGTTAGCGATATGTATACTGTTGTCGATCGCCTTGATATCGCTGCGTGTCTGCGAGAAATAGCTGCTATCCCTGATTGGGTAGTCCTTTATCGTATAGGAGCTGTCGATCGTGAAGTCTCCCTGCTCCTTTTTGTTCATCAGCGTGTTCAGCGTAATGCGTTGCTGCCGGATTTCATTCTTCATGGTAAGCCGTATGTTCTCCATGTTTCCCAATGCAGCCTTTACTTTATAATAAGCGTCAATTTTGCCAAGATTATTTTTATACCTGATCTCGGCGCTTTTCGTCATGAAGTCCAGCAGTTTTTCATTGTCATCAAGGACTTTTAACTTCTTTTCAACCACCAGCCAATCGAAATAGCTTTTTTTAGCGGCGGCATAGAGTTCATTTAGTGCAGCCCGCTTGTTTTTCTCATTAACAGAAGACATCGCTTCCATATATTTTGCATTGGCATTCAATTGATTTTTATTGGGGATCATTTGTGTTACGGTAATCATATACTGGCCCATCCCGGTTGAGCCGTTAGAATTCTTTTTCCATAGCGAAGGGTTATAGGGCGTCATCCAGAAACCAGTGCCAAGTTCCGGGGCCTCCCAGCTTCTCGCGCCTTTTGCCGCTTCATTCAATGACCGGATGTCGGCATCGTGCATTTTGACCGCCGGATTGGATCTGTCAATTTCTTGTAATATGTTATCCAGGCTAACTGTTTGTGCTGTCGCGAAAAACAGGCTGAATAGGAGTCCCGGCATCAATAAGGTTATTTGTTTCATGTCGTTAGTGTTTTGTTTCCCCACGGGTGTCTGTGACCAATACTTCCAGTTTTCCGTGTTTTCTTAGTTCATACTCTTTGGTCATTAAAAATATCAGGGGTGTTACGAGTAGAATATATATGGCAGATGTGATCACACCACCCACCATCGGCAATACAATGGGCTTCATCACATCGCTGCCCACGCCGTTGCTCCATAAAATCGGGATCAGTGCAAAAAGCGATACGGATACGGTCATTATTTTTGGCCTTAATCTTTTGGCTGCACCGGCTATCACATATTCCTTCAGATCTGCTCTTGTAATGGTTTCCCTTGAATTGCCTTTTAGCGCGACCAGTTGCTGCATGGCATCATTGAGGTAAATCACCATCACAATACCTGTTTCCACTGCCAATCCGAAGAGTGCGATAAACCCTACTGAAACGGCGACCGATAAATTGGCACCCCAGAAATACACCATATAGGCCCCACCAATCAATGCAAATGGTATGGAAATAAGACTCAACAGCGCTTCTCTTGCTGAACCAAAGGCAAAATACATGCAGAAAAAAATGATGAGGAGCACGATGGGTAAAATAAGCTTCAGTGTTTTTTCGCTGCGAATCAGGTTTTCGTATTGACCGCTCCATTCCAGGAAATACCCCTTGGGAAGATTCTGTAACATTTTGTTCAACTTCTCCTGCGCCTCCGCCACCGTGCTGCCCAAATCCCTTTCCCTTACATTGAATAATACAGTGCCGCGCAAGAGCGCATTTTCAGAATTGATCATCGGCGGTCCTTCTGTAATCTTAATATCTGCCACCGCTTCCAGTGGGATAGGTCCGAAGTTCATCGTTTGGACCTGCAATCGTTTCATAGCTGAAATATTATTGCGAAAATCCTGTCCAAACCTGGCATTTACCGAAAAACGCTGACGACCCTCAACTGTTGTTGTTAATTTCATTCCCCCCAATGCACTTTCTACGATCATATTCACGTCATCCACGGTCAGGCCATAACGACCGATTTCATCCCGTTTCACGACTATATCGATATACTTCCCGCCTGTAATGGGTTCGGCATATAAATCCTTTACTCCCGCGATCCCATCCAGTTCCTTTTTAATGGTTTGCGCAAATTGGTTGATGGTATCCAAATTTTGCCCGTATATTTTCACACCCACATCTGTGCGGATACCCGTGGAAAGCATGTTGATGCGATTGATGATCGGTTGGGTCCACCCATTGGTAACCCCTGGTATCTGCAATTTGGAATTCAGTTCATTGATGATATCATTTTTGGTTAGCCCGTTCCGCCATTCAGCTTTTGGCTTCAGCAAGACAATGGTTTCAATCATGCTGATGGGAGAATTATCCGTGGCCGTGTTTGCCCTTCCTGCCTTGCCCAGGACATTCACGACTTCCGGTACCGACTTGATGATTTTATCCTGAACCTGCAATAGTCGTTTCACTTCCGAATTCGACACATCGGGCAGCGTAACCGGCATAAACAGGATGCTGCCTTCATCGAGAGGAGGCATGAACTCCTTGCCCAGGCTCATCAGGAGGGGTATGCTCACCAGGAGTGCAATGATATTAATGCCGATGGTTGTTTTGCGCCACCTGATACAGGCACGTATGACGGGCTCATACATTTTTTCCAAAAAACGATTGACCGGATTTGATCTTTCCGGAAGAAAACGGCCCTTCATAAACAACGATATCAGCACGGGTGCCAGGGTTACTACCAGGATGGCATCTACGACCATGATGAAGGATTTGGTATAGGCCAACGGTCCGAATAATTTCCCTTCCTGACCGGTAAGCATAAAAACCGGGAGGAAAGAGGTGATGATGATGATGGTAGAAAAGAAGACACCTCGTGAGACCTGTTTGCAGGAACGCTCAATAATGTTCATGCGCAAGTCTTCGGGGATCTTCACATAGTCTCTTTTAAATAGTTTTTTCATGGCTATGTTTGTGTGTTAGCGGGGTTATTTTGCCATTCTGAAAGATTACGGTACGCGTTCTCCGACATAATGATGCCATTATCGACGATCACGCCGATGGCCAGCGCGATACCGGTCAGTGACATAATATTGGAGGTTACACCGAATGCATTGAGCAAAATAAAACTTACTGCAATGGTGATTGGGATCTGGATGATGATGCTTAATGCGCTGCGCCAGTGAAAAAGAAAAATGATAACGATAAAGCAGACCACCGTTATTTCTTCGATGAGCCTGCTTTTGATATTATTGATGGATGCTTCAATCAGATCACTCCTGTCGTAGGCAATATTAAAACTCGTACCCTGTGGCAGACCCTTCTGCACTTCGGCCATCTTCTTTTTAATTGCGCCAATTACTTTTTCCGCATTCTCGCCATACCGCATCACCACAATGCCACCTACCTTTTCACCCTCACCGTTTTCATCAAAAATGCCAAGCCGAAGGTCACCGCCCAGTTGAACAGAGCCGATATCCCTTACACGAACCGGTATCCCGTTATAATTGGCCACGGCAATACTTTCCAGGTCCTCTTTATTTTTTACATATCCCAGACCGCGGATGATATATGCCATGTCGCTCATCTCGAATTTTCTGCCGCCTACATCATTGTTGTTCGATTTTATTTTGTTCATTACATCCATCAAAGACACTTTGTAGAACTGTAATTTTACCGGGTCAATGACCAATTGGTATTGCTTTTCAAAACCGCCAAATGAGGCTACTTCAGCCACGCCAGAAACTGTTTGCAAGGCCAGTTTTACATACCAGTCCTGCAATGCCCGTTGCTCACCCAGATCCATATTCTTCGTATCCAGGGTATACCAGAACACGTGCCCTACTCCAGTCCCATCCGGTCCAAGTGAAGGGGTTACTTCCGGAGGTAACAAGCGTTGCGCATAGTTTAACCGTTCCAGCACCCTTGTCCTTGCCCAATACACATCCACGTTGTCTTCGAAAATGACGTAAACAAAACTCATCCCGAACATGGAAGTACCCCGGATGTTTTTGATCCTGGGTATACCCTGCAGGTTGCTGACCAGGGGATAGGTTACCTGGTCTTCGATGACCTGGGGGCTTCTCCCCATCCATTCGGTGAAAACAATTACCTGGTTTTCGCTGAGATCAGGGATGGCGTCGATCGGATTTTGATTGACCGAGTAAATGCCCCAGGCAAACAGACCAGCTGCTGTAAGAAGTACGATCAGCCTGTTGCGCAAAGCCAGCTCTATTAGTTTCTGAACCATAGTTTTTATTTATGAATGAGGCAGTGTGCTCTGGTTAAAGACCCTCCGCACACTGCCTGATTCTTTGCTCATCACCCTATTTCATTTTATCATTCATTTTGGGAATAGATTTCTTTTCCACTAAATCCATCCCGCATTTTGGACATTTGCCCGGCTTGTCACTAACTACATCCGGGTGCATGGTACAGGTATAAATTTTATCTACTTTCTTTTTGACCAGGTCCATGCCACATTTAGGGCATTTGCCCGCTTTATCGGATATCACTTCCGGATGCATGGTACAGGTGTACACGTATTTTGCGGTTGTGTCTGATTTACTATCCGGCATTTTTCCTTTTGAACTTTGGGCAAAGCTGGTGACTGTAGCTGTCAAAATGAGCAGAAGGATGAATAACCCTTTAAGCGTTTTCATAAACTTAATTTTAATAATGACTAAAAAGGAAATAAACAAACGTGCTTTAGTAAAGTGAAAGCACTGAAGCCCGACGGAAGGTCAGGCGAAATGGTAGAAGACAGTAATTAAATGCGGAAATTCCGGTTGAGAAGAAATACGGGTACTTTGCCTATTAGCGGCGGAGCATTGGCATCAGGATGGTCAATGCTAACAGAGGACAGGTGAAAATCCGGAAGCGTCTGAAAATTACTCGCTGCCGATTCAGGCGAAAGTCGTAAGACCTGGAATTCAGATTGGACAAGTTTTGCGTCTTTGTTCGTTTTTATCTGCTTAAGTTCATCCTTGCAGCAGCCCGTTGTAGCCGTTACACAACCCGTATTGACGGCTTTTTTAGCCATTCCGCAAGTTGCGCAGTTCTTGCCGTCCTTTTCTATTAGCCCCCAGGACATCAGCTTCCCCATGCAATAATGTAAGTGCACCGTAGCCCCCATCGAAGTGGAGAGGTAAATAAAGGCTAATATAGTTGCCAAGGTTTTTTTCATCTCACGCTAATCCAAAAGTATCACTATTTTTCATATTTCGCAATGGTGAATTGTTAATTCTTAAATGTCGGGCTTAGGACAAACAACGAATCTTTGACTATTTACAGCAATCCTTTTTACGAACAAACAGGGCTTTAAACAGTCTTAAAAATAGTTGACCGATGGAATTTACAATGGTCATTTTTGTTATTGAATAAGACAAAGGTAGTGTATAATATAAACGAAATATTATATGATTATGGTATATGGTTATATAATTAGTTGCAAATAACCGAAATTGGCATCGGCTGCTTAATTTCTCTTAAAGGAACAAAAAAGGAAATTCTGTTTTGTATGAAACGGGGTAATATGGTCTTCTGTAACGCAGTTTAGCTTGTCAAAACCAGTCGAGAGTTCATCAGCCAACGTTTGATCATTGTATCGGCGAACGGGAAGACCGCTGCATTTTTCCGGACCTTCTTCAGAAAACGTTCCAATGACACAGTAGCCAGCCTGTTTTACGGATTTTCTGGCAATAGATAGATATTTTGTTGTCTGCTCAGAAGTACCCAGAAAATGAAAGGTGGCCCGGTCATGCCATAGATCAAAAGTTGTGTCGGGTTCAAACTCCAAGATGTCTTCTTCGATCCATTTTACCTTCGCCGCATTGCTGCCCAAACGTTGCCTGGCTCTGTGCAAGGCCTCGCCCGAAATATCCAGTACGGTGATATCTTGAAAGTTTTCGCCCAGCAGAAAGTCCACCAGTTTAGCATCTCCGCCACCTACATCAATGATTCTGGCTGTCTTTGGCAAATGAAAGCTGTGGATGAAGGCGAGGGACGTTTTGGGTACTTGCTCTGTCCAACTCAGCTCTGCCGGCTGTTTTGTTTTATAGATATTTTCCCAGTGTTTTTTGCCTTGTTCCACAACTATAGTTCTAAAACAGTAGTATATATTTGGTTGTCATTTTCCCAAGCACAAATGATATGTTTGCTGTCGATTGACTTAATCACAGGCAACATGCCTTGACCAAGATGCCTTTTTATATTTTGTGGTAAAACACATACTACTTCTCCATTTTCAGTCCAGGCATATACATTTTTACCACTTGCCGATTCGATTGAACAACTTCTACCCTCGCCGATCTCAATTTCCGGCCTTCCTGGTTCGCAGGCGAATATCTTACTTTGTCTGCGCCAAACTGTTTGACTGTGATTATTTGCGTCAATAACTATACCGCCGCCATCCATCGGACAACCATTCAAAGGCCAGCTGCCACTTCCTAATTTTTCTGCAGTGCCAAAATTATTTCCGCCATCATCAGATTGAATTAAATACAAATCCCTGTTACCGTTCAGCGAATTGCGAAACATGACATGTACATGATTGCCTTTTACAGCAACGGACGGCTTACAGCATTCACAAACCGAGGAATCGGGCGAAGCATAGATCAGCATATTTTTTGACCAGGTTTTTCCGCCATCCGTAGATTTCGTGCCAACTATTTTATTGCGTTTGTTGCCCCGGAGATCAAGCCAAATGGCAAAAAGAATTTTACCATCCCCACCCAAGGCCATCAGTCCTTCTTTTGCTACAGTATCCACGTCATTTACTCTGGCATTCTTTGTCCAGCTGCCAGCTTCATCTTTTCGGTAAGAAAAAATGTCGCCTAGTTGATTTGCAGCGAGAATAGTTACTCCCGCATCCGTAAATGCAATCTGGGGGCCGCGCATAGCGGTGGCAAATAGCCGAGGGAGCAAAGCAACCAGAGAAGGTTTGGAAAATGATTCTCCATGATCAACGGACGCTGAATACATAATGCTGTCTCCATTGCCGTAAACCAGCTGGACATTACCTGTTTTATCAGTCGCAAGATTGGGCATTTGCCCTTTTGCTATGTTGGAGGTAGCGTTTTCTCCTGAATGGTTTTGTTTGCAACTTATATAAAAGGCTAGGGCTAATAATAACCCAAAAAGGTTGACTAATTTCATATTATATTTTTAACCTGACCCGGAGTCGCTGCAAAGATAATTCTCTTCCATATCTTTTTAATTTAAAGATTCGGATTCCACCCATGTCATGGCATCTAACTCATTTGCCTCATCAAAAACCTTATCCTTAGAAAAGTATATAAATTCTGCATTTTTATCTACAAAATTTTTAATAAGCCAGGGACAGGCTATCCTGTCAATTTTTGGACGTTGTCTTGTTATCCACTTCATTCGAAAATCATTGATCTATTCTATAACTTAAGATACTCGCCGGTTTTCCGGATTCAGCACGGGCAGCCAGCACAAGAATTTTTAGCTCTGGTATTAGTAATGATGTCCTCGCACCACTTCGGGTAGGAATATTTGCAATTTGCTTATATGTACCTGTACCTTGCTCCTGGAATATATTAATATACCCATCTCCACCGCTAACAAAAACTTCGGCTGTTTTATCATCATAATATAAATCGTCCGCATCACCTGCCATAGTATTGATGCTGATTTCCTTTCCTGTCCTACCATCTAAAACCACAAGTTTGGAAGGATGCCTATAGCCAATAAATACACGATGTTTAATCGCATCTAAAGCCATGGGAAAATTGGCGGTGGGTGTATTTCTCACCCATTGATTAATGAGCTTGAATTGAGCTAATGCTATCACCCCAACCATATGTGCATCAGGTAAATTCACAAATAGCAACTTCAATGTTTTATCTATCTGGAAAGACTCAGGGTGCGCAGGTAATTTTATATCTCCTATTTGTTTATGAGTATCTGCGTCAATAATCGCTATGCCGCCTTTACCGTAACCAACATAGATTTTCTTTTCAATAGAATCATACCTGATATCATCTGCATCGGAAGACAAATGTATAGTTGCAACTTTCTCAAAACTGTGTGCGTTATAAAAATAACAGTCTCCGTTGCCTGCATTGGCAACAATGATTTCCTCGTGTTGCGGAATATAGCCTACGCCTTGCGGTTCATCAAGCCCTTTAATGCTGTGTATAATCTTCCCATTACGTAAGTCTACTGCTTCCAATGTATTGTTTCCTAATGCCGCCACATAGGCGACCTGATCTTTTAGGTTAATATCCATGTGATCAATACGGCCTTTCACATCTGGCATTGAAATATCCTTGTCCAGTTTTAAAAGGTTTTTGCCAAACGGTTCTTGCCCCTTGCAGCCGGAAAAACTGCCGCATGATGCGGTTAAAATGAAAACAATAATATTAAAAGCGCTGTTTCGTGTTTTCATTATGATCTAAATATTAATTTTAAAATTTAGTTCCAATTTTGGTTCCAGGTCTTAATTCCTCATTACCTCTTGCCACCAGTGTATCCCCATCATGTAGCTTGCCGAAGATCTCGGTTTTGTCGGTCAGATTCAAGCCCTGGGAAACATCTACCCATTCTGTGATACCATGGTTAACCCTGATCACGAATTTTTTTTCCAGTGTGGTTACAATAGCGGCGAATGGAACGATCAGGGTAGGTTGATTACGGAATACATCCAGTTTTACATCTGCAAAAGCGCCTGGTTTGAGCGTATTGTGATCATTTTTTATTTCGAACTCCCATATTTCTGTTCTTGTCCCCGCGTCAATACTACCTGATTTGCGAACCAGTGTGCCTTCGGACAGCTGATTGGGATCGGCCTTTGTTGAGAAATGGATCTTATTATCTTTTAACTGTACTCCGGTCAAGGCCTCGGGCACGGATACCTGTAGCCGTAACCTGGAATTATCTTCAATTTTCACAATGGGCTTTTCATTGGGAGTACCGACGAACGCTCCCTCTTGTACATTGCGCTCTGTTATCACACCGCTAAAAGGAGCGATGATAACGAGATAATTTCCGATCTGTTTACTTGATTTGGAAGAATAGATGGATGCAATGTAATCTGCACTATCGGCTGACATCTGACTTCTCGCGCGTTGTAGTTCATTGGGCGCAATGACCCCATCTGACTGAGAGGCTTCCAGCACCCGGTTATAAGTATCCTTGCTCGCATCATATTTTGCTTTGGCTGCCTGGGTTTTTCCTGCTGCTGCTTCCAGCCCGGATTCTATTTCCGGGGCGCTAATGATGGCCAATACCTGACCTTTCTTCACTACCGATCCAATATCGCATTTCATTTGCCTGATGTAGCCAGCCACTTTTGAATGAATCTCAGCCTGCTCGTAAGGTATTAATTCTCCGGGCAGGGTCGTTTGCTTTTCTAATTTGGCTGCCTTTAGAATAAATACTTTTACTGAATCTGTCCTTGTTGCCGTTAGTGATGTTGTTTGTTGTGGTTGCTGGTTATTGCAGGATGCAAAAAATAAAGCCGGTAATATCAGGAAGAGGATCGCTCTCATGTTAAATTAAAGGTTTAACTATTGATTAAAATATTTACTCGTTTTGTCATCCGGGTCGAGAGAACGGCCGGCAAATTTTTTCCTGCCGGTCATGGCATTGTAAACCATTGGCAAAATGAGTAAGGTTGTTATGGTGGAAAAGATCAATCCGCCGATTACAGCAATACCTAAAGCTGTGGTTTGTTGTCCCCCTTCTCCCAACCCGATAGCCATGGGAATCATACCAGCGATCATCGCCAGGCTCGTCATCAGTATCGGCCGCAAACGATTTTTTGCTGCTTCTAATCCGATATTCCGGACCTCCTCATTATTCCTGCGCAATGATTCCGCCTGGGTAACCAATAAAATAGCATTGGCGACGGCTACCCCGATCGCCATAATGCTCCCCATAAAGGACTGGATATTTAATGTTTGTCCTGTTATTCGTAGCAAAAGAAATGAACCGGTGACAACAGCCGGGATGGTGGAAATAACAGCGAGTGATGTTTGAAAAGACTGGAAATTGGCTGCCAGTAGCAGAAAGATCACCACGATAGCCAATAACAAACCTTGCGATAGTTCAGTGAGCGTCTGATCTAACAGTTCAGCCTGCCCGCGCAGGGAAATTTTCACTCCCTGTGGTATTTCACCCATATTGCTGATCGCCTTACTAACATCTTTGACGGCAGTACCGAGATCCTGTTTGTGGAGATTGGCCGTAACCGTAACAAACCGTTGCTGGTTCAGGCGGTCATATTCTCCCACCGTATTGATCTTCTTCCAGTCGGCTACATCACGCAGATAAATAGTTTTACCATTGGCAGAAGCGACCGGGATCTGTTCTACCTGTTCGGGGTTGTTCATCTTAAATTGCGGATATTCCACCTGCACCTGGTAAGCATTGCCCGAAGCATTGTCCAACCAGTAAACAGGGGTTGTGAAGCGGGAAGATGAAGTTCCTGCGACTACTGACTTAGCCGCATCATCGACAGTCAATCCCATTTGTCCTGCTCTAACCCTGTCATAATTGATTTGCAAACTGGGATAGTCCAACGGAAGTCCAAATTGTATATCCCGGAGATAGGGGATTTTTTGTAATTCCTTCATTAATTTTTCTCCGAACGCCCTGCCCTGGGCCAGATTCCTTGACTGTATCGCGATTTCAACAGGTGTGTTTGCTCCCATGCTCATCACCTGGTCAACCAGGTCAGCGGGTTCAAATGAAATCAAAACAGACGAATTGTATTTCCTGATTTGATTACGTAATCGTTCTTTGAAATCCTCCAGTTTGACGGCGTTTTTTTTCAGATTTACTTTCATCACAGATTCGTGTGGCCCGCTTGTCCATAGGAAAATTGAATTGATTGCATAAGTGGGCGGCTGTAATCCTACAAACGATGACGTGATGTCTACATTCCCTTTTCCTGCAATACTGTCAATGATATTTAATACATCTTTTGTAGCCTGCTCGGTCCTTTCAATTCTTGTGCCGGTGGGCATCCGCAGCCGCATTTGAAATTGGCCGGCATCTACTTTGGGAAAAATCTCTGTGCCCATAGATTTATACAGGACAAAAGCACAGAGGATCGCCGCGATCAAATAAACAGGAGCTAATAGTTTACCGATCCGCGACAAACGAATGGAGAAATTTGAAAATCCTTCCTTGAATTTTTCAAATCGTTTGTTATTATTGTGAAATTCATCTTTTAATAGCCAGTTCGTCATGACCGGGACAAAGGTTTGAGATAATATAAAAGAAGCCATCATGGCAAAGCCAACAGCAAGGGAAAGGGGCAGGAACATCGCTTTGGGCACGCCTGTCATAAATAAGGAAGGAACAAATACAGCCAATACGCTGAACAGGATCAATAATTTGGGTAAGGCAATTTCTTTGCAGGCATCCGCCACTGCTCTTGCTTTGGGCTTGCCCATTTCAAGATAACGGTGAATATTCTCGACCGTTACCGTAGCTTCATCTACTAATATTCCAACTGCTAAAGCAAGTCCTCCCAATGTCATGATGTTGATGGTTTGCCCGGCTAAATACAGCAATACCACCGCCGAAAGCAGGGCAAGCGGAATAGTCAGCACGACGATCAGCGCACTGCGACGATCGCCCAGAAATAAGAGTACCATGATGCCTGTGAGGATGGCCCCCAAACCTCCCTCGAACAAAAGACTTTTGAGTGAATTGATCACATAGCCCGACTGATCGAACTCATAGGAAACTTTAATATCTGCCGGAACCGCTGCCTGCATATCGGGCAATGCCTTTTTAATGCGCTGCACTACATCCCAGGTAGAAGCATCTGACCTTTTGGTGACGGGTATATATACAGAACGTTTGCCGTTAATCATCGCATAGCCTGTCGTGATATCAGCCCCATTTTCAATATTGGCCACATCGCGTACATAAATGGATGCCCCGCTCCCTAATTTTAAAGGCGTATTTTCCAGCTCCTTGAAATTATCTACTACGCTGTTGGATGGCGTAATGAGGGTCATATCTCCCACGCGGATATTACCAGCGGGTGAAATGGTATTGCTCTTTGCAATCGCCATAACCAAGTCGTTTGGGGTCAGGTTATAACTTCTCATCCTTTCGGGATCTGCCTTGATCAAAATCGTTCGTTGGTTACCGCCAAGAGGAGGCGGGGCGGAAACGCCTGGCAGGGAGGAAAAGGCGGGCCGGACCTTGAACAGCGCCAAATCCTGTATTTCGTTTAAAGAACGTGTTTCGCTGCTAAAAACCAGTTGTCCGACCGGCACAGAACCTGCGTCGTATCGCATGACAAAAGGAGGTAACGTGCCCGGCGGCATAAAAGACCTGGCACGGGTTGCATACGAAACAACTTCTGCCATTGCGTTAGCCATATCTGTTCCCTCATGAAATTGTAATTTGATCAACGAGACGCCCTGCACGGATTTGCTTTCAACAAATTTGATCCCTGTAATGTATAAGAAATGATATTCATAGTATGAAGTGATGAATCCTTCCATCTGTTGCGGTGAAAGCCCACCATAGGTTTGCGCTACGTAGATCGTAGGCGCGCCCATTTTTGGAAAAATATCAATAGAGGATTTTTGTATTGCCAAAGCGGCAAAAAATACAATGGCGATCAGGGCAACAATAACACTGATTGGCCTGCGTAATGCCGCTATGATTAATCGTAACATGGTACTATTTCGATTCGTTTAAAAAGAGATTCAGATCGCCCGTAACGGCTGTTTTATACAATAACGCTTTCCATGCCTCCCAGTATGATTTTTTCAGATCGGTTTCCGCCTTTACCAGGCTGTACTGCGCCTGAATCAAATCCGCGAAATTGACAAGGCCTGCATTGTATCTTATCCGCAAAGCCCTGAAAGCATATTCCGCCGACTGATATTGCGTAGGGGTTTCTCTGGCTACTTCCAGCGCACTCTTCAGGTTGGCATCGCTAATAGCTTGTTGTTTTGAAAGCTGCAGGGAGTTTTGGTTCAGCAGTTCTTCATTTGCTTTACTGATGAAATGTTGTTGCTGTTGTTGAAGTCGTATCTCTGAATATTTCAAAATAGGGAAAGCCACCTCGAAGCCGAGACCATAGTTATACCTGCTGAATCCAAAACCGTCTGTTGCTTTGATGGTTCCATCGGGGTATATGCCGGAGCCTCTGGCAAAACCAATTCCCCAAATATCCAATTTTGGCGCCCAGGATTTTTTCAGTAAAACCTCTTTGGACTTGCTCAAATCCAGCTGGCTTTGTGTGAACCTGAGCGAGGGGTGCTGAGCAATCGATAGTTCTTTTGCAGTACTCCATGCCGGTAGTTTGCTGAAAAATAATGTATCTGCAAGTGTAACGGAGTCGTCGCTTACCAGAAATTCTGAAAGAATGATCTGCTGCGTCTGCAAATATATTCCGGCATTTAATAAATCGATCTTTGCCTTTGAAAGCTCTGAAAGAAAAAGAGCAGTATCAACGCCCGGACGCAACCCGGTTACGGCCAGTATGCGTGACTGTTTGAAATCAAAGCTGGTTCGTTCAATATTTTGCCGATACACTTTCACGATTTCCGTTGCCAGCAATACATCGAGGTAGGCGCTGACCACGTTGATCTGATGCTTAAAAATTTCATTCTCTGAGTCAGCCTTCCTTGTTGTTACTTCTGCTCTTGAGATATTAACCTGTGCATTGCGCTGACCAAAAGTATACGGCTGCCAGTTGAGCAACAGACTGGCCGCCGTGCCAAAACCGGGGTTATAGTTATTCGAAGAAAAAACAGGGCCTGACATGGGTATCATGCCCGATGGATAAAAGATGCCGGTAATATTATTGGCTGTCGCCAGGTTTGCCTGGTAGGAAATATCCAACGACGGAACAAAGTTGTTTTTACTTAATTCAATGTTTTTTTGAGCCGCATTGACTTCGTATAATTTTGACTTGAGCAAAGGATAATTTTTTTCTGCTTGCTGCAAGGCCTGTAATAAGGTAAGTGAATGACTGCTGGGAGAAATGGTCTGTCCGAAAATGGATAAATGAATAAACAGGAAAAAGAATAGAGAACCTATAACTGGCTTCATTATTTAGTTGTTTCAATACATGAAATGCAACACTAGACCTTTATAACTTTTTGAAATAGAATGGAAATTACAATTTGTATAAGAATGACTTAAAAGGGTATAAATTTAATGTTAATCGCGTTAATCTAGCAGGATATCAATAAAAAAACCGAGATATCCCTTGTGCTCTTTTGGCAGCTCTGATCAAATTCAGCGAATCTCCCTACCAATTAAGAATGTCGTTTTTCTACCAGGCCGATCATGGTTCACTTGTTATTTTTGATCCGTCAGGATAAAAAATAATTTAGTTATGGAAAACGAAAAGCTGTCTGTAATAAGGAAAGTGGTTGAAGAAGGCTTCGGACGTGCCGATTTATCCGTTATTGATCAATTGATGGGCGACAATTGCATAGAACATCAATTTGGCATGAAGGGTGGCAAGGAAGGGTTGAAAAAGGCCGTGCTCAGCCTGGCAAAAGCTTTTTCAAACCGCAACTATGAATTGATTAATTTCAGCATCAGTGGCGATATCGTTTGGGTGCATTATAAGGCTACGGGTAAACATACCGGGTTTTTTATGGGTCGCGAGGCAAGCGGGGATGATTTTGCCATTGATGTGATCGACATAGCCAGAGTGGTTGATGGACAAATTGCGGAACATTGGGGTGTGCCTGATCGTTTTGCCTTATTGACACAACTCGGATTTCTGCAACCAGCTATAAATATAAAACCATGATAAAAACATCCCTGCGATTCCCATTTAAAGCATTTCTTTTGCTGCTTGCCTGTTCATTTTTTATGCTGAACAGGAGCGAGGCACAATCCATTGTGGGTAAGTGGGAGCGTACGCCGAAATTATTTGTTACAGACAAAGCGTCGGGCAAGCAGGTTCCGGCATCAGCTGATATGCAAAAACAATACAGCGACGCGATGGAAAAAAATGGTTATAAGGAAACACTGGAGATGAAGACAGACAATTCCTACATAAGCAGTGTGGAAACCAACGGTGAAAAACCAAGGATTCATGAAGGGAATTATTCTCTTTCGGGAAATCAATTAGAAATGAATATTCCTTTGGTAAAGGGCCAAAAGACGATGATAACGATTCAGTCTTTAACGAAGAACCTGATGATTTGGAATATTGGCATAGCTGGGAGGTCAACAACGGTAGAATATGTCAAAATGTAAAATAACAAGGGCGGATCAATGCTGCTCCACCCTTGTCGTTGCTTGATGGTAACCGTCAAACTGGTTTACCTGATGTCAATGTTCCTGGAAACCTTTTTCGCCTTTTCATTTTTTGGCAATGTCAGGTGCAAGATACCGTCAGCATAAGACGCATTTATCTTATTAACATCCGCCGTGTCATCTAATGTAAAACTCCTGCTGAAAGAACGCTGTATGTACTCATTGCGAACCCATCCTTCCTTTTCATCCTGCTCTTTGTTTTCTTCTTCATGGTCGAAAGAAACCGTGAGCAGGTTGTCTCTGATCTGGACGTTAAAGTCTTCCTTCCGGCATCCCGGTGCGATCACATCGATTTCATACTGTTTATCTGTTTCCCTTACATTGACCGGTACACTAACCGATCCCAACTGCCCTGCTGCATCCCGGAAATTTTCATCAAAAAAACCGCGCAGGCTGTTTCGGAAGAGATTGTCCACTGCGTTTCCAAAACTGACCGGCGTGTTACCATTTTGTCTTTTTACAATTGTCGTTGTCATAAAAACCTCCTTTTTCTGGAATAGCAACAGACATAGTGCCAAAAAGGACAATTGTGAAAAACTGTATCATGCCAATATGTTAAATAAATGTAGTTTCATTGTGGCACTGTATAATAATCTCCACACGATAAAAATGCGCGACAAAAATGACATTTGCAGAGAAGGTCATCCGGTTCCATAAAGAGCTCCATTATACCGGCACCATGTTGCCGGCCGGAATACGAATCATGAACCCCTTTAGAGAATCTGTCAGCGTAATGGAAACAGTTGAATCTTTTTATCAGAAATACTTTAACGATGAAAGGCCAAGACATCTTATTTTAGGGATTAATCCTGGGCGGTTTGGCGCCGGGCTCACAGGCATCCCGTTCACTGATCCTAAAAGACTGGCGAACGAATGTCATATTGGCTACAATGGCCAAATTACGCACGAGCCTTCTTCGGTCTTTGTATACGAAATGATTAAGGCCTATGGAGGCATTGAAGCGTTTTATCAGGACTTTTTTATCAATTCGCCCTGCCCGCTGGGTTTTACTTCCACCAGACCAAATGGAAAAGAAAAGAATTATAATTATTATGACAGTAAAGAATTGATGCATGCGGTGAAGGATTTTATGATTGAGAATATCCATAAACTGATTGGCTTCGGAATTAATACCGATATTTGTTTTTGCCTTGGTGCAGGCAAGAATGAAAAATTTCTGAGCAGGCTGAATGAAGAGCATCACTTTTTTAAAAAGATCATTCCGTTGGAACACCCGAGATTTATTATGCAGTATAAATATGCAAGCAGGGATTTTTATATAGATAAATATATCGGTGCATTCAAAACCATCAAAGGGCTCTCCCATGACAATTAAAATAAAAAGGATCTATGAACCATTCAGCAAGTCAGACGGGTACCGCATTTTGGTGGATCGCCTGTGGCCGCGTGGAATAAAGAAGGAAGCTGCGCATGTTGACCAATGGATGAAAGAAGTGGCCCCTTCAACTGATCTGCGCAAATGGTTTAATCACGAACCGGAGAAATGGAAGCCATTCATTGAAAAGTACCATGCCGAGTTGAAAGGGTCTGCGGCTTTCGAAGAGTTGGTCGAGCTCATTCAAGCGCACAAAATCGTTACATTGCTATATTCCGCCCGGGATGAAAAGCACAATCAGGCCGTAGCATTAAGACAATTGATCTAGCCGGGTAATTACCTTTTTTCAATTTCCGGATAATAGTCAAGCGGAATTAAACTTCCAAGATTTTCCCACCAGGCCCAATAACCTGAAATGGTGAAATCAATTGGATCATGAAAATTCCCGGAATCTTCAATATAGATTGAATGACCGTCCGTGATGGTTATTTCAGAAACAGAAAATGAGCTATATACTGCATCGCGATTCTCCTGGAGGTACTCTATGGGTGGCCTTTTTTTGGTATAGGTAATGTGCAGATATTGTAAAAAGTGTAATACCGCTGTTGCAGAATCGGATTTGCTGACAATATTTTTGGGTTCAAGTAGCGTTTTATATAAAAGATCAATATGGTCAGATTGCTTTAATATGCTATTAAAATAATTAATGGTATCAACGGGTAAATGGAGCGACGAATAATCGATGAATTGAATTGGAGATTGAATATTTAACCGCATCTTAATTCGTTCCTTTTCCATATTGGGTTTTCGAACCAATTGTCGGATTTCAAATCCGGTTTCGGTAGTGCTGTTATTGAATAGTGCGCGCATAAATTGCAGCAGTGATCCTTCATAAGTATCATGCCTGCTCTGCTTCCAACGCTTTTGTCGCTTTGCGCTACCCGGCAGGTCTGCAAATAACGGATACCCCAATATTATCCGATAATTGTCTTTTAGACTGAACCTGAAATTCACCAGGGCATATTTAATTTTGTATCCCAATGCCTTATTAATAACAATTATTGGTTCATCACAAAATGCGTAAACCATTTCTTTTGCGCTGGAATATTGAAACTTTATTTTCTTCTTATTTAAGATCTCACATTGCCTGGATAATGGCGTTATCCCCAAAAAATTATTTTCAAATAAAAAACCCCATTTGTCCCAGCCATTTTTTTCATACGGGGTGACCGTCACTTCCCGCAGCTCGTCTTTTTTTGGCGTAAGCTTGATAACGAACAACACATCGGAAGGTGAATTTGCTTTAAACGATATGACATTATATCCAACATACGAAATGACCAGGTCGAAACTGTTCGAGGGGAATCTGGTTAAAGTGAATTCGCCCTGGTTATCCGTTAGTGTCCCAATTGAGGTATTGCTTATAAATACGCTCGCGTTTAATAAAGGTTTTCCCGATGCGGAGTCTACTACTTTTCCCCTGATTGGCTGCGCTATGGAGTGAAAGGACGAAAAGGCTATTAAAAATAGTATGAATTTCATTTGCATATTGCCAACTCCAAATTAGCGCAATTCATCGGGATTAATTCGGCCGGTTGGTTAAATCAAAAAGAGAGGCTGGTTTAATAACCAGCCTCTCTTATATTTTGATTGCTTTTATTTTTTAAGGCATTACAACAGCATTCGCGTCGAGAATGACTGCGGTCTGTGCCAGGGCTCTTCCTTTAATAGAAGCACCTGTTTGAAAGGTGATGCCTGTTTTGGACAATAAAGTACCTTCAAAATGCGAGGTTGTTCCCAGGGTCGCCTGACCGGCTACCACCCAGAAAATATTGCTGGCCAGTGCACCTCCGCTGAGGGTTATTTTTACTGCTGAACTCATCGTCAGGTTTCCGGCGATCTGGAAGATCCAGACATCGGTGGCGCTACCCGAGATGCTGACATCGGTAGGCATGGTAACCGCAGTTGACCATTTATAGAGACCGGCAGACAATGTCTTCCCGCCAATATTTCCTGTTCCCAGTTCGGTAAAATCAGGTGAAGGACGACCTGCACCATCAGTGTATGCAGTCATCATGTTGCTTACAGCCGTAGTCATATTAATCGGAGTAGGCGCCGCCATGTCTGCTGCATATAATTTACCGGTTACCTGCGCAGAAGTCGCATATCCGGTTGCGTTAGTCAACGAAAAGCCGGTAATATAAGAAGTGGCGGCAGGGCTCAGTCCCAAATCGCCGGTTACTGCAGAGGTAGAGCTATTATTGATCGCCGATTTAGCAACGATGACAAAGTTCCCTGAAGATCCTAAATCAACTACTGCCAGCGGGGTAGTACTGCCCCCTGTTGTAAAACTCCATACCGCATTGGCGGCAAGACCAGTACCCGCGAGGTTTTTTGCTCCTGTAGTCACGGTTGCTGTATAAGCAGTACCGGGTGCGAGCGCATGTGTTGGAGTGAACGTTGCTGTGTTTCCTGAATAAGTCACTGTACCGTCAATAACGGTTGAGCCTTGTTTCAATGTAAAGGTAGTCGTGTTGAGCGTTAATGGATCCATAGCCTGGTTGAACGTAAATGCAATTTGCTTGTCGCGCGAAACACCGGTTAGGTTGTTGGTAGGGTCTGTTGAAGTCGCCTTAGGAGGTCCGCTCGGCGCGTTATCCTTTTTACAGGCGACCATCGTTACGATCATGCATAGTGCGATCATTTGAAAAATCTTCATTGGTTTCATTTTAACATTTTAAGATAAGCGTGAAAAATAACAATCTGTTCTTTGAAAACTTTCGACTGAATTGAAAAGAATTTGTACTGTGCTTCTGTTTCTCGTAAAAAGGAAGGAAGACTGATGTGGCTTTCTTGGATGGGCGACTAATGCCCTATGCAGGTAGTATAGGCAACAAGCATGCCATCAAAGCAAATGATCATCATAGTTAGCCTAGACTAAGTTAATATGCGAATGCACTAAGGGTAAACATATTTTATCTAAGTATAAGTACGCTTGACATCCTGGAAATGGGTGTGAGTGCTTATACTCGAAGGAATCATGTGTGCGCGCCTGCTAAAATTTGTAACCGATGGTAGCTGTCATCTGTCGTGGTGCAATGGGTGCAATACTATAATTATCGTGTACCAAATAATTAACCGTGTTGAACAGATTGGAGAGTTTGCATAACAAAGAAAAATTTCCAATACCATACCCTGCAGATAGATCAAATGTTGCAAATCCTGTGAGTGGAATTAGCCTGCTGCCAGGCTGGCTTTGTCCGACGGTATTATTGTAACCACCCAACCGCTTACCCATATAAAAACCAGCTATGCCTATCTTCAGACCGCTCAGCGAGGTTTTTGTAAATGTATAAAAAGTGGTAAGGTTGGCCGCATGATTAGGATTGATCACTAGCTGCTCACCCTCGATATTGGAACCCTTGGCTCCGGAGGTTTTGGTAAAGCGCATTTTATTGTAACCATATCCTGCAATGAAATAAAAGTTCTTTGCTATGGCACCATTCAAATCCAGTTCCAGGCCGTCGCTGGTTGTTTGCCCTCTTAATTCCTTCACGGTGGCATCTGAATTTGGGGTACCGTCTGCCTTAAATTCTGCTTGTTGAGCAAGGTTACTATTGATGATTATATAAATGCTCAGGTTGGCGGAAAGTTTATCATGGAAAAAATTGTTCTTGACGCCCAGTTCATACTGGTCAATGATGGACGGCTTTAATTGCTGACTGTAAATATCGGTACCTGTATTAATCGTAAAATTATTACTATAGCTGACAAACAGCGAGGTGGTTTTTGCCGGCTGAAATACGATGGCCAGTTTTGGAGAAAATGCGCTGTTATAAGCTGTTGCTGCTGTGCCGGCACTGCTCGTTTGTGTCGCAGTAGTAAAGATATTTGTCTGAATGGTTTCCTGGTAGCTCCATCGCAATCCGGCCAGCAGTTTTATTTTATTGGTCAGGCTGATAAAATCCTGTGTGTAGATACCCGACCTGTTGCTTGGGGCCTTGGTGACAGTCGCAACCGCTGCATCTGGTATATCGTTCCGGCGGGTGTAGAGGCTGGGGTCCAGTATATTTATTTTGTCGTAGGTGGTTACCACATTTCCATTACTGAATGGGGTAAATGCGTCTGTTTGCGTGGTCACCCGGGTAAAATCAGCACCCACCATTACCTGGTGTATCACTTTCCCCGTTGTGAATTTTCCATTCAAATTCAATTGCGTGGTCACATCTTGCTCAACACTATGTGCCCTGGCCAGAGTACGGTTCCAGTCACCTGTTTTGCTGACCGTATTGGGCAGGCCGGCGCCATAGGAATCCACATCTGTTCTTTGCAATGCTGCGGCAAAACTGAGTTGCCAGTCGTCAAATAGTTTATGATCCATATGAATAGCCCCTGAGCCTTGTTTAACATGGTTATAGGCCCAAAACACATTATGAAAACGGGAGATCGGTATCGTAGTAGGCAGTACCCGGCCGCTGTCCAAAGCACCGATGCCAAAATCGGGAGTTAATTGCGCATTCAAATACTCAGCTTGCACCAAAAGGGTTGTTTTTTTCCCCAGCTTATACAAGAATGAGGGATTAATGTAGTTGCGTATCGTTTTAACCACATCTCTGAAACTTCTGTCATGTTCATAAGTGCCTACGACCCTGAAAGCAAGCTGTGTGCTAATCGGACCATACACATCCACAATCGGTTTGTATTGCTGATAACTGCCTGTTTGTATTTTTGCCTCGCCACCCCAGTCAAACCTGGGTTTCTTGGTAATCAGGTTCACGATCAGTCCTCCGGAAACATTACCATAAAGCATCGCGGTGCTGCCCTTCATGACTTCAACGGATTCCAGGGTGGCTGCTTCCGGCATCCCGGCAATATTGGTAACCAGACCATTTTTCAGAATACTTCCTGCACCACCTGTTATGCCGATGCTATAACCCCGGGCGGTATAGGTTTCGTTTACGCCAAGACGCGTTTGGGTAAGCGATACGCCGCTTACGTTTTTGATGATATCGCCCACGCGGGTGGCTTGCTGGTCTGCGATAACATTGCTGTTGACAAGACCCACTGTTTGCGGAAGATCCATATTGGCAATACGCGATTTGGAAGAGGACAGGGTTCGGCCATTGAGGTCCTTGCGATTATTTACAATAACGGCGTCGAGCTGAGCGGCATTTTCAGATAAGCTGACATCAAGTCGTGTTGTTTGATTTGCAATTACTCTAAGATTCCTTTTTTCGGTTGTTATACCAACAAATGAAATAATAACTGTATGATTGCCGGCATCAATTTTTCTTAAAATAAATGAACCATCGTCAGTTGACATAGTTGCTTTTTTGCTGTCTTGTAAAGTGACTGTTACGAAGGCAGCAGGTTTTCCGTCGCTGGTGGTAATGATGCCTTCAATCGTTCCGGTTTGGGCATTCACCATCTGTAAAGCAGCCATGCAAAAAAGAATGCCTGTAAATATCTTCATGAACATATAGTCAGTTTAATTCCTGCGTGCAAAGGAAATCAAACCGACAGAGAGGCCCTTTCGGATTCGGGAAAAAGGTTTATTAAATGCGGAAAAGAAATCAGGAGGCCAGCGTCTGCTGCGCGCGCGAGCCGGATAGGGCATCCACCCTGTAATTCAATCCTGCCGTGGTGCCGCTGGTTACGTCGACTGTGACACCCGTGATCTTGCCAGCCAGATCAGAGCAGAGGAATACAGCAACATTGGCGATATCCGCCATCAAAGGAAGTTTTTTCAGCATCGTGTCTCCTTCCATTTTTTGGAGCATGGGTTCCATTTCTTTGTGCATGCTGGCAATGGCTTGTTTAAATACATTTGAGTCTGGCGAACCTGCAGACCGGATATTGACCACGCGTACACCATAAACGCCCAGCTCCGAAGCCAGGTTGCTCGAAAAACTTTCTATAGCGCAACAGGCCGGAGCAAAGCCTCCCGTGTAAGGATAGCCGATACCCCCCGGTGTGGCCGTAAGTGATAAAATAACGCCCGATCCTTGTTTCATCATGATCTTCCCGGCGGCAATGGCTGTTAAAAAGCGGGTCTTCATCATCCCGGTGATGGGTTCCATAAAATCATCCGCCGCGATGGTCACCAAAGGAATATTTTGAACCACCTTACTCGCGGTAGCATTGAACGAGATATCTACCGTACCGGCTTTTTGTATCATCCTGTCCAGGTGATCGCTGATGGCTGTTTCATCGAGTGCATCTACCTGGTCCGTTTCCTCAAGGCCACCCGAGGCAAGGATCTCATCGGCTGTTTTTCGTACTGAGTCGAAATGGCGTCCTGTTAAAAATACCCTGGCGCCCGCTGCTGCAAGCGCTTTGGCCACAGCGCCACCCAATGATCCGCCGGCGCCATAGATGACTGCATTTTTGTTTTGAAGTATCACAAGATTTATTTTTTGGTTATTTTTTTGGCAGGGAGTTCAGAAAATGCATCAGGGCCCCACCCATCTGCACGGGATTCGTCACCCAATAATCATGTGTTTCATCTGCCAATTGAAAAGTCCGGGCATTGGGCAACAGTCTTCTTAATTCCGCATTCGTCAATTTCAACACGGGTATCGTTTGTCCGGCGGATAATAGCAGCACCGGCATGGGGAGCCGGCTTACGTCCTTTTTTTGAATAGCGGGAAAGGCATTGGTTGAATAAGCAATGGCCCGCCATTCTGCGACATTGGCCATCAATTGCGCTTTATCATCAGCAGTCAATTGCCCGCTCAGGTCGGATCCGTAGAAATAAATAATGGTATGACGCAATACGGCGGGGGTATCTTTTTGTTCAAAATCCTGTTTTACCGGTTTCCACAGATCATTAAAAAACGCGTCATATAATTTTTGCCCGCCCTCCAGTCCGGGCAACCAGGATATGACCGGAGGCTCTGAGAGGGTTAAACTATACAACAGCTGCGGATATTTTATGGCCAGGGTAAGGGCGATCTGCGCACCGTATGAATGTCCTACCAAATGAACCGGCTGAAGTTTTAATTGAATGATCATTTTGGCGAGATCTTCCGCCTCCGTTTCTGCAGAAAAATTGGGCACTTCCTTTTTATTTTGATTCGGATAATTAAATCTTCTGCTATAATCGATGACACGGTATTTTCGGGAAAACGAATCCAATTGAGGCACCCAGGTTCTGTAATCTTCCATACCACCATGCACGAAAACAACCGGTGAGCCAGATCCCCGGTCGATATAATTTATTTCCGCATCGCCAATCTGGATCTGTCTGAATTGACAGGAAACAGACGTGGAAAACCCAAAACAAATCATCAATAGAAGAGAAGATATGCGCATGGCGGTTATTTGTGTAAGTTAAAACATTACCCTGGCTTTATGTAATTTCCCCCAGATCTGCATCATGAGTAAAATGGCACGATGATGCAAAAAAATATACAACTCCGAATCGATAACCCCTGTTCAGAGAACTGGGAACATATGCGCCCCGAAGAAAAGGGGCGTTTTTGTTCTTCTTGTAAAAAGACCGTAGTGGATTTTACGGCCATGACCGACCATGAGATGGTCCAATGGTTCACCAATCGGGAAGAAAACGTTTGTGGCCGATTTCATGGTGACCAGTTAAACCGGGAACTACTCCATCAGCTAAAAAGAAAGAACGCCGAGTGGAGGGTTTGGCGCTACCTGCTGGCAGGCTTGCTCATATCTTCGGAAATCCGGAGTCAGGAAAAGCAGCCCGGCATAATGGGAAAAATGCGTGCAATCCCAATACTCAAGCATGCTATTGTTGGGAAAGATCTTCTTCCGCGACGGGAACCGTTAACCGCCATGAATCTTCCCGATACAATCGATGCAGCCAAAATCCTGATGGATCATACCGGAAAATGCATCGAACCGCCTGGTTTACTCGGAGTAGCGGGAGAAGTTGTGGTAGTAGAAAGGACATCAATCAGGCGTAAAAAACCGTTAACTATCATCAAAGACACGCTCGCTCTTATTGGCGTCACAAAAAAAACGTTGAAAGTCTATCCCAACCCGGTAGTCCGCGGGACACCCATTACCCTTGCGCTTCGGTTGGATGAGCCAGGAACTTACATTGCGCAGTTACTCAGCTGGTCCGGCATGCCAATAGAAACGATGAAAATAGATGGGAACAAAAAATCAGAAACCGTTTTGATGAATATCCCCAATACACTGGCCGCAGGAATTTATATGATCAGGCTTTCCCATGCGTCGCTGAAAAAGGATTATACAGAGCAGATCATTGTTCTTTAACAAGAAAAAAACAAGCTTACCTGAAATTGTTGCTATTTTTGCAGCTTATTTGCAAGCCTTGTTAATATGACAGCTCCCATCAGGTCGAAATTTCTTGTACTATTCCTACTGTCGGTCTTATGCTATGCGAGCTTTTTTACAGTTCAATGTTTTTTCAATTTTGATACGGTTAACCAGCAATACCCGGGTAACGACAATTTGCAAATCTCCAATGCAAGTCATCAACAGCAAACCGTACATAATTCAACCCACCAGCAATCGAATCACGTGAAGTGGAGACTGAACAAAAGGTTTCAGCCTGCATCCATACCCTCGCTACCTTATCTTGTCGAAGCTCCTTTTATTGTCCATAGGGAAATCGACCCGCCAAAGATTCCCGTTCAGTTTTTGCCAAATGCCCTTCGTATCGCCCGCCTCCTGCGCGGCCCTCCGATTGTTGCCTGATCTCATGCGCTACAGGTAACAATTTTTTACATTCAACATCTTGCTATGTTTATTTTCTATAGGGGAAAATCTTTCCGTCTATTGTGCATTGCCCTGATTGCACCTTTCTGCGGCATTTTCGGACAGCAATATTTATCCCTGGCTAATCTTACGGACAGCGCCTCCAGACATTTGCCCTTACTCATGCAAAAACGAGCGCTCGTCAACAGTGCCCGGGCCGCGGTGACTGATGCCCGACATGGTTTTATTCCGGCCTTAAGAGCCAATATACAATCCGGTCTCGGAACGGACAATTCATTGCCCGGCAGTTATAATTCCTTTGGTATTGTACCCTCTACTTCATCGGGTGTGCGTATTGAAAACGACATGCAGTCTTCATTGGGCACTATCGGGATCCTGCATGGAGAATACGACCTGGTTGATTTCGGATACCGCAAGGCGACCATCGCGCGGGCTTCTTCTTTCGCCGGTTTACAAACTGCGGAATTCGACCGCTCGCTCTATGCCGTCAAAACAGATATCGCCAGGATATATTTTACCCTGCTTAAAAAACAGGCGCAATTGGAAATAGATCAGCAAAACATGGAACGATACACGCATATATTTGAAGTGATCCGTGCCTTGACACTAAGCGGCCTGAAACCAGGCGCTGATTCTTCGCTTGCCAAGGCAGAACTTTCCAAGTCCATGATCAGTTACAATCAAACCCTGGGCGCAGTGGATCAACTTAAAGAACAACTGGCTTATTATACCGGGATCCGTTCCAATAAAATTGAGATTGATACCATTCCCATACGTCATATTGAACGGAACCTGGATTATTTTTCCGATACCACCCATCCGGATGCAAACCCATTGATTGTTTATTATTTTAAACAGCAGCAACTCAATGCAAGTAATGAAAAGTGGATTGCAAAAAGCTATCTGCCGAGAATCTATCTCGTTGCAAGCGCCTGGGCCAGGGGCTCGAGTATTTCCCCGGGGGATGAATATAAATCTTTATCTACGGGGCTTGGCTTTCAGCGGTACAATTATCTGGCAGGATTTACTATTCAATATGATTTGTTTGATGGCCTGCACAAAAACGATAAACTGAGGATCTATCATGATCAGACGGAAGCCAGCAGCTACGATTTGCAACAGCAACAACTGGCTTTGCAATCTGCCAGCACGCAGGCCGATTTGTCCATTCATACTAATGAAATAAACCTGGCTGAATTGCCCGTCCAGATCAATGCAGCCAAAGATACTTATGATCAAAAAATGGCCCAGTACAAAGCAGGCATCATCAGCCTGATTGACCTCACCAATGCCGCTTTTGTTTTGTATCGCTCGCTCAATGACTATTCCGAAACGTTGAGCGACTGGTATCTGGCTCATTTAGACAAAGCCATGGCAACCGGCAGCCTGGACAATTTTATTAAATCCGTTAAATAATTTTTATGGTAAGAACAGCGCTGAAAAGACCGGTTACGATCATTGTCTTATTCCTGGGCCTGCTGATATTTTCCATCATGGCTTTACGAACCATTCCAATCGACATATTCCCAAAATTGAATGCACCCACTATTTATGTGATTGAACAATATGGCGGGATGTCTGCAAAACAAATGGAAGGTTTTTTTGCCACCCGTATGCAGGACCAGTTTCTTTATATCAATGGAATAAAAAATGTAGAAAGCAAAAATATTCAGGGGCTCTCGTTGATCAAACTAACATTTTATGAAGGCACCGATATGGCCGAAGCATCGGCACAGGTGGCCCTACAGGTCAACCGGACCATGGCTTTTTTTCCGCCGGGTGCATTACCACCGCAGGTGATCCGTTTCGATGCTTCATCACTACCGGTAGGTGAACTGGTATTCAGCAGTAAAACAAGATCGCTGAAAGAAATATTCGATTTTGCCCTCACCAGGGTAAGGCCTTTGTTTGCCACTGTTCCCGGTATGTCATCTGCGCCGCCATTTGGTTCCAATGCGCGATCAGTGATCATCAACATCACGCCCGAAAAATTACTCACTTATAATCTTTCTGCAGACGAAGTGGTGGAAGCCATCGTTAAAAACAACAGCATTACCCCATCCGGAAACCTGCGGGTCGACAGCACCATGTATGTGACTTCGATCAATTCATTGGAAAATACCGTGGCGCATTTTGAAGACATCCCGATCAAAAGCAATGGAGTTGGGGTTGTGTATGTGAAGGATGTTGCCCGCGTGGCCGATGGAGCTGACATAACGGTTGATTATGCCCTGGTCAACG
>Ga0193728_1000008_pt1 | contig 85130 bp, 58 predicted proteins | sample U1c1metaG_FD_143037 | JGI IMG/M metagenome (GOLD analysis project Ga0193728, IMG submission 143037) | Soil microbial communities from a riparian zone of the East river system, Colorado, United States - U1c1 | ecosystem: Environmental > Terrestrial > Soil > Riparian zone | place: USA: East River... | reverse complement strand
TTGTGTGCATCCATTCCCTGGCTGAACATGTAATAGCTGAATGCGTTAAAGCGGGCAGCCAGCTTTTCTCCCTGGTATCGCTGGTACGAGGCGGCGCCATCCCAGCCGTTCTCAAAGGGAAAACTGTTTGAGCGCGGTTGTGCATGCAGGTAAGTATCGTAGTGACGGTAAGAAAGCAGTGCCGTTGCCCGGGCGGCTTTCATTCCTTTTATTCCGGCCAAAGGGGTTTTATCTTTCCAGCTGCTGTCGGCTTCGATGCTCATTCGTTGCGATTCATTGAATGCAATGGCCCAGGGTGAATGTTGGGCATTGGTCGCAATCGGAAAAATATATTCAAATAACCCTGGCTCTTCGATTGCCCATTCGAGCAATTGCTGCCCCCCCATAGAACCCCCGATACCAATATGAATTTTCGGAATCTCTAAATAGGTTTTTAGCTGCTGGTAGGACCGGATCATATCCCGCGTAGTGAAAAATGGGAAATCATGATAATAGGGTTCGCGGGTTTGTGGATTGGTCGACAGGGGACCAGTGCTGCCATAGCAACTTCCGGGCATATTGACGCATACAACAAAATATCGCGCTGGATCAAACAATTTGCCCGTGCCCACGAGTCCGGGCCACCATTCCGAAGCATCACTGTTTGCCGTCAGTGCATGGAAGACCCAAACAGCATTGTCTCCCGCTTCATTCAGTATTCCATGCGTGGTATAGGCCAGGTGGTATCCCGGCAGTATGGCGCCCGATTCAAGTTTGAATGGCTGTTGGTATGTAAATATTTTGTAGGACAATTGTTTTTACCGGCGATGTCTTTTCATGCAGAACGATTGATTAATATGATGACCCAGCAACTGATAACAGCGCTGGGTCAAAAATGTTTTTAGGCAATTGATCATTCGTTATCCTACCAATTCCCTGGAGAAGACTTTTTCAAATGCCTGCTCGAAATCCGCCTTAATGTCATCGATGTGTTCGATCCCTACGCTGATGCGCACCTGGTTGGGCTGTACCCCGGAAGCGATCTGTTCTGCCTCACTCAATTGCTCGTGCGTAGTCGATGAAGGATGTATTACCAGCGTTTTTGCGTCACCGACATTCGCCAGGTGACTGGCCAGTTTTAATGAATCGATGAATTTGCTGGCCTGCTCCTTATCTCCTTTAATGCCAAAATTCAGGATGCCGGAAAAACCATTCGTCAGGTATTTTTTGGCCAGTTCATTATATGGACTGCTTTTGAGACCGGGATATTGAACGAAATCGACCTGTGGATGTTTTTCAAGCCATTGTGCAAGCGCCAGGGCATTGTCTGAATGGCGTTGAACGCGCAACGACAATGTTTCTAATCCCTGGAGTAACAGGAACGAATTGAAAGGCGCTTGCGAAGCACCGAAATCGCGCAGCCCTTCGACCCTCGCACGAATAGCAAAAGCGATATTCGGTAAACCCAGTGGATTACCCTCTCCGAAAACTTCCCAGAATTTCAATCCATGATAACCTTCAGACGGTTCGGTGAATTGTGGAAATTTTCCATTCCCCCAATTGTAATTGCCGGCATCGACAACCACGCCGCCAATGGTGGTTCCATGTCCGCCAATCCATTTCGTAGCAGACTGCACTACGATATTCGCACCCCATTCAATCGGGCGGAAAAGATAGCCTGCCGCGCCAAATGTATTGTCAACGACCAGTGGCAGGTCATATTCTTTGGCGAGATCTCCAAATTTTTTAAAGTCGGGAATATTCAGCCTTGGGTTGCCAATGGTTTCAAGATAAATCGCCTTTGTGTTTTTGTCGATTTTCTTTGCAAAACTTTCAACATCATCCCCGTCGGCAAAACGGGCGTCTACACCCAGTCGTTTGAAAGCAACCTTGAACTGGTTATAAGTGCCGCCATACAAAAAACTGGTGCTCACGAAATTATCGCCAGCCTGTAAAATATTGTTCAGCGCGAGAAACTGTGCAGCCTGTCCTGAGGCGGTTGCCACGGCGGCAACTCCGCCTTCGAGCGCGGCTATACGTTGTTCAAAGACATCAGTCGTAGGATTCATGATCCTGGTGTAAATATTGCCGAATTGTTTCAGTCCAAACAGGTTGGCCGCGTGCTCGGCACTATCGAAAACATAGGAGGTAGTCTGATAGATAGGCACTGCCCGGGCCTTGGTTGTTGGATCTGCCTGCTGACCGGCATGCAATTGTAGTGTTTCAAAACGATGGTTACTCATACAATTTTTTTTAAGTGTTTGAAGTGCGGTTGACTAATGTAGATTGATTCCTGAAAATTTCAAGAGCGACGGCTAAAGCCCATTTGGGGAAATTATTACAGTATGCCTTGCGGCATACAACAAATACAACAGGCTGCCTGATGGGTAGTAAAGAGATCCGGCCGTGTATGTGTTGGTGAATGCATTCGTAAAATGTATCCATCAAATTTAGCTGGGTTTTTAATATTTTCATCGTTTTCAGTACTGTTTTTTATTACTTGTTACTTATGACAAGATGAACTGTCTGCTCTCTTTCCTGCCTGATGTTTGAAAAAGCCTGATCCAGGTCACTGACGAGGTCATCCGCGTCTTCCAATCCCACAGACAGCCTGATCAGGCTATCCCTGACGCCCGCGGCTCTGCGTATTGGAGCGGGAATGGACTTGTGCGTCATAGCTGCTGGGTGACTCAGCAGGCTCTTGATGCCACCCAGGCTTTCCGCCAGTTTAAAAAGCCTTGTTGCAGTAACAAACCGGGTCGCCGCTTCTTCCGTATCCTCCTTTAAACTAAAGGATACAATCCCGCCAAATCCTTTGGATTGTTTGCGTGCAATATCGTGGTTGGGATGGGTGGGAAGTCCGGGATAGAAGACCTTGTCGACTTCCTGATGATTTTGTAAGAATGCGGCAACCTGCGCTGCGCCGGAGCAGTGCTGTTTCACCCTGAGGTGCAGGGTCTCGATACCCCGGATCAGCAGCCAGCTGTCAAAGGGCGCGAGAATAGCGCCACAGGCATTCTGATAGAATTTTATTTTATTTCCCAAATCCTCGTCTTTCGTCACCACGATCCCTGCGATCAGGTCGCTATGTCCGCCCAGGTATTTGGTACCGGAATGAACTACGATATCAGCTCCCAGCGAAAGAGGTTTTTGAAGGGCGGGTGAAGCAAAAGTACTATCCACGCAAAGTAAACAGCGGTTGGCTTTTGCTATACCTGCGATGGCAGCGATATCTGAAATCTTTAATGTGGGATTGGTTGGGGTTTCGATCCAGATCAGTTTTGTATTTGCTGTGATGGCATTGAATACGTTTGCCACATCGGTCGCGTCTACATAATGAACCCGGATCCCGAATTTTTTGTACACCTGTTCAAAAAGCCGGAAGGCGCCGCCATAAATATCATCTACGGCAACGATCTCATCACCCGATTGCAGGAGTTTCAACACGGCATCGATGGCGGCCAGTCCGCTGCCAAAAGCGATACCGGTTTTACCGTTTTCCAGTTCTGCCATAATCGATTCCAATGCAGCCCGGGTTGGGTTGCCCGTTCTTGCATAATCATATCCTTTGTTTAACCCGGGGGCTTCCTGTACAAAAGTAGAGGTCTGGTAAATGGGCACGGAAACCGCGCCTGTAAGCGGATCTACCGGGATACTGTGAATAAGTTTTGTAGTGGGTTGCATCATAAAACGTTTAGCCTATGCCACGGGGTGGAATAGTACGGTAAAAAAAATTGTTTATAATACTTACCAGGAAATGGCGGAGCGAAAGCGATCGTTATGCTTTTGGATGGGCATAAAAAAAGCTCCTCCGATCAGTCAGAAGAGCTTTGAATATGTTGTTACGATATGTTCAAGCTGCGGATCTGGCTTATCTGCTCTCGTCTTAGACGAGATGGAATTGGCACCTTGTCTCGCCAGTAGCGAGACAGGTTGTCAAGGCTTCACAGGGCCATATCCCTCAGCCTTTCTTGATAAGTATGTGAAAAGAACTATTGCAAAGATATAAACGAATATTTCAAATAACCAAATACGGAGGGTGTTTTTTTTAAAAGTCTATAGAAATTGTGGACTTTGTAGGATGGCGAGTAGTGAGTAGCGAGTGGCGAGTAATCAATTGTGCGAAAAGATATTTTTCAGGCGAATTGCCGCGGCGGCTAAGCGGGAGAATCGTAAATTTACTATTCACTACTCGCCACTCGCTTCTCGCCATTCACCCTCAACACCTCAATTAGCCATCACTTAACAGCTTTTGGAACGGTATTTGAAAAGTAAAACCTACTGGACGAATTCTACCTTAAAATTTTACTAATATGAAAACAAGCACAAAATGGCTGGCTGCCGCTGGCAGCCTGGCGGCGTTCAGTCTATTCCTTGCATGTAACAAAGACAATTCATCCGGTTCCAATCCAAACATTCCGGCAGGCAAATCACAGGTCTCCGTCTATCTTTCCGACGGGCCCGTTAGTTTTTACAAAGTACTGGTAGACATCAGGCAGGTTGCTGTTTTGATTGACACGGCGGCCATCCAAACTGACTCCGATCGTGATGATCAGTGGGATGTCAATTATTATGGCTGGCACCGGGACCATGATCATAAATCGGTGATCTGGGATACCTTGTCGATATCGCCAGGTGTGTATGATTTGCTACAATTGCGCAATGGGGTGGACACATTACTTGGAACAGGCACTTATCCCAGCGGAAAAGTCTTAAAAGTGCGTATTACCCTGGGATCCGACAACACTATTTTTTCGGATAGCCTTACCAGTTATCCCCTGGAAGTATTTGGTTTCCTTCCGTATTTTGACGTCAATGTTCGGAAGGAAAACGTATTTAGTGTCAGCAACAACGATTTCAAACTCTGGCTCGATTTCAATTTGCAACGCTCTATATTCTTCTGGAGCGGAACATATTACCTGAGTCCGTATGTGGTTGCATTTAATGACCATACGGGCAGTAGAATCGAAGGATCGGTATTGCCACCCGGAGCTTCTCCGCTGGTTGAGGCATTTAATGCAACAGACACCGTCTATGCTGTACCAGGCGACCGCGGCCATTATCTCATCCGCGCAGTGAATCCCGGAACCTATTCGATTACCATCAAAGGACACAACGGGTACAATGATACGACGCTGAACAATATTGTCGTGAACGGCGGACATACCACCGAGGCGCCGGCGATTACGCTGCATAAATAGAGAAAAGAGAATAGAAAAAGAGAGTAGAAAATAGAGAGTAGAAAATAGAGAGTAGAAAATAGAGAGTAGAAAATAGGAAAGGAGTTTTTCCCTATTTTCTACTCTCTATTTTCTATTCTCTTTTTTAAACCAAACATCCCCCATTTATTCTTACCTTTGATGCCTTTTTCGGGCAGTATAAAGTAAGGTTTGATATGGAAATTTTAGAAGAGAAAACAAAGCAGCTGGGGGTTAAGGTGGAAGATTCGATCGAAGTGTTTGGCGCCAGGGTGCATAACCTGAAAAATATCGACATAAAAATCCCAAAAAACAAATTGGTTGTCATCACCGGCATCAGCGGAAGCGGTAAATCATCGCTGGCATTTGATACCATTTACGCAGAAGGACAGCGGCGCTATATGGAGAGTTTTGGCGCATACGCACGCCAGTTCATCGGTGACATGGAAAGGCCGGATGTGGATAAGATCACGGGCCTGAGTCCGGTGATTTCCATAGAACAAAAAACAACCAATAAGAACCCGAGGAGCACGGTAGGCACGGTCACTGAAGTATACGATTTTTTGCGGCTGCTTTTTGCCCGTATTGGGGAGGCTTATTCTTATAATACGGGTAAGAAAATGGTGAAATTCAGTGAAGAAGAGATCGTAGACAATATTTTCAAAAAATTCAGACAGAAAAAAATCACTTTACTCGCTCCGCTTGTCCGCGGCCGCAAAGGCCATTACCGGGAATTGTTTGAAGACACCAGGAAGAAGGGCTACCTGAAAGTTCGTGTTGACGGAGAGATCCGGGACCTCGTTCCCAGGATGCAGGTGGATCGTTATAAAATTCACGATATCGAAGTGGTGATCGACCGTTTGCCGGTAACCGATGACATGAAAACCCGCCTGAGCCAGAGCGTACAAAAAGCGCTGCAGGTGGGAAAGGACCTGCTTTTCCTGCTTATCAATGACCAGGACAAAATTGTGCAGTACAGTAAACAACTGATGTGCGAGGATTCTGGCATCAGCTACGAAGAGCCTTCACCCAACAGTTTTTCTTTTAATTCCCCATACGGCGCATGTCCAACCTGCAAAGGCCTGGGTGCCGTATACCAGGTAAGCATGAACGCTGTTATTCCCGACCGCAGCAAAAGCATCAATGAAGGCGCCCTTGAGCCGCTTGGGGAGGAGAGAGAGGCCTATGTATTCAGGCAGGTACAGCAACTTGCAAAGAAAAATAAGTTCAGCCTGGATGTAGCTGTGGAAGATATGCCCGCAAAAGCGCTCAACCTGGTGCTGTATGGCAGTGAGAACGGTTCTGAAGACCTCGACATAGATTTCGACGACGTCAGCACCAGCACGCAAATTTACGCAACAGAATACGAAGGACTGATCAACATGCTAAAACGTTGGTTTGCCGGAGGCACTTCCGATGGCCTGAGGGAATGGGTGGAACGATTCATGGAATTGAAAACCTGTGAAACCTGCGGCGGGGCAAGGCTTAAAAAAGAAAGCCTTTGGTTTAAAGTGGATGAAAAAAATATTTCGGAACTAAGTGAGATGGATCTCGACAAATTGCTGTTATGGTTTATCGGGATAGAAAAAAGATTGACGAATAAACAAAATGCCATTGCCAAAGATGTTTTAAAAGAGATCCGGGAACGCCTGAGTTTCCTGCTTGATGTCGGGTTGACTTATCTTTCGCTGAACAGGCCTTCCAAAAGCCTGAGCGGCGGCGAGTCACAACGCATCCGCCTGGCAACCCAAATAGGTTCCCAACTTCAGGGAATCACCTACATTCTCGATGAGCCTAGTATCGGGCTGCACCAGAGAGACAATCGCCGCCTGATAGAGGCATTAAAAAATCTACGCAATATTGGAAACAGCGTATTGGTGGTGGAACACGATAAGGACATCATGCTTGCCGCTGATTATCTCGTGGATATCGGACCCAAGGCCGGTGTGCATGGGGGCAGGATCGTGGCCCAGGGAGATCCTAAGGCGATGTTGAAAATGGATACACTCACTGCCGATTACCTGAACGGACGAAGGGTTATCCCGGTGCCCTCAGAAAGAAGACAGGGGAATGGAAAATTCCTTGAATTGAAGGGGGCGAAGGGAAATAATTTGAAAAATGTTCATGTGAAATTTCCATTGGGGAAATTCATTGTGGTCTCCGGCGTCAGTGGCAGCGGAAAATCAACCCTGATCAACGAAACCCTTTACCCGATACTGAGCGAACATGCATTCGGTTCGCGCGTAACGCCCCTGGAATATAGATCGATCAGCGGTTTGGAGCATATTGATAAAGTGATTGAGATTGACCAGTCGCCGATAGGCCGAACGCCCCGGAGTAATCCTGCGACCTATTGTGGGTTTTTTACAGACATCAGGACCCTATTTGCTTCCGTGCCCGAAGCCAAGATCCGCGGATACAATGCCGGGCGGTTTTCTTTTAATGTCAAAAGCGGCCGCTGCGATGTTTGCGAGGGAAGCGGGATGCGGGTCATTGAAATGAATTTTTTGCCGGATGTATATGTTCATTGTGAAAAATGCAATGGCAGACGATATAGCCGCGATACGCTGGAGATCAGGTACAAGGGAAAATCCATCAGCGATGTGCTGGACATGACGGTAGATGAAGCAGTAGCCTTTTTTCAGAACGTTCCTTACCTGTACAGGAAAATTAAAGTATTGCAGGAAGTGGGTTTGGGCTATATCACGCTGGGCCAGTCGGCGATTACCCTAAGCGGGGGAGAAGCGCAGCGGGTGAAGCTCGGCACTGAACTTTCCAAAAAAGATACCGGCAAAACTTTTTATATCCTCGACGAACCCACTACCGGTTTGCATTTTGAAGATATCCAGCATTTGCTCGACGTCCTCAACAAACTAACCGACCGGGGCAACACGGTGCTGGTGATCGAGCACAACCTCGATGTGATCAAGGTTGCCGATCATGTGATTGACCTGGGACCCGAAGGCGGGGGTGGGGGTGGCAACATTTTGTTCGAAGGAACACCCGAAGCACTGACGAAAAATAAGGACAGCTTTACCGCGAAATTTTTGAAAGCGGAATTGGAACGCCGGAAATAAATTTGGGCCTAAAAAAATGGTATGCAAAGAGTCATCATTGACATGGATGAAGTCATCGCCGATCCGATGGGAGATATGATCAGCTGGTACAGGAATCAATATGGATTGGAAGTGGACTATCAGAAAATGCTGGGCGGTTCCTGGCTCAGGGGCTTTCCCGAAGATCACCAGCTCATTGTCAAGGACCGGCTCATGGCTGAAGGATTTTTCCGTAATCTTCCCGTGATGCAAGATAGCGTGGAAATACTGAAGGAAATGAATAACCGGTATGAAGTGTTCATTGTGTCGGCCGCCACAGAATTCCCCAATTCACTGAAAGATAAATTGGAATGGCTGCTGGAACATTTTCCTTTTTTTACGTGGAGGCAACTCACTTTGTGCGGGGACAAGCGACTGATCTGCGGGGATTTTATGATCGACGATCATGTACGCAACCTGGAACATTTTAAAGGGAAGAAATATTTGTTCAGCTCGGCCCACAACCTGGATGTAAAAGGCTATGACCGCATCAACAGCTGGCGGGAAGCCGGGGATATCTTTCTCAAATAGTTGATCCGGTTGACCAATAAGGAAAGCAGGGAGTGATTAATAAAATCGTTTGTTGGGTACCAAAATAGGGAACGGATCAGGTTTACTTAACCTTCGGATATTCGGATTTTACCAATTTCCCTGCTGCTTATTGGCGTCAGTTATAGATTCTTACTATTTTATTTCACTGTTAATTGCCCGCGTTCAATATGTTCATCGTCAACTAATACATCAAAAATATAATTACCCCTGGTAACATTTTCCAACGTGCTGGTCTCCCCACTTCGCATAGTCATTTGCGTTACCAGCTGGCTGTACAGGTTAAAAATAAAGATCTCATATTTTTTCCCCTGAATTCCATCTACACGGCACAAAACTCTGTCAGTACCGGCGCTGGTATACAGCCGGACCCTGTGTTTTTTGCTGTTTTGGGTTTTGTTGACGAACACGGAATAATGAACCTCGTTCCTGGCAACAGGTATTTTGTCAGCAGCCTGGGTGGAATAAGCGGCGGTCACAAATAAGAGTACAGCCGACAGGTTGCCAAGGTATTGGCGGATCGTTGTTTTCATGGGTATCGTTTTCATCAATGTAATCTACTGATCATGCTCAGATCAATAAAAAAAGGGTACGGATCAAACAATATCTTAGCTTTCTATACTAGAAACGTAATAAAGGGCAACGTGTTGAATTATCCCATTCCCGGCTCGAACCAAGCCGGATACCAATCTTGAAGGCGGCGGTGAAATAAGCATCTTTCTGACCGGTATCGCCTCTTTTTCCTCCGGGACCATAATCTGCTCCGACCAAATTACTCCTCAATGGGCTCTTGTTTGACATAACATCTGCAATCTGCGCCTGTCCGGCACCCAGGTTTGCATAAAATAAGTTGGGATCTACAAAGGTCGTGCTAACATCATCAATATAATCTGTAAAAGTCTTACGATGTACGATCTCAAACGACAGGTTGACGGATTCACTCAGGAAATATTTTACTCCAACACCCATCGGTATATTAATCTGCGTAAGGGAATAGTTTGGACGGTCAGGATATTGAGGAAATCCTTCACCTTCTGTATGCAAAGGCTGGAGGTCGACCCAGGTCTTGCCTCCGGTGTTGGGATCTGTATAGGTTCCCTGTGGGTTAAAGTGAAACACACCGACACCGATCAATCCATAAGGCCTGAGCCTTCCGAAAAGACTGGTGGGATCATCTTCAAGTAAAACCGTAGGATAAACTTCCATAGCAAAGAACGCTTCCGTGATTTGCGAACGGAAGTCAAGGTTCCTGTTCTGGCGGGCTTGCTCCAGTCCACCTTTACCTTTAATATATGAATCGTCTCCATCAAGCTGACCATAATTCAGCGCAAGACGGAAGCCAAGTAATTCGTTAGGATGCGCAGCAATAAATGCGCCGAAAGACAACCGGGTTGCCTTCATATTGTAGTCTTTCAAGAAGGATGTACCGCGGCCAAAATGACCTCCCAGGTCTCCAAGAAAAACCATGGGACCGGCAGTAAAACCTGCTTCAAAATAATTTCCTGCGGATAATTGACTGTATGATGAAAAATAAGAAGTTAATGCTACAATCAGTAGGAATAAACACTTCCGCAATGTGGAGTGTAGACGTTTTTTCATTGAATATCGATTTAGTTTTCCGACGGTTTGGATTCCGGCTCTAAATTTAATACAGAACCGGTGACGATACAAGAACGGGCAAAAGAGTCTTATTGGTGTGGTGAAATGGAAGTATTTTATTTGGAGTGATTCCAAATAAGGGAATGCAATCCCATTAAAAGGATAAAAGCATTTCTATATGAGGAATTCCATCTTCCAGATAGATTTCGCCGGTCTGAATAAATGAGAAAGATTCGTAAAATTGTTTCAGGTAAAGTTGTGCGCCGATCCGTATAAAGGCCTGCGGATAAAGGCTTCTGGCGGTTTCTATGCTCTTGCGCATGAGTATTTTTCCAATCCCGGATTTTCTTACTGATGGGGAAGTTACTACACGCCCTATAGAAGATTCCACATAGGAAATTTCCGGCGGTAAAATTCTCGTGTAGGCGATCAGTTGATGATCTTTCCAGCACATCAGGTGATGGGCATAAGTGTCTTTCCCATCAGCATCCTGGTATGCACAGTTTTGTTCTACGACAAATACTTGACTGCGTAGTTGAAGTATTGCATACAATTCTTTCGCAGTAAGCTCATCAAATTTTTTACAGCACCAGGATAGCATGAAGATCAGTTTGTCATGTGTTCAATTCAGTAGCCATACTTTTCTTTCCATAAGTTTTTCAGGTGCCTGCGCAATTCATCTTCTCTGGCGTTCCGCCCTGGATCATAAAAACGGGTGCCTGCAATTTCTTTGGGCAGGTATTCCTGCGGGGAAAAATTGTTGTCATAGCTGTGACTGTATTCATATCCTTTGCCATAATCCAGGTTTTTCATAAGTGCTGTTGGCGCGTTACGGATATGGAGGGGTACGGGCAGGTCTCCAGATCTTTTTACGGCAGCCATGGCTTCTCCGATGGCTGCAACTGCCGCATTGCTTTTTGGAGAGGATGCCAAGTATGTGGCGCATTGGGATAAAATAATATTTGCCTCCGGGTAGCCAATCTTGTTGACCGCATCAAAACTTGCATTCGCGAGCAGTAATGCGTTGGGATTGGCATTACCGATGTCTTCACTGGCCAGGATGACCATTCTCCTGGCAATGAACTTTACGTCTTCTCCGCCTTCGATCATCCTGGCCAGCCAGTAAACAGCAGCATTGGGATCACTTCCGCGCATGGATTTAATGAAGGCAGAGATAATATCATAATGCTGTTCCCCCTTCTTATCGTAAAGAACTGTGCGTTGCTGCGCAGTATCGACCACCAGTTTGTCTGTGACGACCAGCTTACCCGAGGGCGCCGACGAATTGACCACCAGCTCCAGCAGATTTAACAATTTCCGCGCATCTCCGCCTGAAAGGTTGATCAGCGCCTCCGTTTCCTTAAGTTGAATGGATCTTTTTTTCAGTTCTTCATCCTCCCTGATGGCCTTATCGAGCAATTGCAAAAGATCCTGCTTATCCAGTGGCTTTAATACATATACCTGGCAGCGGCTGAGCAAAGCGCTGTTTACTTCGAAGGAAGGATTTTCCGTTGTTGCGCCGATCAGCGTAATGATGCCCTTTTCTACCGCGCCCAAAAGGGCGTCCTGCTGTCCTTTATTGAACCGGTGTATTTCGTCGATGAACAGGATGGCACCGGATTTATCCCTGGCTTCCTGGATCACCTCGCGCACCTCTTTAACTCCGGATGAAATAGCGCTTAGCGTATAAAAAGGACTGCTTAACGTATGTGCAATAATGTTAGCAATGGTTGTCTTACCGGTGCCGGGAGGGCCCCATAAGATCATGGAGGGCACTTTGCCTTGTGCTATGGCTGCACGCAAAATACTACCTTTGCCTGTTAAGTGTTGTTGCCCGACCAATTCATCCAGGGATTGCGGACGAAGCCGCTCAGCCAAAGGCGCACGTGACGAACTCATATTTGGATATTTATCGGTGATCCTGCAACAAGTTAGCTTTTTTCGAGTTTTAATTCAAAGCCGGGTCGTATGCCTGATAAATATTTTTTGGTGCTGAAGAGCCGTTTTTTCCTGGGTTTGCTTTTCGCAGGTTTTTGTATGCAATCCGCCTATTCACAGAAACAGGGCGGTGAGCATAACTATGCATTGAACCGGCCCGGCGTTGTCATGATCAAAACCGTTTTCTCCGCCAATGTGTATGTGAACCAGATGAGGATGGACAATAAAAAATTCAACAACCTGCTCGATTCGATTCAAAGGCTGGACACCAGCGGCGTGATATTCACCGCCGAACAGAAGCTGGACATCGTGTTGAGGGAAATGAACAATAACCCCAACCGTTTTTTCAAGGCTACGCTTGACTACATCAAACAACCGGAAGAAATTACTTCCACCGGCACTGGTTTTTTTATTACGGCTGACGGATATGTGGCAACAAACAGTCACCTGATTGACCGGGAAAATGCATTTATCCGCAGGCGATTCATTCTTTCCGCATTTCAGCAAATAACAGAAGCGAATATAGACGCCCTCGAGAATTCCTGGGCCGCCACATTTACCGAACAGCAACGGAATCTCCTGTATAACACCTATGCTTCGGTTTATTCGCGACTTTTTTCGATGGTATTATATGACCTGAGAAAAGATGTGTACGTCGTGTTCAGCAGCAATAGTCCCGGAAAAGAATCCAGTGCAGAAAAAAAGCCTGCTACCGTTATCATCAAAGGTAAGTCTATGCCGGGCAAAGATGTGGCCATTCTCAAGATCGAAGGTGAAACGGCACTCCCCACACTCAAGGTCGCAGAGGACGAATTGCCCAAGGTTGGGGAACAACTATATGTTTACGGATATCCGGGCCCGGTGACTAATAACGATTTTGTTGCCATCGAATCTTCCATTGAACCGACGTTGACCACAGGCATCGTCAGCGCGATCAAGAAATCGGTGGACGGATGGCCCCTGATACAAATGGATGCGAATATCGGGCATGGAAGCAGCGGCGGACCAGTCTGCAATGCGGATGGCGAAGTCGTTGGATTGACCACTTTCGGCAGTCTCGAGAATAATGGCGAACTCGCTGCCGGATTTAATTTCGCTATCCCGGTAGCGATTCTGCGTGAATATCTTGACACGGCGGATATCACGCCGAATGTGAGCAATGCGTCTATTGAATTTGCTGCCGCCATTGAAAACCTTGAGAAAAAATTTTATCGAAGGGCCATGACCGGGTTTGAAAAAGTAAAAGTGCTCAATGACCATTACCCGGGAGTAGATCACTATATTACGATTTGCCGGAAGGCCATACAAAAGGGTGAAGACAAGGAAAGTCTTGCCGTGCGAAAAGACCTGCTGATCTTCACCGGATTATTTATCCTCATCGCAATGGGCTATTTTTTCTTCAGAAAAAGAAAGATTGCCTGGAAATGGTTTCGGGAGTGGAGCCGGAGGTCGGGAATCGGGAGCCTGGAATAAATCGCGCGGGTCTCTGCCAAAATTTCAGGGAAAACCGGTTTTGTTTAGCAGTTGCTATGAGTAGGATATGAGTACTATATCGTGCCTATATCACACTTATATAAGAGTAGCGTATAATTGCCCAGAAACTGACCTTTCGGCAGCAAAAAGGCGTTTGATCTTCTCACTCCTCTTGTCTTGAAAGATAATACCATCTCAGTAATCGAAAATTCAGGATCACGTTGCTGATCACGCTGATGCTTAACAGCAGAAAGAATATGCCCATGGCCCGTGACAACTTACTCATATCCATATTTTTATATTCTGGAGGCAATTGAATTTGTTTTGCCAGTTGCTGGGCCAGCTCTTTTGCATGCTGAATGAGAAGAATACCGCTGCCTGCCCATAGCAGCGCTATGAACATCGCTATGTAGCCAATGAACCTGATACCAACAGCAGTTTGCTTATTTAAGGGAACGCTGGTTATGATGCTCTTTCGCAGCTGAATGGCCGCATAACTATGGAGGATGATGGATCCCCACATGACGATGGGCGTAATGGCATTGGCCAGGCCGATAAAAAACAGGCCGGAAACGACGGCAGAAAATACCAGCACACTTCCGATAACCAGGTTGAGCCAGGAAAGGATGGCCGATAACTGAACAATCTTTTTTACCTGCATGAAGAACCGTTTACCGGGCGATGAATGAAATGGATAGTCTATTGGATATTCAACTGAATAGACAGTTCCTTGAGTTGTTTGGCGTCGATGGTTGACGGTGCGTCAAGCATCACATCCCGGCCGCTGTTATTCTTAGGAAAGGCAATGAAATCCCGAATGCTTTCACTTCCTCCCAGGATCGCGCAAAGCCTGTCAAATCCAAACGCAATGCCTCCATGTGGTGGCGCCCCATATTCGAAGGCGCCCAGCAGGAAGCCGAACTTGTGCAAGGCTTCTTCGCGGCTCATGCCGAGGGCAGTAAACATTTTTTCCTGAAGACCGCGCTGGTATATCCGGATGGATCCGCCCCCAATCTCGTTCCCGTTCAATACCATGTCGTAGGCATTGGCCTTAATGTTTGCATAAGGATGCTCCAGGTAGTTGGCTGCGTGCTCAATGACAGGATTATTCCTGATCATGATGTCGATATCATCCGGCTTTGGTGCAGTAAAAGGATGGTGACGTGCAACCCATCTTCCGGCGGCTCCGGTGGCGGCATCTTCTTCACTATATTCGAATAAAGGGAAATCAACTACCCACAACAATTTGAATTCTTCTTTTTTTCTCATGCCCAATCTTTCTCCCAACTCCAGCCTCAGTTCACTGATCGCTTTTCTGGTTCTTTCTTCTGCACCCGCCAGGATCAGGAGCAGATCGCCGGGGGCTGCCCTGCAAAAAGCGCCTATCGTCTTCAGCCTTTCTTCGGGATAGAATTTATCGACGCTGCTTTTAAAAGTACCGTCTCCATTGCACCGGATATACACCATCCCCTGCATCCCAACCTGAGGGCGTTTAACCCATTCCGTTAGTTCATCCAGTTGTTTGCGGGAATATTCCGAGGCCCCGGGAACGGCGATGGCCAGTACTGTTTCTGCTTTATCGAATACGCCAAAGCCTGCGCCGTTGATGAGTTCTCCCGATGCGGGGCGTGTTCCATTGATTTTGAAAGCAGACTTCAGATTAGCCAGCTTCATACCAAAACGAATATCAGGTTTGTCATTGCCATAATTCCACATGGCATCTTCCCAGCTCATACGTTCGATGGCTTCGGGATAATCCAGGCCTTTGACTTGTTTGAAAATGTATTTGATCATGCCTTCAAACATCCTCAGAATATCTTCCTGCTCAACAAAACTCATTTCGCAATCAATCTGGGTAAATTCCGGTTGCCTGTCTGCGCGTAAATCCTCATCGCGAAAACATTTTACCACCTGGTAATAGCGGTCATACCCGCTGACCATGAGCAACTGTTTAAAAGTTTGCGGCGATTGAGGCAAAGCATAAAACTGCCCGGCGTTCATCCTTGACGGAACAACAAAATCCCGGGCGCCTTCAGGTGTGGATTTGATCAAAAATGGCGTTTCCACATCCATAAATTGATTCTCGTGAAGGTATTCCCGCGCCGAGCGGTTTACCGTGTATCGCAGTTCCAGGTTTTTGCGAACGATATTCCTTCTCAGATCCAGGAAACGGAATTTCATGCGAAGATCATCGCCGCCATCCGTATCGTCCTGAATGGAAAAGGGGGGTGTTATGGATTTATTCAGGATGGTGAAAGAGGCGACTTTTATTTCAATTTCGCCGGTCGGCAGGTTAGTATTCTTGTTGGATCGTTCAGAAACAACACCTGTAACCTGCAGCACAAATTCCCTGCCCAGCGGGGACTCATCAAGCCTGGCATTCAATTCTTCGCCAAACAGCAGTTGGGTAATCCCATAACGGTCACGGAGGTCTATAAAGGTGATGCTGCCGAATTTTCGAACGGATTGCACCCATCCGGCCAGTGTTACTTGCTGATTCAATGCTGCCAGTCTTAACTCCCCGCAGGTATTGGTCCTGTACATGTCGCTTTGCGTTTATTTATGAGAGCGCAAAGGTAAATTAAAACTCATGTCATATCGCAGGAAGTTCGGGTCTTATTCCCTTTCCGGGAACTCCGGGAGCAGACATCAGCCAATTTTTTTTAAAATATGAGCTCAGTTCTTCCAATTTCAAAAAATAGTTTTTATCTTGTATTTCCAGTTCTATTCACTCCTCTGACGAAACCTTTGATACCTTTTATTACTCTACCGGAAAAGTAATCCTTTCCATCCAACACCCTTGTAAGGCCATGCTCTGTTACATCGCCCTGAATTTCATATAGAAAAAAGAGCCTTATGGAAATTGTCGTCATTACTTTCGTCGTAGCTTCGGTCCTTCTCCTGCACAAGCCCGTATATCTGCTTGTGAATCAATTATATACAAAGCAGCAGTTCCGGAAATTCATCATGCGGGAAACTTTTTACCACGCGATTGTCTCCCGATATTTCAAATATTACAATCGTTTGGGTTTGGAAGAGCAGCGTAAATTCCTCTTTCGCACCTACCTTTTCAAAAAGTCACGAACCTTTCATTACATAGAAGTCCAGGAAAACCCGGAGATGTCTATCCTGATCAGTGCGGTTGCCGCACAGCTTACTTTTGGGCTGGATAAGTTCATGCTGAATTATTTCAATGATATTTTCGTGTTGAAGGATGACTATCATTACGGCTTTTATTCCCGTCCCTTCATGGGCCATGTGGATCAGACGGGTATTTATCTGTCCTGGGATAATTTCATGAAAGGCATTTCGGGCCAAACGCCAAACTGTAATGTAGGCCTTCATGAAATGGGCCATGCACTGGCTTATGTCAATTTCATTACGCAGACCGATGAAGACAAATATTTTAAGAAAGAATTCAAGAATTTTTCAAAGGTTGCCCGGCCTATTTTTACGATGATGCAGGAGGGCCATAAAAACCTGTTGGGAGATTATGCCGCAACGAACTACCACGAATTCTGGGCTGTTTCCGTAGAAACTTTTTTTGAGAACCCCGTCCGTTTCAAACATGAATTGCCCGAGCTCTACGCCGCCATGGCACAACTGCTGAACCAGGATCCGCTTAACCTGGTAGCCGGTAAAACGACGATCATTGTGCGTGAACCAGCTGCGGTGAAGAACAGGCAATTGACAATAAGGAAATAAGGAGTTGTCGCTAACTCAGCGCCAATTGTTTTTCCTTTCTTCTTTCTTTCGGTAAAATAACCAGGTAATAGGCCGCAATAAAGAACAAACCAATACTGAAAGGGATGGCTGTATACTTTCGGTAATGATCGTCGTTTCCGGTAAATTCCAAAATCATCCAGAGCGCGTTGGCACAGATCCAGAAGGTCACGGCCAGGTTATGGAACAATTCAGATTTTATTTTTCTTGTCTGCCAGGTAATCAAAATGGCTACGCTGATGGTGGGAATGATCATAAACACGCCAATGGGTTTCCATAACATGGCCCAACTGACATCCTTGACCAACCAGAATAAAATGTGGAGGTTTTCGGTTCTGCGAAAGCGATCGGGAATGCAATACATTTTCTGGTTATTCACTGTTGCCATCTTTCAGGATTATGATTGTAAAGGATACCGGTTAGCCGAACCGGCTTTAGCAAAACAAAAATATACAATTGAAGAAATTATTCAGGAATTAACCGGTTAGTTGGAAAAAAAAGACCTGCCCAGGATATTGCTGAATCGCTGTACACCTGCTTCGGGAATGATGGCAGATTGATGCCGGATATGTTGAACGAGTTGGCTGGCAAAAAATGGTGCGAGTGAACATCCCTTGGTACCCATGCCATTCAGTATGCCGATATTTTTCTTTAGCGGGTGAAAACCCACAAAGGGTCTTCTTTCCAGCGTTGCGGGCCGGATGGAGGCCAGGTGCCCCACAATCTTAAACGGAACTTTCAGCCATTCCTTTAATCCATACTCCGTTCTCTGACGAAAGCCTTCGGTGGGCTTGTCATCGTCAAATTTCCATTCGTACGAGGAGCCGACCCAATACAGATTTTCTTTCCAGGAAGCTACGCTCATGCCTTTTTTATAAATATGACCGGGAGGAAGATCGCTGATTTCGACGATCAGCGCCTCGCCCTTGTTGGGTGCAAAGGGCAGGTTCCCGAAATAAGGGTTGCTGCTGCCGCCGATACCGTCGCAGAAAATAATCCGGCCGGCCTGCAGGTCGCGGTAATGGATGGACTCGTCGCTCACCACGAGATCGCCTGCGATGAATTGGTCTTCCCTGAGCTGGTCGCTGTTGATCAGTTTTATTCTGAATGCAGCAAGCAGCTTGTTGAGATCGACAAGATAACCTGGCTGGATTTCGCCAAAACCAAAATCATAATTAAAATGGGAGCGCCAGGCATTTTCTTCGTTGGGTTTCTGCAGGTACTGACTGTTTTCTTTATACCGGTCTAAAAAAGCAAGCCGCATCTGCGGGCTTGGAAAGAAGTCAACGATATTTTGTTGCGCAATACAGGAGATCCCCAACTCAAGCCCGATCTGCCCATAAGCGTCCAGCGCAAAAGGAAGCAATTCATCAATCATCCAGGTCTTAACCATGCGTCTCCCCGTTACCGGGTTAATAATTCCTGCCGCTGCTTTGGAAGCCGTTGCTTCCGCGGATTCATCTATAACGATAAAGCTCAGTCCTGCTTTTTCGAGGTACCAGCTCAAAAAAGTTCCGCAAATGCCTTGTCCAATGACTATACAATCAACACTCATATATAAAATGCAATTTCCTGATTGACTCCCGACTCCCTCTCACTCCACATTAATCCTGATCCCCTCGCTATGGCTCATGAATTCCGGTGCATACATGCATTGAATCGTCGTGATGCCATTGCTGAAAGATCCGGCATTGGTCACGAACAATTCGTATTCGAATATGTGGGTCCCCTTGGGCAGCCAGTTAAAAAAGAAGTTGGTACTGGCATCTTTGGTTGCCTCATAATAACCCAGCCCTCCCTTCCATTGATAAGCGCTCAACACGTTCACCGGTTCCATGCAGGAGGCGCGCATATCTTTCATATGCACGTATTCCATGTCGCGGTCAGTACGCAATTCGATCCGCACTGTGATCTTGTCTCCGACTTGTACAGCGCCATTGTCCGGGACGGGTTCCAGCACAACTCCACGATCGGTATTTTTCCGGATGAATAATTTCCTGGATATTTTTAGCGGATTTGAGCTGGAAATGGTTGAACTGATTTTGTCGAGGTCCTCGAAATACTGCCAGTAGATGGCCCCCTCCCAGCCTCCCCCATTGGGGGAAGAGAGGGTTACTGCGATATTGCCCATAGCAGGTTTTATGAGAGATCCATCGATAGTCTTTTTAAAGTATCCTTCGTCTCCATTACTTTTTTCTGAAGCAACCAGTTGATCTCCCAATCTGATCTGGACATCCGTGGTTGCGGCCAGCCAGTCGGTTCCCTGCATCAGCAACGCGTAACAGGCTTCAGCTGTTGCTTTTGTGCTGGCCCAATTGCTGGTTTGTTTTTGTTTGAGCAGCCAGGTCCTGAGCCCGTTGATGGTTTCGGTGTCCCTGCTGATTTCGGTGAAAGCCTCAATCAGCAAGGCCTGGGTTTCCACAGGAGCCTGGTACCAATAGTAACCAGGGGTGACATCCTTCCAATACATACCCAGCTCCTCACTGACGATGGCATGTTCCTTCAATGAGGCGATGATATCCCTCGCCGTTTTGATGTCGCCAGTCCTGAAAAGGGATAAAGCGATCATTCCCTGCATGTACCTGCTTCCCTGTAACCAGGAGTGTTGCGATTGTTTTCGATAATAGTCTACCGCCGCGAAGGATGCTCCCGGAATGGCATAACTGGAAAAGAAACTGCGCATGTACAGGTATTGAATAGCGATATTGTTTAGGCCCCCAGCCGATGCTACTTTTCTTTTTTTCTCTTCTTCATAGTCGGTTTTTATTTTTTGATCGGCCCAGCCGATGGCTTTTTGAATAAGCCCATGTAATTTTTCCTTCATGGCAGGGGATAATGCATTGAGTTTTTCCAAATGGCCGATCCCCGTTAAAATATATTGCGTGATGTAACGGTCATCAGGACCTTCTTTGAACCAGGGGAATCCTCCGCCGGCAGATTGCATGCCTTGCAATTTGTTCAGCGCCGATTCCATCGCTGCGTTCATGCGAACCATATCGAGCAGCAGACCCAGGTTTTTTTTCTGTGCCGCTTCGCTTTTCGCTTCCAGCATCCAGGGGGTTTCTTGCAGCAAGACAGATTTCAATTCCTCATTTTTCTGCAGGTTACTCAGCAGGGTGCTGGTATCGGTTTTCCATCGTTCAAAGATCTCACGGATCTTTGGCGTTGTATTGGCAATTTTGGAAGCCAGGGCATTGGCGTAAAACCTGTTGAAGGTTTGTTCGGCGCATTCGTAAGGATATTCCATTAAGTAAGGCAGCGCCTGGACCGCATACCAGGCCGGATTGGACGTAAATTCCACCGTCAACCTGTCCTGGCTGAGTGTTTCGCTGCTGCCGCTTTGCAGGAGTTTTTCAAATTTGAAATTTTTGGTTCCGCTTCCACGCATATTCAGCGGGATGCTTTCCGTGACCCGCATGCGGTTACTCAGGACCGGTAGCGTCGACTCTTCTCCGTCGGAGAAAGCGCCTGCCTTCGCAATGATGCGGTAGTTGAGTGCCTGATTATATTGAAAAGGTACGTCGATGGGGAAGCTGACGATTGTGCTTTGTCCGGCTGCTGCTGTGAAATACTGGTTGGGCTGACGGTTACTGAACCATCCGTCTACCGGCTGGTTGGTAACGGGATCCAGCAGTTGCAATTGGGCCTGACCCGTCAGTTCCGAATCCGAGAGATTGACGATCTTCACAGGCAGCTCCAGGTGGTCGCCCTGCCGGATAAACCTGGGGATATTGGGTTGCAGCATCAATTGCTTTTGGGTGATGATGGACTTTTCGGAATAGCCCATGGCAAGATCTTTCGAATGCGCGAAGCTCATCCATTTCCATTGGGTTAATGCTTCAGGAATAGTGAAAGAAAATTCAACATTGCCCGAATCGTCTGTTCTGAGATCGGGAAAGAAGAAGGCGGTTTCGTTGAAGTTTTTGCGGATTTGAATTGGGGGTTGCAGGTCTTTTTCTGTCTGATCCTTGCTTTTTTGTTCCATCACCATTTCCCCGGCAGGTTGAATTTCCTTTCTCATTTGGGGGCCGTATCCGGCTACAGTAACATCGGCAAGTTCCATTCCTTTTGCAGTGACCAAATTGTACTCGTATGATTTAGTAGCCAGCAGCCTTGGCATTGAAGATTGGATCGGCAGAAGCTTATCATAGGTTTTTTGAAAAGGAGTTATATTAAAATCGTTCCAAGAATTGGGTACTGATTGAATGGTCAGAAAATTATGCTTGCCATTCCAGTGGTTGACTGCGCCATAAACCGGATAGATGTCTGGTATAACCCAGGATTGTTGCCTGAACTGGTCCAAAGATGCATCATACATCGAAGCCAGCATTTCGACTGCGATCTTGTCACGCTGTTGCCCGGCGATGTTTACCTTCCATTTTTCTTCACTCCCCGGAATTGTTTTATCGCGATATGTAGTATAACTGACATTGAGTTCTTTGTTCGTCCATGGGACAGCAACCGTATGACTGCTGGTGAAAAAGCGGTTGTTCTTTACAAAGGCGTAGTTAACACCAAAACCACCCCGGTCAGCGTCAGTAATTCCGAAAGAGAATGATTTTTTTTCACTGCTCAGTGTAGAAAAAGTATAACTGGATTTGTCCTTTTCGGTTTGCTGAATCAAAAAAATATCCCTGGCTGAAGATCCGATGGTTAAGGTTGTGCTTTTGCCCGGTTCAACCGATTCCGTATTCGTTATTGTCCAAAGATATTGTGGTGATCCTAAAAAGGATTGCCGGGCATCATACAATTCAATATATTTTAGACTTTTTACTTCCTGTCCATATTTGTCCTTCGTTGTGGTCTCAAGCAGGTACCAGCCTGTCCAAAGCCCCGGTTGACTATTGGAAGATAAGGATTGCAGGTTGAAATGACCATTCCTTTTCGTTGAATCTGAGGTTTCGTAGACCTTGGTCTTCGGCCAGCCCTCTTTATTCGTTTCATCATCATACTCATCATTGGGGAAATAATTCAGGTATTCATCTCTTGTCGTCAGGAATTGATCGGGTTTTTGCCAATAGCGTTCACGAATCAGCCGGTCAGGCGATTTCAGCGAATAGATTGTCAGGTGAACCCAGGCTGGTTCAAATTCTCCCGAAAGGTTTACTGACCGGATCGATAAATTTTTGATACTGTCTGCAGGAAGTTGATCGGATCCTGAAGTCTCTACCGATAACAATAGTGCTTTGTAGCCAATGCTCACTGTGGTCTCGCTGGTTCTGGTCTCTCCGTTCACATCTGTTATATCTGCGATGACCCGGTATTCAAATACTGGGTCCAATGCTTTCTTAACAGCAAGATCCGGGATAGCGACAAATCCGATGTTGAAGCTGCCGTCTGTAGCTGTTTTGATTTCCCCATGCGAAATTTCCTGTCTGGCAACCCGTTGCATTCCCCAGCGAGACAACCAGGGGTAAGGAAATCTCGCCTGTCTGGAAACGCGGTATTTGACCATTGCACCATCAATATTATTTCCAGCATAGGCCCTGGCAATGCCATGTACATTGATGCTGTCATTGAGGCGATATGAACCAATGATTTTTTTATACTCTACCCGAAACCTTGGACGCTTGTATTCCTCAACAGAAAAGGTTTGTTCACTTCCATCGTTATCGTCTGCAATTTTGAATGATCCGGTCAGCAGGTTTTCCGGCAGTTTGAATTGTGCATGGTAAGAGCCGAATTCATTGGTCGTTAACTGCACCGAATCTATCTTCTCGTTATTGGCATTATACAAGCTGATCCAGGCGTTGTGAGCAGATAATATTTTGGATTGTTTCGTATCGAAGCTTTTGGTGACAATGATGCCTTTAAAATATACGATTTGACCCGGACGATAAATGGACCGGTCGGTGAAGAAGAATGTTCTTTGGTTTTCTTTCTCATAATCCGATTTGTTGACAAGGCTTTCATCTTCGATTTCGTCATTGCTGTATGAAACATACGTATCGTCCAGGAACAGGTGATCGGAATTGGTTGAAAACTCAAGCAAGGCATTCCCGGCTGTGTTAGTTCTTGGAGGCAGGATCTTAAAATAGCCGTTCTTGTCGGTGTTGAAATTTTCGCCTTTTCGCTCCAGGTATTTGCCGGTCTTGCTGTCATAGTACCGGTACCAGGCCTGCACGTCCGTACCCGGCATGGGTTGGCCGGATTCGCGGTTCAATACAAAATAGTCGCTCCCGTTATTGATATAGGCAATATTTGAAATATTCAAATATTGAACAGACAACAAATTTTGTTCCGTAGCGAAATTGTCAGCAACACTCCCCAATAAAGCATATACCCCGGGCTCAGGCGCATCAACCTTGACTTCCACGCGATGGTTTTGGTGATCTCCTGTCACCGGCAAGCGCTGGTCAAAATGCTGGATAACAGGAAGCTTCTGGATCTCCTTCCAGAATGTTTCGGTAAACCTGCCGGCATTCAGAAAATCCTTTGCTTTCTTATCTATCCTCATTAATCTAAAAAAAATTTTGTCAATATTCCTGTAGGATATGAGCACACGAAATGGTTTTCCAGGGACATTTACTTTTTCTGCTTCAAGCTGCATTTCCTTCCTAAGTATATTTTTCAATAAAATTTCGCAATCAGATTTCCCCTGGCAGCTATCTGGTTGCTTCAAGACTTTTTCACAAATCGATTTTGACTGTAAATAGGCGTAGCGATTTGAGGTGTCTTTTAAAGGGTCATATTCAGCAGCCTTGTCTGCGTAATACTGTGCTTGCAAATACAAGGCAGAGGAAACTGTGGGGTTGGTTGGAAATTGATCAGTAATTTTTTTCAATGCCTGGAGGTAAAGAGAATCTTTGTCTGGCATTCTACCATATTCCCAGACAAACCTTATCCGATCAATATCCACATCGATCAATGCATCTGGCCTTGCGTCAGAAATATGAGCATCCAGTAGGTGCTGGTAGAGGATCAGGGCTTTGTAATGAAGAGAAGTGGAATCAGTTGTGTTGAAGTGAGACCTGGAAAAAAAATAACTGCTACTTAAGGCTGCGGTATCTATGATCTCAAAGGAATAAGCCGGCTTGTTGATATCGGATTCATCTGTTTTAAAATAATCCAAAGCCCGGTGGGCCAGCAAATCAAATAAGGCTGGACGGAGGTGTCTGGAATTGCCTGCGATGATGATTGGTTCAAAGGGTTCCAGCCGGGTAGTTTGTAATATTTTTTCTTCACGAACCGAAGAAAGATACAAGGTGGAGATCTTTTGATGGAAATCAGCGATACCCCATGTAGTCAGGTCATCTTTAGTAAAATGATTTGTCGCAGTTCTGTTGTATATATTCCATCGGTTGCGCTGAAAATAACTCCAGTATATTTCTGCCAGGATGCTGGTCAGGATCGACCGGGATGGTTCCATGGATCCCTGGATCTCTTTTTCTATATCTGTTATACTTTTTTGGATTGCGTTTTCCTGAATGGCTTCACCAACGTTTACGCGGTAGATCAAAGCCTTGATCACCTGTGGTTCATTCTTATCTTTTTTTGCAGTATTGTAAATTCCATTTATTTCTGCAAGCGCAGATTGAACCAGCCCCTTCTTATTTAATAATGAATCTACTTTTTGCCACCTGGATGAATAGTCGCCGGTAGTCTTTTGTGCATAAACCTGGGCGCAACAAATAGCAGTAATCAAAATCAGTGATCCATACCTGCGAATCATAGGTCAAATCTTTTTTAAAGTTACGGCATTCGAAATAGCTTATTGTGTTTTGCCATTGCCTGAACAAGATGCGAGTTCCTTCCGATTACACAAGTCAAAGCCGCTTTAACATCGTTATAACGGTTTGGATTTAAACTCATCCCAGCATAATCCATCTTATTTACGAGTTCAATATTCACTCACAATTAAATTAAGAAAACATGAAAACGAAATTTACCTTTTTATTGGCAGCGGGTCTATTTTTCGCAGTTGCCTCGCAGGCCCAGTATCATGATAGCTATGCCGGCCAGCGCGATATCAGACATGATAAAAGAGAAATTTATCAGGACCGCCAGGATTTGAAACGTAATTATAACTACGGATATTCAGGCAGTTTTCACCAGGACCGGCGTGATCTTATCAGGGATCGCAGGGACCTGTACTTTGACCGCCATGACCGGAGATTTAACCACAGGTGGGAGATCATGAGACACAGAAAATTTTATTACTAGATTTTGTTAAGGTTGTTCATAAAAAAACCCTCTCTCGCCTTAGGCGAAACGGAGGGTTTTTTTATTCGGAGAAGATCTATTTTTTGAGCACTTTGGCCATCGTGGCGCCAATATCAGCCGGACTTTGCACGACGTGAATGCCACAAGCCGCCATGATCTTCATCTTGGCTGCGGCGGTATCATCAGCGCCGCCTACAATGGCACCCGCGTGGCCCATCCTGCGGCCGGGTGGCGCTGTTTGTCCGGCAATGAATCCAACAACCGGCTTCCTGTTATTCAACTTGATCCATTCTGCGGCTTCGGCTTCCATGCCTCCGCCGATTTCCCCAATCATAACGATTCCCTCGGTGCCCGGATCGTTCATCAGCAATTCCACTGCATCTTTCGTAGGTGTTCCGATAATGGGATCGCCGCCGATACCAACGGCCGTGGATATCCCAAGACCCGCTTTCGCGACCTGGTCCGCCGCCTCATACGTAAGTGTTCCGGATTTGGATACGATGCCAATCTTTCCTTTCAGGAAAACAAAACCTGGCATGATGCCTACTTTACATTCGCCGGCGGTGATCACGCCGGGACAATTCGGACCGATCAGGCGGGTACTCTTTCCCTGCAAATAGTGTTTGGCCTTTACCATATCCTGGATGGGAATGCCTTCCGTGATACAGATCACCAGGGCAATCCCGGCTTCCGCAGCCTCCATGATCGCATCTGCGGCGAAGGCTGGTGGCACAAAAATGATGGAGACATCGGCTCCGGTGGCATGGACAGCATCAGAAACGGTATTAAAAACGGGCCGGTCAAGGTGTTTTGTACCGCCTTTACCCGGCGTAACGCCGCCGACTACCTGTGTGCCATATTCGATCATTTGCGTAGCATGAAAACTGCCTTCAGTACCTGTAAAACCCTGCACAATGATCTTTGATTTCTTATTGACTAAAATGGCCATGATATTATTTGAGGATGTGGGCAAATGTACATAAATGTGCGGATTTGCGAATCATTTCAGAAGTTCATCCATATTGCGGTTATTATCAATCTTGCCCTTCATTTCGAGCATGCGCATGTCCTTGGCATCTTTGAGGAAGTCGGAAGCGAAAATAAATTCATTCAGTTTTTCATTCTTGCTGAAAATGATCTCCTGGTTGCTGCCTTCCCATTCTTTCAATCCATTGTACATGTAAATAATGTGATCACCGGTTTCCATCACGCTGTTCATGTCATGGGTATTGACGACCGTAGTAATATTGTATTCCAGCGTGATCTCTTTGATCAACCGGTCGATCAGCAGAGAGGTCTGTGGATCTAGTCCTGAATTGGGCTCGTCGCAAAACAAATATTTTGGATTCAATACGATTGCCCGGGCAATGCCCACCCTTTTTTTCATGCCCCCGGAAATTTCTGCGGGGAACTTATTGTTGGCGTCCTTCAGATTGACGCGGTCTAATACTTCGTTTACCCGTTTTAGTTTTTCGGCGTAGGTCTTTTGCGTGAACATATCCAGCGGAAACATGATGTTCTGTTCCACGGTCATGCTGTCGAATAAAGCGGAACCCTGAAACAGCATGCCGATCTGCTGGCGGAGTTCTTTGCGTTCCTCGTCGTTCATCTCGGTAAAATTCTTACCCCCGTAATGGATCTCTCCGTGGTCTGGTTCAAACAATCCCACCAGGCATTTCATCAAAACGGTTTTTCCGCTGCCGCTGGTTCCAATGATGAGGTTGCATTTTCCGGTTTGGAAGACGGCGCTGACATCATTGATCACGATCTTGCCGTTAAATCCTTTTCTTATGTTTTTAACTTCGATCATATTTTTTTTTGAAGCTCGTAGTTGACTACAACAACAACGCTGCCAACAAATAATCCGCAAACAACACCAATACGCAACTGACCACCACCGATTTTGTGCTGGCTCTTCCGATTTCCAATGCACCGCCCTGAACATAGTAACCATAATATGCAGGTATGCTCGAAATGATGAAGGCAAACGTATACGATTTCGCCAGCGCAAAAAATACATTGTAAGGTTTAAAAAATTGCAGCAGTCCCTTGTCGAACTGGCTGGCAGGCACGATATCGGTCATGATGCTGGCGAACCTTCCTCCCCAGATACCCAGGGTGGCCGAAATAATGACCAGCAAAGGGATGACGAGCAGCGAAGCCAGGATTTTTGGCAGGATCAAATAAGTTTTCGTATTGATGCCCATGATCTCGAGTGCATCGATCTGTTCGCTCACCCGCATATTGCCCAATTCTCCGGCAATCTTACTTCCCACCACGCCTGCAAGCACAATACAAACCAGGGTGGGAGAGAATTCAAGGATCACCGTATCCCGCACGATCTGTGCAATGGTGGACAGGGGAATGAAGGGACTCACCAATTGGTAAGCTGTTTGCAATGCAGACACTGCCCCCATGAAGATGGAAATAATGACCACGATCCCCAATGAGCCGATCCCGATCTCGGAACACTGGTGCATGAATTCCTTCCAGTACATTTTCATGTTTTCGGGCCTGGAGAACATACCCTTGATCATCAACAGGAAGCGACCAAATTCAGTAAAAAAACTCATGAGCTGGATTGACGGTAAACGCTTTTCTATTTAAAAAAATGAAAATACAATTTTATTAGCTCTTTGAAGCACAGCATTTGCTTCCGCTATTTTTTAGATCCTTTCCACCACGAGGTTCTCTTCATGGTTTCTGCAGGAGATGATTTGCATTTGATTTGGGCATCAATGACAGCGACCAGGGCCATATTGTAAATGCTCCTGACAGAACTCCCCAATTGTAAAACATGTACGGGCTTTTTCAAACCCAGCAGGATGGGGCCAATGGCATCGGCTCCTCCCACTTCTTTCAATAAATTATACGCCACATTGCCTGCGGCCAGATTGGGAAAGATCAGTGTATTCACTTCCTGGTCCACCAATTCGCTGAAAGGATAGTTATCTTTAAGCAGTTCATTGTTCAATGCCACACTGGCCTGCATTTCACCATCCACGATCAATTGAGGATCCCTTTGCTTTACCAGTTTACAGGCTTCGGATACCAGTCTTGCTTCTGTGGAATCGCTGCTGCCGAAATTCGAATAACTCAGCATGGCAATCCGGGGGACAATGTTGAAATTCCGGACTTCCTTTGCAGCCTGCATGGTGATATCGGCCAATTCTTCTGCGGTAGGATTGAAATTGACCGTGGTGTCGGCAAGGAAGAGCGGGCCTTTCTTGGTCAGAAGCAGGTACATGCCCGCGATTTTTTTCACGCCCTCTTCCGTGCCGATGACCTGGATCGCCGGACGAATGGTATCGGGGTAGTTCTTGGTCAGCCCTGAGATCATTCCATCTGCTTCGCCCGTTTCCACCATCATACAGCCAAAATAGTTCCTGTCGCGCATAAGCTTCACCGATTCGTATTTATTGACACCCCTCCGCTTCCGTTTGCTGAAGAACAACTCGCTGAATACTTTTCTTCTTTCTTCCTGTTCATCGGCTTTCGGATCGATGATGGGCAGTTCCTCGATATCGATATTATTTTCAGCCGCAATCCGGCGGATCTTTTTCTCATCCCCGAGTAAAATGGGATATGCAACCAGTTCGTCGAAAAGGATCTGGGCTACTTTAAGGATCTTGAGGTTGTCGGCTTCAGCAAAAACCAGCCTTTTGGGTTCGTTGCGGGCCTTACTGCCGAGCATCCGGATCAGTTGGTTGTCGAGCCCCAGACGTTTGTTCAATTCGATAACATACGATTCCCAGTTTTCGATCACGATCTGTGCAACACCGGATTCGATGGCCGCCTTGGCCACGGCTGGTGTAACGATGGAGAGTAGACGCGGATCGAGGGGCTTGGGAATAATATAATTCGGACCAAACACAATGTTTTTTTCATTGTATGCCATGTTCACAATATCGGGTACGGGGCTTTTGGCAAGTTCTGCCAGGGCTTTTACTGCGGCAAGTTTCATGGCCTCATTGATCTGGGTGGCGCGCACATCGAGGGCACCCCGAAAGATGAAAGGGAACCCCAGTACATTGTTGACCTGGTTAGGATAATCGCTCCTGCCAGTCGCCATGATGATGTCGTCCCGAACTTCCGTCGCCGCTTCATAAGTGATCTCCGGATCGGGATTGGCCATGGCAAAGACGATGGGCTTTCTGCCCATGCTTTTGATCATCTCTTTGGTCAATACATTTCCTACACTGAGCCCGACAAAAACATCAGCATCCTTCAAAGCCGTTTCCAGGGTCCAATCTCCTTTCATTACTGCGAAGGGCAGGGCATTTTCATCGAGGTCCGTCCGCTTGTCATGGATCACGCCCTCCTTGTCGAACAGAATAAAATTTTCCTTTTTAGCACCAAGGGCCACATACAATTTAACGCAGGCTAAAGCTGCGGCACCGGCACCATTGACGACGAACCTTACGCGCTCAATTTTCTTCTTTTGCAATTCCAGCGCGTTGATCAGTGCAGCACTGCTGATGATGGCTGTACCATGCTGGTCATCGTGCATCACCGGGATCTTGAGAGACTCCCGCAAACGGGATTCAATATAAAAACATTCCGGCGCCTTGATGTCTTCGAGGTTGATGCCGCCAAATGTGGGTTCAAGCGACTTTACGATCTGGACAAATTTTTCAGGATCTTTTTCATTGATTTCGATATCGAACACATCGATATCGGCAAATATTTTAAACAGTACGCCTTTTCCTTCCATGACCGGTTTACTGGCTTCGGGACCGATATCACCCAAACCCAATACGGCCGTACCATTGCTGATCACGGCCACCAGGTTTCCCTTGGCCGTGTATTTGTAAACGTTCTCCACATTTTCCACGATTTCTTTGCAGGGCTCGGCGACGCCCGGAGAATAGGCCAATGATAAATCGCGCTGCGTCTTCGCTTCCTTGGTGGGCACCACTTCAATCTTGCCCGGGCGTCCCTTGGAATGGTATTCCAATGCCTGTTCTTTTCTCAGTTGCTTTTTCTGCATAAGTGAATTTTATCCTTTATGACCTGACCCGTTTTGTACGTCTGCACTGCATCCCAGCCAGGCCATCATGCCGATCCCGATCTCGATGGCAGATTCATCAATGTTGAAAGTTGGCGTGTGCACACCAGACACGATTCCCTTTTCGACATTCATGACCCCCAGGCGATAAAAGCAGCCGGGCATCAATTGAGTATAGAACCCGAAATCCTCCGAACCCATCCGGACTTCGGTTTCCAATACATTTTCCTTTCCCATGAAGACCTCCGCCTGCCGCCGGGCGACAGCATTCAGCTGCTCGTTATTATATACCACGGGATAGCCCCTATCAATATGCACGTCCAACTCCGCACCCATGGCATGCACCAGTTCGGTGGACAGCTTACGGATAAGCTCATGCGCTCTGGCACGCCATGATTCATCCATTGCCCGGAATGTACCCATCAATTTCACTTCGCTCGGTATCACATTGGTGGTATACCCTCCCTGAAAGGAAGTGACCGAAAGCACAGACGGAGACAATGGGTTTTTATTCCGGCTGATGATCTGCTGCAATGCAACAACCAGCTGGGAAGCAACCAGGATCGTGTCTACCGTGGTTTGCGGGGCGGCTGCATGCCCCCCTTTGCCTTTGATGGTAAAATACAATTCATCAGAACTGGCCATCACCTCTCCCGACCTGAAACTCAGTTTGCCAATCTCCAGTCCCGGGTGAACATGCAATCCGAAAATGGCTGCAGGCTTCGGGTTTTCCAAAACATTTTCTTTGATGAGCAAGCTGGCACCACCTGGATTTTTTTCTTCCCCGGGCTGAAAAATAAGCTTTGCCGTTCCTTCCCATTCACTCTTCAGCTCGTTCAGGATCTTTGCGGCGCCCAACAAGATCGTCGTATGCACATCATGCCCGCAGGCATGCATCAGTCCGGCCTTTTGGGATTTATATGGAATATCATTTTCTTCCTGTATCGGCAACGCATCCATGTCTGCCCTCAAAGCAACGATTCTTTTGCCGGGGTTTTTCCCCTCGATCAAACCGATCACTCCCGTCTTTGCCCTGATTTCAAAAGGTATCCCATACCCCTGCAATTTTTTTTGCACGAAAGCTGATGTTTCAAACTCCTGGTAACTCAATTCCGGGTGGGCATGCAGGTGTCGCCGGACTTCAATAAAGTCTGAAGCATATTTGTTTGCTAATGCTTTAATTTTTTCCTGGATCATGTTGAGGTCTGGACGCAAAAATACAGCAATTCATTCAGCATCATCTTTCAATTTCTCCGGTTTCACTTCGATGATGTCGTGGATTATATATACTCCTGAAGAAAACAATTTGGTGAGTTGCTGAAGATAGGGTTCTGCTTCTTCTGAGGTCCTGAAATTACCCAGCTTGAGTTTATAATTTGGCGCCTGATAAATCAGGTACGGTTTCAGATCGGGATATTTTTGGTATACCTGGGTCTTGACTGCAAAGACTTTGTTCCGGTCGCTCGAATTGATCACCTGTATGCGGTAACCCGGCACATTGCGCCTGCTGTCGCGCGTCGTTTCTTCGTTGATCTGTACCTGTTTTTTCACCAGCATGTCTATGCGCGGATCTTTTTTTACAACCACTGCGGCAGAATCTGACTGCGCAAATAATTTGCCTGCAAACACGCATGATATGATCAATATGTATTTCATCTGTTATGAGATTGCTGCAAATTTCGGTTAAATTCCTCAACAATGGCGAGACTGGCGCTGCAACCAAGGCGACTCGCGCCTGCGTTTATGAGTTGTTTGGCGAAAGCGTAGGTCCTGATGCCCCCGGATGCCTTTATACTCACTGCGGCCGGCAAATGTTCCCTCATTAACCCGACTGCTTCCACGGTAGCGCCTTTTTCAGCATAGCCAGTAGAAGTCTTTACGAAATCAACCCCGATCTGGCTATATAAATTGCAACAGGCGATGATCTCCTGGTTCGTCAGTATACCGCTTTCGATGATCACTTTTACCAATCGTTGTTCATCGTGTGCAAGCACGATGATCTGGCTCATTTCCGTCTGCAGCCATTTCCAATCGAGGGCCTTCAGCGCGATTAGGTTGATCACCACATCCAATTCATCAGCCCCATCGCCGATAGCCTGCGCTGTCTCCGCCAGTTTGGCCTTTGGCGTGGAATAACCAAAAGGGAAACCAATCACGGTAGCAACTTTTACTGTTGAGCCCTTGAGCGCATTCTTTGCGTGTTGCACCATGGGCGGAGGGATGCAAACTGCCGCAAAACTGAATTGAATGGCCTCATCACATAACCGGGTGATGTCATGAATTGTGGCGGTTGGCTTCAATAAAGTGTGATCGATGTAAGTGGAAATATCCCTCATGACTTACCGTTAATAAAATTATCAGATCAAAATTACTGCATTTTGGTAGATTTGGTTTTATTCCTCATCATCAAAGTACCAGCATATGAAATACCTGTTTGTCTTTTTATTTTGTGTCATTTTAGCACCGCTTTCAACTGTTGCACAGCAGCAAAACACAGCGTTAGACAGTATTCTCCCGGTAAGGGGTATGTGTATAAACCTGCCGAGGCCCGCCGGGCTGGATTCATTTGTATTGTTCATTGATAAAGAGCTGGCTTCGCGTAAAATAAATTTACTGGTGCTCATGGTAGAGTACGGCTTCCGGTTTAAAGCGCATCCTGAACTTACGGACAGTTTCGCGCTCTCCCTGGCAGATGTAAAAAGAATAGTAAAAGTGTGCAGGAACAATAATATCCGCATCGTTCCGTCGGTAAATATGCTCGGACACCAATCGTGGGCAAATCGCTCCAACCGCCTGCTCAGGGTCTATCCCCAGTTCGATGAAACGCCTTATGTTAAAATGCCAGAAAAATATGAATGGCCCAATGCCGATAATTTGTATTGTAAAAGTTATTGTCCCCTGCATCCCGATCTTCACCCCGTTATTTTTTCTGTGATGGATGAAATTTGCGATGCTTTTGAAGCGGATGCTTTTCATGCTGGCATGGATGAAGTTTTTTATTTGGGCGAGGATAAGTGTGAACGATGTGCGGGCAGGGACAAGGCGGAGCTCTTCGCTGGCGAAGTGCGGGCGATCCATGACCATCTCGCGACAAAAAACAGGAAGATGTTTATCTGGGGCGACCGGCTCCTTGACGGAAAAACCACCGGGCTGGGGATTTGGGAAGCCAGCTATAACAATACTTACCGTGCGATAGATATGATCCCCAAAGATGTCGTCATCTGCGACTGGCATTATGAACGTGCCGACAAAACAGCTGTATATTTTGCCATGAAGGGGTTCAGCGTGATCACCTGTCCCTGGAGAATTCCACAGGTAGCTGTGGCCCAGGTGAATGATATGGTCAACTTCAGAAAACAGAGCACAGGCAATATGACCGGCCGGTTCAGGGGAGTAATGGAAACAACCTGGTCAAGAACGGATGTATTTCTGCGAGGTTTTTACAATAGCCAATCAGCTCCGATCACTGATGAAAATACGGCCTGGAATTGTTTTCGGGTGATGTATGAGGCGGTTTTGAAATTATAGTTGACAATGGAGTGGTCAATTCACTTTATTCACACTTCCCGCGCCACTCACCTGTTGCTTTACTTCTGTGGCATTTCCTTTGTAGTTAACCGTTCCGGCGCCGCTCACTTCGGCGGTGAGTTTTACACTGGCATACACATCGGCACTCCCAGCGCCTGATATTTCCACCTTTGCATTTTCTGCCAGCAGATCGAAACAATGCGCTTCCGCAGCTCCGCTCAATCCCAGTTCCACCGATTTGGTCTGGCCTTTCAGGTCAATCGTTCCACTGCCGGAAATCTCGGCTGATAATTTTGGTGCATCCACTTCCATTTTGATATTGCCCGCTCCGCTCGCTCCAAGAGAAAGATCTTCCGGATTGCTGATCTTCATTTCCCCGATGATGTCACAGGCGCCCGACACTTCTATTTCGTTGTACACCGGAGCAGTAACATATATTTTCATATCCCCATGCGGATCGAGGTTATATCCCTGCTTATGCCGGATGCTGATCCGATCCCCTACCTGCTCGATCTCGATATATTGCAACAGATTTTCATCCGCTTCAATCCTGACCGGTTTCAAAGCGCCCTGGGAGACATATACTTTGAATGCCCCGCCAACTTCTACATTCTTAAAAGCGGTGACACTGCGTTCTTCTGTTTTTACGACGCCATTGCCCCTGACTCTTTTACCCATGAAATAACGGCAGGAGCTGAGTACCAGAGGCAGGACAAGTATCCATAAATATTTTTTCATATAGTTTGTTTTAAGACAATGCAAAAATTGAATTTTTATTTGACTTGAAAAAAGATTACCTGTTTTGACGCATTTTAAGGCCTCGTGGTTACAGCGAAGTTTCCCCATCCTTTTTGCCGTCCCTGCAAACTACAGGCCTTTTCATATCTTCGCAGCACAATGACGGAAAAGATTCTCATTCTTGACTTTGGCTCGCAATATACCCAATTGATTGCCAGGTCCGTACGTGAAGCGAATGTTTATTGCGAAATTGTTCCCTACAACAAAGACTTCGAGGCCGACCCCAGCCTGAAGGGCATTATTCTGTCCGGATCCCCTTTTTCAGTCAATGACAAAAAAGCGCCGGTGATAGATGTGAAGAAACTGCATCAGCAGTGGCCGGTGTTGGGGATCTGCTACGGCGCACAGCTCACCGCTAAACAATTTGGCGGAAGAGTGGCGAACAGCAGTAAACGCGAATATGGCCGCGCGTTATTGCACAAGAAAAAGGAGGATATCCTGCTCAATGAGGTTACCGAATTATCGCAGGTCTGGATGAGCCATGCCGACACCATTTTGGAACTTCCCGGCGGGTTTGATGTGTTGGCCACCACAGAGAATATTCCTTATGCCGCATTCAAAAGTAACGATCAGGGTCTGCCTTTGTATTGCCTGCAGTTTCACCCGGAAGTGTATCATTCTGTGGAAGGAAAAAAAATCCTGAAAAATTACCTGGTCAACGTTTGCCGGTGCGCCCAGGATTGGACACCTGCTCATTTTATCAACGACACCATCGAAAATCTGAAACAGCTGGTCGGAAATAAAAAGGTGATCATGGCCCTGAGTGGTGGCGTAGATTCCACCGTGGCAGCCACGCTGTTGCACCGGGCCATCGGAAGCAGGTTGCGGGGCATTTTTGTGGACAATGGACTGTTGCGGAAAAATGAATTTAGTGAGGTTCTGAAAACCTATAAAAAACTAGGGTTGAATGTCAAAGGTGTGGATGCAAAAAAAATCTTTTACGCAAAACTCAAAGGCAAAACTGATCCTGAAGCAAAAAGAAAGACCATCGGAAAACAGTTTATCAAAGTATTTCTAAAGGAAGCAGAAAGGATCAAAGGAATCGAGTTGTTGGGCCAGGGGACGATTTATCCTGATGTGATTGAAAGCGTGTCGGTCCATGGTCCCTCCATGACGATCAAGTCGCATCATAATGTGGGCGGTCTTCCTAAAAAAATGCGTCTTGGACTGGTGGAACCGTTACGGTCCCTGTTCAAAGATGAAGTAAGAAAAGTGGGGCGCGAACTGGGGATCCCGGACGAGATGCTGCAAAGGCATCCTTTTCCTGGCCCTGGTCTTGGCATCAGGATCCTTGGAGAAGTCACGAAAGAGAAAGTACAGTTGCTGCAAAGCGCTGATCAGCTCTACATCCAGGGTCTGAAAGATCACCGGCTATACGACACCGTTTGGCAGGCCGGCGCCATCCTGCTGCCTGTGAAAAGTGTCGGCGTCATGGGCGATGAAAGAACTTATGAATTTACCGTGGCACTTCGCGCCGTGACCTCGGTAGACGGCATGACGGCAGACTGGGCTCATCTGCCATACGACTTCCTGGCTAGTGTTTCTAGTGACATCATCAATAATGTCAAAGGCATCAACCGGGTGGTATACGATATCAGCAGCAAACCGCCCTCGACGATCGAATGGGAATAGGAATCGTTCAGTATTGTTATGAAAATAAAATTTCAATATTTTCTCGCCATCGTATTCTTGTTGATTCAAGTTCCGGCGCTGAAGGCCCAGACTGATTCGGCAAAGCGCCACCGGATTGCTGTTTTTATTCCACTCTATCTTGATTCGGCATTCGATGCAACTGGAAATTACCGCTATGATAAAAACTTTCCCAAGTTCATTAATCCCGGGCTTGAATTTTATGAAGGGTTATCCCTGGCAGTTGATTCGTTACAGACCGAAAAAGTGAATCTTGATGTTCATATTTACGATACCCGTTCGGCCACCCAAAGTATTGGTCAGGTGCTGGAAAGTCCCGATTTCCAGGAAACAGAACTTATGATCGGGCATGTTATTCCCTCAGAACTAAGGGAACTGGCGACAGTTGCCGCTCAAAAAAAGATACCTTTCATCAATGTTAATTTTCCCAACGATGGGGGCATTACCAACAACCCTGATTTTGTGATATTGAATTCAACCCTGAAAACCCATTGTGAAGGCATTTACAAATTTATACAGAGAAACTACGCTACGTCCACCATTTATGTGCTCACAAAAAAAGGAACGCAGGAAGACCGCCTGAAAAATTATTTTACCGAGATTGAAAAAAATACCGCTTCGGTCGCATTGAAACTGAAATATGTTTTACTTCAGGAACCCTTCGATGTTTCGCAGCTGGTTCCCTATCTCGACAGCCTGCACAGAACCATCTGCATCGTGGGAAGCCTGGACGAAAATTTTGGAAAAAATATCTGCTCGCAGCTTGCGTCGGTGAACAAGACCTATGCCACCAAAATATTCGGCATGCCCACCTGGGATAATATTGCTGATTTTACACAACCTGCTTATCTGGACCAGGAAATTTATTATACTACACCGTTTTATATCAACCAGGCCGATAGCCTGGTCATATCAATTCAGCAATATTTTAAAAATAAGTTTTACTCCCGTCCCAGTGATATGGTGTTTCGAGGCTATGAAACATTGTACCGGTTTGGAAAGCTCCTTCAGCTGTATGGACATAACCTAAGCGGGAGTATTGGTGAAAAAAAATACAAGGTTTTTGACGATTATGACATCCAGCCCGTCTTCCTCAACAAACAAAACATGACCCTCGATTATTTTGAAAACAGGAAACTGTACTTCATCAAGAAAGTGAACGGAAATATTGTTGCGGTATATTAACTAAATGAGTGTGCTTAGTTTTACCGATAAAGGAATTTATTGCGCCGCAGGTGATTTTTACATTGATCCCTGGCGGCCGGTTAAAAGAGCCGTGATCACACATGCACACAGCGACCATGCGAGATCGGGCAGTGAATTCTATCTCTGCCACTATTTTACAAAACCTATATTACAATGGAGGCTCGGTGATAACCATTACCAGGCTGTTGAATGGGGAGAAATCATTTACATGAATGAAGTCAAAATTTCTCTTCATCCTGCCGGCCATATCATCGGATCTTCTCAAATCAGGATTGAGCATCACGGAGAAGTCTGGGTAGTGAGCGGGGATTACAAGACAGAAAATGACGGGTTGAGTGGAGGGTTTGAACCCATCCGTTGCCATGTCTTTATTTCGGAATCGACCTTTGGTCTTCCTATCTACGACTGGAAACCACAACAGGAGATTTTTTATGCAATTCAAAATTGGATCCTGAAGAATAAAGCGGATGGAAAGAATTCCGTTTTGATTGCCTATAGCCTGGGCAAGGCCCAACGGTTGCTGCCATGCCTGGCGCAGTTGGATGTTCCCATCTATGTGCACGGCGCAATCTGGAGCATACAGCAAGTACTGGTCAATACAGGCATATCGTTGCCCGAAGTAAAAAGAGTGACTGCGGAAATGAATAAAGGCTTCTTTAAAGACTCAGTGATTATTGCACCGCCAGGCGCAGAAGGATCATCGTGGATGAAAAGACTATTGCCCTATGCTGTGGGCGTTTGTAGTGGCTGGATGCAGGTGCGCGGGAACCGGCGAAGAAGAAATGCGGATGCCGGTTTTGCCCTAAGTGATCACGCGGACTGGAAGGGACTATTAGAAGCTATTCAATCCACCGGCGCAGAAAGGGTCTTCGCCACACATGGATTTCAATCACAGATCAGCCGCTATTTGAACGAAACCGGCTTGCATGCATCGGAGGTGAAGACCGAATTTGGAGACGAAGAGGATTCCGGTGAAGCATTGCAAAAAGCAGAAGAAAATAATGAATGATCTGCATACCATTGACATAATCATTTGAAATAAGTAGCATGAAACTTTTTGCCGATCTGGTTTTGCAACTGGGCACTTCAACTAAAACCAACGATAAGTTGAATGCGTTGGAGGCCTATTTTTCCGCTGCCGATGACCAGGATAAGGTTTGGGTTATTGCGATCTTCAGCGGCCGCAGGCCAAAAAGAGCGGTCAGCTCAACTCTGCTACAGACCTGGTGTGTAGAACAGACCGGTTTGCCGGCCTGGTTGTTTGAAGAGTGTTATCATACGGTAGGCGACCTGGCTGAAACCATTGCTTTATTACTCCCAGAATCTAACCTGGTCCAGGAATCTTATCCATTGCATCACTACCTGGAGCAATTGATCGATATTGAAAAGGAAGCAGAATCCATTCGAAAAAAATTCATCGTGGAGGCATGGCTTCATATGAACCGAAATGAACGGTTTGTCTTTAATAAACTCATCACGGGCGCTTTCCGGATCGGCGTATCCCAGAAAATGATGGTCAACGCATTGGCGAAGACAGTGAAATTGCCCGCGTCAGTCATTGCACACCGGATCAGCGGAAACTGGGATCCGCGACAAATAACTTTAGGCGAATTGCTGAGTGAGGAGGTTTCCGTGATCGATTATTCAAAACCCTACCCTTTCTACCTGGCGTATGCGCTGGAGGAAGATCCCGACACGCTGGGAGAACCTGCAGAATGGCAGGCGGAGTGGAAATGGGATGGTATACGCGGTCAGCTCATCAAGCGAAACGGACAGCTATTTGTCTGGAGCCGAGGGGAAGAATTGATGACGGACAAATTTCCCGAATATCAGTCCCTGATGAATGCATTGCCCGATGGACAGGTCCTTGACGGAGAGATCATTTGTCTTTCACCAACCTTATCCGATTCCATCGATTTTATGCCATTGCCTTTTGCCGCATTGCAAACCAGGATCGGAAGAAAGAACATTACAAAAAAGCAACTGACCGAGGCGCCCGTCAGTTTTATTGCATACGACCTGCTTGAATACTATGGGGAAGATTTCAGGGAACAGGCATTGATACAAAGAAGAATGCGGTTGATGGAATTGGTGAATCAAATCGGCCAGCCCGTACTCCGGTTGTCACCATTAATTGAATTCGGCCAATGGGCGCAACTGACTTCGATCCGCTCGAGATCAAGGGATGTGGGCAGTGAGGGCATCATGTTAAAAAGAAAAAATTCAATATACCAGGTCGGACGAAAACGCGGGGATTGGTGGAAATGGAAAATCGATCCGCTGGTTATAGACGCGGTCATGGTCTATGCGCAGAAAGGCCACGGAAGAAGGAGCAATTTATATACCGATTATACTTTTGCTGTTAAGGATGGCGACAAGCTCGTGACTTTTGCTAAAGCGTATTCAGGACTAACGGATAAGGAGTTTGGCGAAGTGGATTATTTTGTAAAGAAAAATTCTCTTGAAAAATTTGGCCCGGTCCGCACGGTAAAACCGGAACTTGTTTTTGAAATTGCTTTTGAGGGCGTTGCGGCATCTGCCAGACACAAATCGGGTGTGGCGCTTCGCTTTCCAAGGATCAATCGCTGGCGGAAAGATAAGAAACCGGACGAAATCAATACCCTGGATGATCTGAAAAAAATGCTGGAATTATATGGAAAGTAAATAGATATAGTTTTCTTAAAATATCAGGATCGGCCATACCAGCATGAGATTCTGCCATTCTTAGCTTAATTTCGGTTTAGAAATATTTGTCTATGAAAAAATTCTTGGTGATCGCAGGAATCTGCGCAGTGTGCCTGGCGGCTATCCGTTCCATTCATTATTTTGCCGAAGACAAACCCGTGTATATCCCCGCCAGCAAACAGCGGGATGGCGATGCAAAAAAAGGGTATGTTTATCTGACTATGGGGGATTACTTAAAGAGTGGTATTCCTTACAACTATTTTAAGTTGGGTTTTGGAAAAAGTACCGTCAATTATTTACAGCGGGATGGAATGAACAAAGACATCCCCTACGAATACACGGCTGTAAAAGCTTTTAATGGTGAAATTGTCATTGCACCCAACTGCCTGCAATGCCATGCGCAGGTATTTAACGATAAACTGTATATCGGGTTAGGCAATACCACGATTGATTTTTCGGGCGGACAAAAGCTTGATCCCAAAAATGCTGTTGCCGCGGAGCGAATGCTCAAAAACCTGGATCCTAAAAAATATGAGGCTGCCGAACCATTCCTAAAAGTAGTGAAAGTGATTGGCGGTAAATTGACAACCAGCGTGCGGGGCGTTAATACGGCCGATCGCCTGGCTGCATTGCTGGCTGCACACCGCGATCCCGACACATTCAAGTGGAGCGATTCGGCGATGCTGGATATTCCTTCCCAAATAATTCCTACCGATGTTCCAGCCTGGTGGCTGCTCAGAAAAAAGCATGCCATGTTTTACAGCGGGTTTGGCCGCGGAGATTTCAGCCGTTTCCTGATGGCGTCGAATCTATTGACCGTGAACGATACAGCGGAATCGAGGGAAGTGGATAGTCATTTCAATGATGTGCTCGCGTATATTAATTCGCTCACCCCTCCGCCTTATCCGAACCGGGTTAATCAACAGCTCGCGAAAGCTGGAGGCGTTCTGTATATTAAGAACTGTTCCAAATGCCACGGCAATAATGGCAGCGGCGCCGAATTCCCCAACCTGCTGATCCCGGAATCCATTATCCGGACGGATTCATTTCTTTTTAAGAGCAATTACCAGGGGGAGCAATTCATCAACTGGTTCAACAAAAGCTGGTTTGCCAAGGGAGATCATCCGGCGAGCCTGGTTCCCTTCGACGGATACATTGCGCCACCGCTGGATGGGATCTGGATCACGGCGCCTTACTTTCATAACGGTTCCGTACCCACGTTGGAAGCCGTGCTCAACAGCAGGCTGCGCCCCAGGTATTGGGCAAGGGATTTCAATTCCATGCAGTACGATTATGAAAAACTGGGTTGGAAATATGAGGTTAAAGATTCTGCCGAAGCAAACACGGTGTACAATACGGATTTGCCTGGGTATGGGAACTATGGCCATTATTTTGGCGACCGGCTGACAGATAAAGAAAGAAAGGCGATCATTGAGTATTTAAAAACTTTGTAAATAGCGCTGAAGACATTAAACAATAAAATCATCTGAACCTCCAATCAACGATAGGATACAAAATCATTCATGACTGGCTCGAATCCAAAGGGCTCAAGCCCTTTGCGTTCCAGGAATCCACCTGGGAACACATGATTCAGGCGCAATCCGGGCTGGTCAATGCACCCACAGGTTGCGGAAAGACTTTTTCTGTCTTTTTAGGTGCCATCATTGATTTTATCAACCGGCATCCTGAAGATTACAAACGCAAGGCAAAAAATAACCTGATGTTGTTGTGGGTCACCCCCCTGCGTGCGCTGGCAAAAGATATTGGTCGCGCTATGGAAGAAGTACTGCAGGAGTTGGACATGAGCTGGAAAGTCGGCATCCGCAATGGCGATACTGAAATGAGTGAACGGCAGAAACAAAAACGCCAGATGCCCGAAGTCCTGATTATCACGCCGGAAAGTCTGCATCTGCTGCTCGCACAAAAAAACTATCCGGACATATTTCAATCCCTGCAATGGATCGCCGTGGATGAATGGCATGAATTGTTGGGAAGCAAGCGGGGAGTGCAGGTGGAACTAGCCATTTCACGGATCGTGAATGTCGTTGGCCGATGGCCGTTGGTCAACGACCGAACTGATTTGACAAAAAATCCAGAGAAGGCAACCCAACCAGCTCAGGAAAATTCAAAACATAACTCAGCCAACGGCCAACCGCCATCGGCCATCGATCAATCCGGCACGATGCTTTCTCTCTGGGGCATATCCGCAACAATAGGGAACCTGGACCAGGCCATGGACGTATTGCTATCGCCCGTCATTAATCGGTTTGGAACCACGGGCCAAATTGTAAAGGCTAAAATGGACAAACCCATCGATATCGAATCGATTCTTCCGGATGAAATTGAACGCTATCCGTGGGCAGGGCATCTCGGTATCAAACTCATAGACAAGGTTATTCCGATTATTGAAAAAAGCCGCACTACCCTGATCTTTATCAATACGAGGGGAATGAGTGAGCGCTGGTACCAGGAGTTGCTGAATACGGCTCCGGACCTTGCGGGCGCTATCGCCCTGCACCATGGCTCTGTTGACATGGACCTGAGGATCTGGGTTGAAGAAGCCTTGCACAGCGGGAAGTTGAAAGCCGTGGTCTGTACGGCCAGCCTTGACCTGGGCGTCGATTTTCGGCCAGTGGAGACCGTTATACAGGTGGGATCTCCGAAAGGCGTGGCCCGGTTCCTGCAGCGGGCCGGCCGGAGCGGGCATCAGCCCGGCGAGGTGAGTAAGATCTATTTCCTCCCTACCCATTCCCTGGAACTGGTGGAAGCGGCCGCGTTGAAATCTTCCATGAAATTGAATTTTATTGAAAGCCGCGCGCCGAGGCTTTTGTGTTTTGATGTGCTGATCCAGTATTTGTCCACCCTCGCAATTTCCGATGGATTCTATCCGGCAGAAATTTTCAAGGAAGTGAAATCAACTTATTGCTACCGGGAGATGTCGGAAGGAGAATGGAATGAGATCCTGCATTTCATTACCGAAGGTGGGGCCGCCCTTCAGCAATACGATGAATTCAAAAAAGTGGAAATCATCGATGGATTGTTTAAGATCAACGGACGGCGCATCGCGATGCGCCACCGTTTGCATATTGGAACCATCGTAAGCGACGCCATGATGAAAGTGAAATTCATGAGTGGCGGTTATGTAGGGGTGATAGAAGAATATTTTATTTCCAGGCTTCAACCGGGAGACGTTTTCACGCTTGCCGGTCGCAACCTGGAATACATTATGATCAAGGATATGACGGCATTGGTGAAAAAATCCAATTCAAAAAAATCCATTGTGCCGAGCTGGCAAGGGGGGAGGATGCCCCTGTCCGCCAACCTGGGTCTGATGCTGAGAAGAAAATTCAATGAGATCCCCTTGCCCTCGGAAGTGCAAAGAAAACCTGCAGCGGATATTGAATTGCGTGCGCTGCAACCCTTGTTTCAGCTTCAGCAAAAACTGTCGCATATACCCCGCGAGGACGAATTGCTGATCGAACACATTGAAACAAAAGATGGATTTCATCTTTTTGTATATCCTTTTGAAGGGCGATTGGTTCATGAAGCCATGGCGGCGTTATTGGCCTTTCGCATCAGCCGTATCCTGCCGATTACGTTTTCCTTTGCGATGAATGATTATGGATTTGAATTGCTGAGCGATCTTCCGATTCCGGTGGATGACGCGAATGCACATGACTTGTTTTCATCAGAAAACCTTACCCTCGACATTCAGCGCAGCGTCAACAGCGCTGAAATGGCAAGAAGAAAGTTCCGGGAGATCGCTGTGATCGGCGGACTGATCTTTCAGGGATATCCGGGAGAATACCAGAAACCCAGGCACCTGCAGTCTTCTGCCTCATTGCTCTTCAATGTTTTTAGCGAATACGATCCGCGCAATCTGTTGCTGCGGCAGGCTTATTTCGAAGTGATGGAGCAGGAAATGGAAGAAGCCCGGTTAAGAGATATGCTGAATCGCGTTCAAAAAGGAAAGATCATCATTACCTTTCCGGAAACACTTACTCCATTCTGCTTTCCAATCAAAGTAGATAGCATGCGTCACAACCTTTCTTCCGAAAAATTAGAGGACAGGATCAAGAGAATGCAAAAACAAATGTGACCTTTCTGCTTCACCCAGGATTTTGAAAATAAGTACATTTGCTCATGGTCGCTTCTTTTTCATACCGAATCAGGGAACAGCAATTGTGGTTAACTTCCGGGCGCTCGGTATTCTGGGAAGAAGAGCGGGCCCTGATCGCGTCCGACCTCCATTTTGGCAAGACCGGGCATTTTAGAAAGTCCGGATTGGCTGTGCCGCAGGCCGTATATAAGGAAGACCTTCAAAGACTGGTCAGCCAGATCATGTATTTTCAACCCAGACAATTGATTATTGTCGGTGATCTTTTTCACAGCCGGATGAATAAGGAGATGGACCTGTTCCAGAGATGGCGTGAAAATTTTCCTGACCTGGAAATTCATCTGATTAAGGGGAATCATGATATATTGGATGCAGCCTGGTATCTCGGCGCCGGCATCAGGGTGTGTCACCCGCATTTAGCCATGAATCATTTTCAATTTGTGCACGATATTGAAACCAATATCGCAGATGGAATGAATACCGTTCCAGGTGCCTGGTCGGCACGCAATTATTCTTTTTCAGGCCATATTCATCCCGGGATACGCGTCAGCGGAGTGGGCAGGCAATCGCTTTGTTTCCCCTGCTTTTATTTTGGAAAAGAATACGCAGTACTTCCCGCATTCAGCCGCTTTACCGGCGTGGCGATGATCCAACCCGAAAAAAATGAGCATGTATTTGCCATTGTTGAAGACCGGATCATGCAAATTCAGTAAAGTCTCATCAGTTCATTCTTTTCTTAAGAACCGTTACTTGTTCCTGGAGGTCCGTTACCAGGTTAGCCAGTTGGTTTACATCCCAGCGCTGCTGCACATTGGCTTTGCTCAGGATCATCTGGGCCTTCCATACTTCGATCACGTCGTCGGTATTGACATTATATGGTTGGTAAGCCGTATTGTCGCTGACCAGGATCAGTTTATTTTTTAATTTATTATTCCGCATCACACGCTTGTACACAATGCCTTCGTTGCGGGAAACCACCACATAAGTCTGGTTGCTTTTCACTTCTTCCACATCATTTATTTTTTCTCCGACAATGACCGATCCACTGGGTGTTGGCAGCATGGAATCGCCCACAATTTCAAATGCACGATAATTGCCGGGCGCAAGCATCGGCAACGTGAATGTGTTCAGCTCGTCGAGGAATTCCGGGTCAGCATAGCCTGCCAGGTAGCCCGCCGCTGCTTTCACCGGCACGAGTTGAATATCATTGGTAGCGGAAGCCAATTTCTGCGCCCTTCTTTTGGCAAGATAATTTCCACCCTTGGTTTCATTCAGGTCTTTGCGCAGCAATTCATCGAGGCTCAATTTAAAAATATCGCCGACCGTCTCCAGCACATCGATTCTCGGTTCGGCCCTTTCTTCTTCATAGGCTCCAAGCAGCGATCTCTTGATCTTTAATTTCGCGGCAAATTCTTCCTGGGTCCAGCCCCGGAGTTTGCGCAGGTATTTAAGATTTTTACAGGCAATGGGCATAACTAAAGTATTTAGCTATAAAATTACTAATTTATTTAACAAAAAAAAATTGTTTTTTGGCGTGAAGATCAGGAACCAACAAACAAGATCCTCATCATCACGCCATTGAAATACTAAGTTATTGCATTAGCTTTCAATACATGTTGCAGGCCATACCATATCGTTTCCGGGTACTCGCATTTATCTGCTCCTTAACCACGCTGACCTATCTTGACCGGATTTGCATATCAATAGTGGGTGTAAGACTCAAGGCCGATCTTGGACTCAGCAACGAGCAATTCGGCTGGGTGCTTGCTTCCTTTGCTTTGGCTTATGCATTATTTGAAATTCCCTCAGGGGCATGGGGCGACAGGATCGGACCCAGAGCTGTATATATCCGCATCGTACTTTGGTGGTCCTTGTTCACGGTATTGACAGGCATGGTTTCGGGATTAATCTCCCTGATGATCATCCGCTTTTTATTTGGGATGGGTGAATCCGGTACCATGCCCAATAGTGTGCTCGTTATTTCCCGTTGGTTCCCCGCGAACGAGACAGGCCGCGCGCTGCCCTGGATGGGCATCGGCACACAGATCGGTTCAGCCATCGCCCCGCTGATCATCATCCCCATCGCCGAAGCGTATGGATGGAGAATGCCTTTCTATGTAAATGGCTTTATTGGCCTGCTTTGGATCCTGCTCTGCGTTGTCTGGTTCAGGAATTTTCCATCCGAAATGAAAAACATAACAAAAAAAGAATCAGATTATATCGAGGTCAACCGTAGACATCGGGCAGGGCAACATTTGCTTCCCTGGAAATTCATTTTTAGAAACCGGACCTTATGGGCATTGATGGGGATGTATTTTTGTTACCAGTGGGCAAATTATTTTTTCATCGCCTGGATGCCCGTCTATTTGCAGGAAAAGCTTCATTTTTCTGAAAAGCAATCAGGGTCTATCATTTTTACGCTTTTCATTGTAGGTATTGCCGGACTGCTGATCGGTGGCTTTTGCATTGATTGGATTGCAAAGAAAAAAGGTTTGTTGTTTGGCCGTCGTTGTATTGGCATGCTGGGAGTCGGTGGCACCGGTCTTTCCATATTGTTTGCCGCAATATCTTCAAACCCCGACTGGAGCGCTGCGTTTTTAGTGACAGCAAATGGGTTTTATTCATTTGGAGTGATGGCAGGCTTTGCCGTTTGCACAGATATCGGGGGAAACAATGCCGGCACGGTGACTGGGGCAATGAATTTTTTTGGCCAGATGGGTGCTTTTTTCATGGCCATTGTTTTCGGGAACATGGTCGATGCGGGCCGTCATTTTAACAGACCGCTGTACATCATCGCCGGTGCGTTGTTTGTCGGATGCCTGCTCTGGCTGCTCATCGATCCTACCAGGCCCATGACGGACCTCCCAGCCAAAAACAATAGAAAAGCACTTACAACCTGATCGTCGCAGGAAGGTATTTAGCGATCAAATCCTGGTAATAAGGTTTCAGTTCCTGGAGTACGGGTGGTTTGGGACTCTTCGAATAAAGATCATATGGATTGAATTTGTCTACCCATTTGAATAACTCACGGTCATGGTCATCCATTAAATGTTCATAAGCATGTTCGCGGTGTTGTGCGTAAAAGGAATGGTAGCGGATCATGTACAGTCCCTCTTCGGGCAAATAATCTTTCACCACCTGGTACAGGTATTCATCATGTCCCCAGGACATATGCACATTTTTCAGTCCGCAACCAGGGGTATAAACGCCATATTTAGAATTATATCGTTCATCCTGCGCATCCGGATTGTGATCAAAGAATTCCGGATAAACGACTTTATCCGAGAATTTGCATCCCACCGGGAAAGTATCTCCTACGACGGCCCATTGCGGTTCTCCAAAAAGACACAATACTTTTCCCATATCGTGAATGAATCCGGTCAGCACAAACCAATCGGGATGGCCATCAGCACGGATCGCCTCGGAGGTTTGCAACAGATGTTGCAATTGGTCCAGGTCCGTGTCAGGATCTGAATCATCCACCAGGGTGTTCAGAAATTCCATCGCATTCCAGACAGGCATTTCTTTCCGATTGAATTGAAGAAATTCCTTTTCTTTTGCCAGCACAAAATCGTAGGTCTGGTAAGTGTGGTTAAGCCGGTAAAATTCACGGACCGTATCCCGGACGGGGTTATCGTAATTTCGGAATTCCTCTTTGGCCTTGGCGGGCTGGCCGGGTTCGGGATAACGGTCAAGTACATCCTCATCCCATTGTTCAATATTTTGAAGGGGATTCATTTCTTCTTTGGATAACATAGTCTCTTGTTTCATATTGCGTGATTTATACAAAAAGATGCAGGCAATGAATGCTTTAAGTTAATATTTTTTTACCAGAAAACCGTATACAATGCGGTCAATACCCCGAAAATAATGACTGAGCCAACAATAAAGCCGGGCGTTACGTGAAACATGCTTTTATCCACAATAATAATGGCTGGTTTTTCTTTGTTTTGTTTGTTCATCAGGCTAATGATGACCATGAGCAATATAATGGTGACAAAAACGATGGACATCCTGTCGAGGAATGGATAATCGGGGAAATAGCCGTTGGTCCATACCGGTAAAAATTTGAGTAGGGCGGATAGAGGAATGGTCAACAGTGCAGCGGTCAAGGCCGCAGCGGCGGTGGTCCTCTTCCAGAAAAATCCCAGTAAAAAAATCGCGAGTACGCCGGGAGAAATGAATCCCACATATTCCTGGATAAACTGGTAGGCCTGGTCAAGGTTTCGAAGCGCGGGAGCCACCAGGCTGGCCATGATCATAGCCGCGATTACCGCCCATCGGCCGGTTTTCACCAATTGGTTTTCGCTTGCCTCCTTATTAAAAAATTTGTGATAGATATCCAATGAAAAAATAGTGGATATGCTGTTCGCCTTACCTGCCAGCGAGGCCACGATGGCTGCTGTCAGCGCGGCGAAAGCAAGGCCTTTCAATCCTGCAGGCAAGAGATTCAACAAGGTCGGGTAGGCGTGATCGGGTTTTATTGCGCCCATTGCATCGGTCATTTGAGGATGAAACATACCCTGTTGGAACAAGACATACGCCGTAATGCCAGGCAGTACTGCAATCAGCGGGATCATCAATTTGAGAAATGCCGCAAATAAAAGTCCACTGCGTGCCGTCTTCAGATCAGCACCGAGTGCACGCTGGGTAATATATTGATTGCATCCAAAATAATTCAGGTTGTTGATCCACATGCCACCCACAAGCACGGACAATCCGGGCAGATCCTTGTAATATGGATTTGATGAATGGAAGATCATGTGAAAATGCGTGGGCGCTTTCGACTTGATCAGTGACAACGCCTTCAGAATATTTTTACCGTATCCGAAATGTTCCGATACCAAGGTCAGCGCCAGATACGTGGTGACCAGTCCACCCAGTATCAGAACGAGCACCTGGAAAACATCGGTATATCCAATGACCTTCATGCCACCCAGGGTCACAAAAATCGCAAAGATCCCAAGACCGACGATGCACCCTGTGAAAGGAATTCCTGAAATGGAATTGATGGCCAGTGCACCGAGATAGATGATTGAAGTGAGGTTAACAAAAACATAAACCAGCAACCAGAATATGGCCATGATCGTACTCACCAGTGAACTGTAACGTACCGCCAGAAACTGCGGCATGGTATATATTTTATTTTTCAGGTAAACAGGAATAATGAAAACTGCGACAATGATCAGGGTGGCTGCTGCCATCCATTCATAGGTTGAAATAGCCAGTCCCAAAGCAAAACCCGAGCCCGACATACCGATAAAATGTTCTGCGGAAATATTGGACGCGATCAGGGAAGCACCAATGGCCCACCAGGTCAGCGCGCCTTCAGCCAGAAAAAAGTCCTTAGAATCCGTGCGGGCAGATTTCTTTTTCTGGTAGATATAATATCCATAAGACGTAACAGCGAGGAAATAAACCAGAAAAACGACGTAATCTGCCGCATGTAATTGATTCATAAGCAAGTCATAATTAAGGGAAAATACAAAATAATATACAAAGAGGGGTTGAGATGGCCGTTGACCGTTGGCAGTTGGTTGATCTTTAATTCGTCAATCTGCCCTGTTTCGGCCATCGACCAACGGCCATCGGCCATCGATTTTGGCATCTTTCGGCGGCAGCCTGTTCATTCCTTTTGCTTACCTTTGCTACCCTGTCAATTTGGCTCGTTATCAAAGGATAGCACCATATTTGACACATGAATAAATTCATGAAATTGTAAAATCAATCAATTCCAATATATGTTAGGGATTTTTTCGAAAATATTTGGGGGGAACAAGTCTGAAAAAGACGTGAAACTCCTGCAGCCATTGGTGGGTGAGATCAACCAGCATGTAGCATCTTACCAATCACTGTCCAATGACCAGCTGAGGGCAAAGACCCAGGAATTCAAGCAAAGGATCAAGGCACACCTCGGGAACATTGATACGGAAATTGCGGAGCTGAATAAGAAAGCCGAAGAGCTTCCTTTCAGCGATATCAATGGCAAGGATTCCATCTACACTGAAATAGATAAATTAAAAAAAGATCGTGACGATCAGATAGAACAGGTTCTCAAAGAATTACTTCCCGAGGCATTTGGCGTGGTAAAAGAAACCGCTAGACGATTCAAGGAAAATGAAGAGATTATTGCAACAGCCACTGAGTTGGACAAGGAATTAAGCATTAAAAAAGACCATATCCGGATCGAGGGCGACCAGGCGATTTATAAAAATAGCTGGACCGCAGCCGGCGGACTCGTTACGTGGAACATGATTCACTATGATGTTCAACTGATCGGAGGCGCCGTATTGCACGAAGGTAAAATCGCGGAAATGGCTACCGGTGAGGGTAAGACGCTGGTATCCACCCTGCCTGCCTACCTCAATGCCTTGGCCGGGGAGGGCGTGCACATCGTGACGGTGAATGATTACCTGGCCCGCAGGGATGCCGAATGGAACGGTCCCATTTTTGAATGGCTGGGTGTTACCGTTGATTGCATCGACAGGCACGAGCCCAACAGCGAGGCGCGCCGGAAAGCCTATCAGGCAGATATTACCTACGGAACCAACAACGAATTTGGATTCGACTACCTCCGTGATAACATGGTTCACTCTCCCGATGAAATGGTACAGCGCAAGCATCATTATGCCATGGTGGATGAGGTGGACAGCGTGCTGATCGATGATGCGCGAACCCCATTGATCATTTCTGGTCCCGTTCCACGGGGAGATGACCAGCAATATCATATGCTGAAGGGTAGGGTCGAAAAACTCGTGGATGCCCAAAAGAGGGTGGTCAACCAGTTTCTGAATGAGGCCAAGAAAAAGATGGCTGATGGAAATGACGACCCGAAAGATGGTGGGCTGGCCCTGATGCGGGCATACAGAGGCCTGCCCAAAACCGGCGCCCTCATCAAATTCACCAGTGAACCCGGGATCAAGGTAAAACTTCAGAAAACAGAAAATTATTACCTCGCCGACCAGCAGAAAGAAATGCCAAAGGTTGATGCGGAATTATTTTTTCATATCGACGAAAAAAATAACTCGGTTGACCTAACGGATAAGGGTATCCAAATGATCACTCGGGAAGGAGAGGATCCAGAGTTTTTTGTATTGCCCGATATCGCGATCAAGCTCGCTGACATAGAAAAAAGCGATGCGCCTGCTGAAGAAAAATTACAGGCCAAGGAAGCCTTGCTGAATGATTATGCCATCAAGGCCGACCGCATTCATACGGTGCAGCAGCTGTTAAAAGCCTATACGCTGTTTGACAAGGATGTGGAATACGTGGTGATGGAAGGACAGGTAAAGATCGTGGATGAACAGACCGGCCGTATCCTCGATGGCCGCCGCTATAGCGATGGCTTGCACCAGGCCATTGAAGCAAAGGAAAACGTAAAGATCGAAGCTGCCACGCAAACCTATGCTACTGTTACCCTGCAGAATTATTTCCGCATGTATCATAAACTGGCGGGGATGACCGGTACTGCCGAAACGGAAGCGGCTGAGTTATGGGATATTTATAAACTGGATGTGGTCACCATTCCCACAAACGTTCCGGCAATCCGCAAGGACCACCAGGACAAAGTATACAAAACCAAACGTGAAAAATACAAGGCTGTCATTGATGATATTGAACAATTGCGCAGCGAAGGAAGACCTTCACTCGTGGGTACAACATCAGTCGAAGTCAGTGAATTGCTGAGCAAAATGCTCCAGGTGAAGAAGATTCCGCACAATGTATTGAATGCAAAGCAGCATGCCCGCGAAGCCCAGGTCGTTGCGGAAGCCGGATTGGCCGGTGCCGTGACGATTGCTACGAATATGGCGGGTCGTGGCACGGACATTAAGCTCGGACCCGGTGTTAAAGATGCCAATGGCTTAGCGATCATTGGTACCGAAAGGCATGAGAGCCGTCGCGTGGATAGGCAGTTGCGTGGACGTTCCGGCCGTCAGGGCGACCCAGGTACCACGCAGTTCTATTCTTCATTGGAAGATGACCTGATGCGTATGTTCGGCAGCGATAGGATCGCTTCGCTGATGGATAAGATGGGATACAAAGAGGGAGAAGTCATCCAGCACAGCATGGTCACCAAGAGCATTGAAAGGGCACAGAAAAAAGTCGAGGAAAATAACTTTGGCATCCGCAAGCGATTGCTGGAATACGATGATGTGATGAATAAGCAAAGGAACGTGGTGTACAAGAAACGCAACCACGCCTTATTCGGGGAGAGGCTGGCGCTCGATTTGGACAATGCCTTTTATGTCGTGGCTGAAGGTCTGGTGATCTCATTCAGGGAAATGGATGATTTTGAAGGATTCAAATTATCGTCCATTGTCAATTTCGGAATAGACACTTCCATCACCGAGGAGGAATTCCTGAAAACGGACCTGGTTCAGCTCACCGAGAAATTGTACGGAGAAGCGACGCAGAATTATGAACGTAAAATGGAGGACCTGAGCAGGCACGCGGTGCCCGTGTTCAAGAATATTATGCTTACCCAGGGCAGGCATATTGAGAATGTAATGGTGCCATTCAGCGACGGCAAAAAGGCGATCAACGTATTAGCGAACCTTCAGAAAACCCTGGATACACAAGGCCGTGAGTTAATGAACGCCGTGGAAAGACAGATCACCCTGGCCATCATTGATGAAGCCTGGAAGGAACACCTGCGTGCCATGGATGACCTGAAGCAGAGCGTGCAAACTGCCTACCTCGAGCAGAAAGATCCGCTCGTTATTTATAAGATGGAAGCCTTTGAATTGTTCCGCAGGATGGACAGCGAAATGAACAAAGACATTGTGAGTTTCTTGTGTCACTGCGCGATCCCCGCAGAACAAAATCAGGCGCCGATCCGCGAAGGCAGGGAGCAGAAAACAGACATGAGCAAGATGAAAGTTCGCAAGGATGAAATGATCGCTGCCAGCAGCAGCAATGGCAATATGGTGGATGAGGGCAGGGATTATTATGAACCCTCTGCGGCGGTAAAGCAGGAGCCCATTAAAGTAGGACCCAAGATCGGAAGAAATGATCCCTGTCCCTGTGGCAGTGGAAAGAAGTATAAGAATTGTCACGGAAGAGAGGCAGTGTAAACATTGATGTGCGGATATGCGGATATGTCTCGCCTCAGGCGAGATGCGAATGGTTTAGTAAGGGTTATCGATTAACGGGTTGGTAACAACCGGTAAACAGGATAGCGCATGTGTTCGGGTTCGTAATACGGAGAATTTTTATAGACAAATTCCAATTGAGCTGAAGCATCTTTGGCAAAGGCTGCATCGCTTTTCTTCCTTTCGTCCAGCATTGTTTTCAGTTCTGGATGTTCTACCAGATAGGCAGCTGCCACATCTTCCCAACGGTAATCGCTATACCCTTCTTTTTCCTGCAGGATTGCATCAAAAAAATTCCACGCAAAATAGGAATCGTCACCTATTGGCTCAAGCATTTCCACAAGGAAACGTCTGGCTGATTGTTTCGTCGGGATGATATAATCTCCCTTCAGGAACCTGATGGTTTGCATGGACGTAGAGACTTTGACATCCCCATTCTTGTGGTGTTTCTCATACGCATTTGGAAAAGATTTGTATGATTCAATATGATAGACCTGCACCCTCATGGTACTGTCATGGGTAAGTTGGTGCATCTCTACCCGGTTCAGGGCCAGAAGACCGATTGCCACATGCCAGCCCTGGGGAATGACATAGGCAACGGGAACGCTCATCTGCTTTTCCGGGATGAAGTGATTGTAATAAGGAACATTTTTTTCAAAAGGCTTACTGTGATCGTAGTAAAGCCGGGACAGGCCGGTGATCGCGCTGATCTTATGCGATGCTGTGTATCCCCTGAAAAGAATACTGTCTGCCCGGCTGCTGTCGACCTTCCAACTAAGGGTAAAATCACTTCGCTGCTGATCTTCAGATTTGTCCTTGTTTCTATTTGCGATAATATGGTCAGCTAACCGGGATGAAGTTTCGATCAGGCTTTGCATGAGCGCATACGTGGACCTTACCCGCTCGGGGAACGGTTTCAGCATATGCGTTTCCGAGATAAAAGAAAGTGTATGAAACAGGGCAGCATATCCGCTTGAATAGCGGGGAAAGTCAGGGAAAGCCTCCCATCCCTTTTCAGTATCTCCTTCTTCAAAATTTACGTATGGACACATGGGCCATCCACTCCTTTCCATCAGTCCATAAAGCGCAGGATCGAAGATGTCATGCGAAAGATTTCCGAGCGATCCGCCAAGCTTGTTCCATTGCGTTGAGATCAGCGTCATCGTATGCTGATAGTCGGCGCCATCACTCACGTGATTGTCTAGCTGTACATCCGGATCCAGCCAATGGAAAATGGTTGTGAATGATATCGCATCCCTGGAATCACATTTGGTAAAATCACGGTTAAGATCAAGGTTCTGCGCATTGCCACGAAAGCCGTAGCTGTCAGGCCCGTCCTGGTTCACCCGTGAGAATGAATTCCGGTTCAACGCTCCGCCAATATTGTAGATGGGAATAACGGCCAAAGCCACCTGATTGGAGATCCTGGTCTTGCCATTGGCCAAATCCCTCAATAACATCATGCTGGCATCGATACCATCCGGTTCTCCCGGGTGAATGCCATTGATGATGAGGATGACAATCTTGTGCTGTTTATGCCACTGTACAGGATCAGATGTTCCATCATTAGCATACAATACCACATGATAAGGATATCCCGCATCGCTCATCCCGGTCTCTTTGATGGAAATTTTCGCGGAGGTCCTGTCGAGTTGCTGGTAGAAATCAATGCATTCAAAATAAGTTGCTGTTTGCTTTCCCCCGGATTTTTCAAATGGACTAAGCAAAGCTTGCGCGAAAAGCTGGATTGGGAAAATGCACAGTAAGAAAGCAATGACCTTTTTCATAAATGTAAAATGTAAAATATTAAATGTAAAAGTAACTATTGTCCTCACTTTTACATTTTACATTTAATATTTTACATTTTACATTTCACGGTCATTTTCTTTCAAGCAATTGGAAGAACTGGTCCAATTGTGGAAGGATGACAATGCGGGTACGGCGATTTGCGGCACGTCCTTCGTTACTGTCATTAGAGGCAACAGACACGTATTCGCTTCTTCCTGCAGCCGTAATATGCGCCGGAGGCAGACCATATTTATTTTGCAGGATCCTGACCACCGATGTAGCGCGCTTTACGCTGAGGTCCCAGTTATCAATCAGCACGCCCCTGTTGTAGGGAACATTGTCGGTATGTCCTTCTACCATGAATTCGATCTCTGGTTGATTCTTCAGCACCAGGGCCACTTTGCCCAGGACTTCCTTTGCTTTCTCCGTAACATCATAACTGCCGCTCTTAAAGAGGAGCTTATCGGAAATATCAATATAGATCACTCCTTTGTCCACTTTGATGTTGATGTCCTGGTCATTCATATTGCCGATGGCGCCCTTCAGATTCATCACCAGGGCCAGGTTCAGGGAGTCTTTGTGTGCAAGGGCGGCCTGCAGGCTCTGGATATACGTATCTTTTGCGCCGATATTGTCGAGCGATTTCTTGATGCTTTCGGCCTGTGAACTGGAAATAACCGACATATCCTGCAATTGTTTCAGCGCCATGGTATTGTTTTCTTTCAGCAGCGCGATTTGCTTGGTCAGGTTGTCCACCTCCGACTGCAGGTCGTTTTTCTTCCTGTTCAGGTCATCACTTGCATCATTACACGATTTCAGATCCTTTTGAACAGTGGCGTAAGCATTGTTGAGGGAATCGTATCTGGCCTGCGCCATTTTCTGCATGGTATTGAACTTCTTGGTGCTGACACAGGAAAAGAGCAGAAAAGAACAAATCCCGAAAAGAAAACTTTGTTTGAGTTTCATATAGTTGATGGTTTTAGAATGGATAATCATAGTTGACAGAACAAAGATAAAAAAAACCCGTCGGCTTCTTTTGCCGGTTGAATAATTCACAGCAAACAATGACCTTTTTTCAATAATTTACAATCAGGGACCTTATATGAGCTACAGTTTGTCTGATATATTCTTTATCCTGGCGATTTTTCAATTGTTGTTTATTAGTTTTTTCCTGTTCACCTATGAAAAAGGGAAACGGATCAGCAATGGTTTATTGAGTTGTTTTTTCCTGAGCATTTGTCTTAACCTGATCGATGTTTTCCTGCTAATGAAACGGATCTATTTTGCGAACCCTTCACTGGCTGGCTGGGGTAACTGTTTGCCGCTCTTGTTTGGGCCCTTCCTGTTTCTGTACACGCAGTCCGTCCTGCAAAAAAATTTTGTATTAAAAGGAAAAAAATGGCTTCATTTTGTGCCTTTTATACTTTTTTTTCTCGGCACTGAGGGATATTGGTTGTCCCGATCAACAGATTTTCAGAAAATAATCCTCAATCATATTATCGAGCGGAAAATTCCCACTTCCATTTACCTGGCTTCTTCCCTGATATTCCTCCAGTTTATCGCGTATGTAACCGCCTCCCTGCGGATCATCAAACGGTATCAGTTGACCGCAAGCGAAAAATTCTCCGAATACCGCCGCACCAATATATCCTGGCTTTATTCAACCATCATTTTTTTTACGGTGCTGATGGCTGTATTCATGCTCAATGGCTATTTGGGACTGACTTCCTTTGCAAAATATTATTACCTGGCTTTCACACTGGTCATTCTCGCCTTGCTCGTGTTTGTCATTAAAGTGGTTTTAGCGACCATGAAAAGTCCGGATTTATTTACTGTAGCCGATGAGAAACCTGTGTCGTCAAGCCGGTCTGTCCCGGCCCTTTTGGAAGAAGACGATAAGCAAAAGATACTGGAAATGGTCCTGCATCATATGGCGGCCCGGAGACCCTTCCTGGAACCCGAATTGACCCTTGACCAGTTGGCCTCCCAGCTCAGCATCAGGCCGAAGATCCTTTCTCATGTCATCAATGAAAGATTGAACCAGAACTTTTTTGACTTTGTCAACCGCTACAGGATAGAGGAAGCCAGGCGCTTGCTGACCAATCCACCAGATAAAAAAATCACAGTGCTCGAAGTTTTGTATGAAGTGGGTTTCAATTCCAAATCTTCCTTCAATACCTTGTTTAAGAAGCATACCGGGCTCACGCCCAGCGAATTCAGGAAAAAAAATCTTCGCAAATAATCGTTCGACTTTAAGACGAAACAAACCCGAACGCATTAAATCCGTTCGGGTTTGTTTTGTCGGTCGACAATGCCCTGCCGGTAATAGCATATTTGCTCCATAAAACTTTTTAATATGGAACAGTTATCATCCCACACACCTGCATTCAATGGTATTTCAAAGACAGCAAGTTCCAAATCGCTTGCGTTTGGTCTTTTAGTTGCGGCCTCAGTCAGCAGCATTTTGTCTTCTCCGAAATGGGGAATGGCGCTTTTTGCCTGGATGGCCCCCGTTTTTTATTTGTATTTTTTTCGCCTGTCCAATGTCAAAAAGAAAATGCTTTTGGCCCTCCCGGTTATGGTATTCAGTAGTCTTACCGGCATGCTCGACGTTGTCCCTTTCCCGCTGCCGGTCTTGCTGGCCTTTGCCATCCTGGAGGGGATTAAAATGCTGGTTATTTATCGAACGGACCAGCTGATTGCAGGCAAGACAAATCATTTTCTGAGTACGCTGTTCTTTCCTGCGGCTTCTGTGAGTTTCGCTTTTTTAAGTTCAAAAATGGGCGGCGGCGTGTGGTGGTCGGTCGCCAATACCCAATTTTCATTTAAATGGTTGATCCAACTGGCTTCGGTAACCGGTTTATGGGGTATCAGCTTTATGATCTATTGGTTTGCCTCCGTAGCCGTTTGGGCATTGAAAAACCGCAATTCCAAACGATCGTCGGCTAAAGGCCTGATGATTTTTGGCTCGGCGATGATCCTGGCGCTGTCTTTTGGAGCATTCCGGTATCATGTTATTGATTCGGGCCAGCATCGGGTACGGGTTGCCGGGGTAACTTTTCCAATGCTGGGGTTCCTGGAAAATTTGTACCGGGATTATAGTGGAGAACAGGTTTGCATCGATCCAAAAATTGCTGTTGGTTCCGCAGCCTTGCGAAAGGTGAACCAGGCGCAACTGCCCTTTGTTGAAAGCGCCGATACCATTCGGTTCAGGCGTGGATATGCGGCACTTAACCAAGCCATTGACAGTCTTTTCAAGCTCAGTCAGCGTGCGGCCGACAGCGGTGCAAGCATCATCATCTGGTCGGAAGCCAATGCGATTGTTTTTGGTTTCGATGAAAGATCATTGGTTGCCCGCGGGAAAAATTTTGCTGCAAAGAACAAAGTCTACCTGCAGATGGCCATGGCCGTTATTCACCCTGGTAAGATCACTGCCGGGAGCAAGTTCCTGGAAAATGAAGCCTTGTTGATTGGTCCGGAGGGACAGCTTTTAAATACTTTTCACAAGAATAATCCTGTTCCCATGGCCGAGGCGAGTGTACCGGGTGACGGCCTGATTCCCCAGGCCAGCACAGCATACGGCAAATTATCAACTTCTATTTGTTATGATGCAGATTTCCCCGTTCAGATGCGCCAACTCGGAAGACAGCATTCAGATGTTTTGTTGCTTCCTTCAGGCGACTGGTATGCGATATCTCCCTATCACAGTTATATGGCGATATTCCGGGGCATCGAAAATGGCAATTCAGTGATCAGGCAGGCGAGCGGCGGTCTTTCTTTGGCCAGTGATTACAGAGGAAAAATTCATGCTTCCTTGGACTATTATCAGCCAGGCGAGAAATTCTGGGTCGCCAATGTTCCTTTCGGGCATGTACAAACGCTGTATGCAGTGATTGGAGATGCATTTGCGTATGGATGTGTGGCTGTGGCGATGGCGGGGTGGATATTGATGGGCTTAAGCGCAATGCGCAGGAGGCGGCATGTGCTCTCCGTTCAGTCACCGGCACAGGCCCTGGCATAATAAATCAGGGCACAAAAAAAAGCATCTCGTCCAAGACGGGATGCTTTTCCAATAAATTTATGACTAAGCCGATTTGGCCAGTGCATTCACTTTCTTAGCCAGTTTACTTTTTAAATTTGCGGCCTTATTTTTGTGGATGATCCCCCTCTTGGCCATCTTATCGATCTGGGAAGCGACATCGGAGAATTTTTCGCCTGCTTCTTTTTGGACCTTGATCTCTTTCAGATCACGGATCGCATTCCTGGTCGTTTTGCCATAATAGCGATTACTGTCCCTGCGCTTGGTAGCCTGACGTACATCCTTTTTTGTTGCCTTATGATTTGCCATGCAAAAGAAAATTTTGGACGGCAAAGATAGGGAAATTCAGGTAAAGCTGGCAAAATAATGCGAAAGAATTAAAAAAGAAAGCCCCCGCCTTTCGGCCTAACTGACTCTGCCTCAAAGCCAAATTGATATTAACGGATCGCTATTTTAACCGATATTTGTGGTCCTATTGTAAAGGCCGATTTTCATGAAAGATTTTCAGTACATCACCAATTCGTCTCCGGCTTATATTGAAGGTTTATACCAGGATTTTGTAAAAGATCCGGCCAGTGTAGATCCGGAGTTCAAGAAATTTTTTGAAGGGTTTGATTTTGCCCTCACGCAGGCGAAACCCGCAACCAATGGAGCCAGCAATGGATCCCTGGGCACTCCTGCAAAAGAAACGCAATATAAAACAACCGATGGGGTTGATTGGAAGAAAGAATTGGGCGCCTATCGCCTGATCCTGGGCTACCGCAACAAGGGTCACCTGCTGGCCAAAACCAATCCCATTCGCCCCCGTAAAGACCGCGGGGCCAACCTGGAGCTCAGCTTCTTTGGATTTACCGATGAAGACCTCGATAAGAACTTTTTTGCTGGTAACCTGATCGGGCTGGGAACAACGACCCTTCGGAAAATCCTCGAACACCTTCAAAAATGTTATGCCGGGCATGTGGGCATTGAATTTAAATACATCAGCGACCAGGTCAATATCGACTGGCTTACTAATGAGATCGAAAAAAAATTCCTGGACCCTTTGCCCCTGACGAAGAAGAAGCGTATACTCGAAAAACTCAACGAGGGCGTCATGTTCGAAAAATTCCTGCACACAAAATATGTCGGGCAGAAAAGATTTTCATTGGAAGGTGGAGAGACGACGATCCCTGCCCTGGATGCCATCATCAATACCGCAGCAGATCACGATGTGCAGGAAGTAGTGATCGGCATGGCGCACCGCGGAAGATTGAATGTGCTGGCCAATGTACTGGGCAAGACCTACGAACAGATTTTCAGTGAATTCGAAGGCACTGCTACCCTGGATCAAACCATGGGCAGCGGGGATGTGAAATATCATATGGGATATGGTAGTGAATTGCATACGCCATCCGACAAAACGGTCCACTTGAAACTGATGCCCAATCCTTCTCACCTCGAAGCTGTGGACCCTGTGGTGGTAGGATTTGCCCGGGCCAAAGCAGACGTGATGTATGCCAGTGATTTCGATAAGATATTGCCGGTATTGATCCATGGAGATGCTTCGGTGGCGGGGCAGGGGATCGTATACGAAGTGTTGCAGATGTCGGACCTGGAAGGATATTATACCGGAGGAACAGTTCACTTTGTGATCAATAACCAGATCGGTTTCACGACGGATTTTGACGATGCCAGGAGTTCGGACTATTGTACCTCACTGGCTGCGGCCGTTCACGCACCGGTACTTCATGTGAATGGAGACGATGCTGAAGCGGTGGTGAAATGTGCAGAGATCGCCACCCGGTACCGGCAGGAGTTCAATGCCGATTTTTTTGTTGACATGGTTTGCTACCGCAGGCATGGACACAATGAAGGCGACGATCCGAAATTTACCCAGCCCCACATGTACGCATTGATCGAAAAACATCCCAACCCCAGGGAGATATATACGCAGTTTCTTATTGAAAACGGTGAAGCGGACGCCAAGGAGCTGGCGAAGGACATGGAGAAAAAATTCTGGGAGGACCTGCAGGAGCGGCTGGATGAAGTAAAACAAAAGCCATTACCCTACAATTACCAGCAGCCCGAACTATGGTGGAGGAGTTTGCGTAGGGCAACGGCTCAGGATTTCGGCCAGTCACCCACAACGGCCATCAGCGAACCTGACCTGAAGAAAATATTCGATGCCATGATGAAATGGCCGGATGACTTTACGCCCCTGAGGAAGGTGGAAAAACTGTTGCAGGATAAGATCAAGCTCTACACAGAAGAGAAAAAGCTCGACTGGGCTTCGGCCGAACTGTTATCCTATGGCAGCCTGCTGCTGGATGGAAAAGATGTGCGCATGAGCGGGCAGGACGTGAGGCGGGGCACATTTTCGCACCGGCATGCCGTGTTGAGAGATGAAAATACGGATGTATCCTACAATCGCCTGAGCCGGATCCCCGGCGCTAAGGGACAGTTCAGGATATATAATTCTCTCTTGAGTGAATTCGGGGTGCTCGGTTTCGAATATGGATACACGTTGGCTAACCCGAACACCCTGGTGTTGTGGGAGGCCCAATTCGGTGATTTCTGTAATGGAGCGCAGATCACCATTGATCAGTTCATTTCTGCAGCCGAACAAAAATGGCAGCGTATGAGCGGCCTTGTGCTTTTGCTGCCACATGGATATGAAGGGCAGGGGCCGGAACACAGCAGCGCAAAAGTAGAACGCTTCCTGCAGATGTGCGCCGAGCTAAACCTCGTCGTGACCAATATCACGACGGCAGCAAACCTCTTCCATGCTTTCAGAAGACAGCTGGCCTGGCCCTTCCGCAAGCCGCTGATTAATTTTTCGCCCAAGGCCAACCTGCGTCACCCGGGGAGTTATTCAAAAATAGAAGAGTTCACTAAAGGTGGATTCAGGGAACTGATCGATGACAGTTTTATCACTGATCCGGGTAATGTAAAAAAGGTCTTATTCTGCAGCGGCAAAATTTATTTTGACCTGGCAGAACGTCAACAAAAAGACAACCGGAAAGATGTGGCTATTGTGCGACTGGAACAACTTTATCCACTACCCGAAAGCCAGTTGGCCGCCCTGGATAAGAAATACAGTAAGGCGACCTGGTTCTGGATACAGGAAGAGCCCCTGAACATGGGTGCAGCTTCTTTTCTTCAAATGAACCTGAAGAGCATCAATTATGGATTCATCAGCCGCCAGCCCAGCGCCGCCACAGCCACAGGCTATGCCAAGGTTCACGCGCAGGAACAGGCGGAGATCGTTGACACAGCGTTTAGCATTTGAGGCCGCGGAGAGATTTCGGGTAATTAATTATATTCGCGCATCACAATTTGTAAATAGCATATTTCCATGATCGACATTAAAGTTCCGGCGGTTGGCGAATCCATCACCGAAGTCACTTTGGTAAAATGGCTGAAGAATAATGGACAATGGGTTGACCGTGACGAAGTGATCGCAGAACTGGAAAGCGAAAAAGCAACTTTTGAAGTGAATGCCGAAAAGGCAGGAACCTTGCAAACCGTGGGGAAGGAAGGAGACACGCTGAAGGTTGGGGATGTTGTTGCAAGAATTGACGAATCGGCAGCCAAACCAGCGGGAAAAGCGAGTGGCAACGGACAGGAGGCGCCCGTAAAAAAAGAAGCTGCCCCTGCCAAACAGGAAGCAGCACCGGCTAAAACGAGCAGCCCGCTGGCAACGGCAGTTCCCGTTGCTGCTGCAACTGACATCAAGGCAACACCTGTTGCAGCAGCCATGATCTCCGACAGGAAAATAGATGCTTCCTCGATCGTTCCTTCCGGCAGCGGCGGAAAAATTGTGAAGCATGATGTGCTTGAAGCGCTGGCTAATCCGGGAAGGATCCCGGGTAAATCATTATTCGGCCGCGAGACGAAAAAAGAGAAGATGAGCAATCTTCGCAAAACCGTGTCCCGCCGGCTGGTTGAAGCGAAGAATACCACCGCCATGCTCACTACTTTTAATGAAGTGGATATGACCAATATCATGGCGCTGCGGACAAAGTTCAAGGATAAATTCAAGGAGAAACATGGCGTAAACCTGGGCTTCATGAGTTTTTTTGCTAAAGCGGTCTGTTATGCCTTACAGGAATGGCCAGCCGTAAATGCCTATATTGACGGAGACGAAATCGTATACCATGATTTTTGCGATATTTCAATTGCCGTTTCAGCGCCGAAGGGGTTGGTCGTTCCGGTGATCCGTAACGCCGAGAGTCTGAGCATGGCCGATATTGAAAAGAAGGTGGTGGAGCTTGCCGGGAAAGCCAGGGACAACAAACTCACTATGGAGGAAATGCAGGGCGGCACGTTCACCATAACCAATGGCGGCGTTTTCGGCTCCCTGATGTCTACACCTATTATCAATATCCCGCAGTCCGCCATCCTGGGTATGCACAAGATCGAGGAGAGACCCATGGTTGTAAACGGGCAGATCGTCGTCAGGTCGATGATGTACCTCGCGGTGAGCTATGATCACCGCATCATTGATGGCCGCGAATCGGTTAGTTTTCTCGTTCGCGTAAAAGAACTCCTGGAAAACCCCGACCAGTTGCTGTTCGGCAAAGATCCTGTAAAAGCTTTGCTCGAATTATAATGTCCTGCCCAAAGATCCCTGGACGATGAGAACATAAATCAGCAGCCATTTCAATGAAGTACGATAATCAACTCAGGTATGCTGTAGATATCATAGAAGCATTCAAACCGGATATTCCACTTCATGCCTGGCTCAAAATGTATTTCAAGGCCAATAAGCAAATGGGGTCAAGGGATAGAAAACAGGTGGCGGAAATGGTGTACTGTTTCTACAGACTGGGACATGCTGCCAGGGACATTCCCATCGCCGACCGCGTATTGCTGGGAATTTTTCTCTGTAACCAGGCAGCCGGAGAATTGCTGGATTATTTCAAGCCCGATTGGAACAGGCAGACCGGCATTTCTGTTGAAGAAAAATTCGCTCGCTGTCGGCGGGAAGGACTCCCATGTCAGCTAACAGATGTTTTTCCCTGGAAAAGTCAACTCAGCGACGGCGTGGATCACCCTGCTTTCTGTAAGTCATTTCTGCAACAGCCCGACCTTTTTATCCGGGTCAGGCCCGGCTATAAAAAACAGATCGCAAAAAAACTGGCACAACAACCCCTCCCTTATCAATGGATGACTCCTCACACTGTTCGCCTGCCCAATGGATATAAGACCGATGAACTATTTGTTTTGAACAAAGAAGTCGTCGTTCAGGATTATAGTTCGCAACGGGTGGGTGAATTCCTGCATAACCTTTCAGCCAATGGAAAACAATCCATCAGGGCGTGGGACTGTTGTGCCGGCAGCGGCGGCAAATCCATCCTGTTATTTGATCAGTACCCCGGTCTTGATCTGTATGTATCCGACATCCGCCCATCCATTTTAATCAACCTCAAAAAAAGATTCCGCGAAGCGGGTATAAAAAAATATCACGCTTTCACTACAGACCTATCGACTCCCGACTCTCGACTCCCGACTCCCGACTCCACATTCGATCTCGTGCTCATCGATGCACCCTGTTCAGGTAGCGGAACCTGGGCTAGAAACCCCGAGGAGCTGTATTTTTTTGATCCGCATTCCATTGACCCCTTCAGCGAGTTACAAAAGGAGATTATTTCCAACTGTGTTTCCAGGGTAAAAAAAGGGGGGGCGCTGGTTTATATCACCTGTTCTGTTTTCGAAAAGGAAAATGAGGCAGCGATCAGGCATATCTGTGACCATCATCAGTTGAACCCGGAAAGGGTGGATGTGCTTGCGGGATATGAGCAAAAGGCCGACTCGATGTTTGCGGCCCGCTTTATTGTTTGATGGTCTTCAAGGTTTTATTTTGATGCCCGTCATCATACCGGATAAAATAAATGCCTTTCGGCAGTAGATATGTTTTGGAGGAACGCTCAAGGCTGAACTGGTTAGCCGTCGCGGGCACTGACTTGCTTTCCAGCGTCCTGCCTGTGGCATCGATCAGCCGGAGGGTGGCCGTTCCGGAAAAAGCCGGTTTGAAAACCACGGAGAAATTGTCCCTAAACGGTACGGGGTAAACGCTGATCCAGGATGGTCCGGACCTGTTCTCATAGGCTAAGAAATTCCTTTGATCCAGCAGGTGCTGGTAGGCGATGCGGAAATTCGGTATCCCATAGCCATATCGCTCATCAGGATGCGTATACCTGTCTGCGCTTTCCTCCACGGCCCGGTTTATGTCATGGCTGTTGAATTCTGGGAAGGCCTGCCATAAGCAGGCAATCAATCCCGCAAGATTTGGATTGGAGAAGGACGTGCCATTACCGAGCATCGGGGCGCCACTGGCATCTGCTACGACTGTACCCAGACCAACAGAAACAAGGTCTGGCTTGATCAGTCCTGCAGCATTGGGCCCCCAGCTGGAAAAAGGAGCGATCGCTCCGTGGGTGTCAATGGCCCCGATCGTCAGCACGCTGTCTGCATCGGCGGGGCAGTCAATGTATTTTCTTTCGTCTGTTGCTTCGCCGGTATTCCCTGCGCTTGCCGTGACGATCATTCCTTTACCAACCGCAATATTCGCTGCCATGCTAATGATGGAATGATGCCCATCCCGGTCCGAATACGGGTGGTTAAACAAAGGGTCATCAAAATAGGCATAGCCCAGGGAGGTGCTGATGATGTCTGCTCCGGCGCTGTCCGCAAATTCCGCGGCGGCCGCCCAATTTTGTTCTTCAACAGGATATTCCGATTGGGTGTCTTCTGTTTTCAGGAGCCAGAATGTTGCCCCTGTTCCTGAGCCGGTCATTTTGCCCGGTTCATTGGCCGCAATAACGGAAAGGCAATAGGCTCCATGGATATCCTCTTCGTTGACCGAAGTCTTTAGGTTTACATAATCGTAACTGCCTAACACCTGGCCGTTTTGGCGGATGCTGTCAAAGGCAGGATTGGTTAGATAACTTTTGAATCCGGCGTCCAGGAGGGCGATCACTAGTCCCTGTCCCCTGAACCCGAGGTTATGCAGGTATTCGCCTTCGTGGATGTGTATTTGCGCATAGTTATTACCGTAATTAAGCGCATTTCCACGGATGGATACTGCATTGGCCGAAAGGTTCTTTTGATCATCGGCCGTGACGGATTCTTTTCGCAAAAAATTTCCCCGCTGGTCTGCTTTTATTTTCATTGTATCGGCCACAGCGCTACGAGCCTTTTGTGCAACCGGACTCATATTTTTTACAAATGGAAAACCATTGATCTTAGCCATGGCGGCCGGATCTGTTGTTTTCACCAATGTCTGGTTCAACCATTTTGAATGATTCAGCACAATCACGTTGGGTACTGTAGCAAGGCTGTCTAAATAGGCAGGGTTAATGGGAAGGTCCGCAGAGTCCAGCTCAATTTGTTGCGTTGATCTTCTTTGGAGGGCGCGCGCGGAAAGATATTTGGATGGGTCGCTGAAATGAAAGGGCGAATTATTTTTATCGCTGAATTGAACTACATAGCGGGAATATTGCGCTTGGGCGCGCGGGCACCAATTCACGATAAGAAGCAACAGCAAGAAGGAATTTTTCAATCAGCCAATTTTTTGCCATTCCGGTTAGTCGTATGTTGTTTACCGTCAGTTGTGGTCAACCATCGTGAGCTTGATCCCATAGCCTTCGGTGGAACCTACGGGAACATTGGCATTGGGTGGCTGGTATTCCCAGTGGATAAAATTCTTGTAAACCATTCCAATGCCCTTTGCATAAACTTCTTCGCTGAATGTCCTCGTGCTGAAAACCGTATCGGCGGTCGACCCCGTGCTTTCATCGGCCTGGTGAATGGTAACAGTGTTGGGTATCTCGGTGTTGAACGCGTTAAACGGCAGACCCGTGCTGTCGTAAACGTAATTCCAGCCATACAGATAGGTAAAATCAGAAAAGGCGGAACTGGATTCGATATAGGAATTCCCCGACCAGGTGAATCCGTCAATAACGGGAGAAACCAATTTGATGAAACGCAGGTTGTTTTCCACTACCTCAACGGAAGTCGGCAGCAGGGTGACCATATAGGTTTCAATGGGTGTCCATTCCGCGGTGCCCGTCGTATCGCTCAGGTAACGTATGATGCGCCAACTGGGTCTTCCCGAATTGTCGGTGATCGAGTCGTCAACGACATCTCTTGCCAGATAGCTGAATGTTGAGTCTTCCGTACCAAAATTGAGGAAGACCAGGGAGTCCAAACGGTAAGTAATATATTTCCCTTTTTGCATGGGCATATAATCACTTGCCTTGGCCGAAGGATACTGATAGGTTTTTTTGCAGCCCACAATGATGACCAGCGCAAGTAACCAAACCAATAAAATATGATGGTGAATTCTTTTCATGATCTAGTCAGTTAGTTCAGCCGGCCCTGACGACAGGCTTCAACAACGAGAAACCGGGTGGCGACTCCCGGTTTTAACGAAAAAAATGATCTTTTTATTGCCCATTTCCTGCTTATATCGTTTTGTTTTACAGGCCTATCGGAGCATTATCCCAATAGTTGACCCCGCTGGATGATCCCGCCGCCGATCACGTCATCTCCCTCATAAAAAACCGCGCTTTGCCCGGGGGCAATGCTTTTGGCATTTTCATAGAAACGAGCATGAATCGTGTTGCCTTCAGGATACAGGTTGCTCAGCGTACCCTTATCCTTGTACCTGATCTTGGTCAGCGCTTCCATGCCCGGTGTGATCACATCGTATTTCATCAAATTGAGTTTTCCTACGATGATATCATTTTGTTCCAGTTCATTTTCGTCGCCGAGGACCACTGTATTTGTTTCGGGATCAATGGCAGTAACATAAACCGGTTTGCCGAAAGTGATATCCAGTCCCTTCCGCTGTCCGATTGTATAAAACGGGTATCCCCTGTGTTGCCCTAATATTTTTCCATCCTTATTGGTAAAATTGCCATTGGCAACCTTTTCGTCTAAACCTTCCACCCTTCTTTTCAGAAACCCACGATAATCGTTGTCGGGCACGAAGCAAATTTCATAGCTTTCACTTTTGGCGGCCAGTTCAGGATAACCGTAGTCCATCGCCATCTGCCGGATTTCGGTCTTGCGATATTCGCCCAGTGGCAACATGGTTCTGGCCAGCAGGTCCTGCTGAAGGCCCCAGAGCACGTAGCTCTGGTCCTTGGTTTCATCGGCACCCTTGCTGATGTAATAGCGTCCGTTATGGTGCTGGTGAATCTTGCCATAATGCCCGGTCGCCATGAACTCGCAATCTAATGCATCGGCCCGCTTAAGGAGGGCCCGCCATTTAATATGTGTATTGCACATTACGCAGGGATTGGGGGTTCGTCCGGCGAGGTATTCCTCCACGAAATTTTCGATGACGAAGTCACCGAATTCATCGCGGATATCCAGCACAAAATGAGGAAATCCATGCTGCACGGCCGCCATGCGGGCATCATTGAAACTGTCGAGGTTACAGCAGCCGGTTTCTTTTTTTGAAGCCCCTGCACTGGCATAATCCCAGGTTTTCATCGTAATGCCTACGACTTCATATCCCTGGTCATGGAGCATCAGGGCAGTGACGGTACTATCGATACCCCCGCTCATAGCCACCAGCACTTTTCCTTTTCGACTCATACACTAAAAATGAAACGCAAATTTAAGGAAAACTCCCCTGATTGCGTTAAGATTCCGCAGTAAGGAATAGGGGGCCATTAGTCGTACAGAACAGGAATTTTAATGGTTACTTCCGTGCCTGCTGCAGATCCGTCCGGGTTAGCAAGATCATTGATTATCACAGATGAGTCTTTCATGTCTGAAAGCTGCAACACCGCTATTCGATCGGCAGTAATCCGAAGGCCCATGGATTTGTGCAAAGTGGCCGATTTACTGCCAAAGGCGACAGACTGTTGACGCCCTACGCCATCATCCGCTATTTTAATAAAAAGATAATTATTTTCCTGCGAGATTTCTATGTCCAATTGGCCCCTCTCTTCCTTGTGCATAAGGCCATGCCAGATGGCATTTTCAACATAAGGTTGAATAATAAGGGGTGGAATTTTCAGCATGGAGATATCAAGGTCAGGTGCAACAGAGATTTTATACCTGAACCGGTTATCAAAACGCAATGATTCCAGGGAAATGTATAATTCCAATGCTTCCAGTTCACTTTCCAGGCTAATCAGCGAAGCCTGGGAATTTTGAAGAATCAGTCTTACCAGCTTTGAAAATTTAATAAGGTATTCTGAAGCCTGGACTTTGTCATTGCGGAGGATAAACCGGTTGATGGAATTCAGCGAATTGAAAATAAAATGAGGATTCATCTGTGCGCGCAGGGCCTGCATTTCGAATTCAGCTGTTTTATGACGCAAATCAGCCAGTTGTTTTTCTTTTTCGGAACTTTCCAGTTGAAGGTGGAATTTTTGTTGCAGTCGCCAACGAATTAAACTGTAGAAAAGGGCAATCGTGCAAAACCCGACTGTAATCCTGAACCACCAGGTATTCCAGAATGCCGGCCTGATATGAATGAGGAGGATCTTTTCCGGCCCGTTGAAGTCATTGACTGCATTGGAGGCTTGCATGATCAGCCGGTAATCTCCGGCTGGCAGCCCTTCATAGCGAATCGTATTATAATACGCTCCATTTTGCCAGTTGGAATCTCTTTTATCCAATTTATAACGCAGATGGCTATTCCCATTTGAATAATAATCGATGATTCCCGTTTCTATATTGACCTTATTCTGAAAATATTTCAAGGTAAGTTCCTGTAGGTCGTTGATCCCGGTCGATAACGGAAATACTTTTTGATTTACTTCCAGTGATTTAAGATAAACATTTGACCAAGGGTAGGTTTCTCTCAGTCTGCCTGGTTTAATATGATCCGCACCCTGGTATCCTCCCATCATAATGAAGTCACCCCCTTCGACCTTTATTGGATAAACGGTGAAAATATTATATTGCTGGGGCTGAAAACCATCTTTCTCTGATAAGGAAATTAATTTACCTGTACTGGGGTCAAGACGGACCAGGGAGCGATTGGTGTTGAACCAAATATTGTCATGGACATCTATAAGAAGATTATAGATATCATTACCCGCTGGAACAACCTCTTTGGCAGTGTAGGTTTGTATTATCCTGAAATTTTTTTTATAGTGGACTAGTTCTCGGTCAATTGCAATCCACCAACTACTGTCTTTCATGTTTGACACGATGGCCGTCCAAGCCATGCTATCCAGGGGGGTCTTTGTTCTGCTAAAGCTCCCGTTCAGATAGGAGTATATCAGATTGGGTATAAGCTTATTTTTTGTTTTGATAATGATATGATCATCATCAGCGATTATATTGGTGATCTGTACATCAGGCAATTCCAATATTTCCCGGGCAATGGCGCTGTCTTTATCAAACATAAAAATAGCTTCACTTTTATCCGGCTTCACTCCCCAAAAAATCACTTTTTTCTTAAATCTTGTGATGAAGTAGCCATAATAAATTCCTTTTAGCCCAACGTGACTAATCATTTGACCAAAGGCATTTTTAATAATGACGGCCTTGCATCGATGTGTTGGGATATCCAGTTGTTTCAGATCGTGATTTTCATTATCAACAAGCCAGCCTTTCCGGTCTGCCTGATCGGCAGTAAAAAGATTAAAATTCTTTTTTTTATCGACCCCTTTCAGGTCTTTTGTACTGATCGGCCGATCCCATGCCATCGGGGTATCTAATATGTTGAACTGATCCTGATAGGAATATCGTGTAGCGGCAGGTGAAAAAGGGACGAGTTGATTGATGCCCAGCCCCTTTTGCGTCCAATATACAATCCAGGCCAGACCATCGCGATCACAGTATATTTTCAGGTTCCGGTCGTTGATATTTTTTTGAAGTGAAGAATCGTCAGGAAAGGGAATACTGGCCGACCCGGTAGCAGGATCGAAAATGAACAGGCCTTTCCGATTTGTCGTTCCCACCCAAACCCGGTCTTTGAAATCCATGTGGATGGCTGGTGCTGGGCTGTGGATGTTTTTTACAGCATCCATGTAATGAAATTGTTTATCGCTAAGAGTAAATTGCATTAATCCCTCTACATTATTAATCCAAATGGAATTTCTGAGCCGGTCATAGCACATGCCTTCAGCCCAATGAAAATGATTTTTAATATTTCTAAAACAGGGCCAGTCAAAATGATCTTCCTTTCCGGTTGAAAGGTTTAGGCGGTAAAGACCCCCACCCGTTGCTTCGAAGTTTTCAGGAAGCCTCCAGACGGCATCGGATCCTTCTTCATAGATCAGATCCTGGATTCGGGGACTGTTATTGTCTTCAAATTTGTGAGGATGTTGAATCGTTGTTTTTTTTAACAAGCTGTGGATATTATACACGGTTATTTTGGACAAGGCTTCCAGGCAAAACAATTCATCCCTGGTGGCCCAGAAAGGGATCATCCTATTATTAGATCCGGGGGTTGAAACCTGTGGTAAAAAATTAGTAAAGGTGTCGGCCTTGATATCATAGCGCGACAGGCCTTCATCGGTACCGATCCAGATATTGTGCAGGCTGTCTTCGATGAGGCCGCGGATATTTTTGTTCAACAGTGACTTAGGATCATTCTCATCAGGCAGAAATATTTTAAAAGATTTCCCGTCCAAACGGTCCAATCCTGCTTGGGTGCCGATCCATAAAAAGCCGTGAAGGTCTTTGATCATGCAACGTACAAACCCATTGGACATTCCCTGTTCCATATTCCAGTTCACCACCCGATAATTTTCCTGAGCTATGACCCGAATGAAAAAAAACAAAGCTGTAAGAAAAATAAAAATATGCTTTCGGAAGGCTGACATGGGGAACAATTGACGCACTTATTCGCTTTTCATTCTTATAAGATAATGTATTTCTTTAAAATGCCAAGCAGATAATAAATTCCGAATACTCACCCTCGTCTGTTTCCACCGTCAATTTTCCTCCATGAGCCTTAGTGATGATATCGTAACTTAAGGATAATCCCAATCCGGTTCCTTCACCTGTTGGTTTGGTAGTAAAAAAAGGCTGATATATTTTGTCTATTATTTTTTTCGGAATGCCCATGCCATTGTCTCTGACCCTTATTTCGACGCCGTCATTCAGCTTTTTTGTGGTTACTGAAACAATTGGATCATATTCCTCTTTTTTTAAAGGTTGAATAGACAAGTCGGAGGGCAAGCTCCTGGGCTGCTGCTTCGCTTTTTCGGTCACTGAGTAAAAAGCGTTGTTAAATAAATTCAGCAATACTCTTCCGATATCCTGAGGGAGGATACTTATTTTTCCAATGCTTTCATCAAAGTTGGTTCGTATGGATGCAGTAAAGGACTTGTCTTTTGCTCTGAGGCCCTGATAACCCAGCCGTAAATATTCATCTGCCAATGCGTTGATATCTGTTAGTTCCTTTTGACCCGTGCTTGCCCTTGAGTGCAGAAGCATACCTTTCACAATGCCGTCTGCGCGTTTACCGTGGTGAATTACTTTTTCAAGGTTATTCTTGATGTCATGAGCAATCGCACGGGCTTCAGCTACGTTTCCCTGGTTAAGAGCCTGATTCATTTCATCAATCAACTCTCCATTGACCTCAGAGAAATTGTTGACAAAGTTTAATGGATTCTGAATTTCATGGGCAATGCCGGCGGTTAATTCTCCGAGTGAGGCCATTTTTTCACGCTGAATCAACTGGGTCTGAGTTTCGCGTAAATCTTCCAGCGAATGTTTGAGTTCCTTCGTGCGGTGGATCACTTTTTCTTCCAGCGCTATATTTTTTTCCTTTAATGCCCGTGAGCGATAACGAATAAAAGCCCATAGTGAAGCAACAAATGCCAGGACAAAAATTGCGTAAGACCAGGTCCTCTTCCACCAGGGAGGATTGATATCGATGAGCAGCACTCTTTCCGGCCCGGTATAAGCTCCGCTGGCATTTGAAGCCTGCATGATCAGTTTGTATTGGCAAGGCGGAAGCGATTCATAGTAGATGCTGTAATCCGAAGGACCGTATTGCCAGTTTCCATGTTCACCCAACTTATATCGGATCTGGCTTTTTCCTCCAGAAAAAAAGTCAATAATGCCAATATTGATACTTATCCTGTTTTGGGCATAGGTCAGTGATAACGCTGTTAAATTATTTGCTCCGGTGGACAATGGAAATGGCTGTTGATTTATTTCAATTGATTTCAGGTAGATCGAAGGGGGAGGATAGGTTTCTATAAATTTAGTTGGACTGACCCTGTCGAGCGACCCATATCCAAAGAAATACAAATCACCTTTAGTATCCTGGACAACAACAGTAGATGTTTTGAACCCATGTTCATGCCAGCCATCTTTTTCGGATATCGTGGTGATTTTTCCTGTTGCCGGATTAAGTCTTGCAATGGAAGTTTCTGTGTTGAACCAGATATTGCCCCGCCCATCGGGTTTTATGCCCCAAACATTTACCAGTGGGATACCATCATTTCTTGTATAACGGTGAATAGGTCCGAAATGCTGATCATAGTGTACCAACGCGCCGGGCAATGCCACCCAATAACTGTGATCTGCCGGATCAGTTACAATGTTATTCCATTGCAGCGTATCCAGGGGGCAGCCGATGCGAAACAGCTTTCCTTTAGCGAATGAATAGGTGCTGCTGCCTTCAGCTTTTTTTCGCTTTAAAAAAATCAGGTGGTCATCATCGGTAACAATATCACTGATCGCACTATCTCCGGCATCAACCAGCAGGTGCGCGGTTGTACTGTCTTTATTGAGGATGAAAACCAGGCTGTCATTTTCATTGCTGATGATGAGTTCATGCTTATTGAGCGGGGTTGCTACAGAAGACATGCGCAGATTCAATATGGGATGATTTGACTTATCTGTTAACGTAAGCGGTTTGTATTTTTTGGTTGACAGATCCATTTCATAAAGGCCTCCGTTTTGCTCAACGCTGAACAGCCCCTTGTTTGGTCCCTTGTTAGCTGTCAAAAAAAATATTTGTTTATTTTTATCCGGGCTCAAGAAATCCCCAGGGCCGATTTGTTTAAATGATTCTTGTGCAGGGTCAAAAACATCCAGCCCATCCCTTCCGAAAATCCAGACCTTGTCGCCATCATTGTCCATGGCAAACCCATAGCTTGTGCGCAATGAATTCCGCTTCCGGGTGTCGCCGGGATACTGATAAATTGATTTGGACATCGGGATCAATTGATTTATTCCCATCGGACTACCAATCCAGTAACCTATCCAAACGATTCCTTCGCGATCGCATAAGATTCGATAATTAAAATTGTTCATCTTAGCGCTGAGGGCAGAGTCAGCAGCGAAAGGCTTTTCAAAAGAAACTGAGTCAGGATCGTAAACAATAATTCCCTTATTGCCCGTACCAACCCAAACCCTGTTTTTGGTGTCCATCTGGATTCCTACGCCTCTGTTAAAAATATTTTTTAGCGCACTTACATATTGATATTTTTTGTCGTTGAGTGTAAGTTGCATCAATCCTTCTTCAGAATTGAGCCAGATAGAATTCCTTTTCCGGTCATAACAAATGCCTTCTGTCAAATGCCAATGGTTGGGAATATGTCGAAAGCAGGGCCAGTCAAATAGTTCCAGTTTACCGGTAGAAAGAGAAAACCTGAACAGTCCACTTCTTGCAGAGAGGCTGCCTGATGCCGGCACCAACCAGACCGCATTGGTTTTGGATTCGTAAATGGAAAGCCCAATAGCCTCTCTATGTTCAAATTTGCCAGGGAGAGCCGCTAATTTCTTTTTAACATAGGAGTGTACATTGTAACTTACAAAAAGCGAGTCTGATTCCACGCAGAATACTTCATCGCTGGTTGCCCAGAACGGAATAATATCCTTAAACTCAAATGAAGCGCCGGGATCGGGTAAGAAATTACTAAAGCTATCCGCTTGGCTGTTATACAGTGACAAGCCCTTGTCGGTTCCGATCCAGATGTTATTCAGGCTGTCTTGAACGAGACTAAGCACTTGGTTGCTGATAATGCTTTGATTGCCACTTTGATTGCTGAAGTAATTCTTAAAGCCGCTTCCATCAAATCGATTGAGTCCGTTCACAGTGCCTATCCATAAAAATCCATTTTTATCCTTAACAAAACTGGTAGTACGACCATATAATAAACCTTGCTGAAAATTCCAGCTTATCATCCGGTAGCCGGATGACTTATTTTCATTGTTTGGCAACTGGGCTGATGAAATAAGAGAAATAAAGACCAGTAATACCATGCAGCATCGGCAGAAAATAAAAGCTGTTTTATTCATGATGAGTTAGCGTAAAATTTACTCCCGGCCCGGCACCAGCTTATTCAGCAGCAAATCTTTTCTGCTTCGTGAGACATTTACTGTTGTGCCATCGCTCATAACCAGGTATCCACCTTCGCCGCGCACATATTTCGTTACTTCATTCAGGTTTACAATATAGGAATGGTGTACCCGGATAAAGAAAGTAAAATCCTGCAATTGCTCTTCAATATCTTTCAGGGTACGGCAAGCAATTATTTTTGTCTTATTCTTCAGGTACATGTGGGTGTAATTGTCATCTGCTTCACATCTGATCACCTGGTCGGCAGGGATCAGCTCAAAACCTTCAGCTGTAGGCATGGCAATCCGGGAGAAACTGGTATCCGCCAGCTGGAGATGGCTTCTCAGCATGTTAAATTGTTCCGTAGAAGGTAAGTGCTTTTGTGATTGAACTTTATGCACAGCCATCACCAGTTCCTTGGGATCAATGGGTTTCAACAGGTAATCCAACGCGCTGAAGCGGATGGCTTTGATGGCGTACTGATCATAACTGGTAGTGAAAATAATTGCGAAAGGAATTTGCTCAAACTGTTCCAGCATTTCAAACCCATTCATGGAAGGCATTTCTATGTCAAGGAATACCAGAGCAGGTTTAAACTTATCAATGGCCGCAAGCCCTTTTTTTGCGGAAATGCACTGTTCCATGACCTGCACTTCGGGGCAATAGTCACTGATCAACATATTCAATGTGTCGAGACAGTGAACTTCATCATCAATCAGGATCGCTTTAATCATGTGTACTGGGGATTTTTACAATTACTTCTGTTCCCGCGGCAGATCCGTCGGGGTTTACTAAATCATTTATTGTCATGGATGTTTCTTTGGAACCGGCTTGCTGTAACATGGCAATGCGATCAACTGTGAAGCGCATGCCCATCGACTTATGACGCGTCGCCGATTTGCTGGCTATCGTCTCGGCCTGTTTTCGGCCGATGCCATCATCCGTCACTTTAAAAAATAAATTGTCTCCTTCTTTCCATAATTCTATGTCCAGCTGACCTTTTTCTTCCCGGTGCATCAGGCCATGCCAGATGGCATTTTCCGCAAAGGGTTGCATAATCAGGGGCGGAACTTTCAGCATGGAAATATCCATGTCCGGATGAACATGAATTTTCCACATGAAATGATAATTAAACCGCAATGCCTCCAGGTCGAGATATAGTTCCAGGGTTTCCAATTCATTTTCCAGCGTGATAAAACTGGCTTGTGAATTTTGCAGGATCAGCCGCACCAGCCTTGAAAATTTAGTAAGGTATTGAGACGCCTGGGCCGGGTTGTTCTGCAGGATAAACCGGTTGATTGAATTCAGCGAATTGAAAATAAAATGCGGATTCATCTGAGTGCGCAATACCTGCATTTCAAGCATGGCCTTTTCTCTTGCCAATTGGGAAAGCCGATGTTCTTTTTCCTTTTCTTCCAATAGTAGACCCGCCGCTTTCATCTGGAGCAGGGTTTGTTCTTTCTTCCTGTTTAACCCGATATTTCTGACAAATGCTGATATTTTTATAAGTCTTTTCATTGATGATTCCGTTCATTTGCTGTTTAATAGCCTGGATTCTGTATCAACAGCCGAACCCCATCGGGCCCGGCGCTCAGATCAATCTGGGCCTCGGGTAATGGAAAATATTCATTTACCCCTTTGGTAAAGTTTGCATCATTCAAATAAGTCCGCGTATTTTTTTCATGAAGGAAGTACGCCTTGATCTCCGTATCTGCGATTCCCCACCTCACCAGATCGAAAAAGCGATGACCTTCCAAGCTCAGTTCCAGCATTCTTTCAAAGTAGATTGCCTTTAGCGCAAATGCTCTGTCATTGGGCCAGGGGTCTTCATATTTTCCTATATGATAATTGGCAGCAGGGGTACTGGTAAAGCCATGAGCAGGATCTGCCGGATCAAGATAAGTATGCACCCAACCATCAGGGTTCATTGCCCTTTCCCTGACCAGGTTTACATAATACCTTGCACTGTCGATGCTGCCGACTTGCGCATGCACTTCGGCATACCAAAGCAATACATCGGCAAATCGGATCAGGTTGATATTTGTTGCCGTGGATCCTGCAGTCCAAAAACTAGCGTCTGAAAGATGCCCCTGCTGCGATTTATAATAAATATTCTTGATCGGGCTATATGGCCCCGCAAAGCCCTGGTCCCCGATCCAATCATATCCCGGATGAATTCCCCAATCCAGGTAGGGTATACCTCTTCGTCCTACTGTCCAATCAAGGCGGGGATCAAGTGTTCCGTTATATGGAGTAAAAGAATCTGCAGAGGCATACCCCTCATCATTTTTTACATCCGATACATCAAAATTATATAGATCCGGTAAACCGTTTGAATCGGTCTTAAAATGGTTGACGAGGTATTTGCGAAGGTTAAAAAATCCACAACATCCACCGCCTGGGCCATCTGGGTTAACTGGATAATTAAATATATCACCCAAATTTCCATTGTAACCGCCAGAACCATCATTGACGGAACTCTGCACCGCAAAAACTGATTCCGTGCTATTTTTTTGGTCGGGGTTAAAATTATCCTGGTATTTATTTGTCAAAGCATATTTTTCGCCACCTGCTGTGGTGCCATTGCTGATCAGGTCCTGGAGCAAGGGCATGGCTGAATCATATTTATGTTGAAAAAGGTATGCTTTGGCCAGGAAGGCTTCTGCCGCATATTTATTTGCCCTTCCTTTGGCTTCCATTTTACCCTGAAGGCTTTCCATGGCAAATTTTAGATCACCTTCTATTTCAGGCCAGATGAGTTCTTTATTGCCCAGACGGAAATTACCGGCTTCATAAGTAATCGTTTCATCTACATAGGGCACTTTATTCCAGATCTTGATGGCTTCAAAATGATAATGGCCGCGCAGGAACCTTGCTTCTGCGGCAATGCGCAGGGAATCTGCCCTACTTATGCCTTTGGCCTTTTTCAGGATCCTCAACACCGCGTTTGTCCGCTGAACCCCTGTATAAACAGCCAGCCATTTGCCCGCCAGCTGCGGATTCGAAGCGTTGGGAATAAACTTTTCAAGAGAGGTTATTTCTGCCATGTCATCTTTCCTCGATCCCTTGTAGGCCTCAGATCCGCAGACACTTCCAAATATCCAGTTGGAACCGGCCCCGCCATCAGCGAGGATAGCGGGGGCGCTTATTCCGTCCAGCATTGAATAAGCGCCGATTAGTAGCGCCTCCACCCCCTCCTTGTTCTCTATGCTCGATTCGTCCAATGATACCAGGGCTTGCTGATCCAATTTATTCTTATTGCAGGAATATACAATAGCCGCACCTGTTAGAAAGAGTAACAACAATTTTCTGCTATTCATATAGAAGACCATTTATTAGATGCTGCATCCATAATCAAAAACCAAGGTTCAATCCTGCCAAAAGCTGAATCTGATTATTTGGATAATTGCCTTTGTCAATACCAAATGAAGACTTGCTGTCTTGAGCGTTCCCTAATGGTACCTGTGACACATAACCATATAATTCGGGATCGAGACCTGAATACTTGGTCAGCGTGAACAGGTTTACAGCCTGAACATAGATCCTTAATCGCTTAATGTGAATTTTGCTAAGTGAACTCAGCGGAAATGTATAACCCATCATCATGGATTTGTTCCTCAGATAGGAGCCCTTTTCAAGCGGATAGGAATTGACTGCATCAAATGTGCTGAAATAGCTAAAGGCTTCCAGTCTGGGTACATTGCCGTTTTTATTTTGTGGGGTCCATGAATCGTTGAGTATTCTCTGCCGATGGACCGCCGATGTAGCGATGTCGCTTGCTGCCCCGGGACCATTGTATATGTCATTTCCAAATGATCCATAAAAGAAAGTGGAAAAGTCAACATTCTTATAATTGATTCCGATATTAATGCCAATACTGAATTGGGGATTTGGGTTGCCAAAATGAACGCGATCCAAGTCGTTAATGACGCCGTCTTTGTTTGCATCAAGGTATTTAAACCGACCGGGGGCTGCGTCTTTCTCTGTGGGAGATTTTGCTACATCTTCATTGTCCTTGAAGAGTCCGATTACCTTATAGCCAAAAAATGAGCCAATGGGATAGCCTACTTCATTTCTAACCAGGAAGCCGTTGTCTGCAGTCTGGCCCCCATTTGCATCTATATAAGGCAAATTATTCAACTTTATGATTTTGTTGTCATAGTGTGAAAATGTGACCAATAGCTCCCAGCGCCAGTTTCTTGAAATTTTCCCTTTCGATCCCAACATTAAATCGATACCGCTATTTCGTATGTTGCCAATATTCACATTCGGTGGGGTAGCGTCACCTTGAATATAATCGGGCAATGGAATTGGCATTAGGAGCCCGGTTGACGTTTTATTATACCAATCTGCTGTCACACTTAATTTTCCGTTCCAGAGTATGGCGTCAAGCCCGATATTGCTGACAACATCTTTCTGCCAACCGGTTTTGGGGTTTCCAATTCTAACAATGCTAAAACCTTGTTGAATGGCTCCAGAGCTAATGCCAGCGATATCATAAAAGGCATTCAAGGCATTGCCATTATACAAAGTGTACTGATTGAAGGGGTCTGTATTACCATAGAAACCGGTACTACCCCAGGATGCCCTGAGTTTGAGGTCCGTCAGCCAGGTTGATGCCCACATGAAATTTTCTTCCGTCATTCGCCAGGCAATACTCACTGCGGGAAACCAGCCATACCTGTTTTCAGGTCCGAATATGGAAGAACCATCACTTCTTAGGGTCGCGGAAAGAATATATCTGTCCTTGTAGATATAATTCAGGCGGCTGATAAATGAGGAGAGGTAGGAACTGCTGGCAAAGCTATAATTTGTTATTCCGAGCGTGGGAGATCCATTGCTGAGAAACCGATAATTTGGATTATCAGTAATAAAATCCTGCCTTGACCCACCCAGTTCGCGGTTATAGTTGCTGATCTCTTCCAATCCCAGCAGGGCTTCGAGATGATGACCATGCGAAAATGTCCTTGAAAAATTTAACGTGTTGGTCCAGGTCCATGACCGTGAGTAGCCTGATGTTTCAGCAAGGGAGTTGGAAGAACCAGCATAACTTCCGTAATGAAATAGGGTGCTGTTGTAATTGGTTAATGTTCCCCCAAAACTCGACCTCAGCGTAACATATTTCAGCAAATCGAGTTCGGCAAAAGCGTTTCCAAAAACCTGCCAGTTATTTCCTATATCATTTTTTGCCAATACCCGCGCGCCAACAGGATTCGATTGAGGGCCAAAGTTCGGGTCATCCACTGCAACAAATGCTCCATTGATATCATATACCGGGATGCCCGGATTTACCCGCAATACCCTCGAAATTTCATTGGTATAGTCAGGCAGATTCTTTTCAAACTTAGGGTTGTCGCGATACACGAGCTGAAGATTCTCGCCCATACGCAAGAAATTATCCACCGCAAATTCCGTATTGATCCTGGCCGTATATCTTTTTAAGTATGTATTCAGCATAGTTCCTTCCTGATCCAGGTAACCGAAGGAGAAAAGGTAATGGCTCTTATCCATTCCTCCCGAAACAGCAACAGTGTGACTCTGACTGAAAGCAGGCTTAAAAACTTCATGGTACCAGTCCGTGCCGCCCTTGCTGAATTTCATGATCTGGTAGATTGGCGCTCCCGGATTAATATTATACAAGGAAGGATCTGCTTCCGCAGCATTTGCCGGATAACCATAATTGAGGTTGACCAGGTAATCTGGCAAAAGGGGCTTTGGACCATAACCATACCATGGATCCGATGGATACCCCAATGAATCCACCTGGTTTGAATTTTTTAAAGCTGTCCAAAGTATATCTGCATTTTGTTGCGGGTTTAGAAAATGTAGGCCCTGCGTAGGGAATGTTTCACCAACATAGGCATCATAAGCAATGGCAGGCTTACCGGTTTTCCCTTTTTTGGTGGTTATCACGATCACCCCATTGGCTCCGCGGACCCCATAAATGGAATAAGCGCCGGCATCTTTCAGCACCTGAAGCGATTCTATATCGTAAGGATTCAGGGAATTGATATCGCCCTGAACGCCATCAATAATATACAGCGGCGTGACGTCACCGAAATTTCCAATGCCATGAAGACGGATATTGCTTTCAGAACCCGGCTCGCCGGAAGTAATCACCGTAAGGCCTGCAACCCTTCCTTGCAACATTTGTTCTACTTGTCCTGCTGGCACGGCAACAAGGTCTCTGGGTTTGACGATCGCTACCGATCCGGAAATATTCTTCGCTATCTCAGAAACATAACCTGTAACCACCACCTCATTGAGGTTGTTGACCAATGCTGTCAGCAGCACATGAAGGACCATATCGTCTTCAATCCTGATGCTTTGGGTTTCATATCCGATAAAAGAAAATACGAGCAGATCTCCTTTCTTCGCCAGGATGCTGAAATGACCAGTGCTGTCGCTCTGGGTTCCGCTGCTGCTGCCTTTTACAGATACACTGACGCCCGCAAGTCGAAGGCCATCGCTGCCATCTACGACACCTGTAATTTTTTCTTGGGCGATGGCAGGCCTTATTACCAGACAGGTGAGGCAGATCAATAGCGCAGTTTGTTGCAACAGCCTTTGAAAGCGATTTTCTGATATCCAATGGCCTGCGCTCTCCACCGGGGCGTGGCGACTTGAGAGGTTGGAAGTTAGCTGGTTGAAATACATATGCAGTGATAGGTAATGCTGCGATTTTCTTAATATTTCTTCAATTCCCTCCGAATCTACACAATTTAACAAATGCTAACAGTGCGTTCCAGCCATTAACGGATCTAATGGGTGGGCTGCAGTAACGGGTGAGTAATTGGAAGTGGTCAACCAGCTCCAATTACGATCCGTTCAAGTCAGGCCTCCAATCAGGTCTTTTTATTTACTTGGTCACGGCCAATTTTACGTCAATCGATTTGAAAGGCAAGGGCACATTTTGGGGTGTTTCACCGAAATAACTAGGTATTTCCATTGAATAAGTAAATTGATAAAAATGGTTATGGTCGTTCAGCCCCAGGGCGCCGCCTGCATAGTTCATGGCGCCATTGAGAAATATCCGCTGCTCATTGGTTTCTCTGACAATAATGATCGAGTAGATCTGCGCTTCGGAAATACTGACTGTTTTGAGCAACTCACTGAAGTTGCTGGTGAAATTGCCGCTGCTTTGTTTTTCCCAGCTGCTGTCAATAATATGCACAGTAAAAGTAGCTGGTTTTATGGTATTGCAAGGATTGCAAGCTGGAGGTACTGTTGGTTCCATCGAATCCTTTTTGCAGGAAAAAGCGATTGTCATGATGAAAAAGCTGACTGCGCAGCTCAGTAAATGGGAGTGTTTCATAAATATGTTTTTTTCTTTTAGCTGAATGATGTGATTTCTCTTCATTGAATTGGACGTAACCCGTAGGCTTTATAGGAACAAAACTATCATGAAGCGCAGCGGAATGCCAGCCTCGTTGAGCCATTGGCAGGAACGATGGTTGGCTGGATTTTTTCGGTGGGTGAATAGCGGGTGCAAAAAGCTGTCGGACTTCTGAATCTGCCCGGCACCATTTACACCCACAAAGTTGTATTTTATGGTGCCTTAAAATGCTGTAAATTGCTAGTTCAAACCAATTTTAAGTACGAAGCAAAATTTTAAGTTATGATCAAATTACAGGTAATCGGCAACCTTGGAAAAGATTGCATTACGAACACCGTGAACGGGAAAAATGTGATAAATTTCAATGTAGCGCACACGGAAAAATTCCGCGACGCCCAGGGAAATCAAAAGGATAAAACCATCTGGGTGGAATGCGCCTATTGGACAGACAGGACGGCCATTGCGCCCTATTTAAAAAAGGGAACACAAGTATATGTTGAAGGCACACCGGAAGTGCGCACTTACCCTAAGAACGATGGTACTACGGGTGTTTCGCTGAGCTTGCGCGTTGTCAATGTGCAGTTGCTTGGCTCCAGGAGCGGGGCCGATTCAGGTGGTTCTTCAGAGGGCTATGCATCTCAGCAGGTGGCTGGTTCTGGCAATATTCCTTCGCCCAGCGATATCACGGCACCGATCGATGATTTGCCTTTTTAGTATGCAAGACATTATTTTCTATAAAAGAAAATCTGTAAAAAAGCCCGGTTTGTACCGGGCATTTTTATTTTTGCGAAACAGATTAAAAATGATCCGCTTGCAATGGACATTTCGTAGCATTCACCTGCTTTGCTGTTTGTGTTTTTTTAACCTGCAGGCACAGCAGCATCTAAGTACCGCCATACTCGTTATTGGAGGGGGAACGGGTGGAACAGCTGCCGCCATTCAATCTGCCAGATCCGGAGTCAAAACCATCCTGGTTGAGCCGACCCATATGCTTGGCGGTATGCTCACGGCCGCTGGCGTCAGTTGCACAGACGGTAACGACGCGCTGGCTTCAGGCATTTGGCAGTCTTTCCGCGAGGCGCTCCATACGCACTATGGAACAAAAAATCTCGCTACCGGCTGGGTCAGTGAAACCTGTTTCGAACCGCACGTGGGCGACAGCATTTTCAAGGCCTGGGCCTCCAAAGAAAAAAATCTCGCGGTCATGTATGGTTGGCGTTTTGTGCGGGTGCTGAAACAGGGCAATGCCGTGACCGGTGCAATGTTTAAGCGTGCGCAATCCGGCACCATGATCATTACATCTTCCATCAGCATCGATGCCACCGAATTGGGGGATGTGTTGGCCGATGCCGGCGCAGGATTTGATGTGGGCACCGAAGATCCCGGCTATTCAAAAGAAAAAATGGCGCCCGGCAAAACGGATATCATCCAGGACCTGACCTGGGCCGCCGTTTTACAGGATTTTGGTGCCGGAAAAGACATGACGATACCCCGACCTGCAAATTATGATCCGAAATCTTATTATTGTTGCTGCACTTCCGCTCCCTGTACAGGCACACCCTACAAAGTCGATTCAAGAGGAATGCTTGACTATGGCAAACTGCCAGGCGGAAAATACATGCTCAACTGGCCCGCACACGGAAACGATGCGTACCTGAATGTGATCGCAGACCAATATGAAGAAAGAAAAAAACAATATGCGTCCGCAAAACAGCATACGCTGGGATTTATCTATTTCATTCAGACCGAACTGGGATTCAGAAACCTGGGCATGGCCAGGGATGAACTCGATGGCGGATTGGCCCTGATTCCCTACAACAGGGAAGGGCGCAGGGTAAAGGGCGTCGTGCGAATGAATGTCAACCAAATTTTGGATCCGTTCAATCAGGACGAAAAATTATACCGGAC